>Ga0172377_10001462_pt1 | contig 23867 bp, 21 predicted proteins | sample Pumphouse3metaG_FD_119749 | JGI IMG/M metagenome (GOLD analysis project Ga0172377, IMG submission 119749) | Leachate microbial communities from a municipal landfill in Southern Ontario, Canada - Pumphouse #3 metaG | ecosystem: Engineered > Solid waste > Landfill > Unclassified | place: Canada... | reverse complement strand
CGGTATGGTACGCGTACTGCCCAATTTCCAAGCCGTTGAAGATAACACCATTCCGGTCACCGTTGACCTCGAAGAAAACCCACCCCACCGCTACAAACTCGGCGCCGGTTATGGTACCGACAGTGGTGCGCGCTTACTGCTTGGTTTTGAAAACCGTTTAGTCAACAGCCGCGGCCATCGCTATGAATTGGACAGTTTAATCGGCCAAAACAAACAGCTAATTAACGTCACCTACGCCATGCCCGGCACCCGCCCCAGTCGGCAACAATGGCTTATCGGAATCGGCTGGGATGCCAGTCAATCTGACCAGCTCAAGCGCAACCGTGCCAGCTTGGTACCAGAGTACGTCTATCAAATGGACAATGGCTGGCTAGTCAAACCCTACCTCTCACTTGAACGCGAAACCTATCAATACCGCGCACAACCCAAACGCACCACTCAAGTCGTCGTCACCGGCATCAACCTGCAAAAACGCGTCGCCAACAACGACAGCTACACCACCCAAGGCTATCGACACCAGCTTGGACTACGCACCAGTATTGGCCAACTCTGGTCCGACAGCGAGTTTGCACAAATTGAACTATCTAGCAAAGGCATTATCAGCCCGCGACCGTCTTGGCGCTTTATTGCGCGCGCGCGCGCCGTACTAACTCAAGCCGATCGCCAACAAACGCTCCCCTCGTCGTACCGTTACCTACTCGGCGGCGAACTCTTGCGCGGCTTTGCTTTTGAATCGATAGGCGTAACCAACAAACAAGGCCAAATAGAAGGCGCAAACAATATGCTGCTGGGTTCGATTGAAAGCGATCTGCGTTTTAGTAAATATCTCGGCGCGGCGCTCTTTACCGATATAGGTCAAGTCTATAACACCGAACCCAACTCCCGCTTTAAACAAGGCGCTGGCATCGGCCTACGCGGTTTTACTCCAATCGGTATTATTCGCCTTGATATGGCTTGGCCAATTTCCGAGCAAGTTAGGCCTTGGCATTTTCACCTCTCGATCGGACTGGACTTATAATGGGACGCTGGCTTTATAAAACATTCACATGGCTTAGCTTAAGCAGCCTCATCCTGCTATCGCTACTCATCTGGAGCGCACTGTTTGCCACGCTATACCTTGCAACCAACCCCCATATTCACAACACGCTTTGGCCTTATGTCGCCCAGTGGACAGACAACCAAGTGCGCATTGGCCACAGTGAAGGCCAAATAGGCCAACAACTGCGCCTCCACCAGCTACAACTGCGCTTCGAAGGCTTTTCACTCGATGTCGATCAAATCGAATACCACTGGCAACCGCTGGCCCTGCTCAAAGGCCAACTTCACTTTAAAAAGCTCGCCATTATCGGTGCCGAACTTCAACTTACTGCTACCGAATCCAGCGCGACACCGCCCAACACAGCGCCGTTTGCCCCCCTCATCGAATGGCAAACGCTGATTAACCTGCGCATAGATCAGCTTATCGCCCGCGATATTCGCTTGCGCCAAGCTGAGCAACACCATCAGTTAAACGCGCTTAACGCGGCATTTCGCTGGCACCGCACCCACCTGCAACTGACGCAATTTGACCTGCACTACGCCCCCTATCACCTGAGCACCCAAGGCGAGCTCCACCTACTCGACGCCGCACATTTTAAAGGACAGTTACATAATCGGATACAAGGGCTGAGCGCGCCATTCGAACAACTTGAGTTTAACCTAGACTGGCGAGGCAGCTTGCAAGCACAGCAGCTAAATCTGGCGCTAATCCAGCCCTATCAATTCACCAGCCAACACCAACTACAACAAGATGACAACCAAGCTTGGCTCATCCAATCCGACTGGCAAAACCTCATCGCCCCACTCACTGCACAACACAGCTTGCGCCTCGAAAACTTGCATACACACCTGAAAATTAGCCCAGATTTAGCGCTCAACGCCGACATTACCCTAGACCACCTAACACTCGCCGACCTACACATCGACACACAACACAGCCAAATCAACAGCGACAACGGCTTCAATCTTATCCGCTTTAACAGCCAAACCCAGTTTTCGCAGCAAGCCACGCTCAACCTACAAGGCCAATTCGACCGCCCACACAACCAACTGCAACTCGACGCCGACCTTCAGCAACTCGACCTTAACCAATTCAATCCCGCACTCAAAGCCACCCTCGATAGTGCGTTTCAACTTAATTGGCACACAACCCATTCCGTCCCCCATTTAACCCTAACACTCGAGAGTCTGCGGCTAAGCACCGCCAACAACCCGCCGCTTGAAATCAGCGCCATCGTGCATCACCACCAAAACGATGGCCACCATATCGAGCTCAGTGCAGGCCGAATACGCCAAGCACAGCGGCAAGGCGAATTTGCGCTCAACACACGCCTAGCCAGCGACTTTCAAAGCGGCCATATCCAGCACGCCGAAATTCGTTTAGGCGACAACCTACTCCACGCCAGCGGCGACTGGGGCGAACACACCCAACTCCAAATCAAAGGGCATTTAGCCAAGCTCGAACAACTGGCGCAAGGATTACAAGGCGCGATCAATCTAAGCCTCGATACACGCGGCAACCTCAAACAGCAAACGCTCGCCAGTGCATTAAAGCTCGATATTGAACACCTTCATTATCAACACCTTCAGCTACACCAAGGCCAACTTCGCGCCGACTTCAACCCATTTCAGCCGCTATACGCGCAATGGGCGCTGCACCTCAACCAGCTGCAACAGGCCGACACACTTTGGATTGAACGGCTCGATTGGACGCGCAAAAAACAACCGCAACACTGGCAAAACCAGTTACAGATTCAACATCCGCAACTCCAACTTAAAGCGCATTTTGATGAACAGCACCCCACCCGCCAATCAGCGAATATCCGCTTTAACCAACTCACGATTGCCAGCAAACACAGCGGCAACTGGGCACTAAACCAGCCATGGCAACTTGCTTGGCTCGGACACGACCACTTTAGTGCTAAGCAGGCCTGCTTAACTCAAGCCCACAGCGAAGCCGCCTTCTGCTGGCAACTACCGGCCAAACAACAAGCACAATGGCAGCTCCGCCACGCACCTGTATTCGACTGGCTGCGCCCGCTGCTACCACCCCAACTCAACCTACAAGGCCAACTGTCCGCACAAGGCCAAGCCAACTGGCAGCAGGCTTGGTCAATCGAACAACGTCTATACAGCGAGCAAATAGACCTCACCTACCAACTCAACGGCTATCCGCTGCCACTCGCTATTCACACATTTGACACACGGCTACACATCACCCCCAGCCAAGCCCATTTTACAAGCCAAGCCAAGCTCAACCAAAGCGGAACATGGCAGCTCAAAGGTGAATTACATAATCAGCAGGCCTGGTCAAACGCCGCCTTAAAAGCCGACCTTTCGCTTGTGCTCAACGAATGGCCAGTTGATGACAGCTTACATAGCCTAATCACCTTCACCCACAACCACCTGCAAGTTAATAGCCAACTTAGCGGACGTCTAGACCAGCTTGAGCACACAACACAAGCCGCGGTTGAGCTCCACTTTGATCTTCCTATTATCGGCTTAACTCAACAACAGCTTCAGCTGCAGGCAGACATCGACTCACAACGCATACAGGGTCAAGGCCTATGGCAACAACCAACCAATAAACAAGCGCGCTTTGAGTTACAACTTGACCAACTGCTTACACAACCACGGCTTTGGGCTCGCCTAAACAGCCAAGACCTAAACCTACTCAACACCCCGTTTGCGCACATTCACGCCGCCCCAAATCTCCAATTTGACTGGCAAAATCAAGCTTGGCAGCTATCCGGCCAAGTTGACATCCAAAACAGTGATATCAACCTAGAAGCCATGCCCAGCCCACAGCAACAAACCACCATCAGCCAAGACGGTATTGTTTACGATGCCCAAAACCGCATCATCCAAGGCGACACCCCCTTTAACGGCCATATCGATATTCGCCTTGGCTTTAAACCAAACGTCACAATCAACTTACGCGATGCCCAAGTTGAACTCGGCGGCGAAATGCAACTGCAACGCCTAACACAAGCGCGCCAGCTTAGCGTATTTGGAGAACTACAATTAGTGCGCGGGCACCTGCTACTCGATCGTCAAAATCGTATAGAAATCGACCTTTCCAATATCATGTTTAATGGCGTTGCTGCCAACCCCACCCTCGATGTCAATTTATCGCGCCGTGTAGAATCGACCCAAGCCCGACTCAATATTTCAGGCACCGCCACCCAACCCAACTTCACCTTCTACTCGACTCCACCACTATCGCAGGCACGTGTTATCAACTTATTTATTTTCGGGCGCGCAGTTGATGCCGATACTGAACCCAACTATCAATCACAAGTGATTTCGGCGCTGTATAAACTCGGCCTGCAAAACAATACCCCCGGCTTAAGTCAACTCACACAAACGCTGGGCATACAAGACGTGTATTTCGATATTCGTGACCAACAAAACGCTAATTTGATTTTAGGGCGAGCGCTCACCGACGACTTATACATTAGGTATGTAATGGGATTAGGAAATCAGCAAAATGACGCTATAGAAATGATTTTTAAACTTTCACCGCGCTGGTCTATAGAAAGCCGCAATAGCGATGATGCCAGCGCAGGCGACATCATTTTCCGCCAAGAACGTTAGGCGCTTGTTGAACACGCTGATTCACATCACCAGAACACAAAAGCTTCGCCATGCGCTAACAGACTTGTGCGCGCTAAAACCAGCGCAGCCCTTGTTCGGTCACCACCGCATCTAAGTTCACATCCCAAGGCTGAAAAGGCAGCGCATCAACCTGCTGACAACTATGCGCCCACCCAATCAACAAAGGCCGATGACTCACCTGGCGACGAAACGCAAAACTGCGGTCATAAAACCCACCGCCCATCCCCAAACGATGGCCTTGCCCATCAAAACCAACCAGCGGCACAAACACCACATCAAAGTATTGAGGTTGCGCCAACGCCTTCAGTGCAGCGCGAGGTTCGGCTATGCCAAAACGATTAACGCTCATCGGCGAATGCGGCTGATACTGAGCAAAGCGCATACGTCCACCACGCTGAATCACCGGCAACCATAGCTGACGCCGCCGCCGCCAAAGCGCCTGTATCAAACCCTGCGTATCCAACTCACCATCTTGGGATAAAAATAACGCAATACGCCAAGCGCGCTGCAAAACCCGACTGCGCAAAACTTCACGAACAGCACAACGTGCATGATGTTGCTGTTGCTCATAACTTAACGCACGGCGCCGTTGGCGTAACTGACGACGTAACAGTTTTACATCAAAACAAGCGGCATCTTCTATAGAGACGGTCATAAGCAAGCAAACGCTAAGAAATATAAGAAAAGAAAATAGAAAGGACATACAAGACGAAGCAACGGTCCCTGAACCCTAAGGTTCAAGGTGGCGGTCTCCACAAAAAACTTAGGCTTCTCGGGCAATAAAGCGAGATGCACACCATTTTTCATGTCTAACCCCAAAAGTTTGATTATCGGCTCGAGGGTCTCATCACCTCGCCCTGTATGCAGCCTTATTATAACGGATTGCTAACGCAATCGCACAGAATAACATCACGCCAACGCGATTAACCCATCGACGCAAACATATTATCGGTATCCACCAAGATAATCACATTATCCTGATAATGGGCAATCCCTTGAATATAGGCCGACCCACCTTCACGCGTATTTGTCATCAACTCAACGCGCGACTCCGGAATATCCTTCACCTCATGCACCTGATCAACCATCAAACCGACAGCGCGATCTTCGTCCAACTCAATAATAATAATCCGCGAAAAATCATCCACGATTTTTGATGCCAAACCATAAAAACGCCGACCGTCAATGACCGTCACAATCACCCCGCGCACGTTAATCACCCCAATCACATTCGATGACGAACCGGGCACATTACGAATGGTACCCACCCGCAACACTTCGCGAATTTTTTTCACGTTAATGCCGTAAATTTCAGTATCAAGCTTAAACAGAACACAACGAATCGTTGGGCTAATAAAATCCTCTTCATCCAAGTCATCCATATTAGAAAACAATCCATTACGATTATCGCGGCTTGTTGTTTGCAAAGACATGGCATCCACCCTTATTCAAATCGTTCTACGAGGCCTGGTAAGTCTAAAATCAACGCAATGCTGCCATTACCGGTAATGGTTGCGCCTGCATACCCCTCGACCTTTTGCAACATAATGCCCAGTGGCTTAATCACCACTTCCTCTTGGCCATTCACCTGCTCAACTACCAAACCGACTCGTTGATTACCGATTGAAACAATCACCACCTTATCTCCCTTATGGGTCGGATTATCACAATCTGGCGCCAACCAATCAGCCAAAAAAAACAGCGGAATACTCTTCTCGCGTAATCGCACCATTTTACGACCATCTATTTTGTTGGTTTTCTTTTCATCGTAATCAAAAATTTCTTGCACACTGGTCAAAGGAATCGCATAACTATCCATACCAAAAGACACCATCAATGTTGGCAAAATCGCCAAGGTCAAAGGAACGCGAATACTAATATGCGTACCTTGCCCCATCGCCGAATCAATATCGATACTGCCATTGAGCTTGGTTATCATGTTTTTAACCACGTCCATGCCCACACCGCGCCCAGAAATATCACTCACGGTTTCTGCAGTGGAAAACCCAGCGGCCATAATCAGCATAAACGCTTGTTTATCGTCTAGCTGATTCGCCGCCATTTCATCCATTAACCCCTTTTCGACTGCTTTGCGCCGTAACAAATCTGGATCCATGCCTTTGCCATCATCGGCAATCGACAACAAGATATGGTCCCCTTCTTGCTCAGCGGCCAAAATGACTTTGCCCACCTTTGGTTTACCGGCGCGCGCGCGATCTTCTGGCATTTCGATACCGTGATCCACCGAATTACGTACCAAATGCACCAGAGGATCAGCCAAGGCTTCAACAAGGTTTTTATCTAGATCAGTTTCTTCGCCTTTGAGCTCCAGCTCAATATCCTTACCGAGCTTACGCGCCAAATCACGAACAACACGCGGAAAGCGACCGAATACCTTTTTTACCGGCTGCATACGAGTTTTCATCACAGACGACTGTAAATCCGTGGTGACATGATCCAAATTTGCCACCGCATTAGAGATTTCTTCAATACTCGCATCCGACGAACGCAAAGTCAGCAACCGATTACGCACCAGCACCAACTCACCTACCAAATTCATAATCTCATCTAAACGACGCGTATCAACACGCACCGTAGATTCGGTCGTATTTTTTGCACCCGCTTTATCACCCTCACCCTTATCATCAGACATTGGCGCAGACGGCTTTTTCACTATCGGCGCCGACGCTGGGGCGGCAGCAGCTTTAGCTACGGGGGCAACTGGCTCATCCTCACCTAATAATTGATCGCGTTGCGCTAATAATGCTTCAAATTCATCATCACTAATTTCACCATCGGGATCCACCCCCTCCGGTAACTGCAAATTTACGCTTGGCGACGATGCCGCAGGCGCCGCAGACGAAAGCTGTTCACGCTGCGCTAACAACGCCTCAAATTCATCATCGGTTATATCACCATCGGGATCCACCCCCTCCGCCAACTGCAACGCTGCGACAGGCTGCGCTGAAACTTGCGGCGCATCAACAGTGGCCGATCCAGGCTTAGTCAATCCATCCAATTCCGCCAATAACTTGGTATCGGAGGCCTCTAACTCGCGCTCACCATCATTTAGCAACCCAATCATCTTACTAATTTGATCAAATGCACGCAAAATGACATCCGCCACACCGGCATCATAAGCCACCTCTTGATTACGAATTTTATCGAACACGTTTTCAGCACGATGACAGACTTCGACTAACGGCATCACCCCTAAAAATCCGGCGCCGCCTTTAATTGTATGAAAACCCCGAAAAATAGAATTGAGTAAATTTGCATCATCTGGAGAATTTTCCAAGTCAACCAATTGTTCATTTAACTGGTCAAGCAGTTCGGTAGCTTCGACTAAAAAGTCCTGTAAAATTTCTTCATCCACGACACATTCCTCATGTGAAAGCTCATATACGATAGGAAAATTTAAGCAACGAACGTGCCATTAGAAACAGGCCTGCTAATTTAAACATCGAACCACTCGTACGGCGATGCTTAGAAGACCTATTAACAACCGCCGGTAGTGGGATAAAATGCGCCTACGCGCACTTGTGGATAAGTCCGCCCGCCGAAAGGCGGATGGCGTCAAAATTAAAAACCAAGCTGCCCAAGCAGATCATCAACATCATCTTGCGAATCAAGAGCATCTTTTTTTCCTGACTGTGTCACGTTAGGCCCAATCCCTTTCATTTCGGCCTCTTTTTGCGCCGCCTCACTGCGCTGCGGCACCGCGGCCAAATCATGGCCGGACTTCATAACTAAATCCAATAAACTGCGTTCAAACGATGCCATGATAATCATAATACGATTAAGAACCTGACCAGTTAAATCTTGGAAAGACTGTGCCATCATAATATTCGTCACATACTGGGACATTGCATCAACCAAGGCGACCAACTCTGTCTGCTGCGTGGGCGTCAATCCGGCGCGTTCTACCCATTCGTTCAGCGCATCCAAGCTGGCAACCACTTGCTCAGCCGAAGCGAGCGTTTTTTCGCTCGCCTCTTCGGTGGTGCGCATCACATATTGCAAACGTTCACTCACATCAGGCAAATCATGTTTTACCTGCTGTAACAGCTCGGTATCTTCACCTAAATCATTCAACGTTTCGTGTAAATTACGCGTCATTTTGCCCAACGCCTGATACAACTCTTGCTCGCGCATACTGGTTATTTTATCGAGCTGGGCGCCAGCTGCGACAAGATCCCCTGCCTCTAAATCTTCTAACAGGGTTTGAACATCGCTAATACAAATCTGGGTTACAAAAGACACGCCACACCTCGCTTAATCGGTTAAAAGTGGTGTAATTATTGTCTAATCCACGTAGCAACGTCAATATAGCAGGGTTTGTATTTGGCGTTTTTTAACGAATTTTATCGGAAAAATAGCATTATTTGAATGAGCAGACGATAGCCTGCTCCTAGAGAAAAGCATAAAAACTAAGGTTGTGCTTGGCGTTGCGCGACACGCTCAAATATTTTTTGAATTTTTTCATTTAACGTCGCGGCGGTAAAAGGCTTAACAATGTAGCCATCTACACCAGCCTGTGCGGCCTCAAGAATTTGACTGCGCTTGGCCTCTGCCGTAATCAACAGAAACGGGGTGTCTTTCAACTTTTCGTCTGCGCGAACATTTTTTAACAACTGAATCCCAGTCATTTGTGGCATATTCCAATCACTGACAATAAAGTCATACTTACCAGTCTGTGCCATCGGCCAAGCCGTTGCACCATCATCCGCTTCATCAAAATGCGTAAACCCCAACTCTTTCAGTAGATTTTTTACAATCCGACGCATGGTCGAAAAATCGTCCACTACCAAAATTTTCATATCTCGATTAATTTGCATAGCTACTTCCTGATGAGTAATTTGCGATATTCTAACACGCTAAATCCAATCTGATAACCTTGAACGCAATCGTTTTATGGCTTGTGAGTGAATTTGACTGACACGAGACTCACTTACATCTAATATTTCGCCAATTTCTTTCAGGTTTAACTCTTCGTCATAATATAACGCCATCACCAATTTTTCTTTTTCAGGCAGGCTATCAATCTGACTCGCCAGGGCTTGCTGAAAACCGGACTGAGTTAGCTCCACCAAAGGTGTTACCGTATTCGACATGATTTGGTCTTCAGATAACTCGTTTTGTTCCGGCTCATCTATCGACAGTAAGTGCGCGCTATTGGTATCAACTAAAATTTGGTGATATTCTTCAAGCGAAACACCCAATTCATCCGCTACTTCTTGATCATGGGCCTCTCGCCCCAAGCGCGCCTCAACATTCGACATCGCTTCACTCACTTCACGCGATTTACGATGCACTGATCGCGGTGTCCAGTCGCCCTTACGTATTTCATCCAGCATCGCTCCACGAATACGAATACCGGCATAGGTTTCAAAACTCGCACCCTGGGTTGGGTTGTACTTTTGAATCGCCTCCATCAAGCCAATCACACCGGACTGAATTAAATCCTCAACAAATACACTATCGGGCAAACGTCCCTTTAAGTGATAAGCAATTTTTTTCACCAAAGGCAAGTAACGCTCAATATCCTGTACAGGACTGTCGCAAGCGCTTTGTACCTGGGTGTATAAATTGGCCGCATTCATTTCGCTGACTCCACTAGTGCGATTTTCGTTTAAACAGGTTTTCAACAAAACCTTGTAAATACCCAGCGACACCTGAAGGCACGGGCCAAGTCTGGAGTTTTTTCGCCATGTCTTTAAAAGCTAACGCCGATGGACTATTTGGATGATTTAATACCACCGGCACCTGCTTTTGCACCGAATCACGCAACGCTTGATCAAACGGTACCGTACCAAAATAATCAATATGAACGTGCAAAAACTGCTCACACACACGCGAAAACTTTTCATAGAGTCGCTGACTATGCGCTGGTGAACGACTCATATTCGCCACTAAACGAAAACGTTTAAGCTGATAATCACGACTTAATACCTTAATCAACGCATACGCATCGGTAATCGAAGCTGGTTCATCGCACACAACGATAATAACCTCTTGCGCAGCACGACAATAAGTAACCACGCTATCAGCAATACCCGCCGCGGTATCAACAATCAGCACATCAATTTCATCGGCCAACGAGGCAAACGCTTCGATAATACTTGTATTTTCAAGCGCACTGAGTTGAGCCATCCTCTTAACCCCTGAAGCCGCCGGAATAATACGAATGCCACCTGGCCCTTCAACAATCACCTCCGCGAGGCTTTTTTCGCCATCAAGCACATGGGACAGGTTATATTTCGTCTGTAACCCGAGCATAATATCGACATTTGCCAAGCTCATATCCGCGTCCATCAATAACACACGACCGCCTAACTTACTTAAACAAATCGACAAATTAACCGAAACGTTCGTTTTTCCCACCCCCCCTTTTCCACTAGCGACGGTAATAATTCTAACCGGCTTGGTTTTTGGCGTTTTAGGCTGTTCTTTGTCGGCTGGGGCTGATGGCGTTGGACGTCGCATTGCCCTCAAGCCGGCTGCTTGATCATTGAGCATTTGACATCTCCTTACCCATTCCAATTCTAAACAACAAATCAGCATTCATCATTTCATTTTGGCGCCCCAACACAATCGCACGATCGACCAATTCGCTGGCCGATAACTTTTGTAAATCCTCCGGCACACGTTGACCCACAGACACATAAGCCATTGGCAAGCGTGTTTCAACCAAGACACTAATCACATTACCCAACTGTAGCGCTTCGTCAATTTTGGTCAAAATACATCCTTTGAGCTTGACTCGGCCAAACGAATTCACTACATCACGCATCACGTTGAGTTGCGTTGCAGCGGACAGCACTAAGTAATTACGCACACTATCGGCATCGGAATGACAACAGGTCAACTGCTGCGACAACTGTAAGTCACGCTGACTCATACCGGCAGTATCAATCAAAATTAATTTCTTCATATTTAATGATGCCAGTAAGGCATACAACTCAGCTTGGGTATTGGCGACATATACTGGCACGCCAATCAAATCAGCAAAGGTTCTCAACTGCTCTTGTGCACCAATTTTATAACAATCGGTAGTAATTAAAGCCAACTGGTTTGCGCCATGCCTCATAACAAACCGACTAGCGAGTTTGGCAATCGTCGTCGTTTTGCCAACCCCGGTTGGCCCCACAAGTGCAACAATACCGCCGCGTTCGATTATATCGCGCTCATGGCGAGGAATGCGTGCCTCAATTTGCTCTAAAATAGCCGACCAAGCTTGGTCTTCATTCCCCTCTATATCGCGTACGAGATCTTGACTAAATTCCCAGCTTAACCCCAAGGCCATTAGGCGCTTGACGAGGCTCACTTTTGCTGGTTGCGCCAATTCCGATGTTCCCCAAGCCAAACCCGACAGTTGCTGCTCAAGCAACGCCCGCATGGCTTTAATTTCTTGGGACATTTTTTCCATTTCATACATCGAGCCTTGCGCTGACTCATGCTGACGTGTGGATTCGGTTTGATAAGTTGACGTTGCTTTTGTCCGATAACTCGGCGGCGCGCTAACGGCCACTTCGTCTAAGGCCGCCACCACTTCTACGCCTTCGGAAGTAGTGCGCGTAGATAAAATAACCGCATCAGCACCCTGCTCATCACGAACCTTCGACATGGCTTGGCGCATGGTTGGCGCGATATAGCGTTTTACTTTCAAGGATTGACACTCCCAACCATCTTAATTATTCCCCACATTCGACACAACACTGATTTGGCGATTTTCAGGAATTTCAGAATAAGCCAAAATATGCAAATTAGGCAAACTAAATTTGAATAATCGTGCTAATTGATAGCGAATTTGCGGTGCGACAAGCAACACTGGCGCTTGCCCACTCATTTCAACTTTTTGCGCTTCTTGCATCAATGTTGAATGCAACCGTTCCGCCAACCCAGGCTCTATCGCTAACTGTCCATCCGGAGCGCCTTGCGTTGCCTGCAATAACAGCTGTTCTAATGTTGGCTCCAGCGTTATTACTTTGAGCTCACCTTTCATCCCGACAATATCTTGCACAATAGATCGGCCGAGCGCAGCTCGAACGTGCATCGTTAGTTGATTTGCATCGCGTGTTTGCGCCGCCTTTTCAGATAAGGCCTCAATAATGGTGCGCATATCTTTTAGCGAAACCTTTTCTTCCAATAGATTTTGCAACACCTTGACCAATACACTCAGTGACAGCGGATCAGGAATCAACTCATCCACCAGTTTTGGCGATGTTTTGCGTAATTTATCCAGTAATTGCTGAGCTTCGTCAAATCCAAGCAACTCCGACGCGTAATCTTGAATAATTTGACTGACATGAGTAGCAACAACCGTGCTGGCATCAACCACGGTATAACCTAAAGCCTGAGCTTGATCTCGGTCATGTATATCAATCCACACCGCCTCTAAGCCAAAGGTTGGATCTTTGGTTTTTGTACCGGCGACTTCGCCATAAACGTTACCCGGATTTATCGCTAACTCTCGATCAGGAAACACTTCCCCCTCGGCGGTTGGCACCCCCATCAGCATGATTCTATACTGATTCGGCTTTAAGTCCAAGTTGTCACGAATATGCACGGGTGAAACCAAAAAGCCCAACTCCTGCGAAATTTTACGTCGAACGCCGCGAATTCGCTCTAGTAACTGTCCGTTTTGGGTCTGATCTACCATCGGAATCAAGCGATAACCGACCTCTAAACCTAGAATATCCACATTTTGCACATCATCCCAATCCAATTCACTGGGCTTGGTTTCCTTTGCCAGCTCCGGCTCAATACGTGCATCTTGTTCACGCTGCTGTGTTTGCTGTTTGCGGTGAATTAAATATGCCCCTAAACCAGCTAAAGCCGCAAACGATAAAAATGCGACATTCGGCATTCCCGGAATAATCCCCATCGCCCCGACAATACCTGCAGTAACCCCTAACGCCTGTGGCGTAGCAAACATTTGTGCTTGTAATTGCTCCCCCATATCGGCCTTATCGCTGGAAACACGGGTCACAATAATCGCGGTGGCTGTCGATAACAGCAACGCCGGTATTTGCGCGACCAATCCATCACCGATAGTAAGCAAGGTATAAATCTCCACGGCTTCACCAAATGCAAGGTCATGCTGACCAACCCCAATCGCAAAGCCGCCGACAATATTAATCACCAAAATAATAATGCCGGCAATCGCATCGCCGCGTACAAACTTACTCGCACCATCCATAGAACCGTAGAAATCCGCTTCCATAGTGATTTCTTTGCGCCGCTCTTGAGCCTGTTCTTGCGTAATGAGGCCGGCGTTAAGATCTGCATCTATTGCCATTTGCTTACCAGGCATCGAGTCCAAGGTAAAACGCGCACTAACCTCTGCCACTCGCCCAGCACCCTTGGTGATAACAACAAAATTAATCACAACCAAAATAGCAAACACCACAATACCTACTGCAAAGTTACCACCAATAACAAACGCCCCGAAAGCTTCAATCACCTTACCAGCGGCATCTCCGCCATTATGACCTTCAAGAAGAATAACCCGCGTTGATGCGATATTAAGTGATAAACGAAACAAGGTAGTTATTAAAATCACCGTTGGAAATACAGCAAAATCTAAGGGGCGCTTGGCATAAATCGTGACCATTAAGACCACAATAGAAATCACAATATTGAAAGTAAAAAAGACATCCAGCAGGATCGCCGGTAACGGAATCGTTACCATGCCCAACAAGGCTAAAATCACTAACGGCGCGCCTAAGCCTCGCGTCAACCAGTGCTTTGCCTTTTGTAAAAACTGCTGGATATCCATTAACGTCCGTTTTGATTAAGGTTCGATTTTATAGTCCGCCGGAATCTCAAGCTTATCGATATCCAACGGTTTTGTAGTGGTTTTGTCACGTAGGCCGAACACATAAGCCAGCACCGTTGCCACCGCCTTAAATAAAGGCTTTGGAATAGGTTGATCAATTTCGGCATTATAGTACAAAGCACGCGCGAGCGGAGGCGCTTCAATTAGCGTAATCTGATGCTGTTGTGCAATCGTGCGGATTTGTGCCGCCATAAAATCCGTTGCCGCAGCTAATACGATTGGCGCATTCATCGTATCAGGATCATACTTAAGCGCGACGGCGAAATGAGTCGGGTTGGTTATAACAACGTCCGCTTCCGGCACCTTTTGCATCATCCGTCGTTGCGCCATTTCACGCTGAATTTGGCGAATACGCCCTTTAACCTCAGGATTCCCTTCTTGTTGCTTAAACTCCTCTTTCACCTCTTGCTTGGTCATTTTAAGCTGTGTGGTATTTTGCCAAATCTGAAACGGCACATCGACCGCTGCAATCACAATTAACGCTAAACTGACAAAAATAAACGCTTCAATGATAATTTTAGCCGAGTGTGCGAGCGCGACTTGCAACGACTCCGACCCTAAGGCCAAAACCTGCTCATACGCATACCATAAAAAAGCCACCGCCACCGCCAAGACCAACGTAAACTTAACCAACGCCTTTAATAATTCCATCAAGGCATTTGTAGAAAACATACGCTGTATGCCCGTTAGCGGATTTAATTTACTAAAATTTGGTGCCATCGCTTTGGTACTAAAATTAAACCCACCCAACAGCGATGACCCCACTATCGCAACCAATAACATGAGCAAAAAAAACGGCATTAACATCATAATCGATGCCACGGTCATACCTAAAATACGATCCAACGCTTTGTTTAAATCAAACGCATGATCTCGATCAAGCACAAGGCCTTGCGTAAAAATCTCACTAAAGCTTGTCATAAAAGGTTCGCCCCAGAGATACAAATACAGGGCCGCCGAAATCATCATGAGGAATGTTGTCAATTCGCGTGAACGCGCAATTTGCCCTTTTTCACGGGCCTCACGGATTTTTTTCTCCGTGGGTTCTTCTGATTTTTCTTGACCGTCTTCGCTTTCTGCCATGCGTTAAACTCTAATTCGAGGTTAATTCGAACTGTGCAATCGTCTCAAACGCACGGGTCAATAACTCTTGCAAATGAGGCAGCAACATAGGTGTTGTGAAATACAACATCAACAATCCCGCCAATAGGGTAATCGGAAAACCAACCGCGAAAATATTTAGCGCAGGTGCCGCGCGCGTGATCACGCCAAAGGAAATATTAATGAGTAGCAGTGCTGTTAAAGCTGGTAAAGCGATTAAAACACCAGCAGAAAACATATAACCGCCAAAGTTATACACCAATTTAAGCGTATCGAGAGTAAGAAAGTTTATGCCTATTGGTAACTGCGTAAAGCTTTCAGCAACCGCATAAATCACCATTAGATGCCCATTCAGAGCGAGAAAAAGCAAAGTAACAAAAATGGTAAAGTATTGTGAAACAATCGGCGATTGTACCCCTGTACCCGGATCAACCATCGATGCAAACGCCAACCCCATTGCCATTGCAATCAAGTTACCGGCCATCACGAAGGCTTGGAACACGACCATAAAAATAATGCCCATCGCCAAACCAATAACCACTTGCTGCAACATATAAATTAATCCCTTCCATGTAAACGGATCAACTGGCTCTGGAAGAGGCAACATAGGAGCCACAACAAGGGTAATCATAATCGCTAAAATGAGACGTGAACGCACCGGAACTGAACGCAAACCAAATAACGGAATCACAGACAGCATCGCGCCGATACGTACAAATGGCCAAAAATACAACCCTATCAACTGCAAATACTCTTGATAGGTAAAGGTCATTTAACTAACCGATAAGATTTGGAATCGACATATACAGCTCGCGCGTAAAAGACACAAGCGTAGTCAACATCCACGAACCGAGTAACACCAGCGCAATGCCCACCACCACTAACTTAGGAATAAAACTTAAGGTCATCTCGTTAATTTGCGTGGCTGCTTGAAACATCCCAATTAACAAACCCACAATCAGTGCCGGAATTAATAACGGTGCCGACAACAATGCCGTTACTTCCAACATTTGCTGACCTAGAGTCAATACGGCTTCTGGCTGCATTTATATTCCTCCCGCGACCACAAAACTGTTCGCTAACGTTCCCAATACCAAGGTCCAGCCATCGATTAACACAAATAGCATAATTTTAAAAGGCAATGAAATAATCATTGGCGATAACATCATCATCCCCATCGACATCAACAAGCTAGATATCACCAAATCAATAATCAAAAACGGAATAAAAATCATAAAACCGATTTGAAAGGCGGTTTTCAACTCACTGGTCATAAACGCCGGAACTAATACACGCAGTGGCACATTTTCCGGTACATCCAACGTAACCTCAGCCATCTCGGCAAACATCGCCAAATCATCTTCCCGTGTTTGCTGAACCATAAACTGGTGCATCGGAATAATCGCACGATCTACCGCGACTTTAAAATCAATTTGCTCTTCTAAATAAGGCTCAACAGCCGTTTGATAAATCCGATCCAAAACCGGCGCCATAATAAACAACGTTAAAAACAAGGCCAACCCTATTAACACTTGACTAGAAGGCGTTTGCATCGTTCCTAAGGCTTGGCGCAATAATGCCAAAACAATAATAATGCGTAAAAAAGAAGTCGTTGCAATCAACGCGGCCGGTAACAGCGTCAAACCGGTCATTAACAACAAAATCTGAATCGTTAGGGTATAGTCTTGATTACCATCAGCATCGGTCTGAACCGTAAATGCCGGTATACCCGGCATCGCCCAGCTCAATACCGGCCACAGTCCTAAACCGAGCAATACACACCATCTAATCGCTTTCACGTTCACGTCTTTGTGCTATCGCTTCTTGTAACCGCTTGGCAAAAGAACCTTTTACCAGACGAGGTTGCGTTTCCGATAAACTAACTGGTTCACTTAAAGTATGTAGAGTGGTAATGCGACTGGTCGTCACCCCAACCAATAACTGCTCTTGCCCAACCTGCAACAATAAAATCCGTTCACGCTGACCGACCGACAAGCTGCCTAATACGCGTAAATTCCCCTCAGCCGCCGCAGGAAAGTGACCAAAACGGCGCAATAACCAAGCCGCTAAAAAAATAATAATCAAAACCAGCAGTAACGACACCGCAATTTGCCCAGCATAATCAGCAGGCCTGCTAACTGCCGACCCCACCTCAAGCTTATCTTCGGCCCAAACAAAGCCGCTATACACAGTGAATAATATAGAAACAAACCAAGGCATCGGCATTACTTAAGCTTTTTAATACGTTCTTGCGGACTAATAACATCTGTTAGGCGCACACCAAATTTATCATTGACCACCACTACTTCGCCATGAGCAATCAAGGTTCCATTTACTAATAAATCCAAAGGTTCACCAGCCATTCTATCCATTTCAATCACCGAACCTTGCGTGTAGGACAACAAATTACGAATCGATACCTTTGCTCGGCCGATTTCTAACTGCAACGTAACCGGAATATCCAACAACACATCCAGGTCCACTTTATTTCTTCCATCGCCGCGCTCTTGCGATAACGCCTCAAACGTCGCCGCGCTCATCGAACCCGACTGCGTTGCTTTGGCGCCTTCAGCGGCTTCCGCCTGCGCCTGCTCATTTAATGCCGCCCCCCAAGGATCATCATCGTCGCCATCCTTCCCCTCAGCCGCCGCTTGCTCGTTTAGCGCTTCACCCCACGCATCCAATTCATCTTGCTCACTCATTGTACCAATCCTTTACATTATCAATCATGCGTTCCTGATAGGCAGGATGATGCAGTATTTGTTCAATTTTAACGGATTTTTTATCATTACTAATGCCTAGCTTACCGCGTACAATCGCAATATCTTCCGCTTTCACTGTGACTTGTTTAGGCATATCAATCGGAATAATATCGCCTTTTTCCATTTTCATCAGATCACTCATACTCATCACAACCTCCGCCAAGGCCACGCTCAACGTAATCTCGATATTTTTAGATTCTTCACGCAACGTTTTCGACCAACGGTTGTCAGACTCACCTTGGAGGTTTTGCATACCCTCCTCAAGCTTATCGCGCACCGGCTCAAGCATCGCATAAGGCATAACAATATCAACGCGACCTTCCACCCCCTCAAAGCGCACATGAATCGGACTTACCACAATCATATCGGTGGCATCGACAATACCGGCAAATTTCGGATTCATTTCCGAATGCATATATTCGATTTCGATATCCATCACCGGCGCCCAAGCTTTACGCAGATTATCGGTTGTAATATCCAAAATACTACGAATCATGCTCATTTCAACCGGAGTATATTCGCGCCCTTCGATTTTAAATGGCAACAACCCTGTGCCACCAAAATAAATATCCACCGCCGTAAAAATTAATTTCGAATCTAGGGTAAACAACGACACCCCATTAAGCGGATTAATGCGGTAAATATTTAAGCTAGTAGGAACAAACAGATTTCGCAGATAGTCGATCATTTTAATGATTTTGACCTCGCCGGCCGTTACCTCAACACTGGCTAAAATCATTTCGTTAAAATGGCGCTGAAAGCCACGAGCAAAGCGCTCGTTAATAATGTCAAGCGCGGGCAAACGCCCGCGGATGATTCGCTCTTGATTTGTAAAGTCGTAGGATTTGGCGGACTGCTTATCACCTAAATCATCATTTTCGGTTTCAACATCGCCATCCCCCATACCCCGCAGAAGGGCATCGACCTCATCTTGACTGAGGATATCATCCATGGCACAAGCCTATTGCATGACAAAACGTGTTAAAAACACATTTTCTATCAAATCAGGATAAATACGATTGGTTTCTGCCGCCGCACGCGCTGTTTGCAAAATCTTTTCGCGTAACAACTCCGGGCCGTTGTCCTGAGCCAACTCGGTATAGGTTTGCTGACGTAACAAAAGCGTAATATCATTCAATAAAATTGGACGAATATGCTCCATATCCTCAACTACTCCGGTAAAACGGGACATAAACTTCAAATCCACCGCCAAAAAACGTGCCTTACCCTCACCTTTAAAGTTCACCACAAACTTCATTTCAAAATACTGAGGCTGCGCGTCCGGCCCGGGTGGTGGATACTGTTTAAATTGAGGTGAATACTGAACTTGCGGAGGTTGAAAGCCCGCCGCTTCCTCGGCAACCGGCTGTTCGCCTTCAGCCTTATCGTCGCCACCGCCACTCATCAGCATCCATGCCATCACACCCATACCGGCAATCAACAATACAATCACCAAAATCAAAACAATTAGTAAGCCTTTCCCGCCTTTTTTTGCTTCTTGACCTTCTGTTTCTTGAGCAACGTCTTTTGCCATGCTAACCCCTTGCCATTACTTAACGCGATTTACTGTTTAAAAAACAAAATTGTAGCACTAACGTGGCAACGAATTGCCTAATTGTGCCGCTAAATCCTCCTGCACGGGCGCGTCACTCAGCGCTTTGATACGCTCTAGCGCGTCTTGTGTCAGCAAAATAATACTGATGCGTCGATTGCGTGGATTATAAGGATTTTCTTTATCAAATGGCGCCGTATCCGCCAGACCAACAACCTGCGCAATTTTTTCAGAGCCGACGCCAGACTGTAAAATAATACGTCGTGCCGCGTTAGCACGATCTGCCGAAAGCTCCCAGTTAGTATACTCCGCTGTCGGACTATAGCCCGATGAATCGGTATGACCCGCAATACTTATCGGCTTATCACTTTTTGACAGCACGCGCCCAACTTCACGAATAATATTAATGGCATAATCTCTTGGCGCATCGACACCCGTACTAAACATAGGCCGACGTCGGTCGTCCAAAATCTGCACCTGTAACCCATTGGGCGTAATATCTAACTTCAACTGCTCTTTAAACTCCTGCAACACAGGCGAAGCTTCTATTCGCGCCTCAAGCTCTTGTTTCAGCGCCTCCATTTGCTCACGTTCTTTTGCTTGCTCCTCCAGTTTTTGCAAGTCAGTATCGGCTTTGGGCGCATCCTGAAAACCACCCATATCAATCACGGCATCATTCGCTTTACCGGAGTTTTCCGACTGAATCAACACCTCAGGTGAAGCTTCAATCACGGTTGGATCACGAAAATACTCAGCCATTGCCTTCATTTCCGAATCACTACTACCGCCTAAAATCCACAACATCAAAAAAAACGCCATCGCGGCTGTCATAAAATCAGCAAACGCAACTTTCCACGCCCCGCCATGCGCACAATGCGGGCATTTATTGACCCGCTTTATAATGATCGACTGTTCATCACTCATTGTCGTTATCTACGCTGTGGGTTATTTTTGAGTTTGTAAATATTCATCCACTTCCGAAAAACTCGGGCGCATATTACCCGGAATGGACTTGCGACCGAACTCTATAGCAATTTGCGGCGCATAGCCATTAAGATTAGCCATAAGACAGGTTTTTATAGTCATAAAAAAAGCACTGGATTCATGCGCACGATTACCCATATCCGATGCAATCGGGCCGACAAAGCCGTAAGCGGCTAAAATCCCTAGGAACGTGCCGATGAGCGCGACCGACATATGATGAGCAATTTCCATCGGCCCGGCATCTAAATAACTCATCGTCACAATAATCCCCAAAACGGCGGCAACAATACCAAAACCGGGCAAGGCTTCCGCGACTTTACCGACCGCTTCTGCAGGCGCCAGCGCTTCATGGTGATGAACATCTAACTCCAAAATCATTAAATCCTCTAACTGATAAGGGTTGCTCGCACCACTAATCATTAAACGCAAATAATCGGAAATAAAATCGATAATATGATGGTCTTTTAATAAGGTAGGGTAGTTACTGAATATAGCGCTGGAATGCGGATCCTCAACATCGGCTTCAATCGCCATAAGGCCTTCACGACGCGCCTTATTGAACAAGCGAAACATCAAGCCCAACAAATCCATATAGGTTTGCTTGCTATACAACGACGGCTTGGCAATCCCCAATGCCCCGGCAAAACCAGCCTTAATCACCCAGCCCGGATTGCCAATAACAAACGCACCGATAGCACAGCCAAAAATAATGACCATTTCGAGGGGCTGAAAGAGAATACCGGCACTGCCATGGGGTAAATAACCGCCCAAAAAGCAACCTAATACGATGATTGTCCCGACTATTGGCTTCACGTTTATTTGTCCTTTTGAACATTTAGACCTAATCGGCTCAAAAAATAAGCCAGGCAAATGCCTGGCAAATTTATCTTATTGGATTATTACGCTGTGTACATTATTGTCGAATAACATTGGTGAGCGCTTCTTGAGCCGATTTCAAATGGGTTAAATTATTCACTATTTCGCGTAAAAAGTCACTAACTTTACCCGCTTGCAGTTGAGTATTTTCAACCCGTTCTTGTCCATGCTCCATAACCTGAACGGCATTACGCGCGCGCTGTTGCAACTCTTCGATAATGGTTTGAATTTCTGTTGTCGCCTGTTGCGTTTTACCGGCCAGGATACGAACTTCGTCCGCAACCACCGCAAAACCGCGTCCATGCTCACCAGCACGCGCTGCTTCGATGGCCGCATTCAACGCCAACAAATTGGTTTGTTCGGCAATATCACGAATTAACACCAAAACCGTTCCGATATTATTACTGTCCGCTTCCAACTGTTTTATCACTTCCGTGGCACGCGTCACCTCATCGGTTAACCCGCCTACCTCAGAAATCACGCGCTCGACCGACTGCATACTCGCCTGCGAACCGGCATCGACTTTTTTAACCACAGTGCCTAATTGATCAGAAAGCGATTCGATTTCAGAAAAATCAAAATTTTGCTCAACCGACTTGACCTCATCCAACTGCTCATTTGCTTGTAACAACGATAAATTAAGCGTTTCATTATCTGATTTCAAGGTCTGTAATTGCGATTGATAACTCAACAAATCCTTCTCTTGTGCATCGATTTTTTCCTGCGCTTTTTCTAATAGCTGATTCAATGCGCGCAGCAACTTAGGATCGGTATTGGATGTCGCAATCGCATGATCAAAACGATTATCCGCCGATACTTGACGTAACTCACTGACCAACTCCGTCTGATCACAGACCCCGGCTTTATTACACCAAAACAAATACACCACCGCACTCGCCACGACGGCTGTAATCCCAGCAGCAACCACCACATACCCAATCAGCGACCCCATCGTAACCTCTGATGCTGCCATGGCATATACCGGCAACCCCAACAAACCTATCGCCACTGCCTTGCTAACCGCTTTCATTTCCCTACTCCTAAGCATAAAAATCGATCATATTATTTGACTGCGTTATTACTGTATCCTGTTCAGCAACTGGCTCCTGCGCCGCAGATGTACCGTTTCGAGCACCAGATTGCCGTGAAAAAGCCTGATCTTCAAAGCCGCCCTCATCACCCACATCCAAAGAACTAAAGGCAATTCCTGCCTCCTCTAACATTTCCCTTAAGCGAGGTATCGCCTGTTCAAGTGCTTCACGCGTCGCGCCGTGCTGAGCACTCATACTTACTGCAATCGACTGGTCACGCTCAACGTGTAAACGAATCTGAATCGGACCTAATTTTTCCGGATTCAACGTTATTTGCGCCTGCTGCATTTGCTGATTCGCCATAAATACAACACGCTTGGCCACCGCCGTTCCCCACTGCGGGTGTCGAAGCGGATAGGCAATCGAAGCCAACATCGGCGAAGCCTTACGCTCTCCTAACGACGAACTCAAAGGGGACTCTCCCTCAATCATCTCCGACGCCGTTTCATTATTCTCTGTTTGTTCCGAGGCATTTAAGGCCGCCTGTTGCTGCTCAGCTAACATCATGCGCTGTTGCAAAGCGGAAATAGGCGGACTATTGCCTTGCGCCATTATCGCGAGAGCGCTTTTTGCCCCTAGCTCTGCGCCGGATAGTATCTGCGCCGCTTCACCGGCGGATGAAGCAACTAGCTCACTAGCAACCTGTGTACCAAGTTTAGGATTTGCAGACACTAACCCCATAGAATTAGCAGGCCTGCTCAAGCCGGATAATACATTAGCGCCTGCTGTAGCAGGGGATACACGCCCCCCTTGCGACAAAACTCCCTCTTCGCCTGGGAGTGGCGCACTCATCGCTTGCGTTGCCGATAGTTGTAGCGAAGCCATGCCACGCTCAACCACCACATCATCACTCGGCACACCCCCTGCTTGTACACCGCCTGCTTGTACACCGCCTGCTTGCACACCGCCTGCTTGCACACCACCTGCTTGCACACCACCTGCTTGCACACCACCTGCTTGCACACCACCTGCTTGCACACCACCTGCTTGCACACCGCCTGCTT
>Ga0172377_10001461_pt1 | contig 23867 bp, 35 predicted proteins | sample Pumphouse3metaG_FD_119749 | JGI IMG/M metagenome (GOLD analysis project Ga0172377, IMG submission 119749) | Leachate microbial communities from a municipal landfill in Southern Ontario, Canada - Pumphouse #3 metaG | ecosystem: Engineered > Solid waste > Landfill > Unclassified | place: Canada... | reverse complement strand
TGCTACATTTCTAGTGAAGTGGGTTTGTTCTTTTTGTTGGAGTCTATAGGAGTCGCAAACGACCCCTATAGCTCTTACAATAAGCTGACTGGAGAAGTTGGGGAACTGAGTTTTGCAAAGTTGGTAGCAACGTCTGTGTAGAATAACTTTGTTATATTTCTTTGACTCAAAAGCTTTTTCAGAAAGAAAGTTACAGACTTCCACGAACAGACAGGTTGTCTTTTTCAAAGACTCCGCCTGTTCTGGAGTTGGCAATAACTTAACTGAAATAACTTTCTTCATACCTATATGATTCAACAAAAGGAATTAAAATTCCTTTGTTGACTTGAAATTATTTTTGTGGTATAATATTGGCTAAAAGAAAGGATAAGCTGTAATTCCTCCCCCACCTAAAGGAAGGGGTCTCCTTACGCAAGATGATGAACTTCTAAATTTCGCTTCACGTTTCCTGATTGGAAACGACATATCCCAAAGAACTCCAATTACAGACTTCGGTACTTGTATAGTATGCCAGAATTGTTGTCTTGTGTCAACGATTATTTTATTTCCTTTAGAACACTGAAGAGTCTGTCATTAGCTGGGAAGAACATATTCTTTCAGCATTTTGTTCAACTTCATTGAGCTGATATTTTTGGCAGAGTTGAATAAACTCTTCTGTTTTGTTTCTTTGTAAATCCACTGGCAACATAGGCAGAGGAATATTCAAATGCATTCCTTTTAAAGACTTAGCTAATGGAACTCTAGATTCGTAGATTAAACACATCAAGGCCGCTTTTGGAATTTTAACTTTGTTTTGTTCATATGCCAAAGCCACCCCAGTAAACGGCATCCATTCTTTTATAAATGGGTACTTTGGTTTTTCTTTTTTGTTTTTGATATTTTTAAGTTCGCTAAAAGCTTCATGTCCCAAATCTGGGAATTGAACTTTTAAATGGTCGTATTGAGAATGCATATTTTGTAATGATGCTTCACAAGTCTCATATTTAATAATTTCTTGGAGAGCCGTTTTCTCTCCGACACTAGGCACTCCATAGATTCCATCTCCATCATCCCCCATCAAGGCTCCAACGTCAACCCACTGTTTCGGACTGATGCCAAAACTTGTTGTAAACCACGATTCCGTAAGTACATTGCCATTAGCATTTAAAATCTTTACGTTTTTACTAAATAATTGATAATAATCATGATCATTGGTCAAAACAACTATATCATCATTTGCAAATTTTTTAGTCAGAGAAGCTATTACATCATCTGCTTCTTCATTCAATTTAACTATTTGAGGAATATTAGTTAATGATAATGCTTTCATGATAACTGGTTTTTGTCTTTTGAAGTTTACAATTTCTTCTCGTGTAGCGTTTACAAGTCTATTTTCCTTGTAGTATTGGGGTATAATGCCTTTTTCGACCGCCGCTTTAGATTCTTCTATCCTACTTGCGCTTTTCCCGTCCCATATAACACAGATATATCTATTTGGAAACATTTTTTGCATTGAGTTCAAAGTTTTAAAAAACCCATGTATAGCCCCAGTTGGAAACCATGAGTCAATAGATAATGTGTCGTCTGGATCAAAATCTTTGGTATAATCTATGGCATTAACCCCTAGCTCTTTGTTTACAAATGAAGTTCTGACCCCTAAATTGTTTCCGTCTATAAATAAATATTGCATAATGTTTCCTTTGTATAATGTTTACATGTTACAGGAGAATGAACTGTCAGAAAATAATATTGAAGTTTTGTGTCGCTGTAATAACTCTTTAAAGGAAACAAAATGATCAATAAAAATAAACTAACAATTGTAATGGGGTTCCCAAGAGCTGGCAAGGGGACTTGGATTGCTATGAATAATAGGCTTAATGATATCGTTGTATCCTCCGACTGGATTAGAGAGAATATACTAGGGCATTCTTATTCTGATGCATCTAATGCTATTGTATGGTCTATAGTTGATGCCACTCTAAGAATAATCTTAGGTCAGAATAAAAATGTTATCCTTGATGGAATTAATCTTACCAAATCTACAAGAAAATTTTATATTAACATAGCCAAAACTTATGGAGCGGAAGTTGAAATTGTTTATGTCAAAACACCGATGGACGTTTGTATTGAACGGAACAGAAAGGCTGAATCCCATAAGTTGCCAGAACAAGATTTATTAGATATGGGACAAATCATTGAAATTCCAACCAGCGAGGAATTTGACATCTACACTGAGATTAATGTACAAACTGGTCAAATTTCAAATTCAAAGGGCTTATAATATACATCATATTTCTCGTTAACTACAGAAACGTTAACAGAAGTAGTCCCATTGATTGATTCTATTATCAATGGACTATGATCTCCAGAATGGATATGTCCTACACATAAATATTTTGGAGAGGTTCTCAGAACATGTTTTAACAATGATTTTGAACCAACACTTGTCAGCGTATTCCATTCTAAGACTTTATCACCAAAGCCAAAAGCTGGTCCATGGGCTAACAAAATATCTATACCCTCTGGTATCTTTTGGAATATAAAATCCAATTCATCCTCCTCCTTCATAAAAGCCCAAGTGCCAAATGTTGTACTCCAAGGAGTTCCGTAGAATTTAACCCCTTCTATGTCTATCATAGAGTCAATTAAACAATGTACATGTTTTGGGAAAACTATTTTCTTAGAACTTTGAAATACAAAATCATGATTTCCAGGGGTGAATACAATATCTTTATATATACCATTTTCAATTAACTCATTACACCATGGTAAAAAATGATATTTTATCCAAGACCACTGAGTATTTGGGGTATGAGACCCTCTGACTGGGCAAACATCCCCAGATATGGTTAATGTATCTCCTTTTAGAAGATTGGATAATAAATGTCCATGAATATCAGAAATAGCTATAATTTTCATGGTGTATTATACAACAAATTATATATTTTTTAATATAGGTAGGCAAAATCAAATGTTTCTTGGAAATAATAAAAAGACATTGTATTAAATCATCTATGAGGACAATAAAAAGATGAGCGAAATTATGAAAAAAATAAAAACATCATTTTTCCAAAAGATTTTGGCAAAATTTAATAAAAAGCCTTCCGTAAGAGGTGTATATATTGATGGATCTAGCGTTGTTTCTCCAGAGGTTACCTCAGCAATAGTGGAGTCTAAAATTCCAGTTGTGGCTGTTCTAACTACCGCTACCTCTGTAGTTTCAACTGACACTTCTGTGGCTGATACATTTACGGTTTCGGTCACCCAAAGTATTACAATTAATTGTACCAATGGGGTGGACGGAAAGGGAACCACTTGGCTATTAACCCAGGCCAATGGGGGTTCCAAAACAATTACTTTGGGTTCAGAGTTTCTTCTACCTGATAGTGCCTCCACTCCGTTAGGATGGTCAACTACGGTTGGAAAAACAGATTTGTTGGCCGCCAGATATAGTACTATATTAGGCAAATGGATGGTGGTCAGCATGGTTCCTGGTTATTAATAAAAAGGAGATAGATTATGGCTTTAACATACACTTTAGATGGTTCAAATAATGCGACAATTACTGGAGCTAGTCCAGGGGCAACGGGAGCTTTGATTATACCAGCAACAATTGATGGATATGATGTTACATCTATTGGGATCTCTGCTTTTGCGGGGAATGGGAACATTACCAGTTTGACATTGCCAGAAGGGCTTTTGTTAATCAGAGCGAGTGCGTTCGAGAGTTGTTCTGACTTAACTGGAAACTTAGTTATTCCAAATAGTGTTACTTCAATCGGAGATAATGCGTTCTATTATTGTTCTAGCTTAACCGGAGATTTAACTATTGGAAATAACGTTACTTCAATCGGAGATAATGCGTTCAATTATTGTGCTAGCTTCAACGGAAGCTTAACTATTGGGAATAGCGTTACTTCAATCGGAGCGAGTGCGTTCTATGGTTGTACTTTAACCGGAGATTTAACTATTCCAGATAGCGTAACTTCAATCGGAGATAATGCGTTCAATTATTGTGCTAGCTTAACCGGAGATTTAACTATTGGGAATAGCGTTACTTCAATCGGAGCGAGTGCGTTCTATGGTTGCTCTGGCTTGACTGGAAGTTTAACTATTGGGAATAGCGTTACTTCAATCGGAAGTTATGCGTTCGATGGTTGCTCTGGCTTCAACGGAAGCTTAACTATTGGGAATAGCGTTACTTCAATCGGAGCGAGTGCGTTCGAGGGTTGCTCTGGCTTGACTGGAAGTTTAACTATTGGGAATAGCGTTACTTCAATCGGAGATAATGCGTTCTATGGTTGCTCTGGACTAACATCTATCTGGTTTGGGGTAAATTATACAGACATTACTTTTGGCACTACTATATTTACTTCCTCGTCAATAGCTACAGTCTACCGATTTGCAGTAGCCACAGGCTGGAGTTCAACATTAGAAAGTATTCCAGTGGTAAGCGTTCCATATACCGAAACTTCTGAAAGTAATGTCGCAATTGGCGAATCTTACGGATTGGGAGGAGCGAGAACTGGTACAATGAAAACTGGTGGCGGAATAAATGGTTCTGGAATTTTAGGATTTTTATAACATATGAAAATTATAAATGTTCAACAAAAATTAAGCAAAGCAGCTCAAAACGTTGGAATTGGCCAAAAACAACAAGCGGCAATGGACTCGGCTATTTCTCTTCTTAAAGGAAAAATACCAGAAATTGTACCAATGCTATCCAATCCAACATTTAGAACATTTTTAATGAAATTTTTGGATATGGTAACCACCGATCCATCAATTCTTAATAATTTCAAAAATAGTTTACAAATTATTAATTCGGCTATGAAAGCCGACTTGGCTGAAACTACTACTATGATAAATTCGTCAACCAAATGAATTAACCACATTAGATGGAGTATTGGAAAAAGCACAAATATCAGAGGAGTTTGAAATAATTTTATGGGTCACATCTATTTCTTTTGTTGTTTTTATTATATGCTCACATAAAAGACTTTTTTCAACTACCGAGCGGATTACGGAGGAAACGGTTTCCCCCGAAAACTCTTGTTGTAATCCAGAATTCCAAGACAAAATAGGGATTCCAGATCCCAAAATGGATTTTGCACAACTTTGATCTATGAAGTTTTGATCAATCACAGCCAAATTGTAATCGTTTAGATTAATTTCCATTTCGCCAAAAGGGTCAATTATCTTAACCTCAAATCGAACAATATCTCCAGCCAAAGAATGAGACTCGTTTTGAACTGTCTTAATGATATTTTTATTTTGTTGGAGTGAATTTCCAATGATAAGAAGATTAATTTTACACACGTTAATTTCCTCAAAAGCATTTTTAAGATCATATCTAATAATATTACAATATTTGATCTTTTTTAATAGTTCATAACAAACAACCCTACTTCCTTCTTTACCATTTTTGTTGGAATTTATGAGTTTAAAATTTAAAATAAAAATTAGAAAAAAATAGGTTTTTAGACTTGTTTTAAAGAAGTAAAAAGCATGAGAATCCTATGTATATCATCAAGAACATATCCAAGATATTTAGCCATTAAAACGGAAGGCCGTTTAAAAGGTCAATATCCAGCAAGTATTGCTCATGTACCATCTATGAAAAGAAAATGGGATGATGGAGGTCTTGGTTCAGGAACAAAATTAGTGGAAATTGAAGCTGATTCTCCAAAAGAACTTATTAATAAATTAAGAGGAATGGGATATGACATTCACTATAATAATGATTTTAGATTTTATCAGGTTAGATTTTCCGGCTCGCCACGGAGTGTAATTTCAAAACAAAAATTGATTGACCTAGCTAAAAATTAGCAAGAAGCCAACAGTTAGAGGGATCTCCTTCATAAGAAATGCGCCCGTGGCGACCGGGATTAAATAAAACCGTAGATGGACTTACCCATTTACGGTTTTTGATTGTATAATGCATGGTCAAGTAAAATATTTTAATTTAGGAAAATAAAAATGAAAATTGTCCAACCATCGGTCACATTAGAATGGGCCACCCCAAATGCATTGCAAATGATTGAAAGAGCGGGGAGAACCGCTTATAAAAGTGAAGATGCAATTACAAATGAATCAGCAGAAACTTTTGTCAGAAAGGTTGTCAAACGAAACCATACGGCTGTTTTGGAGCATGCTGATGCATCGTTTAGGTTTATCTTTGATCGTGGAGTTTCGCACGAGCTTGTACGGCACAGGATCGGTTCTTATTGTCAAGAGTCTACAAGATTCTGCAATTATTCAAAAGACAAGTTCGGTGTAGAAATAACCATTATCCAGCCTGACGGGTTATCAGAGGCTCAAATTGAACGCAGAACAAAATTGTTTAAAATGATTGAAGAGGTTTATTTGGCTGAAATATCAGATGGACTTTCTCCACAGATAGCAAGAGGGGTTCTCCCTACCTGTTTGAAAACAGAAATAGTTTGCAAAACAAACTTTAGTGAATGGAGGCACATTCTCAAACTTAGAACCGCCAAAGATGCTCATCCTCAAATTAGACAGGCTATGAATTTAGTTCTGAAGTGGTTTAGGGAAAATTACCCAGTTATCGTTGAAGATATCGTATAAGGAGTATAATATGTGGGAGTTACAATATCTTATTGACCGCTCAAGGGCTCACACCGCTTATATTAATTTCGAATGGGTTCCAGCTCGTCCTATTAATCATAAACATAGAAAATTAACAACAAGAATACATGAAGCTTGGATGGTTTTTACCGGAAAAGCAGACTGCTTTACATGGCCAAAAGGTCAATAAAAATAAAGGAAAAATTATGGATTACCCAAAATTACTTCTAGGATTCGACATCGAAACTTCAGAACAAGCGCAGGATGGTAAAATATCCCCAATAACCGTAGCTTCAACAGTGACCCTAGATGGTGAAAAAAAAGCTTGGTTTTCTCATTCAACAAATAAATCAATTGTTGGCATGACAGGAAATGGTCAAAATGAGGATTGGTCTAATTTTTCTCCTGATGGACAACTTGCTCCACTTATGTCCAAAGAAACTGCTGTTGCTATGCTAAAATATATGGAAGAAAAGCAAAATCAAGGATATTCCCTGTGTGCATGGAACGGTGCGAGTTTTGATTTGAAAATGATAGGCTTTCTAGCCGAAGAGGTTGAGCTTGCTGGCCGTATGGCTCTCTCTTTAATAGATCCAATGTATCAAGTTTTAAGCGTAAAAGGGTATCCAGTGGGATTGTCAGCTGTTCAGAAAGGTTTGGGGACAGATCAAGAAAAATCAATGCATGGGGCGGATGCTCCTGACGCATGGGCAAACGGAGAGTATCAAAAAGTTATTAGCTATGTTATCGGCGACTCCGAAATGACCGTTGCAATTGTCAAGGCTATAGCCGAAGTCGGCGGAATTAAATGGATAGCCAAAAGTGGCAAGCCTAATAGCCTAATGTTGTCAAGCTTTAAAACAGTAGCGGAATGCCTTGAAGATCCTGAGCCTAATAATTCATGGATGGATAAACCTATTAACAGAAGAGATATGATTGAATGGATACCAGAGGCATCATATAAACCAGAACCTGGTCAAAAAACAGTTTCAGCAAAAAAATCAAAAACCCCAATTAAAAAATCAAAACCCGTTGTGTTGATTATTTCTGGTCCCTCTGGAGTTGGAAAAAATGCAATATGTACAGAGCTTGAGAAAATGGACAGAGATTTAAAGAGGGTAATTACTGTTACAACAAGGGAGCCAAGGGATAACGAAAAACAAAATATCGATTATCATTTTGTTACCAATGAGCAATTTGAAAAAGCAATCAATGCTGGTGACTTCTTGGAACATTCAGAAGTCCATGGGAAAAAGTATGGCTCAACCAAAATAAGTATTTCGTCAAAATTGGCAAAGTCACAAGACGTTATAATAATCCTTGATGTTCAGGGGGCTGATAAGGCTAAGAAATTTTTTGAGTCATTGCCTGAGGCAACGCGAAGTAAATTTGTGTATACTGATGTTTTTATTTTGCCACCATCTGTTGACGAACTTAAAACCCGTTTAGTTGGTAGAAATTCTAATTTGTCAAATATAGAACAAAGATTAGAAAATGCTAAACTTGAAATTGCTTGTGCTTCTTCTTATAAATATAATGTCATAAATGACGATCTTGGACGTGCTGCAAGTAAGATTCGCTCGATAATTATTGCTGAAAAATGTAGAACCTAATTAGAAGTAATTTTATAGTGAATATTAGATTGAAAAGGCATTCATAAATAAAAACACAATTCCTATTACTATGATAAATGCGACTGCACAAGGTATTAATTTTCTGCGGATGCATTTTTTACGAGCTACATTATCCACTAATCTGTTTTTCCTCTCCCATTCTCGGTCAACTTTGCATCTATATTTCGTTCCAGCCGTTATTGAATTTCGTGTAATTTTCATAATTGCTCCTTAATTTATGTTTGGCCCAACAATAAACGAGCCCGTTCCTTGATTGGCGTAAAAAACGCCGTTGACAAGATCGTACATACCAGCGACAGAGTCGGATTTTCGGCAGCATGGAACGAGAGATTGCACAAGCTCTCCATCTGTTGTCCACATTTTTGAATAAAACACCTGCGATAATGTTGGGTAATTCGACAACCCAGACCCATGACGAGAAAATATATATAACGATATTGTTGGCAATGTACCCGAATAAGACTGATATGCTGAATCGTTAACTTTTACACCATCGACCGACGAAAAAACTATTGTATTTGTTGCCAATGGGGTGCCACTTTGGGTGTACATGGTTGAACCCAATCGGCCTCCAAACGTCGTGTCATTACCATCCGTATGGCATCTATAATATGTCGTCCCATCTTTTACGATGGCGCCTTGATATGGGCCTGTTGCTGACGCGAACGATGTTTTTATTTCCCATATCCTTCCAACGATCGACAATCCGGTATCAATATACACGCCAGAGGATGCAGGTTGCAGATATTCCACCTCCTGATATTCGGCGGGGAGTCTTGCCGATTGAGATGAAGAAGATTCGCTAGAATAGCTAGACTCACTGGACTCACTAGATTCAGAACTTGATAAACTAGATAAACTAGATTGACTTGAAACACTTGATTCTGATGAGCTACTCGACTGGCTAGAGCTCGATGATTCTTCTCCACACCCTAAATTAATTTTTCCACCATTACCTAGCCAGAATAAAAATGGAGTATATAAATCTCCAGAATTATCAGGATCAATTCCAGGATTTGCTGTATAGTGAATTGCCAATGTTGCTATATCTTCCAAATACCAGCGAGGAAAATATTCTCCGCCATATTTAAGAATGTAATTTCCGTTGCTGTACACAGGGTAATCATTTTCTATTACCCCAAGTTCTATATAACATCCGTTTGCTGCCTTTATCGAAAAATTTCTAGCCCTATAACTTATACCTTTAATATAAGATGATGAAGAAGAACTATTTAGTGATGAAGAACTGCTAGAATCAAATAAAATCTTTTCAAGTTCACCATTTACCACTAAACTACCTGGACTAGAATCGTAATTTACAACCTCAAGAAGTTTACATCTAATTGCGGAATCAATATTTTTAAAATATCTATACTCATCAGGCACATCTATAAGTTGGCCAGGAGATAAACAACGACGAAAGTTTATTAGCTCTCTTTCGATTCGTTCTTGGGCTCCTATATCGAGCCATCCAGCCTTGTGTAATGCCTTTAATATCATTCATTATTGTTCATTGATTATGTGGTTAAAACCTTGACTAATCAATATTTCACATTCTTACTGGTTTTATGTGGTCTTCAGAAGCCAAGTGCGGATGCATAGGCCCTTCTGCCGTATGATAGCCCTCTCTGTCTCGTTTGACGGTTGTGCCTAGACAATCTTCATCCTTAAACTCGAAATCGCCGTGTATGCCATCTAAAACTGATTTAATTTGAGGCATAATATCAAAAGGTTTAATCTCTCCCTGTAAGTAACGCTTTTTGACTCCCTCTGATTTTCTAACTAATTCATGGTAAGTCTCGTTTGCTTCTTTTGTGTTGGATGGAAGATAGTAGAAACACCGTTTAATCATGTATTTTCCTAGATATCCCTCTCTCATGAAAAACGAGGCCATTATTAAAGATTTATCAGCTTTTTTAATTGGGTCTAATGATACATCCATAAAGTAATGTGAATCTTTTACCTCAGTGCTTGGCAGCTTAATTGTTGTTTCTTTGGAAACAGATTCAGAATTGGCACCGGCAGTCTTTGACAACTCAGATATAGACTCATTGGATATGTTTGAGGTTGCCGAAAGAGATTCTAGAACTGAGGCAAAAGCTTTAACTGCTGTTAAAATTGCATCTACATTCCCGGCAGAGGCAGTTTTGGTCATTTTCACCTTAGATGGCAGAGCATCTAAAATACAATAACCGACAAGTATGCCTTCTGGTTTTCCAGAAACCATTGATTCATTACCGTCAATATTTTTTTGTCCAATAATCATGGTAATTTATTCAAGACATCTATGTATACTTCCTTGTTTCAATTCAAGGTTTTAAAGCAAAATGGATAGAAATACAAATAAACTACATTTAAACATTTAGGTAAAAACAATATGAATATTAGTGATTCTGCTATTAATGATTACATTTCAAATATACTCCCAGTCGCATCTGGGAGAATATCTACACGGGCTAAAATGTTAATCAAAAAGAAAATCCAGAAATTAGCTTCTGTTTCTTATCCTGTTGAAAACAATCCAGAATCTAATTCAAATCTGTTTTCGGATGGAGAATGGGTTCTGCAAATCGGTCAACAAGATGGTGTTTTGCAAGTAAATGCTATATCTAAAATTGAAGATTCATGGGGAACTAGTTTAGAAAAAACAGCAAGCAAAGGTCTAGGATGGTCTTACATCAGGCTCCCTTTAGATGTAAAACGTGGAATGAAAAAAATCAGAGACATGATTGATAAAGACGATATAGGAGAGGATGGAAAAGAAAGCAATCCTCATATAACGGTTAAATATGGATTAACTATTACAGATCCTGAGGAGGTTAAAAAAGCCGTGTCAAAAAATAAAGGTGGAAAAGTTAGGATGGGCAAAACATCTATTTTTAAGAATGATGATGCGGATGTGCTAAAAATCTCGGTTACCAGCACCTCTTTGGGTAAATTGTGGGATTCATTGTCAACTTTAAAAAATGAAGATCGGTTTGATAAATATGTTGCTCATTCTACGTTGGCTTATTTAAAACCAGGGACTGGTGATAAGTACGTAGGAATAGATTTAATTGATGGAAAAGAATTTACTTTTGATAGTTTTGTATTTGAGGATGCCAATGATGTTAAAACTGAAATAAAACTTCAAGAATCGAAAATTAACAAAAAAGCTCAAACCGAAGAAATAGATGATTTTAACGATATTAATGAATTTGGAAATTTTGATATATCTTACAAACCATTTGACCCTAAGCCTATTAACACATTACAATTTACAGAAAAGGAACCTGAAATTTTAAAAGATAATCCTCAGAGACCGAGTGGCCAATTCTACATGGTCGAATATCTTACAAATGATGAGGGATGGGTTTATTCTGGTTATATTACAGACCCAGAATGCGATTATGTATTACAAATATTTACAAATGAAATGTTAGCCACGGAAGAAATGAATAATCATATTGAATCTGGAATTGAAGCGTCAAGACTTAGAGTGTCGCCATGTGAATTTGTAATAAAACAAAAAAGTTTAGACAGCTCTATATCATGGTTAAGGGGAAATCCAATCACCACGCATAACATAAGATTTTTCAAACCAGAAGATGCAAATGTATATATTCAAGATCAAGAGTGGACAAATACTTATCCGAGAAGAGAATTTAAGGTCTTACCAATCAGATTAAACAATGCTCATACGGCTTCTACAAATAGGATGTTAAAAGCAGTAGATCAAAAACCAGTTCGTAAGCAAGAGTCAATAGATAATTTTCCAGGTCTTGGTACAGATTTCGAGTTCACAGAATCCAGAAGATTTTAGCAAATAAAATCTCCCGCACAAAAACAAAAGGAGAAACACATGAAAAAAATAAAAAATGCAAATAAAGATGGATTTCTTGTATCTCTAATAAAACTTTTAAATAAATTAATAGATTTTCTATTAACTAGATCGAGCAAAAAAGACGAACATTTAAAACAACTCGAAATAGAAAATGCCAGAAAAGAACTCAAAAAAGCATTAGTAGAAGGCCGAATAGGAGACATTGCATATTGGAAAGAAAAACTTAAACAACTGTCTATTGTGCTAATAATTTTATTATTTGTAACAGGATGCGTTTCAAGAGAAGTCCAGCAGGAAATACATACGATTGCAATTGGGGAAAGAATTATGACCGTAAAACCTGGTGAGTTAATTAAAATTCCAGATTTAATTAGCCCAGCTAAAACATGGTATCTGATAGATAACGAAGGCATGTATCAACTGTTTGATATAGACATAAACAATACTCAAAAAAAAAACATTAAAATGATAGATAAAACAAAAACACATGGATGTCTATATAGACTGATAGGACGTTGCAAAAATTGTACAATAGATGAAGACACATCTCACCATCCAAATAATTATGACTGTCCAAATTTCAAGCCAATAGGAATTTTTGGAGTAAAAATATCACAAGAAACTCGAACAGAAAAGGAATAATATGCCATTTTATTTTAAAATAAATAAAATAAAAATAATAGATAACAAAGAGTCTGGTTTTTTATTTTTTCATAAAGATTTAGCAACCATAACATTTGAAAGTTTTTTTGCAGATTCTGAAAAAACGATAAACAAATGTGATAAATACAAAATGTACTTGTCAGCAAAAGACGAAAAAGCAAAAGAAGTAGCAATTGCTGAAATGGTTGTAGATGCGGTTAAACGACGACAAACTATAAAAGTAGACTCGGTCAAAGATAATCAAATTTTGACATTCGGAGACACAGGATGCACTCTATATAGATCTGGCACGATACCTGACAACATAGGGTGGTGCCTAATGGGAACCGAAAGCGATCAAGACATAAGAAATGTTGGAATGTCTATAGAGGCTGTACTAAAGCATCCAAATTTTAAAACATTTGCATCAGCTTTTTCTGGACTAGTAAACTTGTCCAAAAATCCAGCTTTTTCAGCATCCATGGCGGTGCTTAAGTATATTGGAGAATGTGTTGCAAGTTCTATGAAAAACAATCAAGATGATATGGTTGGATTACTTTACACGTCGTTCAATAGGTGGGAACATTATCCAAATGGAGAACGAAAAGCCGAAGATGTTCTCGACCTTACTGGGAATATGATGGTAGATTATTCCATATTTGGATTTACAGATTGAAATATTTGACTTTGCTCTATAATAGATAAACATATGCAAGTTTTAAGTTTATTTACTGGAGCCATGGGGCTGGATATCGGAATTGAAAAATATGGTTTTAAAACTGTAATTTCAGTTGAAAATGATAAAGACGCCCAAAAAACCATAAAAGCTAATCGTCCAAATATAAAAATATTTGACGATGTTTTTTCGGTATCAAAAGAAGATTTAATGTCCTGTGGCGAAATTGACATTATAGTTGGAGGGCCTCCTTGTCAAAGCTGGTCATTTGCTGGCAACAGAAAAGGCATTGAAGATCATAGAGGTCTATGTATCCCCCGTTTTCTTGATATAGTGGAAATGATAAAACCAAAATATGTTGTAATGGAAAATGTTGTAGGATTAAATTCAGCATTGATTAACGGAGTAAAAGGAGCAATGCCTCCATATATAATCAATAGATTAAAACAAAATGGATATAATTGCTCTTGTCATTTAGTAAATTCAGCCGATTATGGGGCTCCACAATGTAGAAAGAGAATTATATTTTTGGCCTCATTACGGGGTAAATTAGAACTTGTACAAACTCATTCTAATATCGATCAGTATGACATTTTTGATATGGCTCCAATTTTACCCAAATGGATAACTATTAAAGAGGCCATCAGTGATCTTCAAAACAATTTTGGAGAATGCGCAAGCTATTCTAAACATCCAATGAAATTTTTAAAGATGCTTACGGCTGGTCAAGACTGGAGAGATTTGCCAAAAGAATTTCAAGCGGAGGCTATGAAAGGAGCTATTGATTCAGAAGGAGGAAGGACTAGTTATTTTCGTAGATTATCTTGGGATAAACCTTCTCCAACATTAATGTGTTGCCCAACCCAAAATTCAACCTGCTTATGCCACCCCGATCAAACACGCCCGTTATCCGTAAAAGAATATGCCAGAATACAAGGCTTCCCGGACACTTGGATTTTTAAAGGCAAATTAGCCTCGAAATACAAACAAATAGGAAATGCGGTTCCAATAAAGCTAGCAGAAGCTATAGGGGCGGCTATTAAAAAAGCTGTTGACACGATATAATTGTTTTGGTATATTGAAGGCAACAAAACAAATTCTATAAGAAAACTGATGTATATGAAGTAGAAATTGCCCTCTGATATAATGATCATTATACGAGCCCTATAAACCAGCCAAATTCGTAGAAAGGTAAAATAATGAAGAAGAATGATATTGAATCCGAAATTAAAGCCGTAATTCGTGAGAATGAAAAACTAGGAAACATCCCCTTTGTTTGGGTTGACACAGACGACAAGAATGGAGAACAGAAGGTTGTAATTGAAATGATTAAGAGAGGGAAATTGCATGGTAGATTGAGTGGGAGGTTTAACAAAGGGATGGCTGGAAATCCGCCTTGGGTTATAGGAATAAATGAGAATTATAGAAAAATCTATTATCAATTGTTGGTTTCTATTGTCGGCTCTATCCTAGGTGCTATTATTGGCTGTATTATTGCAACTATTATTGCTTAGGTTTTTATCCCGACATTGTGTCGTGATGAATAAAAATCACTTTATCGTATAGAGGTGGGTTATGAAAGTTAGAAGGGAAAAGACAAGCATAGTTTGGACAAAGCCAAAAGAAGAATTTTTACAGATAGTTGATGAGGCAAATGGTAGTTTAGCCGAGATATTTAGAAGATTAGGCATTAGGTCGGCAGGTGGGAATTATAGAACGCTGAAAGAAAGATTTGAGAAAGAAGGACTTGATTGGGACTTGACAATTAAAGGTTTGAAGAGGAAGAGGATGCAGTCGATAAACCAAAAGAGAAGATTTAAAACGAAAGATGTATTGGTGGAGCACAGTAGTTATGGAAGACATCTTTTAAAAGAAAGAGTTATCAAAGAAGGGTTGTTGAAGAATAAATGTTCAATTTGTGGGCAACGGGCAGAATGGAATGGTATTTCATTGGTGATGATTTTAGATCATATCAACGGAGTACACGATGATAACAGGATAGAAAATTTGAGAATGTTGTGTCCTAATTGCAATAGTCAGCAGAAGACGTTTGCGGGAAGAAATAGAAAGCACAAACAGGTTCAAGACAAGCATTGTGTAGATTGTGGAGCAAAGGTTTGTAGATACTCGTTAAGGTGTCGAAAGTGTTCTAGAAAATTGTTGAGGAAGGTAGAAAGACCAGATTTGGATGTTTTAAAGAAAGAAGTTAAAGAATTAGGATGGGAGGCTATTGGCAGGAAGTATGGTGTTAGTGGTAATGCAGTAAGAAAATGGGTTTATGACAAGTAGAAATTGCTTCGTAGTGTAACGGTCAGCACAAGACCTTTTGACGGTTTTAGTCACGGTTCGAATCCGTGCGAGGCATCCAGATGGTGATTCTTGGGATCACAGTTCGATTCTGTGTGGGGCATCCAGATATTTTTTACTTACAATTCTAAACAGTACGAGGTATTTAAAATAACCCCGTTCGGGGTTAAATTTACAACAAATAATAAAATAACCCCTATGGGGTATAATTTATGAAAAGATTTAGCAAAAAACAAATCATGGAAAATGACCATAGATTGCCCTCATTCGTTTGTGGCCCAAGAATCTATGAATATAACGGCTGGATATTCGAAGTCCCTTCTCATAGCGTTCCGTGGCCTTTACGTAAGGATTTCGGGTTAAGGGCTAGAGCTGGGAAGAAATTTTATGACATGTATTACAAAAAATTTGATAAATTGTCTAAAAAAGATCAAGAAAAATACAGGGTCGGTGGAGGATGTGTTAAATTCTAAAGGAAAAATAATGAGCGTATACAAAACAAAAAATACAATTGTGGAAGCGGTACAGTTTAAATCATTCAATAACAAAGTTTGTTTGGAGTTTTGCCCCAAAGCAGTGACAGTGACAGACCCTCTTGATTTAAATTTAAGTCTTATAGTAACCACTCCTATTGGAGAGGTGAGATGCTTAATGTTAGACTGGATTGTTAAGGATGAAGACGGAGATTTCTATGTAACCGATTCGGCTAATGAAATGTGGAACAGATACGAAGAAATTCAAGATGGGTCTGGAACTGGAGAGGTAAAACAATTTAAAGTAAAGCCAAGTATAGTAAAAGCTATCCAATATACAACCAAAAACTACAGAGAACTAGCTACTTTTATTGGAATTCCAAAAGATGGAAAAATCGAAAAAGCAGATCTTGAAAAGTGTTTAAGCGAATTTGGACTGGAAAAAGACGTATGGGTAATAATGTACTCAAATGGCGATTTAGGTATGCTTAAAAACGAATCATTTAAAAAGCAATTTGAGCCGTTCAACCCGATTGTGAGTTAATCATGAATGGTAAAACAAAAAATGTCTCGAAAAGAAAAACTATTGTTGATTGGGAGCAGATAATTCATAATCCAAACGAAGAGCGAGTTCTCAGACAGCTAACAATATCAGTGAAAACCTCTTAGAAGGCGTTACTAGAACTCAGGCGATAGAGGCGGCTTCATATTGGGTGAAATGTCATGACAATCAAAACGAAAAGAATAGCAGACTAACAGAAGCTATAATTGGAACCTCAACACAACTTTTATCAAGCTTAATTTTGTCCGACTTACAAAATATAATGTTGCCATCGGAGATTTCAAAAATACTTGATAGAGTATGCTCTCAGGTTAGGCTGGCGGTTGAAATCGAACGACACAAACACAAAAATAATTAGCTCAAGAACAAGGATATCAAACCCATATTGTAGAATCAAAAGATATGGATAATATCACAACGATAGGCGAATCATGGCATTAGCCCATGCTCGCAAAATCAGAGTCAACTCCAACACCTTCCAATGGAAAATTTCACCAAGAGGAGGATTACATCTTGCTGTTTTTCATCAGCAAAGTGGCACAAAATGGATTGCTTGGCTAGAAAACAAAACCATTGTCACTCCCAGATTCGTAAGGCATTTTATTGATAAATGCTTAGAAAATGAACCTATCGGAACCTGTCAAGAGTCTTCATCTTCATGCTCTGACACCAGATATCCGAATAAAATTAAAAAACAAAAGATGTACCGCAAATATACAACATTCAAAAGTTGAAAAGCGGTAAGCAAACAAAGCATGATAAAAGCCTCTATTTAATTTTGCCAATCTGAAAAGCAAAAGGATTACCAAAAATTGTTTTATGATTAACCGTATTGGCCACCATAGATTTGGTATCTAAAATCTCTGGATTTTGACCAAGATAGTCTAAAACAGCTTTACCTTTAATAAACATTTCAGATAGAGAATTATTAGCCAAAGCTAATTGTTCTGGGTTTATTTTTTCTTTGGATTGAACCACCACATTATGATATAGGGTCATTCCTCTTTGCTCAATAAATTGTAAATTTTTTTCTATTTCAGGAGGAAGAATTTGTCCCTTAATTCGAAATGAGTCCAAGATTCTTTTTGCCGCCCCTGCAAAATTCATAGTGGTATTTACGTCAACATTTTGACCACCATTTAGAATAGTCTGAATTTGCCCCGCATCATTGCCAAGTACTCCACCATACTGAGCAGTTTTAATTGACTTTGACCAGCCAGCTTGCTTACCTATTTCGTTCCATTGTGTTTTGCTTAATTTAATTTTCATACTGTTTAAATTACGATTGGATTAGTTGGATCGTTTCTTCTAAAGGAGTATTCAGATTGTTGAGAAGAGCTGTTTTCCTTCATAATTGAAAGAATCGCCTCTTTAAGAGGCTTCCCCTCTGGACTACGATATAAAAACGAAATTAAAGATTGATCTTTAAATTGTTGTTCTGGTTTGCCAGCTGTAGACATCGATTGCTCTAAAAGCATTTTCACATCAATGCCTTTCTTCGTCAAAAGAAATATCATATGGCTAATTTCTGGGTGTATATTCATTGGGATCATGACATCGTGGATTTTTATACTTCCAGATTGAAGACCGTCCATAAATTTTGCTACCATAGATTGATCGGAACTTAGCCGTATAACGCTACTAGTTTTTATGTGTTGCTTTCCCATCCAACCCGCTTGCTTACCCATTGCTTCCCATTGTTTTTTATTTAATTTTAGTTTCATGATTAACTCCATATTGTGTTTTACTTAATTCAATTTAATTTTCAATATTAAAATCCATGCTTATCTTTTAAACGTTGAATCTCAGACTTAGCTCTGATGTTATTACTACTAGCCCAGTCGAATTTAGATTCAGCCATTTCGTACGCTTCTTTATCGCCATCAGTGATAGCCTGTTGCATGTTAAATATCGCTTTTTCCATAGCAGGTTCTAGTTCTTCTAATTGAAATTGTTTCCACTTATTATAAACTTCGAAATCAATTTCTTTTCCCGATTTAGCTGAGGGGTTGGAGGATGAAATATTTTTCGCGTCCCACCAACCAGCAGTTTTACCCATTTTCTCCCAAATTTTTTGACTTAGTTTAATTTTCATATTATATTTTTATTAATGTTACAATTAATTTCTTGTTATGCTAAGAAAGTAGTTTTTTACGAATTGGTTAGCAAAATTAATTTTTTGTTGATTTGATACAGAATTTTCAGATTCTATAAGTTTTATAAATTTTATAAATATTTTAGGGTCACTTATATATTGTATCATTTTTTCAGATCCGCCAGTTTGCTTATAACCATCTGGTGTTAATTGATAATTACTCCCTGAAAGTTTATTATAAACATTCATTAGCATACTTACTCTATTGTTCAAGGGCTCTTGCGGGGTAGCTTGCGGGGTAGCTTGCGGGGTAGCTTGCGGGGTAGCTTGCGGGGTAGCTTGCGGGGTAGCTTGCGGGGTAGCTTGTGGGGTAGCTTGTGGGGTAGCTTGCGGAAACTGGCTAAACATTTGAGCCTCTACGCTCCATCCAGCTTGCTTACCCATTTTTTCCCATTGATTTTTGTTTAATGTTATTTTCATGCTGACCTTTCTTATATTATTTTTTACGTTTACCAATTTGCAACCGCAAAAGCTTTACCAGCAAAAGCCGCTTCGCTCAGGGCTCGGTCTTCATGTCTTGATAGTTCAAAAAAGTTAACTGGTTTCCCTGTTACCCTTATTACCCGTTCAGTCTCCGATTGAATCCATGAAGCTGACTTGCCAGGGCTAACTTGGTAAAATATAATATCACCTAAATTTGCATAGGAAAGAAATTCAGATGTACCATGAGTTCCGACTTTTCCAGAATACACAGTCCTAATGGAGGCTACTAAATCCGTAACCTGTTTCGTTTGAGTCTCAATCTCTCTGGACGAAAAATATTCATCCAATTCGAGTCCAGCAACCACCGTAGAGGCTTGGTCAAAAAGACCATGAGATTTCAAGTCATTCAAATATTGGGGAAAATTCTTAGCCGCCGTTGCATTCCAACTTTCGCTATCATCTGCAAATAGCCATATTACAACAGCCAGTTTTTTAGTTCTGCAATAAACTATTCGACTTTTGAATAGTTCCACAAAAGAGTTATCAACAGTCCAGTCCCAACTATTACCATAAATACAATATCCAGCATATTCACCATCTGCTTTGTTGGACAAATACAAATGGACAGTGTTACAACCTCTATCAATTTGCCATGCAATCCTTTCTTTAAAAACTGAGTCTGGACAAGAAGGAGATAAAACATTCATGTTTCTGCCTTCCGCATTGTCTCCGATCCAGCAAGAAGCCTTTGTAGCCTCATTCCAAGCAGGCACTGGGCCAAGGTTTTCGACTACATTACTCACATTGGTTGGGCTATCAATGGAATCCAATGCTTCCTCAATATAAGGAAGAAGAGCACAACCTTGAGACATTAATAAACAAGCAACTACTAATAATTTTGTTAATAAATTCATGACATTATCCTTTGTTGTATATTTCTATTTTATTTATTTCTAAAAAATTTAGCAAACCCCCTTTACTTAACGGTTGACAAGGTTACAGGGAAATGATAATCTATCTCCATGAAAACAGAAAAAGTTAAATATCCAAGAACATTTCATCTGCCTTATAGTCTAACAGTAAGCGCAGATGATAAAAGACTACCCTCAGACGAACATTTGCAGGGCATGGATATTGTCATGACGGAGAAAATGGACGGAGAAAACACCAACATTTACAGTGATGGCGACATACACGCCAGAAGTATTGATGGGAATCATACTCCATGGCAGTCTTGGCTTAGAAGAGATGCTCCAAGATGGACCTCAAACCTTCCAGAAAAATGGAAAGTGTGCGGAGAAAATCTATATGCTAGACACTCTATAGAATATACTTTTAAAAGAGCCTCTCAGTATTTTCAAGCTTTTTCAATTTGGAGCCAAGATCTATGTCTTCCATGGAACGAGTTTTTAGAATGGTGCGAAATGCTTGAAATAGAACACGTTCCGGTTATCTATACTGGGACATATAATAAAGAAGCAATACTTGAAATTTTTCAAAACTATCAAAAAACACAGAACAGAGAAATCGAAGGATTCGTAATCAGAAACAAATACGGATTTAACCTACAAGACTTTAGCCAAAACGTAGCCAAATTCGTCAGAGCTAACCATGTTACCACCGATGAGCATTGGACAACAAATTGGACAGTCAACCCAATAGAAAACCATGAAACTTAACAAAAAAGGTTACATCAAGGATAAAGCCAAAAGCCAAAACATAATCCTTTACCACGTTTCCCCAATAAAATTGGGGAGAATTCTTCCAGTATCCAAGCTGAAAGGAACAAAAGGTATATACATGTCCAAGTCTTTCAAAAGTATTATTATAGATTGGGCTCCTTACGTAGCCGGCAAAAAATGTGAACTTCATCCTCTCCAAAAACAGATTCATGACCTTAACTCCAAAATTGACGAACTGGAGAAAAAAATTGAAACAATCGAAACATCAGAAGAACATCAGGATGTTAAAGGGCTGCAAAAATTAAAAGCTGAACTGGAAACAGTGGATGCAAAACTTGAAAAAATACTTCCCTCATTTAATTCGGAAAAATATATTGCCAGTAGAAAAAATTATCAAACGCTGTATGTCCATGTCGTACAGTGCAAGAAGTCAATCTACAAAGAGTCACTTAGAAGATTTATTGCCGCCTACAAAAAAGATTTGGAGAACCACAAAGATGATGCTTCGTTGATGTTCTCCTTCTGGAACTGGGGAGATCAAATTTTTATTCCTCAAGAATACGTTGATCAACTTACCATTCTGGATGTTAAAACATACAGTCAAGGGGATTTCCAAAAAGCATATCATGACCTGATGTTGAATAGGCATCTGGACAATCCTTCACAGCTGTTCTTCAAAAGTCTAAAAAGATCGACAAAAACTTCACAACAAACAAAGCAAACAAAGCAAACAAAGCAATCAAATAAATTTTAATACACGAAAAACACCATGAAATATAAAACGCTTAAACTAGAAATCGTAGGAACCATCTATCAGCTTAAAAACATGTTGGCAGAATGTGTTAAATATGTTGAAAAATGTGAAACCTCTAGGTCCAATGACCCGAAATGGGAGCTGTCTTCCAACGGAAGCGATGGAAGTTCAACTCATTTAACCATTGCAGATCAATACTATGTAGATCCTACAAAACAACCTTACGGACTTGATTTGGGTTGCAATGAAAGCAATATAAAGTGAACAATGTAGAGTATCAAGTTCAATATAAAATCCAAGAACATATTTTTGACATATATTCAAAGTCCAGATCCAACGTATGGGAACGAACCTCATCACACGTTATACTAATAGCTAATCGGGATGTACAAGATCAGGTAAACCAAATACCGTTACAAATTAAATTGCAATTTATAACAGACTTAAAACAAACTTTCAAACAAACGTTCAAATTCGGAAATTAAATTAATAATGCATGATATACAAGACATAGTCGGACACACGAACAAACATCCTCACAATTTTCCTCATGATGATCTAACATACGAAGTGAATACAATAATAATGACTCAAGCCGAATTGATGGTTTGGTATGTTGTTGAATGCGGAACCCAAGCTATAGTCCATGAAACAATTAAACAACTATCATCCCCAATCAAACAGATAATGTTGAAAAATTTTCCGTCTGAATGAGAATAATAGTTCTATCACAACAGAACAAACAGGAAAGTTCCGTCAACGGAACATTTGCAAACCCATTGAATAAAAATGAACACCAAAAATTCTATAAAACCAATATTATGCCCAAAATGCCAGACAGCTATATGGACCAGAAAATAAAAAAAACACTAATCACAAAAATTAAAAACACATTTGGAGTATACACTATGGAAGAAGAAAGATTACAAATATTAATCCGAAACATTAAAGATGAATTCGGTGTATCCTTAAAAGATAAATTTATAGACCAGGTGGATAAACCAAGAGTTATTCTGAGATCGATGGTGAATACCTCAATGAATTGGAAGAATCCACAATATGATTTGTGGAGTATCGGTAAAACATTACAAAGAGATCCGAAATATGATATTCCGTATCAATGTGAATTAGAAGTATCAGCAGGGCTATGGTATCTAATATATAAAGGAGAAATTTAAAGTGAAACAACTACTCTACATCAAAGATTTTAAAATTGTACTGACCTGTTTGGCATGCCCAGAACAATATGACGTTTTTAAACAAGGCAGAATGGTCGCCTATCTTAGGCTCAGACATGGCTACTTCTCTGTTCAATGCCCTGACGTATGCTGCAAAACAGTTTATGAAGCTGAACCCGAAGGAGATGGTATGTTTAATCAAAATGAAAGAATGAAGTACCTAACCGAGGCGATCATGGCTATCAAAAAATATCGCAAATATCAACAATCAAGAAGAGCTAAACACGGAACCGAAACAACAAAATATTATTAAATCAAATGCTACCGGTGTTAAAACAGAAAGGTATCACATGATTAAAAATAACAAACGTCAGACAATACATAACCAATGCTGCTATATGGATCATATTGTTAGTACGGTTTATAATCAAATTGACAGACAGGTTTATGGTCAAATTTGGACGTTTGCAATAGATGAAATGACAATAGAAGTCATAAAACAAATCAAAAGCCAAATTTCACAAATAAATCAAAATAAGGATAATTATGAGCGAAACTACACAAACTGAACAAAATTCAAATACCAACTGTCCATCAGAATCAAAAGAAGGCATGCTCCAAGAAGCTTTGGAAAACGACGAGAACATGGAATTCTATCTGACCGGAACAGATGCCAAAGAGATAAGAAAAGATATTCTTAATCTTACCCAAGGAACGACAAAAGACCCCCAACCAAAATGGGAGTTTGAGGATGAAGAACACAGAAGAGAGGGCCTAAGATACGGACTATTCGGATCTTCTGCTGAGATGGCATGGTATTTAGAGCACTCTTCCCCGGAAGAAGTCAGAGCAGACATTCTAAATAAAATCGAGTCGGAAGTCAATGAAGCAACAAATGGAATTCGCAAAATGACTTCAAAAGACCAAATCACATGGGTTGGACAAGTTAATCATTCAAAACTGCCACATGATGATTGGGGTTTTATCCGAG
>Ga0172377_10001460_pt1 | contig 23881 bp, 19 predicted proteins | sample Pumphouse3metaG_FD_119749 | JGI IMG/M metagenome (GOLD analysis project Ga0172377, IMG submission 119749) | Leachate microbial communities from a municipal landfill in Southern Ontario, Canada - Pumphouse #3 metaG | ecosystem: Engineered > Solid waste > Landfill > Unclassified | place: Canada... | reverse complement strand
AGAACTTCCACATAAATTATCTCTGAATTACCTGATTTTTAAAGAACTTTGCATTCGTTTTAACTTTCCGCTTTCGCTTTAAGTAAGCCCGCTATTTTAGCCAGCTTCGAAATCAGTGTCAATTAATTTTTTCAACTTATTTTCCACTCATTCCGCTTTATTTCGTCTTCGTTCGGCTCTGCCTGCGAAGTGAGGCGTATTCTACAGACTCCCACCTTCCTTGCAACTGTTTTTTACGCTTTTTTGAAAGTTTTTTAAAAAAACCCGATTTTCTTTAAACCAAACCTCAACAACCTAGTAAAACTACTTAAACAAGAAGCTTCCACCACTTGCATTAACTTCGGGACTCGCCCACGGACCTGTGACCCGGTAGTGGTAGGTGACGATGTCTTCATTAATAAACGGCAGATGTTTCGCTAGTAAATAGGTAAGTATGCCAGTTACTGGATTCACCACACCGAGTATTCCGGCCAGTGTTGGTAAGGTGCTGCCTAGCGCAGGCGTTATTTTTGCATTTAAGTCAAACGTTCTATCTATGAGCCCTATGTTACCTTCGAGTGCGACGTCTAAACCCGATGACTCTAAATTTAGTGTTTTAAGCTTGGCGACACCATTTTTTAGCAGGCCTGCTATTGTAATACTTTCATATTCCAAGCCTTTCATTGTAATGTCTTTCATATCAAGTTGAAGACGCCTTACTATGGAGTCGATACTAAGCAGACTTATTAAGCGCGCGATTCCGGGTTCGATATCGGCGATGATGCCTTGATCAAACCGCATTGAAAATGGCCCTTGAATATGTTTAGGAGCAAAGCATTCTAGCGCACCATTCCAGTTTAACTTGGCGCTGAGCTGAGCTTGTTGACCACTAAAACCACGTTGTATACCCAAAAAGTCAGTAAATGCCTGCACATTTTTTGAGTCGATTTGTGCTTCAAGTTCGCTTGTATTCGTATTTTTTTGCCAAATGTATTTAGCCTCCCCGTTTCCTGAACGATTTGCAAACTGGAAAGTGAGTGGATTAATTTCGCGCTGGGTACTTGTGTCATTCACTTCGAAACGCAAACTATCGAGTAAACGCTGGCCAAGAAATAAATTTTTTCCACTAAAGCGTACACTTGGCCATACCGTAACTTTGTCTGCTAATTCACAGTTATGGCCAGCTTGTTTTGTTTCTTTTTCAGTGCGGGGTGGCAGTTGTAGATGCAGGTAGTCAACACCAATATCAACACCGGCCTGGGCATGATAATTAATCTCAGCTTTAATAAAGTCGGCCAACAACTCAATAAGTAGACTTGATGAGGCTTTAACGCTATGCCAATCAATTTTTAAAGCGGAGTAATCTTGTTCTAACCAGCGCAAGTTCGCTATTTGGATAGTTGAGGGTAACCAGTTAATGACGTTTTTTTCTGTGAGCGCACTTGTAGCAAACAGCTTATGCAGGTTTTGTGTTTGTCTTAACCAGGCATCTATATCCAAGGTTTCAATCGCAATATCAGCTCGCAATCCTTGGTTAAAGGCTTGATGTTGATCATTCATCTCGACAGATGTTATGGTTTTTCCAAACGCAATGACACCGCGCTTTAAACTTAAGCCCTGCTCTGTCTCCGCCTCCAATATAAATACGCTTTTTAGCAGGCCTGGCCAATCAATAGCCAGTTCGGCTTGGGTTTGTTCATAACGTAAACTTGCGTTAACTCGGCCCATGCGAATATCGTCAGTTGACAGGGGAGCAGGCCATTTTGAGTGAAGGTGTTCGGTGTGAGCATTAAGGGTTAGGTCGATTGACTTTTGCTCCGCGGATACATAGGGCAACTCTATCTTGGCTTGCCAAGGCAACGCGCCACTGAATCCATAAACTTGTGGCAAAGTGCCATTGGCGTTAACGTGTATCGCAACGCGTTTTTTATTTGGCTGATTGACGACATCTATCTCCGCTTGGCTTGCTAATGTGCTGGCTTTAATCGCTTTGGCATTCACGCCCTTTTCGCTAAAGTGCAAAACACCTTGCACATCATGCAATGCAATCTTATCAAACAAGGTTATCGCACTGGGTTCTAGCTTTATATGGCCGGTGACGGTTTCAGGGTGATTTTCATAACCATTTACTGGCACAAATACGCGCTCCAACACCACGCTAATATTACCTTGTGTTTTTACTTGTTTCGCTAAGAACGTTTCTAACCCTAAGGACTTAGCTAATGGCGAGGCTAAAACAAACGCCAGCGCATTGTGTAAATCGGTATCGGCAATCGCACTGACTTCCACCGCAATATCAGCCGTATTGAGGTGTTTTATATCTACGCGTATATCTCGCCCTTTCGCGCCCATAACAGTTGCGCGTGGGCTTGTTATCAATAAATTATAAGGTGTAAAGGTGACCAACGCGTCTATTTGCTCAACCGTTGGCCAATCGGGATGAAATCGTAATGACGCCTGTTTTACCCTTGCCTGCGCTTTCAATACGCCTTCGCCCGACTCAAACGGAAAGTCCGCTAAATTACCCTGTATCCAAGCTTCGGCCTGTATATCTTCACCTGACAGCAGCGCGCTTTGCAACCACTCGATCAGTTCCGGCTCCATTAATCCGTAAGGGAGTAATTGCGACTTGACTTGCTGCATTTGGGTAACAGCGCTATGTAGATACGCGTCAATTTCGCCCAAAAAATCACCTTTCGCACTCAAGCTAACCGGTATTTCGTTGAGATAAAATGTGTGCGGAACCAGTTGCCAAGTGTGCGCAAGCCAATCAAACGACACTTGTAACGGCGTGTCGATTTTCAGGCTGTAATAAGCCTGCTGCGTATGTGGCGTCTCGAATTGAACAGGTTGATGAAAGTTCAGCGAAAGCTGATCTGAGGCGTAGTGTACACTCAGGTCTTCAATTAGCAGGCCTGCATCTTCCGATAACCAATTAAAACGTTGCAATGTGGCCTTTGCCTTAGCTAAACGCAAGGTATCTAACGATAAATCAAAGGTAAAATCACGCAATTCAACTTGCTCAAACCGGCTCATATTCGGGCCAACAAAATGTCTCAACAACGCAGAATAAGGTGCTAACGCCCACTTTGGAGCGATTGCACTTAACTGTCGATCCACCAACTTCAACTGCATAGGTGCAAACGAAGCAACGGGTTGCTGATTGAATTGCAGCGTATCAAGTGAAAAAGCGATAGAAGAAAATGGCTGTTTAATTTCGTCCAAGCGCCAAGACAAGCGCGCATTAATTTGGCGCGGCAACTCAGGCGTGCCCGCCAACCAAACTAAACGCTCCGCCGCCACATCCAGCTGTACTTTTGACAACTTTTGTCCGGCTATTACAATATGGGCGTTGAAATTCACCTCCCCATCCGGCAGCTTAAGCAAGTGTTTTTTACCTGGGATAAACAACGTATAAAGGTGACTTAAATTTAAATCTTGGGCTGATTGTACAATTAACTCACCACCAGCTAAGCGCCCAAACCTATCCTCAAAACGTCCCGTTAGATGCCAACGTGAGGCACGAAACGCAGCGCCATAGGTTAGCTTCACATCCGCCAACATCGTCCAACGTAGAGCGCGACTTAAACTTAACGATTGGATATTCAGCTCATGCAAATCGCGGCTTAATCCTATAATGCTTACTTCGCTTAGACTTGTAATTTTCCAGAGTTTAGACAACCAAACGAGTTGCTTTTGCACATCAAAAGCTTGCATCTGCTCAGCAGGCATATCCCACTCGATACGCGCCTGTTCCAATACTAAGCGCTCGCCATAAGCCATACTCGACCATAACGGCGACCAGATATTAAGATCAACGTCTAAACGTTGCGCTGAAATACGTCCAGAAAGCAAACTCGCTTGCAAATTACTCGCTCGCACCTGCACGCCTGACCAGGTTTGCTCAATCTCAAGTGCATCATACGTTAAATCAACCTCAGTAAAATGCGAAATTAACGCCGTCACCTGCTGGGGAGACGCTTGCAACCAAGTAATCATCACCTTGATCGTCGCGAAATACGCCACAATTAACAGCAATAACAACCAAACGAATCGCGACAGCCAACGTCTAAACGTCATTTAAAGCATCACCACATCAAAATATTCCGGCGGATAGGTGCTTTCGGCCTGAAAGCGTATCGACTTACCTAAAAAAGCTTCCAGAGCAGCGACACTATCGGACTCCTCATCCATAATACGTCCGACAACCGACTCCGCAGCAATCACCCGATAACGTTCGGCATTAAACGACTTATCCATACGCGTAATCTCGCGAAAAATTTCATACGCCACTGTTTCTGCTGTTTTCACCACACCGCGGCCATGGCAAACCGGACAAGGCTCGCACAAAGTGCGCTCCAAGCTTTCGCGCGTTCGTTTACGCGTCATCTCTATCAAACCTAAACGCGAAAGCTCACTAATTGACGTTTTCACACGATCGCGCGCCAACGCCTTTGCCAAAGATTGCAACACATGATTACGATGTTCTTCATCATCCATATCAATCATGTCCAAAATGATAATCCCACCTAAGTTTCGCAAGCGCAACTGGCGTGCAATCGCTTGTGTCGCCTCCAAATTGGTGCGATAAATCGTTTCTTCCAAATTTTTATGTCCCACAAAACCACCGGTATTAACATCAATTGTGGTCATCGCTTCGGTTTGATCAATGATCAGATAACCGCCAGACTTTAGCTCCACACGCTTTTCCAACGCCGCCTGAATCTCATCTTCGATATTGTATAAATCAAAAATCGGTCTATCACCTTTATAGTGTCCGATTTTATCGGTAATTTCCATCACATACATCTTGGCAAATTCAAGCATTTTATGAAACGTCTCGGCTGAATCGACGCGAATTTTCTCAATGCCTTCATTCGGAATATCACGCAAAATGCGCAAATATAGCGGTAAATCTTCATAAATCAAGCGCGGCTTTTTTGCCTGTGACGACTTCAACAAAATACTCTGCCACAAACGTTCCAAATAAATTAAATCCGCACGCAACTCATGAAAGTCCGCGCCATCGGCAACCGTTCTCACAATAAAGCCGCCCTTGACCTCCTCAATTTCAGGAATCTTACGTAAAATCGTTTTTAAACGCTCGCGTTCCTCCGGTTGCTCAATTTTTTGCGACACGCCCAGCGCGGTTTCGCCTGGCATGTAAACCAATAAACGTGACGGAATCGATACCTGCATGGTCACGCGCGCGCCCTTAGTGCCAAGTGGGTCTTTGACCACTTGCACCATGATTTTCATACCATCGTACAACAGCTTGCTAATATCATCTGGCTCATCCGGTGAACGCTCAGCAACTAAGGCCAACGACACGTCCGATACATGCAAAAACGCCGATCGACTCAAGCCGATATCCACAAACGCTGCCTGCATTCCTGGCAACACCCGCTCAACACGCCCCCAATAAATATTACCCACCAAGCCGCGTTTTTTACTGCGCTCAACCCACACCTCTTGCAGCACACCATTCTCAACCCACGCCACACGTGTTTCATTCGGCGTAACATTCACCAGCACCTTTTCTTCATTGCTCATGCTCACCTCCGAAATACGCAAACCGCTTTAATAATTGCGTCAACTCAAACAAGGGTAAGCCCATGACCGCCGAATAACTCCCGCGCAAATCCGCAATAAAACGCGCGCCCAAACCCTGTATCGCATACGCTCCAGCTTTATCCTGCGGCTCACCGCTAGCCCAATAACTCAGCATATCCGCCTCAGTCATTGGCGCAAAGCTCACCTGAGTTTCGTTCAACGCGCAAGCCACCTCACCATCGTACACCACCGCCACCGCTGACAACACCTGATGCGTTCGTCCGCTCAATAATCGCCACATCCGCATCGCATCCGCTTGGTTACGCGGCTTAGTCAACACCGAATCCCCCACTTTAACCAGCGTATCGCCGCCAATCACCCAAACTTTCGTACCGGCCACCTTATTAAAGCCATCGAGCGCCTTTTCAATCGCCATGCGCCGTACAAACGAATCAGCTTGCTCACCGGGCAAAGCCACCTCCTCCACCGGCGCATTCACCACCTCAAACGTAATGCCCAACTGCGCCAAAAGTTCGGCACGACGGGGTGAAGAAGACGCCAAAAATACCGACTTAGGCATAGACTGTATCTGATTCATTTTTACTCCTCTTGTGGCGCACCGCTTAGCGCACGCTCTACTACTTGCGCCACGTGTAACGCCTGACGTTGAGTCAAATCATCAATTTGACTACGACAGCTCACCCCTGTGGCCACAATCCAATCCGATTTATCCGTCGCCTCAATCGCTGGCAACAGCGCCTGCTGCGCGATTTTAAGCGAAACATCATACTGCTTATAGCCAAAATCACCGGCCATACCACAGCAACCCGAAGCAATCGACTCGATTTGCAGGCCTGGTATTAAACGCAAAACCTCATGCACATCACGCGCATCAGCAAGCGATTTTTGATGACAATGCACATGCAACCACACCTTACGCTTAAGGGGCAGCAAGGGAGGCAAAGCCCCTTGTTTCGCTAAATCCAGCACCAATTCTTCATACAGTTTTACTTTAACTTCAGCAAACAAACGGGTATTTTTTGGCAATAAATCACGCGCTTCATCACGCCAAACCAACACTTCCGACGGCTCAATACCCACAATATAATGCTCTGGTTGCACCTGACGAAGCCAACCATGAATCTCAATCAACGCAGCTTTTGCCTCCGCAAGCAATCCTTGACTGATCAACGCCCGCGGCGAGTGCATCAAATAAATCGGACGCACTTCCAACCCCAAACGCGTCAAGCTCGACAACACAGCCAAACCGACTGTCGGCTCTTGGTACTGACTATACAAATCGCACAACACCCACACCACCAACCCCGAATGCGACGCTTGCTGCGATGACAACTGCAAACGCTGACTTTGCCATAAAGTTTGCAAAGACACCGGCGCAATCGCAGGTAAATCGCGTCGTATATCAATACCCAATAATCGCTTAACCAACGACCAGCGCTGCAGCCGATTCACCCAATGACTGTAACGTGAAGACCAAGCCATAACACGCTGTTGATTTCTAAACAACCACGCTTGGCGCCCAGACGTTTTCGTTTGGTATAAAACCTCCGCTTTGAGACGCGCCATATCCACACTAGCCGGACATTCGGTTTTACACGCCTTGCACGCCAAACATAATGCCAATGCCTGCTGCAAATCCGGCTGTGACAAAGCACTTATCGGATTCGGTTCAGTTAAGGCATGGCGCAACAAACTGCTGCGACCGCGTGTTGAATAGGCTTCTTCTCGCGTTACTTGGTACGATGGACACATCAAACCGGACGATTTACGACACGCACCCGCACCATTACACTTCTCTACCGCATCCATCAAACTGATATCACCGCGCCAATCAAAGCCAGTCGTCAGTTTAACCTTTGGTTGGCGATCAGCACGATGGTGCACACTAATTGACTGTTCACCTAAAATCACCCCCGGATTAAACACCCCCTGCGGATCAAACGCCCGCTTTAGCGTTTGCCAGGCCTGATACACCCTATCGCCGACCTGTTCACGCAAAAAAGGCGCACGAATACGGCCATCACCATGCTCACCGGACAACGCCCCCCGATAACGTTTCACCAGTTGCGAAAATGCCCGAGCCAACGACTCAAACACCGCTCTATCAGAGGCTTGCGCCAAGTCCAATTCAGGCCGAATGTGAATCACCCCCACCGACGCATGGCCGTAATACACCGCATTCACTTTAAACTCAGCCATTAACGCCTGAACATCGGCATAAAAATCAGCCAAGCTTGCGACTGGCACAGCCGCATCCTCAATCACCGCAACCGCTTTTTTACGCGTTCGCTTACCCATTAACAACCCCAACCCAGCCTTACGTAACGACCAAACTCGCGCACTATCTTGTGGCGCGATAATGGGTGCCGCATAAGCGCCACGAGATAACAGCCAAGCCTGATTATCCGCTAATCGAGTCGCTAAAGCCTCTGCCTGCTGATCAAACAACTCAATCACCAACACCGCTTGCGGATCACCCTCAATCCAAAATCGATTCTGCTTTTGTGCCAAATTGTGCAAGGTACCATCCAAGGTCGCCTTATCAATCAACTCAATCGCCGCCGGATTAAAACTCAACAACGCCGGTACGAGGCTTAGAGCGCTAGCAATAGAATCAAAATGCGCACAGAGTAGCTGGCGAAAAACTGGTCGAGGTACTAACTTCACTTTCGCAGCGCTTACTGCACACAACGTACCCTCGCTGCCACAAATCAACGGTGCCAAATTAAACGGTTTGCCATGCGGATTAAACGGCTGATAATCACGCAACAACACATCCAAGGCATAACCGGTATTACGCCGTATAATCGAGGCATCCGGCGCATTCGCCAAAATCGCTTCACCATACTCATCCAACAACGCAAACAGCTGGCGATAAATATCGCCTTCCAAACTCGCCAAGCTACGTTTAGCCTCCAACGCCTGCGCACTTAACGGCTCAAAACACGCTGTTGAACCATCTGCCAACACTACTTCAACTGCCTCGATATGCTCCCGCGTTGTGCCGTAATAAACCGAATAAGAACCGCACGAATTATTTCCGATCATCCCACCAATCATGGCACGATTTGAGGTCGAAGTATCTGGCGCAAAAACCAAACCGTCAGCCGCGACAAACGCATTTAAATCATCCTGAATCACACCCGGCTCAACCCAGGCAATCCCCTGCTGGGGCTGATAATCCAAAATTTGGGTCAAATGTTTCGACACATCAATAATCAAACCCGATCCTATCGCCTGCCCGCCTAACGACGTACCACCCGCACGAAGCGTAATTGGGCAGTTTTGGCTCACCGCATCACCAATCGCTTCAATCAACGCCGCTTTATTCCGTGGCGTAATCACTTTTTTGGGAACAATTTCAAATACCGAGGCATCCGTTGAATACAACATCGAAGCCACCACTCCTTATTACCGGTCGATTACAATGCGCTTATTCTACTGCAAAGCCTTTTCAGCGACATCAAATCCTATTTCTATGTTGTGTAACCGTCTTATCCAGACAGGATAGTTAGAAAGATGCTCAATTCTTCCACCTAGCTGAAAGGCCATTACCTCACAGAGGATTAGGCTAGGGACTGATTATTGTCATATCAGGAGCAAACTTATGACCCAAGCAAAACCCAATTACTCAAAACCCATCTTTGAACAATCATTCACAATTAATAGCTTATAGGCGCAACGTGTCGTTGACCGTGTTTTTAGACGGACGGTCAGTGCGCTATACGGAATCGATGTCATCCTGCGCATCATTGGCGATGAGAACGAAATTGATGAAGTGGAACAGATCATTTAGCCAGTTGATCGAGGATTGCGCTAAGGCGGTAGACAACGAACAAGCTCGTTTGGACAAACTGATGGAGTCCAACAGCATCGATGAAGTACCTGACTACACCGACCCGATTACCTTCAACGCCAAAATCAGCTCGCCTCAGGTTGGCCAGTTTGTTGGCTTAGTTCGCAAACTCGATGCGTTAATGATCTCAATGGACACTCTCTGGTTGTCTAACGTGCTTAGCAACAAGCAACGTGTTTGTAATGGTCAAGTTTTTTTATAAGCACTAGACAGGCCCTAAGCGTCACGCCTTGCTCTGAAAAGCGGGCGGTGAGCGCAAAAAAGTCAACACGAAAGCCAGCTAGCATCATGGCTTAACGAAGCTCACATATGAGATTTGTATTTTTTTTCTGTTCTAAACTCATGCAAAAAGCGTCCATGTTAAAATGAGCGCCTCGATTAACTCTTGATCTAAACCCCGAGCATTAGCAGAGATTGCTCGCGGTTTATCAATGAGTCAAAATAGCGCCGCTTTTTTTAGAACACAAGGCCATACAAACCATGAAAACTTCTCAATTTTTACTCGCCACCACACGTGAAACACCTGCCGAAGCCGAAATTATCAGCCACCAGCTGATGATTCGCGCTGGCTTAATTCGCCGCTTAGCGGGAGGACTGTATAACTGGCTGCCACTAGGCCTACGCGTATTGCGCAAGGTAGAAGGCATTATTCGTCAAGAAATGGACAGATCCGGCGCACAAGAAGTATTGATGCCGGTCGTGCAACCGGCAGAACTTTGGCAAGAGTCCGGGCGCTGGCAACAATATGGTGCCGAATTGTTGCGTATGCAAGACCGTCACAACCGCGAATTTTGTCTTGGCCCAACGCATGAAGAAGTCATTACCGACCTTATTCGCAAAGAAATCCGCAGTTACAAACAACTGCCGGCTAACTTCTATCAAATTCAAACCAAATTCCGTGACGAAATTCGCCCGCGTTTTGGCGTGATGCGCTCACGCGAATTTATTATGAAAGATGCCTATTCGTTTCATTTGGATCGCGCCAGTTTAGAAGCCACCTACCAAGTGATGTACGACACCTATCACCGTATTTTCCAGCGCATGGGCTTAAACTTCCGTGCCGTCCAAGCCGATACCGGTTCAATCGGTGGTGACGGCTCACACGAATTCCATGTACTCGCTGATTCGGGTGAAGATGCGATTGCTTTCTCCAGCGAAAGCGAATTTGCCGCCAACGTTGAATTAGCGGAAGCGGTTGCACCACAAGGTGAGCGCCCCGCTCCAACACAGGCGTTAACCGAAGTCGCCACCCCGAATGTTCACAGTATTGAAGAAGTATGTGCCTTCTTTAAAGTCGAGGCCAAGCAAACCCTAAAAACCTTGTTGGTCAAAGGCGCAGACGAAGCGCACCCGGTAGTAGCCTTAGTATTACGCGGCGACCATGAACTCAACGATATTAAAACTGAAAAGCTACCGCAAGTGGCCAGTCCGCTAGAGTTCGCCAGCGCTGATCAAATCAAACACACCGTCGGCTGTGATGCCGGATCTATCGGGCCGATTGGTTTAACCATTCCGGTGATTGTGGATCGCGCCGCCGCGCATTGCAGCGACTTTATTTGTGGAGCAAATAAAACAGGCTTTCATTTTAGCGGCGCAAACTGGGAACGTGATATATCAGCAGGCCTGGTAGCCGATATTCGTAATGTGGTTGAAGGGGATCCAAGTCCGGATGGCAAAGGCGTAATTCAGATTCGTCGCGGCATTGAAGTCGGTCATATCTTCCAACTTGGCGACAAATACTCGAAAGCACTGAATGCCAACGTACTGAATGAAAACAGCCGGGCGCAAATTTTGGAAATGGGTTGCTACGGTATTGGCGTCACCCGTGTGATTGCGGCAGCGATTGAACAAAACCATGACGACAAAGGCATTATTTGGCCGGATGCGATTGCGCCGTTCCAAGTGTGTATCGTGCCGATGCAAATGCACAAATCGCCACGCGTAAAACAAGCGGCGGAACAACTGTATGCCGATTTAACCGCGCGCGGGATTGAAGTGTTATTTGACGACCGTAACGAACGGCCGGGCGTGATGTTTAACGATATGGAATTAATCGGCATTCCGCATCGCGTGGTGATTGGCGAACGCGGCTTAGATGAAAACACGATTGAATACAAACACCGTCGTGCAGGTGACAGTGAAAACTGGCCTACCGATGGCTTTGTTGAAGCGCTACTAACCAAGCTTAAAATGGCTTAGCCCATTCGCTTTATTTCCAAGATCACGAACAATACACAGCCTCTTGGCTGGTATTGTTCGTGTGGTTTTGGGGTCAAAAAATGACTATTAATCTTGTTGTTCGTTCAACTGACGCTCGGCTTCATTCAAGGCCTCTCGAGCCTCCAGCCCTTGATGCATCAAATCATACGCTAGCAACAAACGCTCATCTAAAAACCGCGTTTCAAAATCACGAATCAACGTTTGCCAAGACAAACGATCTTGTTGGCAAGAAGGGGTATGCACTAACATTTTCGCCAATAAACTCAACGCCAGCACCTGCTCGTTTCGCGTTTCCTGCTGCTGATGTAACTGCTTAAAGCCTTGGATTAAATGATTCACCGAAACGGCTTGCGAAGGTGGCAAACTCGCCGCCAAACTTTCAAGCGCCTGAACTAAACCGGCCCAGCTGGTTTCATCGGTCTGCAAACCGGCGGTCAACTCCTCCACCGCTAAATTCAACGCAAAACCAGCTTGGTGATAATCGGCCGCATCGGAAGACAAAGACGAACCCTGCTCATCAAAACTAAACTCATCCATCTGAGAAAAGGCTAACGACTCATCAACTGAAAATGGATCAAGCATCGCCACACGCTGATGCGCCAATAATTGCTCATTCGACATCTGTGTAATATGACAACCACAAATCACCAGCCCATCTTGCTCCCGAAGATGCACCACTTCTACGCTATCGAGTGCATAATCCTCGTTTGTTTCAAACGAACGCACACGCAACGCCAAAGGTTGTCCGGGTAAAAACATCTCGCTATCGGGGACAACAAAACTCAACCCGGTTAAATTAACATTCCACCCTTCAAAGGCTAATTCAAACGCCTCATCTTGATAATCGGTCACTAAAAAACGCCGCTTAAAGCGAACAGACTGACGTTGCTCCGACATAAACCCCTCTAGTGCTTTGAGCCAAAGCCCAGTTGTTCACACTCCGCCTGTGGCAACCAGCCGATGCAACTGCGTACCTTCATAGATTGGTAATTGCGCACAATCGGCATCACCGTCAATATTCCCCACAGTCGCTCGCGACAACTCCAACCAATTACCGACGGTTGAGGTGCCCACCATTGGTTATTCACCCCAAAATACTGGGTTTTAAACACCAAATGAACCGCTAAACGCCAATATTTCAAGCCATAACGCACGCGCGCGCTCATCACACTCATTGCTGCGTCTCCAACACGATTAACAACTGATTTTCATCAAATACAGTGGTCCCCTGCGTCACAGCCAAAGCCGTTACCTTTGCAGCCACCGGTGCTTTAATATAAACATAATTTGACCAAGCCTGATGCAAAGCCAAATCAGCTTTAGCACGTTCAAAGGCTTGCGCTGCTAAATCATAATCAAGCTTAGCGCGCTCGAACGGGCGTCGTGCAATCACCGTACGATCAAACAAATCTTGCTGTTGCTCAAACTCAATTTTAGCATCGGCCAAGGCTAACTCGCGATAACGCACCTCTGCTTGCAAAGCATTGAGTTTAGCGCGATAACGGCGATCATCCAAGGTAATCAGCGCTTGTCCGACTTTGACCTCATCACCCAGTTTCACATGCACTTTCGCAACCTGCGCCGCTACCAGCGAACCGATCTTAACTTCGCCCGCCAACGCATTGCAAACAGCTAATATCAACCCTATTCCGATTATTCCTACTTTCATTTACCCTAGCCCCTTAGTCTTGTCCACGCTCAGTTTGCGCTTGTTGATGAAAACGTCGCATATCTTCAACCCCTAACAGGGTTTGCATTTGGTTCCAATATAAAGCCTGCTTCAAGTCAAACGCCAACGCATCGTACACCGCCTGCGACATTCGCACCATCGCATCCCCCAAATCCGCTTGCTGCTCATTTTCATACAATGCGCGCCGATAATCTAAATTCAAATCAGCACTCAGTTGGCCAACCTTTACCTGTTCGGCCTCAGTACGCAGCAAATTGAGTTCAAAATACACATTCGTCACTTTATCACGCAAAGCCAATTCAAGCGCACGCTGATCGGCTAACGACTGATGACGTAAAGCACGCGCTTGATCGACTTTAGCCTTAGTTAACCCCCCATCATATAACGCAAACTCCATAGACAACTGTGCGTGCCAATTACCTTCACGAATCTCAGGATAATTAGACAAATGGCCAGCCCAAGCTTCCGCCTTCACTACAGGATAATGACCCGCTTGCGCACTTTCAATCCGATACTGTTGTGCATCAACGCGCTGCTTTGCCGCTAATAACTCAGCATTGCCCTCTAACGCCTGCTCTAAATAACGCTCAATAGGCAATAATTTATCCGGCCAACTCACTAAATCGGGCAGTGCAAGTTTAGAGATAACCAACTGCGGTTTACCCATGGCATTCGCCAATAACATCCGTGAACGACGCAAATCCGATTGTGCGCGTTGACGCTTAACAAACGCACGCTGATAAATTAACTCACTTTCATACAACTGCGCATCGGATACACGCGCCAAAGCATGATTCTCACGCACCTTATCTAAATCCACAAACGCTATCGCCATAGCTTCGTTATCGACTCGATACTGCAAGTCCGCCAACAACACATTAAAATAAGCCTGCATTAACAATAACTTATACTGCCTTTGCAAATGCGTCATCGCAAACTCGTTGGCCTCAACTTCTCGCAACCAAGCCTGATTCGCCTTTTCCGTACGGCCAAAATCAAACAACGGCACAGCTAAATACAACGCGGCGTAATGATAATCTTCCGTTCGATTAGCATACTCACGCTTACCCAAACGCCCGCGAGCGCCGAGCACCCAAGAATCTTCCGCTTGGGTTTGCGCTTGTTGCGCAAGGGTTTGCCAATACTCACCTTGCTGGCGCATAAATGCAGGATTTAGCGTTGCCGGCAAACTTAACACATAGTCTAATGTTAGAGGAACCGGTACGTCCTCCTCTTTCGCGCTAAGCGAGCCACTCAAGGCCACAACTAACAGCGCAACCCCCCAGGTTTTGAAATACTTATAATTCATCAATCCTCTCTTAGAAAATCATGCGCCACTAGCATACTAATGATTAAACCACTCGACAATCTAGTCATCACCCGCCCCATACATACAAGCTATGAAGCCACCTCAGATAAAACATCCGACTCTATTTCATTTTTTCGCGTTTGTAACGAGTAAACGGCATCACTTTATAACTGCCATCCACAACAAACTGACCAAATAACAAAAACTCTTCTTTGGTCGTAGTCGGCCCGGTGTAGCGCGCAATCGGCTTGCCTTCAAGATCGAAAATAATCATCACAGGCGTCGCGCGCACGCGATATTTTTTCTCCGCCATCTCTTTTTCACTATATTCAGTGCCATCAAAATCGACTACCGGATTAGCGCCTTCAATGTCTAAACGCAAGGTCTTAAAATGATCATGAAAATAAGTCTGCACATCGGGCTCTTGTAATATGGTTTCTTTCATCCGATGACAAAACGGACAATCATCCATTTCAAAAAACACAAACACCCCTTGCTTTCCTTCATCCCGCGCATCAGCCAACTCCTCGGCATAATTACCAAAGGTTTGATTAAAAAACTCCGCCGCCTGAACCGACCAGCTCGCGCTCAAAGCAAACAGTCCAATCACACACCACTGCCCCCAACGTCGTACTAACATCATTTTCATATCCTCTCTTTAGTTTTTTATTTTGCAGGCCTGCTGATGCTCGCTGGATATTTGCTGCCACAACTTGAAGTGTATGGTTAAACAGCCATGACAATCCAACCAACAAATTGCTAAACCAATCGTTCAACACAACGCCCAGCACATCATTGGTGTGTGCTTTTTAAAAAACCACCACACACCCTACGACAACCCAAGCTTAATGCGCAGCTTGTTGTTCGTATTTTTCGATAAAAGCTTCAAGTAACTTCACATCGACAATACCGGCTCGCCCCGCCACCACCTCGCCGTTAGGCGCGACCATATAAGTGCTGGGCAACCCACGCAACGGCCCAAATGGTGTGCTGTTTTTATTCAGATCGATATCCTTAAAACGCACAATCGGAAAGTTAATCATTAATTCCTGGGCAAAGTTTTCAATTTTTTCCACCGCATTGCGCTCAAAATTCACACCCAATACCATCGCTCCCTTACCCTTGTATTTATCGTGAAAAAATACCAACTCAGGCATTTCAACCACGCAAGGCGGACACCAAGTCGCCCACAAATTCACTACCACCCATTGCCCTCTAAAATCAGACAACTTGAGCGTTTTTCCGCTTAAATCGACAAACTCAACATCAAAAGGCTTCGACCAGGCCTGCTGAAACAGGCTCAACATAAGCATAAAGGCAAAGGCAATCAAACGCAGAGAAAGGGCATTAAAATTCATATTTATTCCATCTGTTAAGTGACCAACGCTTAGCACTTCGAGAAGAAGGTCACAAGTCATTCTAAAACTACGCTAAAAAGAACAAGGGATACCAAATTTATACAGACCCAAAGAGATGCTTGTTGAATCAACATCACCAACACACGCAAAACCAAACTCAACAGCTATAGCCTAAAAATTCAAAAGCCTGTATTTGAGCGTTTAAACTACGGTATATTTACTTCTAAAACACACCATTAGCCATCATTAACGCACTAAAACGTCTTTTACAAAAGGCAGGGTCAGTTTTCTTTTTTCAACCAAAGTGGCTTGCTCTAAAAGCTTCAAAACAGCTAACAGCTCTTGTAAATCATGCGAAAAGCGCTTTATTAAAAAACGACCGACTTCCACACTCAACTCAAACCCGCGCTGCTGCGCGTGACGTTTCAATGCTAAAATTAAATCTTCCGCTTCACTTAAAGGCGTTAAGGGAACCGGCACAATCGACAGCATCTCACGCAATAAACTTTCGCTCTTAACCGGCCAATTCACTAACGAGACCTGCCCTGCCAACAATACACGGTGCCCCAAAACACGTGATTTAGCCAACAAATTAGCCAGTGCGTTTTCCCACTGCACATCACCCAACACCGACTCAACATCATCCAAACAAACTAAGTCAGTCACCTCCAACCCCTGAAGCACATCCGGAATCAAAGGCAGACTCTCATTGGCTAACGGAAAAAACACGCTTTGTTTTTGGCGCTCCCCATAAAACCGGCACGCCCCCTGCAGGAGATGCGTTTTGCCCGTTCCCGACTCACCAAAAAAATAATAACACCCTGCATCCTGTACACGTTCAATTTGCTGCAACTGACTCAAAACCCAAGCCAACGACTCCTCGCAGGCGACAAAGGTAGTGAAACTCGCATCCTCACGCAAACTCATTTTTAATGGTAACTGCACTAGCATAAAAATCTTCTTATGGACTAAATTGAGCGCTAATTTGCACACCAGCGACCGCTTCGGTCAAGGACGCAAAAATCGGTAGTGCGCTTAATCGGCGCACGACATCCGTGTAATACCCCTGATATATCAACTCAAACCGCACCAACGCACCTTCAACACGCACTAAACGGACTTCCTGCACCCGTGGACGTAATTGGGTTAAGGCCTGCTCGATTTTTTCGAAATCCTCATAAGCCTGCACCCCGCTAATATCAAAGTGTAATAAACCCAGCGCACCGGCGCTCTCTCGATAAGGGCGAGAATAAATCGCTAACAACGAAGACAACGTATCACTTAACAACGGCATAAACGCTTCAGCGCTCAAATCCGCATGCCGAATACGTTCAGCGTTTTTCAATGAAAACAACGCCCACTCAAAACGCGTTACCCCCCCAATGACATCTGCTTTAAATAGCATCAAATAATCTTGACCAGATTGCGCAAAACGCGCCTGTAAATCGGCAGGAAGAGACGCTTGCTGCATCAGCGAAACCACATCGAAACCTTGATAAAATTGATCATTTGCAGCGAGTGTAATCGGCAACCCTAACAAGGTCGCCTCATCGCGATAGTCCAAATCCACCCGATACTGCAAACTTTCCTCACTCAAATTTACGGACAGGCCGCGCTGTTCCCACTGCCCAAGCAACAGCGTATCCGGGCGTTCTGAATAGGGCCAAATCACTATTTGATCGCGCTGAAACGCTTTAAGCAAGCGCGCACGGTCAAACTCAACACGTAGCATTCGGCCTATCACTACACCATCCGATTCGCGATTAACAAATTGGTAATGCTTAATCCATTGACGCGCCTGCGTCAAATAAGCCACCGAAGCGGGCGACTGAATCACCGATTTCGAACCCACCGCGCGAATCAACAAGTCACTCATCGCACTGCGAAATACCTCATCTAAATCCTTCTCTTGCGCCGCCTCAATCGGTTTTTCGATAATAAATAAATCCATATCTGTTTGCGCCCAAGTTGGTTTTATCAACCACAACCAACCCAATATTGTCACTAGAGCAAAAGTTCTCATACCCGCCTCGGCTATTTTTGGATACAATATCATAATAGTTTTTTAAATCTTGGGTTAGCTGTTTTCAGCCAACTCTCTTGCAATCCTTAAAAATTAATCTGAAACCTTATGACAACAAAACCCTCACTTAGTTACAAAGATGCCGGTGTTGATATTGATGCCGGTGATGCCCTCGTAGAAGCCATCAAACCTATCGCAAAAGCCACCCGCCGCCCTGAAGTTATGGCCTCGTTGGGTGGATTCGGCGCACTATTCGAATTGCCGATTCATAAATATAAAAACCCCGTCTTGGTTTCAGGCACAGACGGCGTAGGCACAAAATTACGCTTAGCCATCGACTCCGGCAAACACGACCAAGTGGGCATCGACCTTGTCGCTATGTGTGTAAACGACCTAGTAGTTCAGGGTGCGGAACCCTTGTTCTTTCTTGACTATTACGCCACCGGAAAGCTCGATTTATTTGTCGCCGAAAGTGTCATTAAAGGGATTGGTGAAGGGTGTTTACAAGCTGGTTGCGCCTTAATCGGCGGCGAAACCGCCGAAATGCCGGGCATGTATCCTGTTGGCGACTATGATCTGGCCGGCTTCTGCGTCGGGATTGTTGAGAAAGAGCAACTGATTGACGGCTCTTCGGTTAAAAAAGGCGATGTCTTGCTTGGTTTAGCTTCATCGGGTCCGCATTCAAACGGCTACTCATTAATTCGTAAAATCATCGAAGTATGCGGACAAAACCTAAATGACGACCTGAACGGTCAACCCTTAATTGATGCGTTGATGGCACCGACTAAAATCTATGTTAAATCCATTCTGGAATTGATGAAGCACGTCAATATTCATGCCTTATCGCACATTACCGGCGGCGGTTTAACCGAAAACGTACCGCGTGTACTACCGGCAAACACCTGTGCACGCATTAATACAAACGCATGGCAACGCCCCGCCGTATTTGATTGGTTACAACAGGCCGGAAACGTTGACTATCACGAAATGCACCGCACCTTTAACTGCGGCATCGGCATGGTCATTGCACTTGACGCGAAAGAGGCCGACAAAGCCATCGCCATACTCAATCAGCAAGGTGAAACCGTCAGCATTATTGGTCATATTGTGGCGACGGAGCAAGCCGCCCCGTATGTTGAATTAACGACTGAATAAACACGCTATGTCGTCTTCTCCACTTCGTGTCGTGGTAGTTATTTCAGGTAACGGCTCTAATCTCCAAGCCCTGATTGACTACCAACAACAGCCCGATTGTGCTTATCAAATCGTTAAAGTCATTTCAAACAGGCCAAATGCCTTTGGCCTGCAGCGTGCGCAACAGCATGATATAGCGACCGCTGTTGTCGATCATACTGAATTTAACGAACGCGAAACGTTTGAACAGGCGTTAATTCAACACATAGATAGCGCTAAACCAGGCCTGGTTGTGCTCGCCGGATTCATGCGCATTTTAACGCCTTTATTTACCGGGCACTATCTCGGCAGAATGTTCAATATTCACCCCTCACTGCTGCCTAAATTCCCCGGACTCAATACTCACCAACGGGCATTAGATGCCCATGAGCACGAGCACGGATTAAGCATCCACTTCGTTACGGCCGAACTCGATGGCGGACCGATTGTTCTGCAAGCACGGGTAAAAATTCACCCAAACGATAACGTTGAAACCCTGCAACATAAAGTCCACCAACAAGAACACCTTGCCTACCCGATAGCGGTCAATTTATTTGCGCAACAAAAACTGCACTTTGCTAATCAGCAGGCCTGCTACTTAGGCCAACCTCTATTGCAACCACTCCAACTCGAGGAGTTAGTCTAATATGAATCGCCGCCTTGCTCTGCTACTTTGCCTGATGTTCCCATGGCTGACAACGCAAGCGCAAACCTTACCGGCTAATTTTGATGCCGATTTCGCCGTATATGTATTGGGCTTTAATATTGGCACAATCAAACAACAAATGCGCTGTGAACACCATAACTGCACCCTAACCAATGACGCCAGCCCGCCAGATTGGGCCAAGCGTTTTATCAACGAATCGAGCTTTGAAACCATTGAGCTACAAGTCGAGGCACAAAACCTGACGTGGCTGAGCTATCACAAAGCGCTAACCCGTCGCTATGATGACGAAACCAAGCAAATCAATACCCACCTTCTAGCTGAAGCGGATCGGGTGTATTACCCAGAAAAAGATTTGGCTTGGCCAAAACCAGCTCATGTTTTCGATATGGTTTCGTTGGCCTATGCATTACAATTTTATGCCCAGCAGTCATCCAACCTACCCGCCTTCGTCCTGCAAGATGAGCAGCGCCAACAGGCACTTAACTTTACCACGCGAGCAAAACACACACAGACCCACCTAAACTACAAAAGCGATATGAACGCCCAGCTCTATGAATGGAATACCGATGATTTTGATGTCAAGGTTTGGCTAATTGAAGAACTAAATCTCTTTCCCGGACGCATAGAAGTGCTTAACAAGCGTGAAGACCGTCGTATACGTCTTAGTCTTGAACAGCCTCCACGCTATAACGAACAAAACTAAATACAAAGGTTTTAACAAATGAAACTAAGTGATCGTGACATAGTCCACGCACTCGACAGCGGTAAAATCAACATTACGCCCACACCCGGCGAAAACAAAATCAAAGGCATCAGTGTTGACCTTCGGCTTGATAATCGTTTTCGTGTTTTTAATGATCATACCGCGCCCTATATTGATTTGAGCGGTCCACGTGAACAAATGCAATCACTATTGGATAAAATCATGGGCAACGAAATTCTGATTGAAGAAGGTCAAGCCTTTTTCCTTCACCCTGGCGAACTCGCCCTAGCCTCAACCCTTGAATCTATCTCAATTCCCGATGATTTGGTTGGTTGGCTTGATGGTCGCTCCAGTCTAGCGCGTCTTGGTCTTATGGTTCATGTAACCGCGCATCGCATTGATCCGGGCTGGCAGGGACAGATTGTGCTAGAAATCTTTAATAGCGGTAAACTGCCCTTGGCATTGCGTCCAGGTATGGATATTTGTGCGATTAACTTTGAAACCCTATCCAGCCCGGCACAAAAACCTTACAACAAACGCCAAGACGCGAAATATCGCAACCAAACCGGCCCCACCGCCAGCCGTATTAATCAAGACCAACTGGATGAGCGCCAGCTGGCGTTACTGGATTAAGCAAAATAGCAACCGGATGTGTTGTTGCCACTTAATTCCTGATAAAATAACTCAACTATTACTTTAGGATATGTTTTATGGGACTTTTTGACCGGCTATTTGGCGATGGCCTCAGTGAAACGCTTAAACAACAACTACAATCGGTGTTTGAACAACAGCATTTTCCCTATATGACCAGCTCTTTAGCCAGCCTTAACGCCGTTAGCGAACTAAAGCTGAAAAAAGGGCAACTATACTTTCAACTCAACTGGCCCTATCCAGCACACTCACAACACAGCCAATTTGGCACACAGCTACAACAAGTCCTGCTGGAATTAACAGAGATAAACCAGGTAAAAATCGAACATAAAACCGATATTAAACCCCACCAAACCCAACCTAACGTTCAAGCTTTAGCACCTATTAAAAACATTATTGCCGTTGCCTCAGGCAAAGGCGGCGTTGGTAAATCAACCACCAGTGTTAATCTTGCGCTCGCGCTACAACAACAAGGGGCAACGGTAGGTATTTTAGATGCTGACATATATGGTCCAAGTTTACCTACCCTCCTTAACCTACAAGGCAAGCCAAGCTCACACGACGGCAAAACTATGCAACCGATGCAAGCCTATAACTTGCAAGCGATGTCCATCGGTTGCTTAATTGAAGAAGATACGCCGATGATTTGGCGTGGGCCGATTGTCACCCAAACCCTCACGCAATTACTCAAAGAAACGGCTTGGCAAAACTTAGATTATTTAATTATTGATTTACCACCGGGTACCGGCGATGTGCAACTCACGCTCGCGCAACAAATTCCGGTCAGTGGCGCAGTGATTGTGACCACGCCACAGGATTTAGCGCTGATTGATGCCAAAAAAGCGATCAAGATGTTTGAAAAAGTTCACATCCCGATTATTGGTGTGGTGGAAAACATGAGTACACATATTTGCTCAAACTGCGGGCATGAAGAAGCGATTTTTGGCGCGCATGGCGGTGAAAACTTAGCAAAACAGTATCAGATTGATTTTTTAGGCGCGATGCCGCTAGACATAAAAATTCGCCAGGAAGCGGATCAAGGTCAGCCGACGGTGATCGCCGCACCTCAATCAAGTTTAGCGCAAAAATACATCACGATTGCCCATAAGATCGGCGCGAAAATAGCCGAATCAAAACGCAATTATAGTCAAGTTTTCCCCAAAATTGTGGTGCAAAATACCTAAGCAGGCTCCAAACCAACCGGACGTAAATTCCAGCGATATACCGCTTTGGCAACATTGCCTTTGCCTTGATAAGTCAAGCTATGACATAAAGAGCGTGTTAGCATAATTCCGCGTCCGGAAAATACCTTTTCATTCGGTGCAACGTTGGGCTCTGCTTGATAATCAAATCCCTCACCGCTATCGTGGATTTTGATCGTAAATTCACCTTCAAAATCAGCCAGTGGTTTATGGCTGATTTGAATTTCAATCGTCCCTGTTTTTAACTCGTTCAAGGCTTTTTCACGCAAGGTTAAAAACTTCAAAAAACCATCTTCCTTTTGTTTAAGCGACGAATCCAGCTTCAAAACACCATGTTCAAGCGCATTATTAAATAACTCGTCTAATACGATAAATAAACGCTCTTTGTGACTTGGAATCGGCTGCGCGACCATAATCGCATCCACCACTCCTTCCATCGGATGCTGCATCTGCCTGAGTGCCAAGGCATCAAAATGAAAACACATTTTCCAGCTTGCCGCCTTCGCCAGTTTTTCCAGCGTATCGATATAGTTATAGTTCAAAATTTCAGCCGTATGCAACTGCGCGATACTAATATCATCCTCAAAAAACTGGCCATCACAAAAAGTCGAGGCATTTTGAATCAAACTTTCAATACCGTTACAGCTATGCGCAATCGCCTGTTCAACGCGATGATAACCAAACATCTCCCCTTTTGGATTACGCGATTCAATTACCCCATCGGTAAGCAGATAAAAGGTTTCAGAACCGTTCAAATCGATCGAGTCAGGATACAAATCCAAGCGCTTACTATCGACCACGCCCAATGGCAAATTACGCGATTTAAAATGCAACACAATACCATTCGATTGTGCCATCAAAATATCTGGCATACCGCAGTTATAAATTCGCGCTTTTTTCTGCGAAGGTGAGACTTGCAAAATCGCGCAACTAAAAAACAAATGCGCTGGCAAAATTTTATGTAGCTTAGTATTTACCTCTACCAATATCTCCGGAACGCTACGCGCTTTTGCCACCATCCCATTAAACATTTCGGCCACCGGAATCACCCCAATGGCCGCACTTAATCCATGACCGGTAAAGTCGCCCAATAAGATCAAAGCATCGCCCGAAGGCTGAATTTTAGCCAGTAACAAATCACCGTTAAAAATCGATGCGGGCGAAATATAGCTCGTTAAACCAGCAATATCCTGTGAAGAGGGACGCACAAATTTTTCATAGATTTTCTGCGCATCCTTATGCTCTTGCTGTAACGCTTGATGGAGTTTATGAATCTTATCGCGGTTTTGTTTTAACTCCGAATACAAACTACGCATACGCAACAAGGAATAAACTTTGGCAATCAACACGCCATCGGAAAAGGGTACTTTTAAAAAACCATCCACCTTTTGCGCTAAAGCATATTGTAATAGTTCATTTTCGCCTTGATCACTCGCCATCAAAATCGGTACAAACACTTCACCGGCACTCGCCTGT
>Ga0172377_10001459_pt1 | contig 23885 bp, 18 predicted proteins | sample Pumphouse3metaG_FD_119749 | JGI IMG/M metagenome (GOLD analysis project Ga0172377, IMG submission 119749) | Leachate microbial communities from a municipal landfill in Southern Ontario, Canada - Pumphouse #3 metaG | ecosystem: Engineered > Solid waste > Landfill > Unclassified | place: Canada... | reverse complement strand
TATATTTTAAAACATTTTATTGATAAAGAATATGGAGGAGTATATTGGACTCTAGATTATTTAGGAAATCCTAAAAATACTAAAAAACAAGTTTATGCTATAGCTTTCATGATATCAGCTTTATCTGCCTATTATCAAGCAAGTAAAGACGAAGAATCATTGAAAACAGCTAAATCCCTTTATTATGATTTAGAAAAGTATAGTTATGATCCTAAATATAAAGGATATATTGAAGCTATGAGTCGTGATTGGGGGCATATTGATGATATGAGACTAAGCCCTAGAGATGAAAATGAAGTAAAGACTATGAATACTCATATTCATATATTAGAGGCATATACTCAGCTTTATAAGATTTGGCCAGATGAGAATTTAAAAAAACAGCTGAGAAGCATAATACAGATTTTCTTTGGGAAAATATTGAATAAAGTGACTATGCATTTAAATCTCTATTTTGATGAAAAGTGGAATGCTAAAAGTCCTTCTATTTCTTATGGACATGATATTGGAGCCTCTTGGCTATTACAAGAGGCTACTAAGGCTATAGGAGATCAGACTTTATATAATACTATGAAATTTTTGCTACATTCATTAAAAGAATCTGCTTCTTTAGGCTTAGAATATAATGAGGATAAGACAGAATGTAGTATGATTTATGAAAGAAATAGAAATCAGAAAAGAGTAGATAGAGAGAAACACTGGTGGGTTCAAGCTGATTCTGTCGTAGGTTACTATTACTATTATTTAAATTCTGGAGATGAAGAATCATTAGAAATAGCTTACAAAGGTTGGACTTTTATTAAAAATCACATTATAGACAAAAAAAATGGAGGATGGCATTGGGGAACGCTTGAAGATGGGAATGTTAATTTAAAAGATGATAAAGCCGGCTTCTGGAAATCATGTTATCATAGTACACGTATGTGTTTATCTATAATAACAGATTTAAAAGATTAGAATTTTAATTCTGTTCCGACATCTACCGTGAAGGCTCTTCTGTTTGGAAAATTAGTTCTATCCAGATGATTAAGCCTCCAGAAACAGTCAACTCTAAACACTCGTAAGATATTATTTATACCTACACCTAATTCGATATAAGGTTTATTTAATTCACTCATTCCTTTAGGGAAGCCAAGTATAGCTGAGGATGATGAAAGAAGTCTTCCATCATTCTTATGTGATAAAGTTCCATAAGCACTTCTAAACATAATAGATTCTCTCCAATTAAAAGACTTAATAATAGGAATTTTACTTAAAAATAGTCCTTTAAAATTATGTTCGTAAAATAATGTGATCCATTCGTCAGATGCGAATTCATAAAAATCCATACATGCGAAAGAATATGGATCAGAAACGAATGTGCCATTTCCTTCATGCAGTTGTAAGAAGGGATATGGTACTTTCCCAAATATTTTTCCGGCTTTAAACAAGAAATCAGAAGTTCCTAGAATAGGTATTTTAACATTATATTTAACAGAAGTATTTATTTTATAAAAAGTTTTAGAATAATCAGGAATGCCGGTTTTACCATAAGTGGTGGTAATATTTATAATAGGATATTTCGTATAAATAGGATAATAATTATATCTAGATCTTGTTACAGTCTCATTAAAAGCTATACGAGCTCCTAAAGAAAAAGTTAATGCATTGATAGATCCTTTCATTTCTCCAGAAGGTGTAATTAAAGGGACATATTCAGAAGAGAAGACATTCATATTTTGGATCTTACTTGTTATTAAAACACCATTCGCGATTTCTCTCTCGAATTTAATCTGACTATCTTCTATAATACTAAGTTTATCACTAGAATGGTTAGAAATTAATGAATGAAAAAAATCTCCTATCGATGAATCATCAGGATCTCCAGCTCCTAACTGAGTGACATCTTTTTTATATTTAGCTGTTAATTTAGTAAATGGTAATCTTTTAAAATTATATTCTACTTTACCCATATATTTCAATGCATCATCTTTAAAACCATAGGCTCCATAAGCTGTAATCATCATTTTCTTATGAAAGTTTTTAGTGGTCTGAATACCAAATTGGATTCTGGTTCCTTCTAATTTATTGAAGCTATACAGTCTATTATAAGGACCAAAACCTATATATTTAGCTTCATAATATCCTCCAAATATGGCATTCATGACAGTATAAATATTCTGAGATATAGGCATGTTCTTAACAGTATCTACCATTTGATAAATATCTTGTTCTTTTTGACTTAATGGGTAAGGCCTATTTTTCTGCCAATAATCTTCACTCTTGTCCAATACATCCATTTTATAAGAAATTTTATTCCTTATTTTCTCGACCTCTCTTGGTATTTGAGTATTAAAGTCAGGATTAGAATAATCTACTTGACGTTTACATATAAAACTTAAAACTCTGACTGTATCAATAGTTGAAACTGAAAAATCTACATATAAATTCTCATTTTTGTAAAACCAAGTAGAATCATTTAAGCATGTATAACTAGCATCAAGAACTAAATCTCTTACCCAATTAACATTTATACCATTCATCATTTTTAAATGAGCAGATTCTAAAGCATAACTTTTAGCATCAATATTTATTTCTCCATCAAATACTGGAAAAGTTAAAGATTTAGGATGAAAACGAATTTTATATGTTTTTCGGCCGGCAATATTTAAGCTATCTATTAGATAATAATTATAGAATGTTTTTCCTATATTAGATATAGGTCCTATAAATTGAGTGTTAAATAGATTAATGTGATTTTCATAAAGATTAACGCGTGCTACCATCTTTCCCGTAAACTGTGTCAAAGAGGCATCTTCAGCACCAACTCCAGAAATTTTACTCGCAGTAATGACTTCTCTACTTAAAGAAGGTTGTTCTCTATGATAAAGCTTAGAAACAGTCTCTGATATCATAATAGGAAGGTATGATTGACCAGAAACGACAGATGTATCTACATAATTCTTTAAGAAATCATAATTTTTCTTTATATGTTTATTATTAAGAAGCTTATTAACATTAGTAGCATCCAGTTCCATCTTACTATATGAATCACATGTATATAATGTTTGTTTAGTAGGATTGTTTTTATCTTTATTTTGATAAATCTTTTTTAATATACCATTCAGATAACTATTATCAGGTTTAACTACTATAGAATTAATAAACTCTACAGATTCTTTAAGATGGAAATCGATATTATTAAAACTATGTAGTCGAACATTTTGAGTCTGATTTTCATATCCAACTAATGATGCAGTTAAAGTATTTGAGGTAGCTTCATTAGTAGATATAGCATATTGCCCGTCCAAATCTGTAGATGCACCTATCGTAGTATTATCAAAATAGATACTAACGAAAGGTAATGGTTCCCCAGTTTTAGCGTCGATAACCTTACCTTTAATTTTGGTAGGTTGAGCACTTATATTGAAGGAAATAAGACATAAAAAGAATATATATAGAATTCTACGAGTTTTCATGTTGTTAATAAAAGTGCAATATATATTTTTATAATAAATGATGCAAACAAGATAAATAGAAATCTTTTATTATTTTTGCATTCTAGAATAAGAATATAAAAATACTAAGAAATGTTTAAATCGACAATAACTAAAATAATAGTCTTGTGTTCAATTATCATGATGGCTGTTTCGTCATGTAATAATTCCCCTAAAGATAGCAATACTATCTCTAAAAGTATAAAATATAATACTCCCAAATATGTATTTCTTTTCATAGGAGATGGAATGTCTATGCCTCAAATTAATATGGCAGAGGCAGCTTTAAATTATAAAAAAGAAGATAGTAAAGCAGGAATTGTAAAGCTGACTATGCATAAATTTCCTGTTACAGGAATGAGTACTACTTATGCTGAGGATAGATATATTACCGATTCAGCAGCAGCAGCTACAGCTCTTGCTACAGGACATAAAACCTCTGTTGGAACATTGTCGATGAATGAAGATGCTACCAAAAAATATGAAACTATAGCTGAAATGGCACATAGACTTGGTAAGAAAGTGGGAATCGTGACAACTGTTAGTATTGACCATGCTACACCTGCTGCATATTATGCCCATGTCTCTAGTAGAAACAAATATCAAGAAATAGGAGAGCAACTTCTAAATTCAGGTTTCGATTACTTCGGTGGTGGCTCAGTTAAATATAGTAGTTATAAAAATAAAACCTACGATCAATTTAAAAAAGAAGCCGCAGAAAAAGGTTATAAATTTGTAAATACTAAAGAAGAAATAAGTAAATTAAATTCGACTTCTGGTAAAGTGATAGCTACTTTAAAAAGTTTTGATGATCCTAACAAAGGTGATGGTGCTATGCCATATGCTATAGACCTGCCAAGAGATAATGACCCTGAAGATCATATTGTACTTGCAGATTTCACAAGACAAGGTATAAAAGTTTTAGATAATGATAAAGGCTTCTTCATGATGGTAGAAGGAGGAAAAATCGATTGGGCTGGACACTCAAATGACGTAGCTAGTAATATTCAAGAGGTAATAGATTTCGATAAAGCCATAGCAGAAGCGAAAAAATTCTACGATTTACATCCAAATGAGACATTAATCGTCGTTACTGGTGACCACGAATGTGGAGGATTAACATTAGGATATGCAGGAACTCATTATGAATCATCTTTTGGTATATTAAAATATCAAAACATATCATTTAATAAATTCTCTCAGCTTGTTAATCAATGGAAGAAAGAAGGAACTATAACTTTTGATCAAGCCATGAAAGAGGTAACCAAATATTTTGGTCTAGGAAATAAAGAAATTCCATTAAATAAGAGCGATATAAAAAGATTAAAAGAAGCATTTAATTTAAGTATGGGAAGAGTCAAATCTGATAAGGAAGCAGTAAAAGTTCTTTATGGTTACAATACCCCTTTAACAGTTACTGCGACTCAAATCTTAAACAATAAAGCAGGAGTTGCTTGGACTTCTTACTCTCATACAGCTCTACCAACTATGGTATTCGCTATTGGCCCGGGAGCTGTTCTATTTGATGGATATTATGATAATACAGATGTAGCTAACAGAATAATGGAAGCTGCCAATTATCAGAAATAATATATGGCAATAAAACAAAATAAGGCTGATATAATTTTTAGCAGCTTAATACTAATTCTGACGGTAATTTTAATAATTTTACCTTCAGAATTTAGTGCTTCTAAAAGACAGGCAGAAGGCGTTTTATATGAAAAAGGAGTAATACTTAATACTGATGATTCTCAATTAGAACATTACTCAATAGTAACAACCGGGGTACAAAAAGTAGAATTGAAAGTACTTTCAGGCCAGTTCAAAGGAGATACCCTTGAAGCGACAAATGTTTTACTAGGAGAAAAAAGATTAGATAAAGTCTTTGAAAAAGGAGATAAAGTTCTTACTGTATTAAAATTAAATGATGCGAGAGATAAATGTGTATCTGCCAGAGCATCTGAATATTATAGAAATGGAGTAGAACTCATTTTATGCTTATGCTTCGCCTTATTTTTAATTTTATTCGCTAAAATGACAGGAGTCAAAGCTGTTTTATCATTTATATTCACAGCTCTGGCATTTTGGAAAATTCTACTACCAGCTTTCTTGAAAGGGATATCCCCACTTCCTATATCCATAGCTATAATATTTTTAGTATCTACAGTAATAATATTACTTGTCGGAGGAATTAATAAAAAAGGACTCGTCGCGCTATCAGGGACATTCGCCGGTGTGACGGTCACAGCACTTATGGCACTAGCCTTTGGATACTTCTTTAAAATACCAGGAGCAGTACAAGAATATGCTGAGACATTATTATACACTGGATACGTTAATCTTAATTTATCAAGTATATTCATTTCCACTATTTTTATATCTGCAGCTGGAGCCGTAATGGATGTATCCATGGACGTATCAGCAGCACAAAATGAGTTAATATTAAAAAAACCTGATATGCATCCAAAAGAATTAATGATATCTGGATTTCATATAGCAGCTCCCATATTGGGTAGTATGACCACTACTTTACTTTTCGCATATTCAGGAAGTTTCATGTTCGCATTTATGGCATTTATGGCCAAAGGCGTACCAATGGTCAGCATAGTGAACACAAATTATATAGCAGCTCAGATATTACAAACCATGGTAGGAAGTTTCGGACTCGTCTTAGTAGCTCCTTTTACGGCAATAATAGGTAGCTTTATATACGCGCATAAGTAGTGCTAAATGTAGTAACTATTTATACGAGATTTGTTTATTACATTTAAATGACTATCTTCGTCCAAAATAATATTAGATGAAATTTACTCAGCTTCCGCTGATATCACCTCTTCAGAAGGCGATTAGTGATTCAAATTATGCGGAGCCAACACCAATTCAAGAAGCATCCATACCAATTATACTTGAAGGAAAAGATTTATTGGGCTGTGCCCAAACAGGAACAGGAAAGACAGCTGCCTTCGCGCTGCCTATTTTACAAAAATTAGAACATACCTCACCACGAGGTGGTATAAAAGCGTTAATTGTAACGCCTACTCGTGAGTTAGCATTACAAATAGATGAATGTTTTAAAAGCTACGGCAAATATCTTAATGTAAGACATGCCGTCATATTTGGAGGAGTAAGTGCAGCAGCTCAGAAAGCAAAACTTAGAGCTGGCGTACAAATCTTGGTAGCTACCCCTGGTAGACTATTAGACCTTCAAAGTCAAGGCTTTATAAGATTTTCAAGACTAGAAATGCTCGTACTAGATGAAGCAGACCGTATGCTTGATATGGGATTTATTAACGATATCAGAAAGATATTAAAACTAATTCCAGACGATAGACAAACACTATTCTTTTCGGCTACTATGCCAGATCCTATAGTGAAATTGTCAAAGAATATGTTGCGTAACCCACAACGCGTAGATATAACTCCACAATCGACTACTGCAGAACGTGTCGAACAATCCTTATATTTTGTTACTAAAAATGACAAAAGAACATTACTTGTCGATTTGTTGCAAAACCCTGAGATGAAATCTGTTCTAGTCTTTGATAGAACTAAATTTGGAGCCGACAAAATATCTCGTAACCTTGTTAAGAATGGCATCAAATCAGCAGCTATTCATGGCAATAAATCACAAAATGCTCGTCAAAAAGCATTAAAGGAATTTAAAGAACATAAAATCAGAGTACTGATAGCTACGGATATAGCAGCTAGAGGAATCGATGTTGATAGATTATCACATGTGATTAATTATGATTTGCCAAATATCCCAGAGACTTATGTTCATAGAATCGGACGAACAGGAAGAGCAGGACGAGAAGGTATTGCCATATCATTCTGTCAGCCTGATGAAGTACCATACTTAAAGGATATTGAGAAATTAATTAAACAGAAGATTGCTGTAGTAGAGGATAATCCATATTTTGAAAATTTCAAAAATGCTAAACCAGAACCCGCTAAACCGAAAGGTGGCCGTGGAGGAAGAGGCCCTCGAAACTCATCACGAAGTGGTAGTTCACGAAGAGTAAGTTCTCGCGGAGGAGAGTCACGTGGCAATAGCTACAGAGGCAGCAGTTCGCGTAGTGGAGAATCTCGTGGCAATAGTTACCGAGATAGCAGTTCTAGCGATGGAGAATCACGTGGCAATAGCTACAGAGGTAGTAGTTCTCGTGGTGGAGATTCGCGCAGCAGCAGCTCCCGAAGTTCCAGACCAAGAAGAAGATACTAAAAAATAACACTTATTATATTTTTTATAATAAGTGTCAAAATAATGTGAAAAACACGGTAAATCACCGTGTTTTTTTAGTTTAAGCCTCTGAAGATGTATTGATTATTGGTTGAGCTGATTCATCAGCACAGAGAACTACCATAAGGTTACTTACCATGGCAGCTTTTCTATCATTATCGAAATCAACTACTTTATCTTCAGCTAATTTATTTAATGCCATTTCTACCATTGATACAGCACCTTCAACTATTTTTTCACGTGCAGAAATTATAGCACTAGCTTGTTGACGACGAAGCATTACAGCTGCGATTTCAGGAGCATAAGCTAAATAGTTAATACGCGCCTCCACTATAGAAATTCCGGCGATATCTAATCTTTCATTTAGTTTTGTAATTAATTCTTGATTAATCTCTGTATTGCCACCTCTTAAAGTTAATGTTTCTTCTTCGTTTTCATTATTATCATAAGCATATTGTCCAGCGACTTGTCTTAATGCAGCATCACTTTGTATGCTTACGAAACTTTGAAATGAACTCATGCGACTATTAATATTGGGATTAGCAGGTGCAGCAGTTGAAGCATCTATATCGAACATGCATTTATAAGTGTCTTTAATTTTCCATACCATTACAAGACCAATTAATACAGGATTTCCCATTTTATCATTGACTTTTATAGGAGGAATGTCAAGATTTCTAGAACGTAATGATAATTTAATTTTTGAAAGAAATGGATTACTCCAGAAAAATCCATTTTCTTTAAATGTGCCTTTATATTTACCAAAGAATATCATAACGCGTGCTTCATTTGGTTGTATGACGAAAAATCCAGCTAAATAAAAAAGAATAATTATAGGTATAACTATTGCCAGTCCAGTAAATAAAGCTCCGAGTTTTTCAGAACTTAAACCTCTAATCATAAATATCTCAGCTATTATCATTATAAGTAATATAAATAGCATCAAAAAGCCATTAGCTCTAAAGCCTTTAAATTTTATTTCTTCTGTGTTCATAATAATTATTTGTTTAAAATGATGTTTTACTTAAAAAGTAGTATGCAATTTACTAAAATTTTAATAAACTGATAGTTATTTTGTACTTTTGTTCCGTGATTAAAAAAATAATATTATCAACTCCGTTTTTAGCAATATTGTGTTGTATCTTATGGGCTACCCCTTTTGTTGGGATAAAGATAGGTCTGGAGTATATGACACCATTACAATTCGCAGGGATACGATTCTTTTTGGCAGGATTGTTAATATTGCCTTTTATAAAAGATATAAAATATCGCTTTCGTGCTTCATTTAAATATTGGAAGGTGATGCTAAATATTGCGCTGCTCCAGACTACGTTTCTATATAGTTTGTTTTATATAGGTTTAAATATGGTACCTGGCTCTGTTGGTGCTATGATTGTAGGTTCTGGTCCTATTTTCGTAGCTATTACTGCTAATTTCATGATGAAAGATGATAAGATGGATTTGCAAAAGACTGTAGCTGTTTTGATAGGAGTCATAGGAGTTATTGTAGTTAGTATTGCTGGTAAAAATACTGATTCAGATCCTTCTCAGAATACAGCGGTATTTACAGGTTCGGTATCTTTAGGTATCATTATTCTTATAGCTAAAAATTTTCTAGGAAGTATGGGAAATGTAATGATAGCACGAAAAGCAGGTAATATATATCCTAGAGTACTTGCTGCGTTTTCTTTATCTTTTGGAGGAGCCCTAATTATAGTGATTTCTCAAATTTTTGAACATCCGGTTTGGACTTTAGATCTACCATTTAAGTTTTATTTTACCTGGATATGGTTAGCTATGGTATCTTCGGTGGCTATCGCTATTTGGTATACATTGCTTCAACGGCCTGGGGTTAAGGTGTCTATATTGAATTTCTGGACTTTTCTTATTCCTATATTTGGAGCTATTTTTAGTTGGCTTATACTTCCTGGGGAACATTTTAATTGGCCTTCAGTTTTTGGGATGTTAATTATTAGTATGAGTCTAGTTATGATTAATTATAGTAATAGAAAGAAAAGTAATGCAGCTATTAATAAAGTTAATAGTCCTAAAAATATGTAGTTGAAAATAAGAATTTTCAGATTATCTTTGTAATAAATAATATATATTTCAATGTAGATAAAACTTTATATGAAAAATATTTTACGTAGTATTGATATATCAAATGTTAATTGGGGAACTAGTTTGAAAGAATATAGTTTGTCAGTAATCGGTTTGGCTATATTCGTATTTGGTTGGACTGCTTTTCTTGTTCCTCATGGCATCGTGGGGGGAGGTGTGAGTGGTATTGGAGCTATAGTTCAATTCGCTACTAATGGACTGATTCCTATAGCTTATACTTATTTCGTATTAAATATAGTTCTTCTAACTATAGGTTTTATAGTGCTGGGAGGAGGATTTGGATTTAAGACTATCTTTTGTATAGTAGTCTCATCAATCTTTTTTAAGATTTTTCCCGATTTATGGGCTTCAGATGTAGATAACAAATTATTAAATGCTATAATAGGAGCTATATTAGAAGCTGTGGGCATTGGTATGGTATTTCTTCAAGGAGGAAGTACTGGAGGTGTTGATATTATAGTTCTAATCATAGCAAAATATCGTTCAATATCTATTGGTAGAGGCTTTTTAATTATGGATGCATTAGTTGTAAGCTCTCTAGCTTTATTGCCAGATAAATCTTTTAATGATGTCGTTTATGGTTATGTGGACATGGTAGTATTTGCTCTGATGATAGATGTCGTTCAGAATGGTGTGCGTCAATCAGTTCAAATTTTAGCATTTTCAAAGAATAGTGAAAAAATAGCAGATAGATTATCTGATGAGTTGGAAAGGGGGGTAACTATGGTGAAAACCTCTGGATGGTATTCAAAAAAGGAAAATAATGCAGTAATGTGTGTTGTTAGAAAAACAGAACAGACCAAAGCTATTCATATAATCAAAGACATCGACCCTGAAGCTTTTTATACTATCACGCCTACTGCAGCAGTGTATGGACTTGGTTTTGATACGAGTTATTATAAACATCTAGAAAATAATAAAAAATGAATACATTAAATTTACATTTAAAAGGTACTAATTGGCCAGAAACTATTAAGGAATATGTCATTTGTACTATTGGATGTTTTATTAGTTCATTCGGATGGACAGCTTTTTTGATTCCAAAAGGTATAGTGGGAGGAGGAGTAACAGGTATTGCTACTATAGTTGATTATGCTACTAATGGAAGTATCCCTATGTTCTTATCTTTCGCTATCTTAAATTTCTTTTTACTTATTATAGGAGCGATTATTTTAGGGAAAAGTTTTGGTTTTAAAACAATATATATGATTATTTTAATGTCTATATTTTTTAAAATCTTGCCAGACTTATGGATATCAAATCTCGATGACCAATTAATTAATGCTATTATAGGTGGTGCATTGAGTGGTATAGGAATAGGAACGATATTCCTTCAAGGAGGATCAACTGGAGGTATGGATGTAGTAGTATTAATAATAACGAAATACAAACAAATATCCACAGGAAGACTTTATTTTTTCTTCGATTGGTTAATTACTTCTTCTATGATTTTCTTGCCACAAAAAGAATTTACTGATGTAGTATATGGTTATGTGGAAATATTTTTCTGTGCTCAAGTAATCGATATGGTATTGAATGGTGTACGTCAATCTGTACAAGTTATTATATTTTCTAAGGAATATGATACTTTATCTACTGAGATATCGACGAAATTACAGCGTGGAGTTACCATGTTAAATACAGTTGGATGGTATTCAAAACAAGAAAATCATGGCATAATGGTCGTTTGTAGAAAAACTGAGATTAATAAACTAACTAAAATTATTAAAAGTATAGATCCTTATGCGTTTCATACGATTACACCTACTTCTGCAGTCTATGGATTAGGCTTTGATTTAGATAAGGATGCCATTATGAAAAAAGAAAAGAAGACAATAGTTGAGAAAGACTAACTGTCTTCTTTTTCATGATATTTTATTTATAATTATTTGTAGTAAGGATAAACATTTTTAAATGTTTTATTTTTAGTTAAATCATCTGTAGGAATTATAAAACTTAGTATGCCATTATTTGAAAATGTTAAGTCAACCTCAGAATCAATCATACATGAACTTATTTGAAAAAGAAGACTTTCGTTTTCTTTAAGTATGTTATCTCCATCTTTTTTACAATCTGTATCACCAAGTAGTTTTATAAAATCTTTTGATTCAGAGTTAAGGAGTGAAGGAGACTTTTCAAAATTAATTTTTTGAGCAGGAAATGCCATTTCTTCGTCCTCATCATCTACTAGAGTCATTTCTACAAAATTCTCATAGTCTTCACGTGGCGTATATATAACTTTACATGCTTGTTTTTCGTTTTCTCCTATTTTAAATGGTTTGTCAGGGAAAAAATCTCCAATGTAATATCCTAGCCTGGCGAAAAAATATAGCATTCCTTTATGAGGAAGCAGATTATCAGTATCTAATTCTATTAGATCCTGGCAGTTTATTTGACATATAAATTCATAAACAGATTCGTCACCCTCTTCGTCTTTATATGTGGGAAAAGAAAAAGTTTCTGGCATATCTGGACTACCCCAGAATTTTGATTCACATATATGAAGTTCATTTTCAGATGTGATTCTATCAAGTTTTATTGAATAATTCATTTTGATTTAATTAGCGAATTTTATTTCTTTAAGTATTTGTGTCTCTGTAAGCTGATTATGCTTATCATATTTTTCTTCTTTTACAATTCCTATGCCGCGTACATACCATTTTATAGTATAATGTGTATTTTTCTTCATTGACACTTTACTAAAATGTTTTTCTTTAATTTTTAGGCAATCAAATGTTCCTGCAGGCGTATTTATTTTTTCTTCACCTAATATTTCTCGTTCAGTAATACTACTTTGGATACTTACTATGTAAGCTTTTAATTTCATTTTGGAATCTTCAAGCATCGTTCCAGGAGCCATATTCAGAGGATATATGCAGGGGTTTCCAGTTATGTTAATTATTTTTTCCATTTGGAACATGGCCTCATTACAATATTCTTCTTCAGTCATATTATTTTTAGGAGCTTCTTCTGCAGCTATTTTTCTAGCTTCTTTTTCACATTGGTCTAACATTAAAGCTTTCGTTATTTCTGCGAAATTATATATGACATCGCCATTATGTAAATCAAAAAAAACATTAGTCGCTTTATTATTATTACTTTCTTCTATATATACTCTACCATTGTTCTTATCACCTGTGACTTTAGTTATATATTCAATATATTCTATATCCGGCTTGTCTTTCATAGCTATAGTATATGTGAATTTAGTTTTAGGCTTCATACATATATAAGGCTCTTTATCATTATTGGATGAAGCTAAAAGAAGTGAGGGAAATAAGGTTGAAGTTAATACTGTGATTATTAAAAATAAATTAAACTTTTTCATAGTTATATAGATATTAATATTAAGTTATTTTTTTAAATGCCTCAAAGATAGTGATTATCAAACTTTTTAGGTCTTAATGTTTTCAATTTTTTTTTAGAATTTACAAATTGAAGTTTTTTTACTATTCTAAATTTTTTATAAATAAATACAACTATATATTACCATAAAAAAAACTTGTTGTAGTTATTACTACAACAAGTTCTACACACACAATAATATCGTCAAATTAACCCTATGATATTTATTTTTTAGCTAACAAAGTATTTTCGATAGCTTCTTTTAATGATTCTTTAGGAAGAGCTCCTTGAGCCATTTGTGGGTTTCCTTCCATCGGAACAAAAAGTAAAGTTGGAATAGATCTTATACCAAATGCGGCTGATAAATCTTGTTCTTCTTCAGTGTTTACTTTGTAAACATAAATTTTGTCTTTATATTCACCTGCTAATTCTTCTAGTATTGGAGAAACAGCTTTACATGGGCCACACCAATCAGCATAAAAATCTATAATAGCAGGTTTATCACCTAAATAATTCCAGTTTTGAGAATCTTTCTCGTAATTAACTACTTTTGTTAAAAATTCGTCTTTTGTTAAATGGATTGCATTCATCTTTATTATCTTTTAGTTATATTTATATTATTTTTATGATGCAAATATATTGACTATAGTTTATTAATCAAACAGATAATTTCTATATTTGTATAGATAAAATCTATATTGATAAATTTAACACAATTATGACTATACAACAGTTAGAGTATATCGTATCTCTTAATAAACATAGACACTTCGTAGAAGCTGCTGAGGCTTGCCACGTTACGCAGCCTACTTTAAGTTCTATGATACGTAAATTAGAGGAAGAACTTGATGTGATAATATTTGACAGGAATACACATCCAATAGAACCTACAGTATTAGGTGCTAAGATTATAGAACAAGCTTCAGTTGTCTTGTTTAATGTTTCTCAGATGCGAGAAATGATATTAGATGAAAAAGGGATGGAGGTAGGAGAGCTCAAATTAGCAGTTATTCCTACTATTGCTCCTTATATTTTACCTTCTTTAATTAATAACGCTAGTAAGAATAGTCCGGGCTTAAAATTAAAAGTATCAGAAGTACAGACGAAAGTCATAATTGATTTATTACATGCAGCAGAAATAGATATAGGATTATTGGCAACTCCTCTTGAGGATCCTGAATTGTTAGAAATACCATTATATAATGAGAAATTCTGCGTTTATGCCTCTCCTTTAGAAACAGAGATATATAATCAAAAAGAAATAAATGCTCCCTTTATGCCTACTAAACATTTATGGGTACTTCAGGAAGGTCATTGTTTCAGGGCTCAGATTTTTAATTTTTGTAATCATCATTCAGATTATTCTACGGTTTTTGAAGCTGGGAGTATAGATACTCTTGTTAAAATAGTTGATAAAAATGGAGGATATACTGTGATACCAGAATTACATTTATCTTTATTAACTAATGAACAGTTAAAAAATGTCCGTCCTTTTATAGCACCACAACCTTCGAGACAAGTTTCATTTGTTATTCGTAAAGATTTCGTAAAAGAGAAATTTCTGAATATATTAGCAGCCAATATTAAAACAATAGTACCAGAGCATATGATTGATGCACATCTCAAAAAATTTGATATAAAAATTTAATTATATAAATTTGATATCTTAACCCAAGTTAAAACTATAAGCATGCAGAAAAAGGCGATAACCTTAAATGAGTATTCTTCATTTTTCAATACATATAAAGATAAGTTTATTAGATTCGCTTATTCTTATATCGGTGATACAAGTGCTTCCGAAGATATTGTAGTTGATTCTTTCATCACATTATGGGAAAAACGGAATGAGATATCAATAGAAGATGCTCCTGCATATACATTTTCTATAGTCAAAAATCGTGCATTAAATGCTTTAAGAGATCAAGCTACTCATAGAAAAATAGAGAAGACGATAGCTTCACAAGAGAAGCGTATTCTTGATATAAGAATGTCTTCTTTAGAGGCTTGTGATCCTCAAATGTTATTTTCAAAAGAAACAACTAGCATAATTTTAAAAGCACTCTCTAAACTAAAACCAAGAACTCGAGAAATATTTGAACGTAGTAGATATAGAGATGAATCATATTCACAAATAGCTAAAGAAATGTCGTGTACTAAAAAAAATGTGGAATATGAAATAAGTAAAGCTTTAAAAATACTTAGAAAAGAATTAAAAGATTATATCCCGATCTTATTCTTAATATTTTTAGCAGATTTAATCAAATAAATTAGGGATAAATAAAAGTTGTGTGTTAATATTAAAAGTGAAAATATGGATAAAGAGATATTATATAGATTTTTCAAGCATAAATCGTCTAGACAAGAAGAAAAACAAATTTTGGATTGGCTTGATGAGGATGGTGAAAATATCAAAAAACTTGAAAAAGAAAGAACATTATTTGATGTTTTACTCTTATCTAATACGGAAAATGATACTCCTAAGACGAATATCCATAAATTAAAATGGCGTTCATATTTAAGTTATGCTGCGATAGCTTTATTATTTATTTTTCTAGGTAGTCAAATTTCTGTTTTTAATAATAAAGATAATGAAAATCTTTACAGTGAAATCATAGTACCTAAAGGTCAAAGAGTAAATTTAGTATTGCCGGATGGTACAAATGTTTGGTTGAATTCAATGGCTAAGTTAAGATATCCTAATAAATTTATAGGTGATGAAAGAAATGTGAAATTGGAAGGAGAAGGATATTTTGATGTGACGCATGATGAAAAGCATCAATTCGTGGTTCATACTACGGAGTGTGATGTTAGAGTTAAAGGAACTATCTTCGATGTTCATAGTGCTAGCTCTAAGAGTCCCTTTTTCGTTTCATTAGTTGAAGGAAGTATTGTTTTACATGATAATAGTAATCAATTATCAGATGTTTTGATTAAACCAAATCAGACTGTATTTTATAATAGTAAATCATTTAAAACTGTCGATACTCCCGATTCCGAAGATTTCTTATGGAAAGAAGGTATCTTATCTTTTAAGAATAAAGATTTTAAAGATTTACTAAATAATTTAGGCGAAATTTATGGAGTAACTTTTGATATAAAGATGAATGATATTCCTACAGAAGTATTGTCAGGTAAGATAAGAATAGATGAAGGTTTAGATCATGCATTGTGGGTGATGCAGAGAAATTCTACATTTACTTATACTAGGGATATTTCTGACGATTCAATAATTCATATAATAAAAGAAAAAAAATAATAAAGATATTTTCACTAAAAAAAGTATTTATTATAGTTAATAACTTGCATATCAAAGTATGATGTGCAAGTTTTTTTTGTGAGGAATATCAATGATATTCTATTATTTGATAATAATTTGTTATCTTTTAAGATGTTTTACTAAAAAAAATAAACTTTTTCTAGGGTAATTCAGATCTTACGTGTTATATAAAAAGAAAAAGGAATAAAGTATTTCTTTTAACCACTTATGAACAATTAATCTTCTTAAAATGGAAATGTATGTAAAAACACAAATTCGACGTTTGGTATTTTTAGTATGTGCACTTTCAGTAATAGCTATCATTCCTATGAGAGCCCAAACTGCTAAAGTTACATTAGATAGTAAAAATGTCAAATTAGAAACAGTACTCAATCAGATTGAGAAACAATCAACTTATCTGTTTGTCTATGGAAACTCTGTAAATCCGGATACATTAGTTACTATAAAGTCGGAGAATCAAGAGCTTTCAGAAGTACTTCATAAATTGCTTGATAACTTAGGGTATTCTTATTCTGTAAATAAGAGTTCTATAGTGTTATCAAAAAATGCTAGTTCTCAGCAAAATGTTAAAATTAAAGGACAGGTCCTTGATGAAAATGGCGAAACACTTATCGGTGCTTATGTTATAATAGAGGGAACTGATCTGGCTAGTGTTACTGATATTGATGGAGCTTTTGAGATGACTATTCCTGTTATAAATAAAAATACTGAATTAACAGTATCTTATATAGGATATAATAATCAAAAGATTTTGCTTGGTAATAGGACTAATTTTATTATCAAAATGGAACCGAATTCTTCTTCACTTGATGAAGTAGTAGTAACGGCTTTGGGTATTAAACGTTCTACTAAAGCGTTGACTTATAACGTTCAGCAACTAAAAGGTGAAGACCTTTTAGTCAATAAAGATGCTAATTTTATCAATTCATTAAATGGTAAAGTGGCAGGTGTTACTATTAATTCTACTTCATCAGGAGTAGGTGGAGCTGCTAAGGTAGTAATGAGAGGGTCTAAGAGTATTGCACAGAGCTCAAATGCATTATATGTGATAGATGGTGTTCCAATGTATAATGGAACTAACATTGATTCTGATGGTATGGGATATGCGTCTCAAGGTGCTACTGATGGTATAGCAGATGTTAATCCAGAAGATATATCTACTATATCAGTATTGACAGGAGCTGCAGCTGCTGCTCTTTATGGATCAGAAGCATCTAATGGAGCTATCGTAATTACTACTAAACGAGGACAGGTAGGCAAAACTACTCTGACTGTTACAAGCAATACTCAGTTTATGAGCCCATTCGTATTGCCTGAATTCCAAAATACTTATGGAACAGGTGATTTATTATCTAAAGTAGATGTTGTCGATAGAAGTTGGGGTGCTAAATTGAATGATGCTAATTATAGAGGATATACACCTGAAGATGATTTTTATCAACAAGGAGTAGTTGGAACTGAAGGAGTATCATTATCTACTGGTAATGCGAAAAATCAAACTTATATATCAGCTTTAGCTGTAAATTCAAAGGGTATAGTTCCAAATAATCAGTATAATAGGTATAATTTTACTGCACGTAATACTACATCTTTTCTAGATGATAAATTACAATTAGATTTTGGTGCTAGTTTTATCAAACAGAATGATAGAAATATGGTTAACCAAGGTATATATTCTAATCCTATCGTTCCTGCTTATTTATTTCCAAGAGGTGATGATTGGAATGATATTAAGATGTATGAAAGATATGATGATACACGTGGAATTTATACTCAGTATTGGCCACAGGAATTGTCAGAATTTACTGGTCAAAATCCATATTGGATAACGAATAGAAATCTTCGTACTAATACTAGAGATAGATATATGCTAAATGCTTCATTAAAATATGTAGTATCTGATTGGTTAAACGTCTCAGGAAGGATAAAAGTAGATAATACATCAAGTACTTTTGAAAAAAAATTATATGCTACTACTAATCAAACATTGAGTGAAGGTTCTGAAAATGGTCTTTATGGAGTATCCAAAATTAATGAATATTCTACTTATGGTGATATTTTAGCTAATATTGATAAAGACTTAGGAGCAGATTATTATTTAAAGATTAATCTAGGAGCATCTTTTAATAGTATTAAGTTTGATAAAATGGAAAATCAAGGTCCAATAATGTCTAATGGTCTTCCTAATGTATTTAATATATTTCAATTAGATGATACTAAGATAAAAAGATCACAAGAAGGTTATAGAGAACAAACACAATCTGTTTTCGCTAATGCTGAAATCAGTTGGAGAAAAACTCTATTTTTAAATTTTTCTGCTAGAAATGATTGGCCAAGTCAATTAGCTGGTCCTCAATCACAGACAAGTTCATTCTTTTATCCTTCTGTCGGAGGTTCAGTTATTGTGTCAGAATTAATAAATATGCCTAAAGAGATTGAATATCTAAAATTTAGAACTTCATACGCTTCTGTAGGTCTTCCTTTTCCAAGATTTTTAGCAAATCCTAAATATGCTTGGGATAGTAATGATAAAGTTTGGGTTACTAAGACTACATATCCTTTGTATAATCTTAAACCAGAAAGAACTAATTCGTTCGAGGCAGGTCTTACTATGAATTTTTTGAAATATTTTAATTTAGATTTTTCTTATTATTTGACTCATAGTAAAAATCAAACATTTAATCCTAATATATCTGTGTCATCTGGATATAGTGACTTATATGTTCAAACAGGAGATGTTAGAAATACTGGTATAGAGATGTTACTTGGGTTTAAGAAAAACTGGGGAGATTTCAGATGGAATATTACTTATACACTTTCTGCTAATAAAAATAAAATTATCTCATTAGTTAAAGATTATGAAAATCCAGAAACTGGTGCGATTATAAATAAAAGTACTCTTGATATCGGAGGATATGCCGATGCTAGATTTATATTAAAAGAAGGTGGTTCTCTAGGAGATATGTATTCTCTTTCAGATTTAAAAAGAGATAGTAATGGAGACATCTATGTAGATGCAAATAATGAAATTTCTAAAACAAAATTAAATTCTGATGATGCTATTAAGATGGGAAGTGTATTCCCTAAATCTAATATGAGTATCAATAATGATTTTTCTTATAAAAACATAAATCTTGGTTTCCAGTTAAGTGGAAGATTCGGAGGTATTGTATTCTCAGAAACTCAAGCAGTCCTTGATAGATATGGAGTATCTAAAGCATCAGCAGTAGCTAGAGATAATGGAGGAGTAATAATTAATGGAGGAGACTTAATCAATGCTGAAAATTATTATTCAGTTATTGGAACAGGAATGCCATTATTTTATACTTATAGTGCTACCAATATAAGATTAGCTGAAGCTCATATAGGATATACGATTCCTAAAGCTAAGCTTTGGGATTTATTTGACATGAAGGTTTCTTTAGAAGGACATAATTTACTAATGCTTTATAAAAAAGCTCCTTTTGACCCTGAAAGTGTAGCTTCTACTAGTAATTATTATCAGGGAATAGATAATTTTATGATGCCGAGTACGAGAAATATTGGCTTCAATATTAAACTTACTTTCTAGAATATACTATTATGAAAAGAAAAATTAAAAATTTAATAATATTCTCAGCATTAGCTATTTTGACTGTATCATGTACAGACAACTATGAAAATATTAATGAAAATCCATATGAGGTAAATAAAACTCAGATGAATTACGACGCATATTCATTAAGTGCAGCTATGGTGAAAATGCAAGGATATGTTGAACCTACTGACGTTAATATGAGTCAATTCGTATCGTTATTGTTAGGTGGAAATTATGGAGGATATTTCGCAGATTCAAATGCGGGATTTACATATAAAAATTTCGCATCTTATGCCCCTGAAAATGGATGGAGTAGAGTGCTTTTTACTGATATTATTCCTAATTTATTTCCGTCCTATGTTCAAGTTAAAACGGTTACAGATGATATTAGATATTTAGAGATAGCTAATATTATTAAAGTAGCAGCAGTTCATAAAGTTACAGATGCATATGGAGCTATTCCATATTCTAAAATAGGAGAAGATGGTTCTATAACAGCAGCTTTTGATACTCAGAAAGAAGTCTATCATAAAATGATAGAGGAACTTGGAGCAGCTGTAGAAGAACTTACTCCATATAGAACAGGATTTATTAATCCTAAAGCAGATGCAGTATTCGGAGGAAGTATAGAAAAATGGATAAAATTTGCTAATACTTTAGAACTAAGATTAGCTATGAGATTATCTTATGTAGAACCTGATTTTGCACAAGAAATAGCTGAAGCGATAGCCATAGATCCAGTAGGAACTATGAGTACATCTAGTGATAATGCATTTATCACTGTTAATAAAAATCCATATAGAGTAGTGTGTTATGAATATAATGGTGGAGACTCAAGAATCTCTGCAGATATAACTACTTATATGAATGGCTATAATGATCCTAGACGAGCAAAATATTTCACAGAATCTACTTTTACTCAAGAAGGAGTAACTAATGGATATTATGGTTTAAGATCAGGAATAGAAATTCCTTCTGGAGATATAGTACATGCTTATTCTAATGTAAATGTATCAGCAGATGATCATACATTATTATGGATGAATGCATCTGAGGCATATTTCTTAAAAGCTGAAGCAGCATTGAGAGGATGGAATATGGGAGGAACAGCAGCAGACTTTTATAATGAAGGTATAAGACTTTCTTTCGACCAATGGGGAGCTGAAGGAGCTGAAGATTATATGAATAATGATACAGATCAGCCAGCTCCTTATGTAGATCCACTTGGTGCTTTTACTTACAGTGGAGCGATAAGTAATATTACTATTAAATATGATTCTAGTGCTTCTTTTGAAACTAATTTGGAACGTATTATAACACAAAAGTGGATAGCTAATTTCCCTCTAGGTCTTGAAGCATGGAGTGAATATCGTCGTACTGGTTATCCTTCTTTAATGAATGTTGAATTAAATAGAAGTGGTGGTATAGTAGATAATGACCTTAAAGCTAGAAGATTACCTTATCCACAGGAAGAATATCAAACTAATGAAGAAAATCTTAAAACTATATTGTCTTTAATGAAAGGTCCTGATAATATGGCCACTAATGTTTGGTGGGATACTAAAAATAATTAATTATGAAAAAAATATATTTTAAAATATTGACTATTTCTATATTAGCTGTTATGCTTACATCTGTTTTTTCATCATGTGATAAATGGACGGAAACAGAAAGTATTGATTTAAATCAGCCAAATATTCAGGAGCAAAATCCTGAAATGTATAATACTTATCTGGCTAATCTGAGAGACTATAGATTATCTGACCATAAACAAGTTTTAGTATGGTATGATAATTCAGTAGAAGTTCCAGTTTCAAGAGCTGACCATATATCGGCTTTACCTGATAGTATAGATATGGTAGTTTTAACTTCTCCTGATAATTTATCTGATTATAATTTGGAAGATATGTCTATCGCACAGACAGATAAAGGAATGAAGTTTTTATATGCTATTGACTATGATGCGACTAAAGCATCTTATGACCAAGCAGTAATGGATGGAATTGAACCAGCTAATGCTGAAGATGAGGATCCATTTATGACTTATCTTGTTAAGTATGTAGATAATCAAATGAGCATTTTTACTAAATATTCTTATGATGGTTTAATTATGTCTTATAAAGGAAAAAGTCCTCTAGGTCTAAATTATAATCAACTAACTGAAATACAGAAATATCAAGATGTATTGCTTAATGCTTTATCAAACTGGAAGAGTAATAATGCTGATAAGATGTTATTATTTAGAGGTTATCCTGATAATCTAATAGATAAATCTATTTTATCAGACTGCGAATACATCATTATTGATGGATCTGATAACAGTACACAGAGTGCAGAAGCACTTATTTTCCAAGCCCGACGTTCAAGCGTAGAGGGTGTTCCAACAGATAGATTTATTTTCGAAGTTTCTACATTTTCATTAGAGTCTGACGATAATGTTACTGGATATTTTTCAGATGATGTAGCTATAACTGAAATGGCGAATAATATCTACACAAATGAGGATGATATTGTAAAAGCTGGACTTGGTATATCTAACGTCAAGAATGATTATTATCATCCTTATCAAGACTATCAATATACTAGAAAAGCTCTTAATATTATGAACCCAACTCCTAAAAAATAATTATTATGAAAATTATTAAATATTTAACGATTACTCTTTCTGCCTTATCTTTATTTATGATAAGTGGCTGCGAGGAGAAAGATCCTGATTTGAATCATTTTGATAACAAATTATATATAGAAGCAGGAACTTTTAAAGCCGACCTGCCTATAAAAGCTTCAGTAGAAAGTATAACGAAAACTATAACAAGTAGGACATCTAAACCTGCTGAATCTAAGATAGATATTGTTTATGCTGTAAATAAAAATGCAGTAGATACTTATAATCAATTCTATTATGATAATGCTGTTTTATTACCTGATAGTTGTTATATTTTTGACAATACTCAAGTAGAAATAGCTGAAGGTGGTATAACTTCTACAGAAGCAACTATTGACTTTATTCATGTAAATGAATTAGATCCTTCTCAAGTTTATGTTTTACCTGTCGAGATAGCCTCAGCATCTAATATAGAATTATTAGAAAGTGCCAGGACTATGTATTATGTATTTACAGAAGCTACTATAATAGAAGTCGTTGGTGATATGGAAGAAAATTCACTTTCTATTAATTGGAAAAACAAAGATGCATTAAATAATCTTTCACAGATGACTATGGAAGGTCTTGTAAGAGCCAGAGATTTTGATAGACTTATTTCTTCATTTATGGGAGTCGAAGGTTATTTCCTTATTCGTATGGGAGATGCTGGATTTCCTTCTGGTCAAATTCAGGTCGCTACTTCTTCTGGAAATTTCCCTGATGCTGATGCAAATAAAGAAATTCCATTAAATACCTGGACTCATATAGCTATTACTTATGATTCTAGTGATGGCTCGTTGAAGGTCTACATGAACGATAAACTTCAGAGTGAAGGAACTAAAAATTTAGGGGAACTTAATTTAGGTAGAGATGATTTCTTCATAGGAAAATCATATGATGACAATCGTTTCTGGGCTGGAGAATTTAGTGAACTTAGAATATGGAATATAGTTAGGACTCCAGAAGAATTAGAAAATAATAGATATGAGATAGATCCTTCTACACCAGGTCTTGTAGCTTATTGGAAATTCAATGAAGGTGCAGGTTCTGTTGTAAAAGATTATACAAGTAATGAAAACAATGCCGTAGCTAAAAATACTATGACATGGACTCCAGTTAAATTACCAGAACCTTCTAAATAATTATTAAAAGATTATAAAAATGAAATTTAAAAATATATTTAAATATGGTATTGTAGCTTGTTC
>Ga0172377_10001457_pt1 | contig 23888 bp, 21 predicted proteins | sample Pumphouse3metaG_FD_119749 | JGI IMG/M metagenome (GOLD analysis project Ga0172377, IMG submission 119749) | Leachate microbial communities from a municipal landfill in Southern Ontario, Canada - Pumphouse #3 metaG | ecosystem: Engineered > Solid waste > Landfill > Unclassified | place: Canada... | reverse complement strand
TGCTTCCGCTGCCGGAGAAAAACCACCCCTCTTGCTCTTTCAGCTGCGGATAACATCCCAATGCCGCAGGATAAAGATCATTCGCCTCTTTGGCACTCATAGAGGCCAATATTTCTCGTGAAGGTGTCGCTTCCAGACGCGCCGCTTCCTCTTCGGAAATAGGATCGAACCGATGCTCCCGATAATAACGGTAGACCGCAGGGGTGCTGATCTCAAGCGCGGGAGTCGTTACTTCAAAGAGGAGTAAAGGCTCATCGTAACGCTCGACGATCTCGCCGATCCCGCGGACATTGGCACTCTCGTACCCGTAAACGAAAAAAGGGACATCGGCACCGACATCGGCACCGATGCGTGCCAGCTCATCAACGCTTAATCCCAAATCCAAATCTTCGTTACACATCGTTAGAAAAGTGGCGGCATCGGAACTGCCTCCTCCCAAGCCGGCGAAAGAGGGGATGTTTTTTTCGACACATACGGCATGATCCTCAAAAAAAGCGGAGAGCTTTTCCGAATGGGTTGCGGCAAGGAGATATTTATAGGCTTTATAGATGGTATTAGAATGGACTTCGCAATCAAAATTGCCTCGAATCTCGAACTCGGGAGTCGTTTTTCGTTCGAACCGGAGCGTATCGTACAGGGAACTGACCCGCATAAAGCGTGAACTGAGGGTATGATACTCTCCCCGTGTTCCGGTAATTTTGAGAAAAATGTTGACTTTGGCGTAGGCGCGGCGAGGAATCATAATTTTAATTTTTGAACCAATTGCTGTAGAAGAGTCTCGTCATGCTGGGTTGATGCTACTTTGTTGGAATCTTCGACGGCGCGGACAAGTTCGCTCCGCAAAACGCGGATATTATGGGGAGCGTCGATTCCGAGTTTGACGACCCCTTTTTCGATGGAGACGACTTTGACGGTGATCGTGTCGGCGATAATAATCGATTCATCCAATTTGCGAGAGAGAATCAGCATGCTTCTACCTTGTTTAGAATATAGCGAACCCCGTCGGATGTAATCTCGATAATCGATACGGTATCGCCGTTGTCGATCCAGTAGGTTCCCTCATCGTGAAGATCGAAATCTTCACGTTCGAGAGGCTGACCTAGCAGAACCGTTTGTATCGTGCCATTATAGCGGTTTTTGGTAATACCGAGAGAGGTTTTGATGTCCAGATCTTTTTCATTCTCATAGACAAACTGTCCCTCGTTTAAACGCTCCAGCGCGCTCAAGGAGCCGTCATATCCGAGCTTGTCCGCAATCATTTCGCCGAGAGAACGGATATAGGTCCCTTCCGAAACGGTTGCTTCGAAAGTGACGAAAGGGTGAACATAATGGATAAGGGTGATATCGTATATGGTAGAAGTGATTTCTCTCAGGTCGATCTCCGCCCCAGCACGGGCCAATTCATAGGCACGTCGGCCGTTAATACGTTTGGCACTGTATTTGGGCGGGAGATAGGTGAGTGTTCCGCGTAATGAGTCAAGGACGCTAGTGAGCGTTTGCGAATCGACTTCGGCGGTTTCGCTGATCGTTTCGATCTTTTCGATATCGAGAGTAGGGGAGTAAGCCCCCAGCCATAAAGTCGCCCGGTAGCGTTTGGGCGTTTTGTTGAGAAAACGAAACAGCCGTCCGTGATTGCCGAATGCGATGATCAGTACCCCTTTGGCAAAAGGATCGAGTGTCCCGGAATAGCCCGCTTTTTTTACGTTGTAACGGCGTTTGAGACGGCTTAAAAGTTGGTTGGAACTCATACCTGCGGGTTTGTAAGCGACGAAAAGGCGGTTCATACGGTCCTAGAGTTTTTCGACGAAAGAGGCGAGGATTTCCCGTTTGTTTCCGCCGAAATTGATATTGAGCTTGAACTCCCGTCCCGATTTACTCACCCCTTCGACCCTTCCGGCACCGAAGATTTTGTGGCGGACGAGATCCCCTTTTTTGTACGAGGTGTTTTTCTCCAGAATCAAAGAGCCTTCGCACAGACCCGCTTCATTGATAAAACGGCTTTTTTGGAGTTCGGTCCGACGCCCTTTGTAAAAACGGCTGTTGACGTTGGAGAGGGTCAGGTGGCTTTTTGCCCGCGTCAAAGCGACATAGCCCAGCCGCCGCTCTTCTTCGATATCGCTTCCGTCTCCGATGAGCGGTAAGAAGCCCTCTTCCAGCCCGATGACGAAAAGGTGTTCGAACTCCAGCCCTTTGGAAGCATGGATACTCATGATATAGATGCTCTCCCCCTCTACCTGATCTTGTTCGCTTTGCAAGGTGATGTCATTAAGAAACTCTGCAAGAGAGGCTCCTGGATTTTGTTTGACGTAATCGCGGAAGAGACCGTAAAATTCGTCGATATTGGCTATTTTTTCCGCTTCGTCCGGAAGCCCTTTGAGCGTCTCTTTGATTTTGAAACGCTCTTCGAGCAGATCGATAAAACGGTATATCGCCTCCTCGGCTACATTGCGCAGTTCCAGTATCTCAGAGACAAAATCATGCAGTTCCCCGGCGCTTTTTTTCCGTACCAGCGCTTCGAGCTCGCTGTCGCCGAGTGTCGAAATAAATTCGAACATCGACTTGCCCGCTTCCATCGCGGAGAGCTCGATTTTATCGATGGTGGCTTTCCCCAATCCCCGTTTGGGTTTGTTGATGATCCGTTTGAGCGAGAAGTTATCGTGGACATTGGTAATGACCCGCAGATAACTGATAAGGTCTTTAATCTCGGCGCGGTCATAGAACCGCAGTCCGCCGACGAGTTTGTACGCCACGCCAGCACGGTTGAGACCTTCTTCGAGAGAACGGCTTAGGGCATTGATCCGATAGAGTACGGCGATTTCGTTGGGGCGAACCCCTTTGGTGATCAGCTCTTTAATCGATTTGGCGATTTTTTTAGATTCTTCGGCTTCGTCGCTTGAAGAAATCGTTTGGACTTCATTGCCGCCGGTTTTTGTTGCGATCAGCGTTTTTCCCAGACGTGAACGGTTGTGCTCGATAAGGGCATTGGCGACGGTCAGGATGGGCTGGGTAGAGCGGTAATTATGCTCGAGTTTGACGATCATCGCATTTTCAAAATCCTGGTCGAATTCGAGAATATTACGGACGTGGGCTCCCCGCCATCCGTAAATGCTTTGATCATCGTCTCCGACGACGCATAGATTGTTATGGGTCGAACAGAGTTTCTGAAGAAGTCGTAACTGAAGTTCGTTGGTATCTTGATATTCATCGATCATAATATAGCGGTATTTTTCGCTGGTTTCCCGGCATAGATCGGGATATTCGTCTAATAGTTTGTAAGTAAGGCACAACAAATCGTCAAAATCGACAAGATTATTTTTGAGCAGATATTCCTGATATTCTTCATAAATCTTGGCGATGTGTTTGTAATTGGTAAGCTCTGCTTGAGCGTAGGCTTCCTGAGGATCGATCAAAGAGTTTTTATAGCGGGAAATTTCAGAAGCGATCAATGCGGTGGGGAGATCGGCATTGATTTTTTTGATGATTTTCTTTTTATCGTCGGTATCGATGACGACAAAATTATTCATTCTGCCGAGCAAATGGATATGGAATTTTAAAAACAACAATCCGAATTTATGAAACGTGCACAGAAGAGGAGGGTACGAGTTCTGAGAGATCATCCCCATAGCACGTTCACGCATCTCTTTGGCCGCTTTGTTGGTAAAGGTGAGGGTCAGCGTATTGGCTGCGGGAATCCCGACTTCGTCTAATAGATAGGCTAATCGGGAGGTGATAGTCTTGGTTTTGCCGCTTCCCGCTCCCGCCAAAATGAGCAACGGACCGTCGATCTGTTCGACCGCACTGCGCTGAGCATCATTAAGTTCTGCGAGAATTTTATCCATGTGGATGCTGCCTTCTTCTTGGTTAAGGTTTTAATTATAGCCCATTTTTCCTATTTTTGAAATTCACGAGCTATACGAGTGTGAAAAATGTTGGCCTCTCTTGCTTTGGTTATAATAATGGGTTATAATAGTGCTATTCATTTACCTTATAGGAATTATTATGTTAAAAGATTTTGCAAAACTTATGACGTTTCTGACGGTTGTCAGAGAGAAAAGTTTTTCGAAAGCATCTGCAAAACTCGGGATTTCTCAGCCCGCGGTCACCCAACAAATCAAATTTATCGAAGACTATCTCGACACACGTGTCGTAGAGCGTAAAAAGAACGGTATTAAGCTGACGAAAGAGGGTGAAGATCTGTTTCGTATCGCCATGAAGCTGGAAAAATCTATTCAATCAAGCGAAAAAGAGCTTCTGAAGATTATCAGTAAAGAGTTTACGTTTATCGTCGGTGCGTCATATGCCATCGGAAACTATGTCCTTCCGTCGTATTTGGGGCAACTCAAAGAGAAAATCAACAATGAAGTTCATATCCGTGTCGCTTTTTCCGAAGAGATTATCGATCAGCTGATCGATAAAAAAATCGATATCGCTTTGATCGAATCCCCGGTTTTTAAAGACGGTTTGATCTACCGCGAATGGGAAGAGGATGAATTGGTCATATTTTCAAATCAACCGATCCCGAAGCAGCTGCGTAAAGAAGATATGTATAAATTCGACTGGATTTGCCGTGACGAAAACTCCCATACCCGCAAATTGACCTCCGAAGTTTTTGAAGAAATCGGTGTCGAGTGTTCCGGTTTTAGCGTCATCGGTGTTGTCGCCAGTTCTACGGCGATTAAAGAGACGATTATGCGTTCGCCGAAAGATGCGGTTCGTCCGGTTGTTTCCGTCATTTCCCGTCATGTTATCAGCGATGAGGTGGAAGAGGGGAAATTGTTTGAAGCCCGGATCAAAAACTTTAAAATAAAACGCAAGTTTTATATCGCTTATAGCAAAGAACGCAAACACGATGCATTCATCGATAATGTCGTAACCTATCTGCTTGGCTTGAAATTATAAATCCCGCAAGAATGACATAAGCGCTGCGGCGCTTATTGTTTCAGTTTGTTTAAAATTCCGAATATTTTTGATTGTTCTGTGTTGTCGAGAGGCTTTTCGTTCGAGACAAACATGTAAAAATCGACACGACGGTTTTTGGCACGATCGTCTTCGTTTGCATTGGATGCTAGCGCTTTCGCCGGTCCGAATCCTGCAGCTGAAAGACGTTCGGGGGAAACACCGTTTTGTATTAATTCCCGCACGACATATTCCGCCCGTTTGCTGGAGAGGTCCAGATTGTCTCTGAACGGAGAATTCTTCGGTAACGGTTGGTTATCGGTATAACCGCGTACGGAGATATCGACGCTCGGAGGAAGGGTGTTGATGATTTCAGCGACTCTTTTAATAAACAAATGCATCTCTACGTCATCGATCGTCGCATTTGCCCCTTTAAACGGTATGGTCGCCGGTAATTTCAGCATGACACCGTCGATGGTCTGATCCAAAGGTCCTTCTCCCATCGACAATTGTTGCAGATCTTGCTGGAGTTTTTGAATGGTACTGGACGGGGTATCCGGAGTAGAGGACATCTCAGGGGTAGACGATGCCTGTTCTAAAATAGAACCGCCTCCCGATATGATCGTTTTTCCGCTTGCGTTTGCGGTTGCTTTCGGATCGGGTTTCGCATCGTTTGAGGTGTCGACGACGGGAATAAGCGGTTCAGAGACGGGTGCATAGTCATAGATTTTGACAAACTCTTCTTTGATGGCTCTGAGTTTTTCTTTGTTGACGGAAGCCAGAGCATAGAGTGCGATGAAAAGAGCGAGAAGGAGACTGAAAAAGTCGGCCGTCGGTACTGCCCATTTTTCTCCTGCCGGACATTCGGGGCATTTTTTACATTTTTTCTTTGCCATGACAGAGTATCAATCGAATTGGCTGTGTTTTTCTTCCATCGGAGAAAGAAAGTTAAGCAGTTTGGCTTCGAGTGTCCGCGGGTTGTCGCCGTGGACGATTCCGATGATCCCTTCCAGCATCAACTGTTGCTCTTTGACGAGATGGTGCGATTTGGCTTTCATTTTGCTCCCGATCGGACCAAGGACGACGTATGCGGAAAAAATCCCTGTAACGGTCGCGGTGAAAGCTCCGGCAATCCCTTCCGCCATCTCTTTGGGGTTATCGAGTTTTTGGAGTGCGAGGATAAGTCCCATAACCGCCCCTACGAGCCCCATAACCGGAGATGTTTCTCCTGCAACGATCCAGTAGTGGGCACATCCGTGCCAAAACTCTTCGGTCTCTTCGATGACCCGCTCCATCGTTTCGTGAATCGTATCGATCTCATTGCCGTCTACGGCCATGCTAAGACCTTGTTTCAAGAAAGGATTGTCGATTTGGGCGACTTTTTGTTCGAGTGCCAACAATCCTTCACGTCGGGCAAGAGTCGCAAGTTCGATAATCTGTTTGATTCGTGCATGCAGGTCGACGGGATTTTTTTTGAAAACAAACCCGAGATTTTTATAAGCACCTTTGACGTATTCCCCGTCGGTAGCGACCATGGAAGCGAGCATTGCTGTCGGAAAAATGATGATAAGCGATGTGATATGTACCAGATGAATCGGGTTTCCACCCTCCAGTGAATCTCCCAAAGAAAGACTCGTGATTGCCCCTAATATCCCTAAAACGACGGTTAAATCCATTAGACTATCTTTACTTGAAATTATGTATATAGAATACGGTATGCGGTTATGTGTCGATTGAAATTATACAAAGCATTATATAACCAAAACGCATTAAGATGAAATCAAAATTTTTATTCGGACGGCAGGATGCCGTAAAGGGAGAGAATTAGATGGGAGTCTTAGAGATTATTTTTTAAAGAATTTTTGGTTTTCCGGATTGGACAGGAACGCACTCATAGAGTTTTGAACCCCTTCATGTTTATCGATATTCAATATTGGATGCTGTTCCTGAGGAAGAGCGAGATTGACAAATGCCGGAGTATCGTCGATTATGATTTGGACGATGGAAAGAAGCGGTACAGAGACAAAACTGCCGATATTCTCTTGACCGAAACCGGCTTCGAAGATTAAAACGTCATTGTCGATCCGTGCACTTTCAAAGGTATATCCTCCCAAAAAGAAGAGAGTCATGGCCCGAAACTCTTCACTTAGGTGGGGTGGCAGAGGCGGATCGAAAGTGATGTGTTCGATTTTACACAAAATACCGAAGTTCTGATCGTTTTCAAAAAGATAAATAAGCATATCCCGTAAATGATTTTCCATCAATCGGGCAAATGACGGACTTTTGATAATATCGAATAGCATAGCGACAGACCTGTATATGTGAATTGCGCCTCTGATACGGCGAAACGTCCGGACACAACTGACCGGGTGTTTTTTAATTAGACGATTATACCATTTTCGATCTCAACAAATCCTATCATCGCGTTCATAACCGCTATGGATTCTGCTTGAGGGATGTCTTCGAGACGTAACGGGGCAGAAATAAGAACATTTTCGCGTATCAGCCGTTCACGTGTGGTCCCGGGAAGTAAAGGGGTATTCGGCGTCAGCCATATTCCTTTTATCTTCAGTGCTATATTGGCTATCGTTGTGTCGCTCAGGAAGCCGTTTCGGATGATTAGCACATCATCGCATTGTCCGCGTCGGGCAAAGAGGGCGTCGAGCTCCTGACGTTCTGTCGATTTCAGGGGATAGGAGAGGTCGTTGGAATGCACGGCTTTGAGAGAACGGATCGCTTTTGGGGCATAAGGATGGTATTCGATTTGAAAGCGGTCGCGGTCATACAGAAAACGGCATCGAAAAGTCCCTTTTTCGGGGGGTGAAATCAATGATTGAAGGGAGTAGATGTTGCCGGCTTCGAGTGTTTCGAGAGCACGTTCCATCCGTGCTTGATGGTAAGAAAGGTGCAGAGCCTTTCCATCTTCACAGCGGACGGTTTCGAGCAACACTCTCAGGCTTCGAATAATGGAGTGCTGAGGTAGCGCTCTGCCGTGTCACAGAGTATGGTGACGATGACCTTGCCCTTATTCTCCGGGCGCGATGCGACGAGCGATGCGGCATGAACATTGGCACCGGCTGAAATTCCGACCAAAAGTCCTTCGTGTTTTGCCAACGCTTTCGAAGCGGCGATAGCATCTTCGTTACTGACGGCGATTACTTCGCTGTAGAGCGACGTGTTTAAGACATCGGGGACAAATCCGGCACCGATCCCCTGTATTTTGTGCGGCCCCGCTTTGCCTCCGGAGAGGACGGGCGAGTCTTTCGGTTCGACGGCGATGATCTGGATTCCCGGAAGCGCTTCTCTGAGTGCTTCCCCTGTTCCGGTCAGAGTTCCGCCGGTTCCTACCGCTGCGACAAAGATATCGACTTTTCCGTTGGTGTCGCGCAAAATTTCTTTTGCCGTCGTAATGCGGTGGATGGCCGGGTTTGCAGGGTTGGCAAACTGCTGCAGGATAATCGCGTTGGAGTTGGCGGAGACGAGGGCATTGGCCTCGTCAATCGCCCCTTTCATCCCCAGTGCGGCAGGGGTGAGAACCAGATTGGCTCCGAGCGCTTTGAGAAGGTTACGGCGTTCGATACTCATGGATTCGGGCATAGTGAGGGTGAGTTTAAGTCCCAGTGCAGCGCAGATCGAAGCGAGAGCGATACCGGTGTTACCGCTGGTTGGCTCGATGATAAGGGTCTCTTGATTGATCTTTCCCTCATCCATTGCTGTTTTGATCATGTTATAGCCGATCCGATCTTTGACGGAACTGGTAGGATTCATGAATTCGCATTTTCCTAAAACGGTTGCATTGCTTTCTGTAGAGGCAGCATTAAGCATGACTAAAGGGGTATTGCCGATAAGTTCCGTAATATTTGCAGCTATGTTCATTGGGTATCCCTGTTTTTTGATCATTATAATAGCAGATTTTGGAAAAAGCCAACAATCCATACTAATTCGCTATGGAAAATAAGCTTTTAGTTACCTTTGCCGCACACGAATCGGTACCCGATTCCAAGCTCGGTCTGGACGTAGGTCGGAGAGGTGGGATTGGGTTCGATTTTTTTACGTAAACTATTGATGTAGGTCCGTAAATATTGCATTTCACTTTGGTATCCGACACCCCACACCTCTTTGAGGATTTTATCGTGTGTCAAGACCTGATTGCGGTGAAGCATCATATATTTAAGCAAATTAAATTCGGTCGGGGTGAGTTTGAGCGGCTGACCCTCTTTGGTGGCGCTAAACTGTTCGACATCGATTTGCAACGTATCGCAGGTGATGAGGGAATCGGTCGTCTGATGAACTAAAAAGCGGCGTTGCGTTGAGCGTACTCTTGCGTAGAGTTCATTGGTTGAAAACGGCTTGGTCACATAATCGTCTGCTCCTGCATCCAATGCCGCGATGATTTCGGACTCTTCGCTTCGCGCCGAGACGACGATGATGGGGACGGTGAGGAGAGAGCGGATGGTTTTGATCAGTTCTTTCCCGTCTCCATCGGGAAGACCCAGGTCAAGTAAGACGATATCGGGACTACGGGTCTGAATTTCTCTCAGGGCGCTTTTACGGTCTTTGGCATGGACCGTTTTATGTCCGAACTGCTGAAATGAGAGATGCAGCAGTTTGCCGATGGCTTCGTCGTCTTCAACAATCAAAATCAGTTGATGCGGTTTCATGAGACCTCGTTTAGGAGATGGGAAGGGCGTTTGAGGATAGGAAGAGTGACCTCGAAACAGATTCCGTTTTCCGTATTATACGCTTTTATCTGTCCGTGATGAGCCCGCGTGATATCGCGACAAATTGAGAGACCGACGCCGCTTCCGGAGATATCTGCGGTATTTCCGGCGCGGTAAAATTGCTCGAAGAGGTGTTCGAGATCACGGGGGGGGACTGATGGGCATTCATTGCAGAACGTCATTTTCAGAGTAGTGTTATTCGGAATAATCGTAATATGAATCGCTTTGTCTTTATGAGAGTATTTCAAGGCATTGTCGATGAGGTTGACAAACAGACGCGTCAACAGTCCGCTATCTCCGTAAAAGAGCTGCAGATCGGGATCAATCCGGCAATCAATCCTCTCATGCAGCACATCCCGCCGAAATTCGCGCAGAGCGATCCCGATAAGGTCGACGATATCGCACCACTCTTTTTTTAAGGGAGTATGGATGTTTTGGAGGCGTGCGCTGTCGAGCAGCGTGCTGATGAGACGGTTCATTTGGCGACTTGATTCGATGATTTGTGATAGCGCCTGGTAGCGCAGTGCCGGATCGAGCGGGTGCGTTTCGACCAAAAACGTCGCATTGCCCATAATAGAAGACAGCGGTGTCTTAAGATCATGAGAGAGGGTGTTGTAGAGGATCTCTTTGACACTGGTGTGATGGATGCGCCGTGCCTGAAACGTGATCGTATACCCGACGATATAAAAGATGACGAAACTCCAGATATAAATCAGTTCATCGACGAGGAAACTAAGAGTTGGAGGGATGTAGATCAGGGCTAGAACACCGACGGAAAAAGTGGTGACGAGGGTTGTGGCTATGAAGTTCCCCCTCAATGCGATGACAATGACGGGGAGGAGATGGATTAAGATAATATTGGTTTTTTCCAGCTCATTTCGAAATGTGAGGGATATCGCCGTAATGAAGGCGAAGAGGAGAAACGTGATAATATAGTGCCGATAAGGATAGAACCGCTGCATAAAAGCTATTGTAATGCAGGTTCGCTAAAAAGAGGTTTTTTTGATGCCGTTTTGATTCCGATTACTTTAAAATTCCGCATAACAAGATCGATCATCCAGGGGGAACGTGATGAATACAACAAAAATCAGCAAAATCCTGATAGCAAACCGCGGTGAAATCGCTTTGCGTATTATCCGCGCATGTAAAGAGTTGGGCATAAAAAGTGTCGTCGTATTTTCCGAAGTAGACGTAAACGGCGTTTGGGTACGTAAAGCGGATGAGTGTTATCCTATTCTAGGAGACCCGATTGCTGCGTATCTGGATTATGAGCGTATCATCTCATTGGCGAAAAAAGCTGATTGTGACGCGATCCATCCGGGATACGGATTTCTTTCCGAGAGTGCCGAATTTGCTCAGGCATGTATCGATAACGGTCTTATCTTTATCGGTCCGAAACCGGAACACGTTGCTCTTTTCGGGGATAAAATGGCTTCCAAAGTGGCGATGCGCGCAGTAGGCGTTCCGATGCTTCCGGGTACGGACGAGCCGATCGATAACATCAATGATGCCGAAAAGATTGCAGCCGATATCGGATTTCCGGTTATCATTAAAGCGGCATTCGGCGGCGGCGGACGCGGTATGCGGATTGTCGAAAAAGCATCCGATTTTAAAGAGATGTATGAGTCGGCGACCAAAGAAGCACTCCGCTTTTTTAGCCGCGGTGAGGTATTCATCGAAAAATATCTCAAAAATCCGCGCCATATCGAGATTCAGATCGTGGCGGACAAATACGGAAACGTCGTTCATCTCGGAGACCGTGACTGCTCGATTCAACGCCGCCACCAAAAAGTGATCGAAATCGCCCCTTCACCGCTTCTTAACGAAGCGACACGACGTGAACTTTACCGTATTTCGACCAAAGCGATGTTCAAACTAGGATACGAAAGTGTCGGAACAATCGAGTATCTGGTCGATCAGGACGATAACATCTATTTTATCGAAATGAATACCCGTGTCCAGGTCGAACACCCGGTTACGGAGATGATTTCGGGGATCGATTTGATTCAGCGTATGATCCAGATCGCCGAGGGCGATCCGCTCAAATTTATGCAAGAAGAGATCAAATTCCGCGGATACGCGATCGAGTTTCGTATCAATGCCGAAAACCCGAAACAGGGATTTGTTCCTTCTCCGGGGCTTATTACGAATTACCTCGCTCCGGGCGGTCCCGGGGTTCGGTTGGACAGCAGCGCTTATACGAACTATAAAATTCCGGCGAACTACGACTCAATGGTCGGTAAACTGATCGTTTCGGCATTGACGTGGGAAGACGCGGTGCGCAAAGCGACACGTGCATTGGATGAATTCTTGATCGAGGGAGTTCCGACGAATATCCCTCTTCACCGTCAGATCGTCCGCGATCAGGATTTTATCGACGGTAAACTCGATACGGGATATCTTGATACCAAGCTGCAGCATTTCAATCTCGATGCAATCCATAATATGGATGATGAAGAGGCGAAAATGAAACAGATCGAAGGAATTATCAACGCGATCAAAGCGAACAATCTCAACGTCCGCCACTAAAAACCCCTCCAATACCGAAAGGATTTCCTTTCGGGGCTTAATAGACGATTCCTCCCCCTCCGCCGTTAGCGGCATGAAATACCATTGTGTTATTTTTTCGGGCATAAAAACGGATCAGCAGTTTTTGCAGCGTCGGTTCGATAGAAGGCTTGAACCAGCCGTTATTACTGATGGCAAGCATATAGCGGACATCCGGCGTATAGAGTTCTTTGCGCGTCGCTTCGTAACAGATGGCGTTGCGAAAGCGAACCCCTTTGATTGTAAAATCGGTCGGTTTGTCCGCCGTGACGAAGTCGGCTCCTCCTCCGAAAATTTCCCGATTGACCCATCCGCGTAAAAAATCGGGGAGGGGGATATATTCGCCGAACGGAACGAGAACCGTTTTTTTGGCAATCGTCATTTTTCCCTGCTGGAATAGATACGACACGTTATAGTTAAGACCGTTTTCATTTAACAACGTTCCGGTCAAAATAGCGATATTACGTGAGCGCTCCCGGAGTGCTTCGGCGATCTCGTGATGCTCGTTCATAAAGAGGGGGAAAGCCGACTCAGGGAGGACGACGAGATCGTAACCTTGTGCGATTGCCTCATCGACGGCATAAAAGTTTTCCAACAGGGTCTGTCCCAGCCGTTGGCTTTGCCATTTAAAATCCTGTGAGATATCGGTCATGACGAGTTTGACACGGATATCAGGCTGTTTCGGCGGGATATATTGGGGCTGATAGGCAATGCAGAGGAGAAGAAGGCTTGCCGCTTTCGCTTTTTTTTGCAACTGTGTAGAGAGGGCGAGGACGAGAAGGACGACGGCAAACTGCCATTTTTCGATCCCGATATAGCTCTCGACAAAAATCAGTTCCGGCTGCATCCAGTTAAAATCCATCGGCCAGATAAAGGTCAGCCCGAATAGGATGAGAGCGCGGACATAGGGATTGTTGCTTAGTGCCATCGTCCCGTAATAGAGCGCGTATACGAGACCGAAGCCGAGTGCGACGAACCATTGTGCCCATCCCATACCGTAATATTGAAAACTGAACCCGATCCAGTAGCACCAAAGCAGGCCGATCCAAAATCCACTGAGAAGAACGGTTTTTTTCGATATGCTTAGCAGTCCGTACAAAGCTATCAGGGCCAAAGCGGTATTGAGAAGTTTCGAAGTAAGACCGAAGTGTTCGCAATAGATAAAAGCGCTGAAAGAGAGGGCGATTCCCAAAGAAAGCGACAGTTCACGGTAAGCAATGTAGGGCAATTTCATGGAGTAATTATACCGATGTTAATGTCTTTTGAGTATAATGCGGCAATTTACACTTCTGTTAAGGATATCCATGGAAATTCTCTCTCAAATTCTGCCGTTTGTCTTTTTGATCGCTGTTATGTATTTCGTGATCATTCGTCCCCAAAACCAACAGGCTAAAAAACACAAAGCAATGGTCGAAGCATTGAGCAAAGGGGATAAAATCGTTACTACCGGCGGTCTTGTCGTCGAAATTAAAAAAGTCGAAGAGAAATTCTTTATGATTAAAATGAATAATGAAACCGAAGCGCGCCTCGTCAAAGATGCGGTTGCAAGAAAGTACGAGGATGAAGCTTAATTTCCGCGTAGTATTACTCATTGCTGCCGCAGTTTTCGGGATTATTTTTTCAATTCCGTCTCTTACTCAAAGCCAGCATGGTGCAAAAGTCACTTTAGGACTCGATTTACAGGGGGGATTGCATCTTCTTTTGGGCGTTAAAACCGACGAAGCAGTCAATTCGCAGCTCAAATCGGTCGCTTCGGGGATTAAACACTTTACCGAGCAAAACGATATCTTGATCGACGGTCTTAGCGTAGAAGGTGGCACGGTCGTATTCTCCGCCTTGGATGCCGAAGATAAAACAAAAATCGATGAGCATCTCAAAACGATCCAAGGTGCTGCGGTGAAAATGTCAGGCGAATCGTATAGCGTATCGTTTAAACCTGAAGAAGTTGAAAAGCTTAAAGCTCAGTCGGTCGATCAGGCGATCGAGACGATTCGTAACCGCCTTGATCAGTTCGGTTTGGCTGAACCGGTTGTCGCACGTCAGGGTACGGACAAAATTTTAGTTGAATTACCTGGGATAAAGACTCCTCAAGAAGAGCAACGCGCGCGCGAGTTGATCTCAAGAGCGGCAAAACTGGAACTGATGGCGGTGGATGAAGAGCGCTCTATGCGAGTAAATGACCTGAGCGATGATGAAGCCGCCAGTTACGGGGATAAAATTCTCGAAGATGCGCTTCAGCCGCAGCTGAAACATCTGGTCAGCGAGATTCCGATTTTGGACGGGACAATGCTGACCGATGCCCATGTCGGATACGACCAAAACAACCGTCCGGTGATCAATTTTTCATTGAACTCAGCCGGAGCACAGATTTTCGGCGATTTTACCGCTAAAAGTGTCGGCAAACGTCTTGCGATCGTTTTAGACGGAAAAGTGTATTCCGCTCCGGTCATTAATGAGCGTATCGGCGGAGGAAGCGGTCAAATCAGCGGCAACTACACTGTTGCCGAAGCAAATGATCTTGCCATTGCACTTCGTTCAGGAGCGCTTTTGGCTCCGATTTATATGTTGGAGAAACGCTCTGTCGGGCCGAGCCTCGGAGCTGACAGTATTAAAGCCTCTTCACTTGCGTTGGTAAGCGGTTTTGTCCTCGTACTCATTTTCATGGTTATGTATTACGGATTGGCAGGCATTATCGCAAATCTTGCCGTTGTGATTAATATTTTTATTATTTTGGCGATGATGGCATTGCTCGGTGCGACATTGACATTGCCTGGGATGGCGGGGATCGTGCTGCACATCGGGTTGGCGGTCGATGCCAATATTATTATCAATGAGCGGGTACGTGAGCAAATACGTTTGGGTATTGGGCTTAAACGGGCATTACATGAGGGGTACAGCAAAGCGATGCGGGCTATTTTGGATTCTAATATTACGCAGATTATCGCTTGTACGATCCTTTATGTCTACGGAACGGGTGCGATCAAAGGATTCGCCGTAACGCTCAGTATGGGAATTTTGGCGTCAATGTTGACGGCGATTGTGGGAACGTACGGAATTTTCCAACTTTTCACCAATCGTATCGAGAAATCGAAAAACTACAAACTGTGGTTTGGTATGACGAGAAAGGTTAACAATCATGGAATTGTTTAAAGAAGATAAAGTTTATAACTTTCTTGGAAAAGGGAAAATCTTTTTTGTTGTCTCATTTATCCTTTTTTTCGCAGCAATCGGACTCATCGCGACCAAAGGGTTCTCTTTCGGTATCGATTTTACCGGAGGGACGGTTGTTCAAGTTAAATATCAAGGCCCGGCTCCGATCAATAAAGTTCGTGATGCGCTTGAAAAAAATGAGTTGTTTAAACATGCTGCAGTGAGCGAGTTCGGTTCACCTGAAGAGATCGTAATCAAAACGGCAGCGTCAACAGATGGATTAAGTAAAGATATCGGTGACGTGACCCGTGATGTTCTAAAAGAGACAGGAGAATTTGAAATCCGCCGTGTCGATATGGTCGGTCCGAAAGTGGGTGATGAACTCCGTGTCAAAGGGCTTACGGCGTTTCTTTTAACGTTGGGTGCGATCATGGCGATGGTAACGTTTCGCTATGAGTGGCGTTTTGCGTTAGCGGCGATCATTGCGATTGTGCACGACATCATCATTACATTCGGTTTTGTCTCCTATTTCGAGATCGATTTCAATATTGAAAGTGTTGCAGCATTACTCATGATCTTGGGGTACTCGATCCACGATACAATTATAGTATACGACCGTATCCGTGAACACATTCAAGAGTCTAAAAATAGCGATTTCGTTATGATCGTTAACGAAGCAGTGTCCCGTACCCAATCTCGGACGACCTTGACATCATTGACGGTCTTTTTTGTCGTTTTGACCCTTTTCTTGTTCGGCGGAGATATTATGCTCGGCTTCAGTTTCCCGATGTTAGTTGGTGTAATCATTGGCACCTACAGCTCGATTTTCGTTGCGGCTCAATTAGTCGTTTGGACTGGATTTAGCGTTGCGCGCTATCGCGAGAAAATGGCTGAAAAGCAAAAAATGCAAGCTGAAAAAGAGAAAATGCGTGCGCAATTCGAACAAGGAATAGTCTAAATTAAGGAGTCAGGATGGATTGGGGCAAGGTAGTATATGTTTTCTTTACGTTGATGAGTCTGACGTCAACGGCGGCATTTTTATATGATCACTCATCGATCATGCTGTTTGTCGCCGCAAGTTTGAATATTATCTCCACGATTTTAAAACTCGGGGTACGCAACCTCTTGGCTGCCGAATTGTTGGCGGCTTCATTGGTCGCCGATTTGCACCTTATCCCCGCATTCATCTATATGGAAGTGGTCGGTCATTTAGGATGGGCGATGTCACTATCGATCGGCGCATTGATCGCTAACTTGTTTTCCATCATAATGGTCTTTATTGAAAGTGCCAAAACCAAAGAGAATTACGAATAACTAGGAGCTTTTTTTGAATTATTCTCCCGCTGATATCGAAGCCGCATGGCAACAAAAATGGAGCGATTCGAAGGCGTATGAACCCTCGGACGACTTTTCTAAACCTAAAAAATATGTTCTCAGTATGTTCCCTTACCCTTCGGGTCGGATTCATATGGGGCATGTCCGTAACTATACGATCGGCGATGCATTTGCCCGCTATTACCGTCAGCAGGGGTTTAACGTTCTTCATCCGATCGGTTGGGACAGTTTCGGTATGCCGGCAGAAAATGCGGCGATCAAGCACGGGGTCCATCCGAAAAAATGGACGTATGAAAATATCGCGACGATGCGCGGCGAATTGGCTGGTCTGGGACTTTCGTTTTCCGAAGAGCGTGAATTTGCGACGTCGAATCCTGAATATACGGCATTCGAGCAGGGTTTTATCATCGATATGTTCAACAAAGGGCTTCTGTACCGTAAACAAGGCTTTTTGAACTGGTGTCCGCACGATCAGACCGTTTTGGCGAATGAGCAGGTCGTCGAGGGGGGATGCTGGAGATGCGGTACCCCGATCGTTCAAAAAGAGATGTATCAGTACTATCTCAAAATCAGCGATTATTCCGAAGAGCTTCTCGAATCACTCAAAACATTAGAGGGGAAATGGCCGAAACAGGTTTTGACGATGCAGGAGAACTGGATCGGAAAATCGTACGGTTTGGAATTTGCGTTTAAACTCGATGATGAGAGTGAGTCAAAACTCGGTGCGGTGTATCAAAGTTTTGATGTTTTCACCACCCGTCCGGATACAATTTATGGCGTGAGTTATGCGGCATTGGCTCCGGAACACGAAATCGTCCGCCATATGCTTTCATTCGGATTGCTGGATGATGCGACTGCGGATGCCATCAAAGCGATGCAGCGCGTCAGTGCCCGCGACCGTGCGACAAGCCCGAAAGAAGGGGTATCTCTCGGCATCAATGTCCTCCATCCGTTAACCGGGGCAAAAGTGCCGGTGTGGGTAGCGAATTTCGTCCTCACCGACTACGGATCGGGTGCGGTCATGGCGGTTCCGGCGCATGATGAGCGGGACTTTGAATTTGCATCTAAATACGATCTGCCGGTAAAAGCGGTGATTTTCCCGGAAAACGGCGAATTGCCTCAGGGGTGTGCGTATACTGAAACGGGTGTATTATACGAGAGCGCCGAGTTTAGCGGGTTAGACAACGTAACCGCTAAAGCTTCGATTATGGACTATTTTGAAACGAATAAGCTCGGTAAAAAAGTGATTAATTTCCGTCTCAAAGACTGGGGAATCAGCCGTCAGCGTTACTGGGGGGCACCGATTCCATTGATCCATTGTGACTCTTGCGGCATCGTCCCTGAGGATAAAGGCGCTCTTCCTGTTGCATTGCCTGAAGACGTTGTCATAAACGGAGAGGGAAATCCGCTGGAACACCATCCGACATGGAAACACTGTGCCTGTCCGAAATGCGGGAAACCTGCAACGCGCGAAACCGATACGATGGATACATTTATCCAGTCTTCCTGGTACTTTTTGCGCTATACGGTCAAAAACGACTTTAAAGAAGCATTTGACAGACAAGCGCTTGATTACTGGATGAACGTTGACCACTATATCGGCGGGATTGAACATGCGATCTTGCATCTGTTGTATGCGCGCTTCTTTACCAAAATGCTTCGCGATTTGGGGTATGTGAGCAGCGATGAACCGTTTGAACACCTTCTTACTCAGGGGATGGTACTCAAAGACGGGGCGAAAATGTCCAAATCCAAAGGTAATACGGTCGATCCGGGAGAGTTGGTCGCTAAATACGGGGCGGACACGGCACGGTTGTTTATTCTGTTTGCTGCCCCTCCGACGCAGGAACTGGAATGGAACGACAGTGCGGTAGAGGGGGCATTTCGCTTTCTGAAACGCTTTGCCGATCGCTCGTCAAACGTCACTGTTACCGATTCTTTACCGAAAATCGATCACAGTACCCTTTCCAAAGAGGAAAAAGGGGCCCGTAAAAAAGTCTACGAAGCACTCAAACGTGCTCAGGAAGTGTACGGTGAACGTCATACGTTCAATACGCTCATCGCCGGAGTAATGGAAGCGATGAATGCCCTCAATGAACAAAATAATGCCGATGTATGGACGGAAGGGTACTGGATTCTCACTTCGGTGATGGAACCGATCGTTCCTCATCTATGTTGGGAACTATCAACCAATCTGTTCGGAAGAAAAAATTTCGGTCCGCAAGAGATATGCGATGAAGTTTTTGAAGTTGAAGCACTGACTCTGGGCGTTTCGGTGAACGGCAAAAACCGCGCTACGATCGAAGTAGGGGTTTCTGAGAGTCAGGAAGCGATTATCGAAGCCGCAAAAACTGCGGTAGAAAAATGGCTGGAAGGGAAAGAGATCGTAAAATCGATCGTAATCCCGGGCAAACTGGTCAATCTCGTTATAAAAGGGTGAATATGCGTGTATGGATATTTTTGGCAGCGCTTTTGGTATTGGGCGGATGCGGTTATGCTCCCGCCGCGTATTACGCCAAAAATGTCCTGGGCGAGAGCGTGAGCACGGAAGTCGTCATCTCCATGGAAGACCCGCAAAATACGGTTATAATCAAAGATGCGGTCGATATGGCGGTCATAACAAAATTTAGAACCAAGCTGGCACCGAAAGAGAGTGCGGAAACTCACATTAAGATATCAATTGACTCGGTGACGTTTTCGCCGCTTCGCTATGATATTAACGGATACGTCGTTACTTACCGCACGACGGTTATGATGAAATTTGAGCGAACACGCGCTGATGAGAGAAAAAATTATTTTACGCGAGGAATTTACGATTTCGCAATAGAACCGAATGCAATCATTACCGATCAAGCGCGTTATCAAGCGATCTCTCAAGGTGCGGAAAAAGGGATCGATGCATTCGTAGCGCAAGTCGCGGCACAGGGTGCAAGCTCAAAATAAGGGTAGGCAATGACCATCAACCAAATTGTTCGAAATACGGTGGAACGGCTTAAGGCCGAGGGCAAAGTATGGACACCCGATGTGTATGCCGAAACGTTTTGCGCCGAAGCGAAAAAGGCCGGATTTGCAGTCGAAGATTGCAGCGGCATTGATCGCTATATGACGCTGATAGATAAAAAAACGGCAGAGGAAATCAAACAATATCGTGTTAAAACGACGGCGGAACTGATCCGGTTTTTGATTTCGAAATTGAGCCGGATGAATCCCAACGAAGCCTCGCAGCTGGTTGAGTTGCTTAGCGCCTTAGCCAAAAAAATGGCGCAGAGTATCGATGTGCTTCATAATCCGGATGCCTCTGCGTTGGCGAAAAAAACCATCGCTATCCTCGAAACGCAGGGAGGATCGACGCAGCTTGATTTGCTTAAACAAGCTTGGAGTAATTTCCTTTCTTTGTATGACGATACGTTTTTGATGAAGCTTTCTCATTTCGGATTGGTCGATACGGCTAATCTCCGCAAAACTATTGAGGGGCTAACACTGCATGAGGGGAAAGCATCGGGAATCGATCACACGAAAATGGTTCGTCTCCTTGTTTCGTCTCTTGTTCCTTCTATCGCTCCGAGTATGGACGATGCGACGATAGCCCTTTCACAAAAATTGCGCGAAAACCCTGATTATGTCGCTTCGCAGGAGTGTGAGAAAGAGCTAAAAACGGCTATTGCCATGCGCATTGCTTTGGACAAACAAAGCGTCGAAGATATGGTCGGAATCCTCGATAATCTTCTTGAAAAACTCTCTACCCAATTGATTGATTTGATCGAACGCAGTGAGAACTCGACGACAGAGATTCGGGAAGTGAAACGGGATCTCGAAGCACTGGAGAACAACAAACCGAGCGATTTTAAAACGGCCCACAAACGGCTCTATACGATCGCCAGTGCTTTGGAAGAAAAAGTAGAAGTATTGACGAAGGATTTAAAAGTTCATAATGAAAAAGTGACCGAAATGGGGCAAAAAATCGCTTCTTTGGAAGAGGAACTTGCCCATGCGACACAGGCGTCTCGGGAAGATTTTTTGACTAAACTTTATAATAAACGGGCTATTGAAGAGTATTTGAGCATCAAAGAAGCAGAGTTTGAACGCCACGGACGGGTGTTTAGCATAGCGATGCTGGATCTGGACTTTTTCAAATCGGTGAATGATACCTACGGGCATGAAGCGGGAGATGCGGTGTTGATCGCGTTTGCCAAAATTCTGAAAGAAGAAGCGCGCACGAGTGATATTGTCGGCCGTTACGGCGGTGAGGAGTTTATGGCAATTTTAGGAGATACCGATATTGAAGGAGGTAAGGTTTTCTGCGAAAAAGTACGCCTCCACGTTGAACAGGCCCATTTTATGTATCAGGGGCAACGGATTAAAGTGAGCATTAGTATCGGTATCGCGCAGCGTAGCGACTACCCTTCATTAAAAGCTTTGATTAACGGTTCGGACGAGCGTCTTTATGATGCCAAACGCAAAGGGCGAAACCGCGTCGAGCCGGCATGACATTAGACGATTTTTTAGCTCACAAGCCTCTTTTTTACGATGTTATCGATGTCGAGCGCTTTCCGAGGGCATATGCCGGGATTAGACATCTTCTCCCTTCGCCGAAAATCATTCATCTCGTCGGTACTAACGGCAAGGGTTCGACCGGCCGTTTTTTGGCCACGGCATTATACCGAAGCGGTAAATCGACAGGACACTATACCTCTCCCCATATTCTCCGGTTTAACGAGCGGATATGGATTAACGGCGATGAGATCGGCGATGTCGAACTGGAGAATGCGCATCAAAAACTTTTGTCGATTCTCTCTTCCGATATTGCCGAAAGCCTGAGCTATTTTGAGTATACGACCCTGTTAGCGATGATCGCATATGAGGGGTGTGAGTATGTTGTGTGTGAAGCGGGATTGGGCGGAGAATTCGATGCGACGGCCGCTTTTGAGAAGGCATTGAGCATTTTTACCCCGATCGATTTCGATCATGCCGCTTTTTTGGGTGATACCATCGCCTCTATCGCCGCAACAAAACTGCGCAGTATGCAGAGCGTCGCTCTTTTGGGCAAACAAAAACACTCCGAAGTGGAGACAATTGCACATACGATTGCCGAAGAGAAAGGGTGCAGACTCTTAAATGTATCGGAACTTCTGACTCCTCAGATCGAAGCAGCGGCATTGCATCTTGCCGAAAAAAACGGCCTTAGCGATTATTTACGCGATAATCTTACTCTGGCGATGGCAGCGTATTCGCTTTTGGGATTTTCGCCGGAAGCGTCATTGTTCGATCAAGAAGCATTGTTCGGACGATTGAGCAAAATCGCCCCCAATGTCACTCTCGACGTAGGACATAACGCATTGGCGGCACAATCGATCGCGCAGGCATATGCAGGGCGAAAAGTAACCCTCATCTACAACACCTACGGCGATAAAGATTACCGTGAGATATTGACGCTTCTCTCTCCGGTTATCGAAGCTGTCGAGATCATCGACGTCTCTGAAGCTCGGATAGTGCCGAGAGCACTTTTGGAAGCGGTATTGGAAGAGTTGGCGATATCCTATAGCACATTTCAGACTCTCCGCGAGGAGAAAGAATATTTGATCTTCGGTTCGTTCAGCGTCGCCGAAGCATTTTTAAAGAGGATTTCCTGATGTCACAGGCACGATTTTACGAGTACTTACACAATAATCCCAAAAATCGGTGCGATATCCTCGTCTGCGAAGATGCGAAAGAGGCTGCGGAACTCAGTGACGTTGCGACATTTTTGGAACTGCCGCACATCGTCCTGCCCGATTTTCGTGCCGCCTATATGGACGACCTGCGCCCTTTCGGAGAGGAACTTTCTGCCCTTTTTTCCGCGTTGAGGGAGTATTACGGCGCTACTAAAAAACCGTTACTTATCTCTCCGCTCAAAACATTGCTTTTTCCGTTTCCGAATGCTTCATTATTGCAAAGCGAGACGATCGAATTCGCTTCTCGGATCGATCTGAATGCGTTTAAAAATAAACTTATCCATTGGGGATATACCTTCGTCGATATGGTCGAGATGGAAGGGGAAGTGTCGCATCGCGGCGATATCCTCGATATCTATGTGCCCAATCACAGCAACCCGTATCGGATCAGTCTGTTCGACGACGAGGTCGAAGAGATTAAAGCGTTTGACGTCGAAACCCAGCGTACCGATAAAGAGGAGTTGGCTTCTATCGAAGTCACGAGCGCTTTTTTCTCTCTGAGCGAAGAGCAGTACCGCACCTTCGAAAAAGCGATCGCATCTGCACAAAGCGACAGTTTTGTCAAAGATATAGCCTCGCTCGGATTTTGGGTCTTGGGCGACGAGGGGATCGATATTTGCGAAGGGAAGAAGGTCCTCCGTATCCGGGAGATGAAATCGACGCTGGATGAGGCATACGGTTTGAATCAGCCGACACTGTCGCGTTCGAGACTCGAAGTCGATATTCTCCCTGAGTCCGAACGCTATTCTCCGCTGGGAGGCGGAAATTTCGAGACCCTGCGAAGCGTCCATAAAAACAAAAAGTTCACCCTCATCGCCGCAAGCGATACGCAGCTTAAAGCAGCGGGGATTTTCGATCTCAAGGGGCTCACTCTTAAAACATCGCCGATTGTATTAAATCTGATCGGTCCGGATGAGATCATCTTTTCATTGAACCGTCATGAGAAAAAACGGCGTCGCCGCCGTACGGCGATTTTGCTGGATGATCTGAAGGTAGGCGATTACGTCGTGCACGAAGAGTACGGAGTCGGGATATTCGAGGGGATTGAACAGGCGGAGATCCTCGGCGGGATCAAAGACCTTGTCGTCATCAAATACATGGGGGATGACAAGCTTCTCCTTCCGGTGGAAAACCTTGATTCGATCGACCGGTACATCGCTTCGGGTTCGCTGCCGGTTCTGGATCGTCTGGGCAAAGGGAGCTTTGGCAAACTCAAAGAGTCGGTAAAAGCAAGACTCTTCGAGATCGCTTCGGAGATCGTCGGGATCGCCGCGAGCCGGGCATTGATCAAAGCGTCGGTGATCAGTGTCGATGCGGGGGAATTGCGTCGATTTCAGGCCGAGTCGGGCTTTGACTATACCCCCGATCAGACCAACGCTATTCATTCTATCATCCGCGATCTCGCATCGGGTCAGATCATGGATCGGTTACTGAGCGGGGATGTCGGTTTCGGGAAAACGGAGGTGGCGATGAATGCTATTTTTGCCGCCGCGAAAGGGGGATACCAATCGCTCCTTGTCGTCCCTAC
>Ga0172377_10001456_pt1 | contig 23889 bp, 19 predicted proteins | sample Pumphouse3metaG_FD_119749 | JGI IMG/M metagenome (GOLD analysis project Ga0172377, IMG submission 119749) | Leachate microbial communities from a municipal landfill in Southern Ontario, Canada - Pumphouse #3 metaG | ecosystem: Engineered > Solid waste > Landfill > Unclassified | place: Canada... | reverse complement strand
CTTTTCGAAAACTATGTGCTTTCGCCATTCTTCGCTCTGGTGGGGGTGGTCTTCAAGATAGTGGGCCCCGCGGCTTTCTTTCCTGGTGAAGGCTGCTTCGACCAGCAGCCGAGCTATCAGCACCAGGTTGCCGAGCTCAAAGCCGCCTTGCCCCTCGGGGGCCATCATGGCTGCCTGCCAGCCGGATAGAATGGTCCGGGCTTCAGCCAGACCAGTTTCACTTCTTAAAATTCCGGCTTTGTACCACATCAGGTTTTGCAGCCCCTCAAGAGTTGGCTTGCCGGTTCCGGCTTCTGGCTCTGCTGCGGGAAGGCGCATTGTTTCTGCCTTGACTTGAGATGTTTTTTCTTCTTTGCCTCTGATCCCCAGCGTATAATCAACAATACGGCGGCTGTAAACCAGCACTTCCATCAGCGAATTTGATGCCAGCCGGTTGGCGCCGTGTACTCCGGTGGCCGATGCTTCCCCGGCAACAAACAGGTTTTTTATATTTGTTTCCCCATGATAATCAACCTTTACGCCCCCGATCATGTAATGGGCAGCCGGGGCTACCGGTATCAGTTCTTTGGTGATATCGATCCCGTTATCCAGGCAAAAACGGTATATCTGCGGAAAGCGGGCTGCAATGCGCTGGTGCGGCATATGGCGTATATCCAGGAATACGGAATCCGAACCGGTTTTGGTCATTTCAGCCACAATGGAACGCGCCACAACGTCCCGCGGCGCAAGCTCCGCCTCCCGTGCATAGGAAGGCATAAACCTTTCATCCCGGTTGTTTAACAGCACGCCGCCTTCACCTCTGACCGCTTCCGAAATCAAAAAGGGAGCAAGGCCTGGTATGCACAGTGCAGTGGGATGAAACTGGAAAAATTCAATATCCGTCACCTGCGCCCCCGCTTTGTAGGCCAGGGCAACTCCGTCTCCGGTAGCTACTGAAGGGTTGGTGGTAAGGCGGTAAAGCTGTCCGGCTCCGCCTGTAGCCAGGATAACAAACCGGGCATTGAAGCTTCTGGATTCTCCCGGCTTTTTGCCGGCTATCTTTATCCCTTCAGCGGTTCCGTTTCCGGTTATTATTTCTCCTACCAGGGCGTTTTCTTCCAGGTGGATATCTGACGTGAGAACCAGCCGACTGAGAGCTTCTTCAATGCGAGCGCCGGTAGCATCACCACCTGCGTGCAAAATGCGCGGCATGCTGTGTGCCGCTTCAAGCGTCAGGGCAATTTGACCATCAACGGTATCAAAATCTACCCCCATCTGGACCAGATCGGCAATTCGGGCAGGAGCTTCTTCTACCAGGATTCTTACCGCATCTTCGTCACACAAACCGGCACCGGCTTTGAGGGTATCCCTCATGTGTATTTCAGGCGAATCCCCCAAACCGACAGCCGCCGCAATGCCGCCCTGGGCAAGGCGCGAATTGCAGTCACTGAGTTTGCCCTTGGTAACCAGCAATACACTGCCGTGCCGGGAAGCCATAAGTGCTGAATACAGCCCGGCTATGCCGCTGCCGACAATAATATAATCGTATTTCGTTTAATTCCCTCCGGGTAATACTAGGCTGTTTTTGGTTCTCCCTCACGGAAAGCAATACTTGCCCGAGTCATGCGAACGGTTGCCCCGGATTCCAGTTTGAGCAGAACGCTGTCTTCTTTCATACTCTCAATAACACCGTGTATACCCCCGATGGTGATTACCCTGTCACCGACACTTAAACTGGAAAGAAGGGCCTGATGTTCCTGCTGGCGTTTGCGCTGTGGCCGGATGATCAGGAAGTAAAACATACCGAACATGAGTACCATAAACACGACAAGCATAATAGTTTGATCCATTTTGATAACCTCCTCAGGTTTTAATATTTATTTTATCAGGGAGCCTCTTAAAAACCAGGGGCTGGAATGTTCAATCTTTACCGGTACCAGTCTGCCCGACTGGTCGTCCGGGTGCTCAAAAAATACCAGTTTGTCACTCTGGCTGCGGCCGTACCACTTTCCCTTCTTCCTGCCTTCCACCAAAACTTCAAAAGTTTGTCCGACCAGCCTGCAGTTTATTTCCCCGGCGATTTTCCCCTGCACTTCTTCTATCAGTTTCCGGCGCCGGGCTTTCTCTGCCGGGTCAACATCATCTGCATACTTTCTGAAAGCAAGCGTTTCAGGCCTTGGGGAATACATGGCGACATGCACAGCATCAAAGCGGGCTTCCTCCAGAAATTGCAGCGTGTTGCCAAACTGTTCCGGGGTCTCACCGGGAAAGCCTACAATAATATCGGTTGTTATGGCAATTCCGCTGACTTCCCGGCGCAGCTGGCCAAGCAGCTCACGGTAGTGTTCGAGAGTATATCCCCTGTTCATTTTTTTAAGAATTTCACCATCTCCGGACTGGACGGGCAGGTTTAACTGTTTGCATACCTTTTCCAGCCGGGCTATTGCCCGGACAAGCCCGGGGCTCATATCTTTGGGGTGATTGGTTAAAAAACGAATGCGCTCAAGGCCTTCTATTTTGTTTATCCGCTCGAGCAGCATGGCAAGGTCCGGCTTTTCCGCCAGATCGTGCCCGTATGAATCCACGTTTTGCCCCAGTAAAATTAGTTCGCGGGCTCCTCCTTCTACCAGATTGCAGGCTTCTTCTTCAATTTCAGCTACCGGCCGGCTTTTTTCCCGGCCGCGCCTGTAGGGTACTATACAATAACTGCAGAAGTTGTCACATCCCTGAATGATGGTTATCCCGCTGCTTATTGCCGCTTGTTTGGGGAGGCTATACCTGGAAACATCCGCCATATCCTCGAATGTTGGCTCTGAACCGGCAGGAAAAATGTAATCTACAAACGGGTACTTGCGGTGCATTTCCGCCAGGTTACTTGAGACAAAACAACCTGTAAGTGCTATTTTAATTTCCGGCCGGCTTTTCTTCAGGTGCCGCAGGCGCATCAGTTGATTTACCACCCGGTTCTCCGCACTCTGGCGAACAACACAGCTATTTATGAGTACCAGGCTGGCATCTTCAGCTCTGCTTGCACTGATAAAGCCATGATTTTCCAGCAGGGCGGCAAGCCTTTCGGATTCAGCCCGATTCATCTGGCAACCTATGGTCCAAGCATAATATGAAGGCATATAATATTTCCAGTCCAGAACTGTCAACGGGAGGTTGCCCCGCCGGCTTTAGAGTGGTGCTGTCGGGATGGGCGGCTTTTGCGAATGGATTACTGGCGGAGGGAGAGGGATTCGAACCCTCGACACCGGTTTCCCGATGTAAGCGCTTAGCAGGCGCCCGCACTAGACCACTATGCGATCCCTCCCCGCGAAGGGCTGTTCAGCCCTGTTACCCGTTTAATATATCATATCCGGAGCTTGAGCTTAAAGTCCGGCCGCCCGGAAGTTTTATAAGTAATGTTTTTGGTTATTAAAATGCGGTCTTTTACCGTCTTTTATAGAAGTTTTGACGGCTGGTAAACATAAAGAAACTTTATTTTTTGGCTCCTGATTTTTTAAATACGAAAGCCTCATTTAGCGCAAATTCGGGAGTTTAAGGGAGCATTTTCGAGCTTGTGGCGGGGGGTGCTCTTGCTCAATCCGCCACAAAAGCCTTGCCCTTGATGCCGGGGTATTGTTAACATTACCTCCGGTTTTCACTATTCTCTCTCAAAAAAATCTGTAACCTCTTCGCAGTTTATCTAATCCCGTCTTGGCGGGCGTAAGTCACTTAAATAAGAAGGAGAACTGGCTCAATAATGCCTTTAGCACGACAAATCTGGCAAGCGGCTCTTGGAGAACTGGAACTTCAAATGACCCGCCCGAATTTTAATACCTGGCTTAAAGGCACTACCGGGCTCAGTTTTAATGACGGTGTTTTTACTATAGGTGTTCCCAGCTCATTTGTTGCTGAATACCTTGAAACCAACCAGTGTTCCATGATAGAGCGAACTGTTATGCGCCTTGCCTCGCGAGATGTAAAAATCTGCTTCCAGGTTAACTCCCCCGGTTTTGAAAGGGACGAGTCTGATCATGGCCGGAAAAACCCTGATACAACTGTTCATCACCGTTTTAACCCCAGATATACATTCAGGAGTTTTATCACTGGCAGCGGCAATCAGCTGGCACATGCGGCAGCAGTAAGTACCGCCAGGGGGCCGGGCCAACTTTACAATCCCCTGTTTTTGTACGGCGGGGTAGGTCTCGGCAAGACCCATCTCCTTCATGCTATCGGTCATGCCGCCAGTCAAAACAACCTGCAGGCACTTTATGTAAGCGGGGAACAGTTTACCAACGATTTTATCGGCTCCATTCGTACCGGCAACGGTGAGGAGTTCCGCAACCGGTATCGAAGCGTGGATATCCTCCTGGTGGATGATATCCAGTTTATCAGCGGAAAGGGCCAGACGGAAGAATGTTTTTTCCACACATTCAATGAACTGCATAACGGCTCCCGCCAGATAGTGCTTTCAAGCGATCGTTCCCCAAAAGAAATGCCGTTGATCGAGGACCGCCTTCGCTCAAGATTTGAATGGGGTTTAACCGTCGATATCCAGCCGCCGGATTTCGAAACGCGTCTGTCAATATTGAAATCCAAGGCAGAACGGGACGGAATTTTGGTTATACCTGAGGTTCTTGAGTTAATTGCCAGTGAAATCAAGAGTAATGTTCGTGAACTGGAGGGTTCCTTAAACCGCATTACGGCCTATTCCAGGCTTCTTAATGCAGATATAACCCCGGAGCTTGCACGAAGGGCTATTTCGGATATTGGCTCGAGTTCCAGTAACGGTCATTCAGCAGATGCTATCATCCGCGAGGTTGCCTCTGCTTTTTCGCTTGAACTGGAGGATTTAACTGGCCGGCGGAGAGATAAAACCACTGCACTTGCTCGCCAGCTGGCTATGTACTTATTGAAAAGTTATCACAACTTTCCGCTTTGTCAGATTGGAGTGTTGCTTGGTGGCCGCAACGCATCAACAGTCAGCCATGCATGTGAAAAAATGGCTCGCGATATTGATAATAACCCGCCTCTCAAACGGCAGGTTGAGACTATTTGCAGTAAGTTCTCTTCCTCTATATTGAGCTAACTTTTTAAATTTTCTATTTTTCATATTCCTTGTATAACTGTGTCTTTCATTTTCATTCTTTTGTCTTTAATTCTCAAAAATTTTGGATAACTTTGCTGATTTTTTCGATAACTCCGACCGGTTTTCGATAAGTGGCGTTTTAACCATATTTAAAACCTTGGTTATTTTAAATTCTGTTAACTGAAATGCAATATGCTATTATTACTAAGACTAATAAAAAATCATTACTCAGAAAGTATATTTTGATTGGAATAATAAGAGCGTGTTCGATAGAGTAAAAATATCAGTAAAATCTGGAAAAGGTGGAGATGGACTGGCAAGCTTCAGGCATGAGAAGTTTGTTCCTTTTGGAGGTCCTGATGGTGGAGATGGGGGTAAGGGGGGAGACGTTATCCTCCTGGTAGATATCAATGAGGATACCTTAAAAAAATATTATCTTAAAAAAGAATATGTTGCTGAAAATGGAAAACCCGGGCAGCACCGAAAAAAGCATGGCAAGTCCGGTAAAAACCTGGTATTGAGAATTCCACCGGGAACGGTGGTAACCGATATTACTGATCCCGACAACCCGCAAATTTTGGCAGACATGGACACCGAAGGAGATACCCTGGTTGCCGCAAAAGGGGGGAAGGGTGGCCTTGGTAATACCCATTTTACTTCTTCTACCAACCAGGCGCCCAGATTGGCTTCTGTGGGGGAAGGCGCCGAAGAAAAAATATTAAAACTCGAATTAAAACTTATTGCTGATGTTGGTATTATCGGGCTGCCCAATGCTGGAAAATCTTCACTGCTTTCAGCCTGCTCGGGAGCAAAGCCCAAGATAGCCGGGTATCCATTCACTACGCTTGAACCGGAGCTCGGTACAGTTGTAAAAGGCAAATCTGCATTTGTAATGGCAGACATACCGGGATTAATCGAAGGAGCAGCGGATGGCAAGGGCCTGGGGTATGAATTTTTACGCCATATTATCCGCACCAGGTTGTTGGTTCACCTTATTGACGGCAGCGCTCCGAAACCGCTGGAAGATTTTAAACTGGTAAATCAGGAATTGAAACGGTATGATACCGAGCTTTTGTATAAACAGCAGATTGTGGTAATTAACAAGATAGATAAATCAGAAACGCAAGCCAGAATCGGTGAAATAATCCGGGAATTTGCTACTGAAGGTATCAACCCGCTGTTTATCTCTGCCCTTACCGGTGAGGGGGTTGACGGGCTGGTTGATAGAGTAGACCGCCAATTAACCAGAATTGCGGCAGAATCGCCGGTATCAACCAGTGATGAAAAAAAGGTGTTTAAACCCGAGCCGCGGAAACAGGCCCCCTTGATAAAACGCGAAAACGATAAACTCCTTGTAATTGAACCCGAATTGGAGCGTCTGGTTGCTGGCAGTGATATCGGTAATGCTGAAGTCCGCCGACAGCTCTGGAAAATGGTGGAGAGAAAAGTGGGCGTGAAAACACTTGAAAAAGCCGGAGCCATGCCTGGCGACTTGATCTGTATCGGGGATTTCGAATGGCGGTGGTAAAATTATAATGAAATTGGGAATACTCGGCGGAACCTTCGACCCGCCGCACAACGGTCATCTTGAAATCGGACGGGAAGTTTTAAGAGCACTCAGGCTCGACCGCGTTTTTTTTATGGTTGCCGGAAGCCCGCAGTTAAAACGCAATCCTGTTATTACTCCACCGGAACAAAGGCTGGCAATGACGGAGCTTGCTGTGAGTGAGGAAAAAGCATTTGAGGCCTCTTCCCTGGAAGTGCGAAGAGAAGGGGCGACATATACCGCTCAGACCCTGGCGGAGATGGAGCGCATGGGGAACGGGAAGGATATTTTGTACTTTATAATTGGAATGGATAACCTTGCCGGGTTGCGCTCGTGGTACAACCCCGGTGAAATTGTTCGAATGTGTCATCTGGTGGTGGTTCCCAGGCCGGACACAGAAAAGACTGATCTTTTACAGTTGGAAAAGGACATCCCCGGAATCAGCCGGCGTTTGATAGTGCTGGAAGGGCCGCTGGTCAACATCAGCGCATCGGATATCCGCAGGAAAGCCAGTAAAGGTGAAGATATTTCCTGCCTGGTGCCTCCAAAAGTTGCAGACTATATTAAAACCAATCACCTTTATCTCTAATCAGGCACATTTTAAATAAGTATATTTACGAGAGGTAGCAAGGATGGAGTCGGGACAGGATTTGGGTGGGAAAACCTCGGACTTTCCCTGTTTTTTGTGCGGAGAGTGCTGCAGCCGCTACCAGGTAAGGGTAACCATGGCAGAGGCGAAGCGCATCAGCGAGAAACTGGGAATGGAGTGGGAGAGCTTCCTTGAGCATTATACCGATTCAAGATGGCCGGGAGAACGCAGCCTGCTGCTAAACCACCGCAACGGAGCTTGTATTTTCCTTAAACGGGCCTCTGGAGAACACGTGGCAATTTGTTCCATTCACGGTTTCAAGCCGGATTCGTGCATTCAGTGGACACCCGGGCCGTTCCGGCGGGAATGCCGCGACGGCCTGAAGCGCCTCTGGAACCTGGGCATTAACCAGGAAGGCGATATAATCGGAGAACCCGGAAACATAGACCGGTTTAATAATTTTGTCTCTTCCCTGGATGACATGCTGCCCGAACCGCAGGAATAAACCGGCACAGTTTATACAAATGATGTTGCACACCGGCTGTTTGCAACCCGGTTATGGAAACGAGCGCTCAAAAACCCCAGTCATTGTGATATAATACCCCGCGGAGGCGGATAGGTCCTGGTGGGCCTCGCGGACTTCAAATCCGTTGGCAGTGACTTAGTTACCGCGGGGGGTTCGATTCCCTCCCCCTCCGCCAGTATTTGGCCGTATATTGTGCGGAAAGGAGGTCCTCAAATGACTGAAAATCCATTAAACCTGATGAGTATGTCGGAATTCTCCGGCTGAGCAGCCAAAATAAGTCCGGGGGACCTGGAACAAGCACTAAGCGGCCTGGAGTTTGAATACAACCCCAATGTAATCGTGGGCGTTAAAGCCAACGATGATGCTGGCGTTTACCGTATTTCGGATGATACGGCGCTGGTTCAAACACTGGATTTTATTACTGCTATAGGAGACGGCGAACCTTACACTTTTGGCCAGATAGCTGCAGCCAACTCACTTTCAGATGTATGGGCGATGGGAGGCAGGCCGGTTACCGCCATGAGTATAGTTTGCTTCCCTTCGGACAAGCTTGATGTATCAGTACTGCGCTCGATAATTCAGGGAGCGCTGGATAAAGTCAGCGAGGCAGGAGTAGCCCTGGTTGGAGGACACAGTGTCCGGGATGAGGAGCTGAAATTCGGGCTCTCGGTTACCGGTATCATACATCCTGACAGGGTTATTACCAATAAAGGTGCAAGGTTGGGAGACAGGCTTATACTGACCAAGCCGCTTGGTACCGGAATACTTAATACGGCCATAAAAGCCGGTATGCTTGAAGAAACCGGAAAGAAGAAGGCGGTGGAATACATGGTACGGCTGAACAAATCGGCAGGAGAGGTTATGGCGCAGATGGGTGCCAGCGCAGCCACCGATATAACCGGTTTTGGTTTGATCGGCCATGCCTGGGAGATTGCCAGCGGAAGCGGCGCTGCTCTTGAAATTGAGGCTGAAAAGGTACCCGTGATGGACAGGGTAATTGAGTTCTCCCGAATGGGTATCGTGCCGGGCAAATTGCATGACAACATCAGTTATTACAACTGCCGGGTGGAAGGAAAGCTGAAACAAAGCGAAGACTGGATGAGCATTCTCAACGATCCCCAGACATCCGGAGGGCTGCTGATTTCTGCACCTGAAGACAAAGCAGAAGAAATGCTCCGGCTTATACGTGATTCCGGCAGTCCTGAAGCGAGTATAATTGGAAGAGTGATCGAGGGACATAAAGGGCACATATATTTGAAATGAGCAAGCCTGAACCACATCCGGATAAAGAGCACCTGAACCGGGAAATGCGCAAATTGCCCCAGGTGGAAATACTGCTCTCCAGCGCGGAACTGCAGCCGGCCATAGAGCGCTACAGCCGCACGCTGGTTATGCAGGCCATTTCAAGCGTGCTTGATCTGGTCCGGTCAGATATAACCAGAGGAAAACAGGCTCCTTCCCAGAGCGATCTTATCAAACTCATCACCGGCAATCTCAACGAAAACTGGCCGGGTTTTGGAAGCCCCGTAATAAACGCAACCGGAGTAGTGCTCCACACCAATCTTGGAAGGGCTCCTCTGCCAAAGGATGCTTTAAACGCGGTAAGCCTTCTCTGTGGCGGATTTTCTGTATTGGAATACGATCTTAAGACCGGCCAACGGGGCCGGCGTGCCCAGGATCTCGAGCGGCTTCTCGGAATACTTGCCGGAACTGAAGCCGCCCTGGTAGTAAACAACAATGCGGCGGCGGTGCTCTTAATTCTGGTAGCCCTGGCAAACAACCGGGAGGCCATAGTTTCGAGAGGGGAGCTGGTACAAATCGGTGGCGGTTTCCGGGTGCCTGAAATTATGGAGCAAAGCGGAGTCATCCTCAAAGAAGTGGGCACCACCAATCAGACTTACCTGGCCGATTATGAAAAAGCCATCAGTGAAAAAACCGGTTTGCTGCTCAAGGTTCATCGCTCCAACTTCAGCCTGCGGGGTTTTACCAACGAGGTAAGCGTTGATGAACTCATGAGACTTGGCGATAAATATCATCTCCCGGTTGTCTACGATGTAGGTAGCGGTGCATTTTTCAATACGCAGGAGTATGGGCTGGAATATGAACCAACTGTTCCGGATGCCGTCAGAGATGGCGCCGATATAATCTGCTTCTCCGGGGACAAACTTTTCGGAGCCTCACAGGCAGGCATAATTGTCGGTAAAAAGAAATACATCGATAAAATGCGCAGTCACCAGCTGCTGAGGGCAATACGCATAGATAAAATTACGACAGCCATTCTGGAAGCGGTTACTTTGCTGTATTTGAATAAAGAGGCAAAGCAGGCAGTTCCTGCATGGCATATGATGGAACTGCCTGCGGAAGAAATCGGCAGGCGTGCACAATTGCTTGCGGCAAAGATTAAAGCTGCAGGCATCAAGGCTGAGGTCAAGCCGGCTTTCAGTACAATAGGGGGCGGTTCCCTGCCGGACCAGACCCTCGGCACCTTTGTAGTAGCAGTTGAGCCTGAAATCTCACTGGAAGCGTTCTCGTCGCGCTTGAGAATGGGGACCCCGCCAGTAATCGGGAGGATAGAGAACGAGCGTTTTCTTTTTGACCTGCGCACCGTTTTTCCAGAACAGGAAGAAACGCTTGTACAGAAGATACTGGAAAATGCCAGATAAAGCTTATGTTAACTATTGGTACAGCAGGACATATCGACCACGGTAAATCCAGTCTGGTAAAAGCCCTTACCGAGATTGATCCTGACCGCTTGCCGGAAGAAAAAGTCAGGGGGATGACTCTGGATCTGGGGTTTGCCTGGCTTAAACTCCCTTCCGGGGAAAAGGTCGGCATAATCGATGTTCCCGGGCATGAGCATTTTGTGCGTAATGTCATACCGGGCATGAGCGGGATCGACGGTGTTATCCTGCTGGTGGCTGCTGATGATGGCTGGATGCCCCAGACCGAAGAGCATTTGCAAATCATCAATTTGCTGGGTATTAAAAACTGCATTGTTGCCTTGAACAAGGTGGACCTGGTAGCGGATGAAGAATGGCTTGAACTGGTGGAGGTAGACATAGCAGAAAGGTTAAAGAACACCCTTCTGGAAGGGTCGCCGGTTATCCGGGTAAGTGCGCGTGACGGAACCGGAATCAGTGAGCTTAAAGAGGCTGTATCCAGTCTGGTCGACAAGGTAAGAGAAGGCCGCGATATTGGAAGGCCTCGCCTTCCTGTCGATCGGGTTTTCATTATCAAGGGGAGCGGAGTGGTTGTTACCGGCACTCTGCATTTCGGTTCGCTGGCTGCCGGGGATGACGTGGTAATTCTTCCGGCTGGCGCTCCTGCACATATCCGGAGCGTGGAATGCTACAAGGAAACTTCACCAAAGGTGGAGCCGGGCTGCAGGGTTGCCTTAAACCTGAGCGGAGTTAAAAGGGAAGACCTTGGCCGTGGTGATGTTATAGTACCGGCCTGGGGGGATAAAAGCACCAGCAAAATTATTAATATACAGGTAAGCCTGTTGGCCAACCCCGATTTTTGCCTGAAAAATGGAGAAGAAGTACTTGTTTACATAGAAACGGGTGAGTATTTGGCCCGGGTTGCCCTGATAGGCTGCAGGGAACTTGGCGAAGGAGAAACCTGCTTTGCCCAATTGAAGCTATACCGGGAAGCGCCGGTTTATATTGGTCAGCGGTTGATAATCCGTCGGCAGTCACCGGCTGACACCATCGGTGGAGGGATGGTCCTTGATCCATTTGCCATTACCTTTAAAGCCCGCAATACCGCTGCCACCGTATCCTGGCTTGACCGGCGCAAGGGCTTGCAGGTGGATGACCTGGTTTTGACCGAACTGGAAAAGCACCATTTTGTTGAACGCAAAGGCCTGCTGTCTTACTCCTGTTATTCACGGGATACCATAGATTCGGCAGTGGAAGGCCTTATAGGAAAAGGAACCGTCGGGGTAAAAGGAGGCTACCTGTTTGAGTTAAGGGATTGGCAGGCAGAGAAGAATAAGCTTCGCCAGATTATTGAGCTTGAGCATCGGAAAAGCCCGCTAAAGCGAGGGATGGCAGGAACCAGCGCGCAAGTTAAGTCAGGTTTGCCCCGGGATATATTTACTGTGCTGGCTGAAGAAATGCTTGAAGAAGGCAGTATAACCAGGGATGGAGACTGGCTTGCATTGCCAGGATATAAGCCGGGCCTTTCAAGCGAGCAAAAATCAGTAGAGGAGCAGATATTATCGCTTTTCAGGGCAAGCCCTTTTTCTCCTCCTACCATCAAGGAGCTGGTATCACAGTTCGGGGGCAAGGAGGACGTTGTCTATTATCTGCTGGATGAAGGCAAGCTGGTGCAGTTCTCCGAAGGTATACTGCTTGAAAAGGGAATCTATGAAAAAATTAAAAGTGATGTAGCCGCTTTTCTGAAATCTAACGGCCAGCTGTCGATACAGGACATGAACAGGCTGTTCGGACTCTCCAGGAAGTACTCAATTCCGGTTCTCGGACAGCTTGATAAGGAAAAGGTAACCCGAAGAGAGGGAGATGTCCGGGTATCCGGCTAACTTTGCAGGCCGCGATTGCTTTACAAGTTGAGCGTGCTTTCATATAATTTAGTGCAGTCAGGGCAGGTTTGGCCTGCTGATGACATGCCGGGGTGGCGGAATCGGCAGACGCAGCGGACTTAAAATCCGCCGGAATAAAATCCGTGTGGGTTCGACCCCCACCCCCGGCACTCTGTATAAAAAAAGAAGCTGCTTTTTAAAGCAGCTTCTTTTATCTCTGAACCAGAATCAGCCTTAGCTTTTGCCGATTTTGAACATTTTGGTGCCGCAATCTGGACAAACGCCTTGAGTAGCTGGCCGTCCATTTTTCATGGTGATGGCGGTAGCTCCCTTCATCTCCTTTTTGGCACGACACTTCATACAATAAGCCTGCATCCGGGTTATCCTCCTTCTTGTTGTAGCTTTGAAAGCTAGAATAAACCATTGCATGCCTGTGTGTCAAGAGAAAAGTTCCTAATTAGGAGGTGTAACAGAGATAACGGTACAAAAGTACCAGGATCAGGGCTTGAATACAGGAGCCATGGGTAACAGAAGAGTACAACCGGGTTCCCGGTTAATATAACTGCGGGTATAGTTTGAAGGAAATGAATACACCACCTGCGCTTTGGGATGCTCCAGGCAAAACAGGAATACTCCTACCGTCTGAGATTTTGTGCCGAACGGACCGATTACCATATTGTAGCCATCCTTGACTTCCTGGAATATGATTTCAAGGGCGTTTCTGGCAGCATAAGGGTCATCCGGCGGAACGGTTCTTACCTCGACTGCCGGAAGGGACAAAAGCCGGGCGTTGTTACGCTTGGCATAATCGAGGTACTCCTCCTTCCCGTCCCGGGGAGGGTTGGTGATAATTCCTATCACCTTTGCCGGATTGAAGTGCTTCCAGACGCTGAGCGCTCTTTCCGGCTCGAACCCCAAAAACATGATAAGCAGGGTTTCCTTGTCCATCGACATATTGCCGAAGAAGTTGGGCACCGTAGTTATTTGTTCCACTCCTCTGGTAAGCCGGGTAGGGGCGTAAGTTTGTGTGGTGTGTATAAGGCGGGGAATCCCCATATTTTGTTCGGCGACCAGAAAATGCAAAAGCTCCAGCAGGTATATTTTGGTAAAGCTGGAAATATCTATAGTAATGCAGGGTTCGTCAGGATCCTTGGGCTTGCAGCGGTTCCAGACGGTTCTGAGCTGGTTAATTGCTTCGGTCGGTGCGTCACGCTGGCAGCGGACGACAAAAACACCTTCACTGGTGCGTTTTCCCAGTTCTGCCTGAAGCTTGAACAGGTTGGTTTCAACCTGCTGTTTATAGAAAGGGTCTTCTACCACAAATATGATGCTGAAACGGGTGCGGAACGCCATCCCCATCTTGGAGACAGCCTTGATGCAGCGATCTTCAAACCCTGCACAGCAGATAAAAAGGTCGTCCGGGCCATATTCGTTGATCCGGTTCAGGTGTTCTATTTCTACTGGTTGATCGTGTATTTTCATCTGTCTTGTTAAAACACCGGTGCCTGTATCACTGCCAACAATATAATCAGCAGCGCCAAGAATGTCAACAGCGCTCATCTCTCCTGCTGTGCTTTCAGATATTAAATTCCCAAAACTGGTGCCGGGCATGGTGTATTAATGGTCGGGGGTTGACCCTTTTTGGTGGTATTGGGTATCATATGACTATGTCACGCATTATCCTGGCAGTGGCGATGCTGGCACTCCATACCCCGATATTTGTAAACACTCCGGTTAATACTTCTACTTCTGACCACCAGCCGGTTTTAAGCTGGGAAAGTGTAAATATGCCTTCCGAGGGTTTGGTCATTGATCCCGGAAGCGATGTTTTGCAACTGCTTGCCGATTGCGGGTCCAGACTTTTCAGCGTAGTCCAGAACAGCGGGTGCAATCTTTATTGTTCAGGCGATGGTGGATACCACTGGGAACAGCTTGCAACACTTGAAGACGGGTTTGTAGAACTCGTGGAACAACCCGGTAAAGCAGATATCCTGTATTACGCAACATCTTCCACAGTTTTTCGCTCAGATGACGGAGGCCGCTCATTCTCGGTTACGCCACGCCTTCCCGGAGTAGATGGAGTGGATTGCCATATCACCGCTATCTCTGCTGCTGTGATCGAAGGTCAGGAGATGCTGGCTGTAGCCGTAGCGTCATCTCACCCAAAAGGGGGAGGGGGCGTTTACTTGTTGCGGCCCACAGAGTGGCTTGCCCGCTGGCATGACAGCGGTCTTGCCAACTTCGATGCCTGTGATATAGCTTTTATCCCCGGCGGCAACGATGAACTCGTCCTGGCAACCATCGGAACTCAGACAGGCGAAATTATTTTGAAAACGATGGTAGGCAATTCAGGCTGGGGCTCCATATGGAATGACGGAATCTTCCCTCAAGGATCAGAAGCCTCACAGGAACTGAAGGGGGCTTCTCTGGCTTTGCCTGATAATTTTGATCCGCATTGTCCGGTAATTCTGGCAGGGCTTGAGAGCGATGGCGGCGGTGTATACCAGGTTGAACTGGCTGTTAATCCATCGGAGACTGTAGTTTACAGGTTAACCGGTGATACCGGAATGGCTGTAACATCACTGGATGCAGGCAACGACGGGGTTATCCTGGCAGGAACGGCCGGCACTGGCGGGCCGTGTTTTTCTGATGACCGGGGTGTAACCTGGACATGGCCGGCCAAGCCTCCAACCGGTGATTCGGTTACATCCGTTTTGCTGGTTCCGGAGGGCTGGTACACGTCTGCCAGTGGCACTGAGAGCGCAGTATCCTTCTCCCGTGATGGCGTCTGCTGGCATCAATTGGCATTCGTTGATACGCGTATAGATTCCCTGCTCGACTTTGCCATATCGCCTGAGTTCAGCCGGGATAGTACCCTGTATTTACTGACCTGGGGCGGTAGTTCCAGCCTGTGGTATTCAGCCGACGGAGGGAGCAGATGGACCCGTTACTTAAACAGCACCGTAGCTGATGGTATTTTCTCAAAAATAGGCCTCTCGCCGGAGTTTGGCAGCGAGAGCAAGGAAGTCTTTCTTGCTGGTGAAGGCTCGGACGGGTTTCTGGTGTGGAGATCGGTAGACGGCGGCAGAAATTATACTGCCAGGAAATGCCCGCTCAAGATTGATTGCTGGGAAATCACCGGGGACGGAGAATTGCTGGCAGGAGGTTTCGATGGCATTCATGGCGTTATCCTTCGCTCGAAAAACGGCGGCTTCACCTACATGCAAACGGAAATCGGAAGCGCCCCAGTACATTCTCTGGAAGCCTTGCCGGACGAATCATCCGGCAGCCAGGTGCTGGCGGGAGATATTGCCGGAAACATTTACTTTTCCCGAGATTCAGGAGCAAGTTTCTGCCAGTTGCCCGGAACGGAAGAATTGAGCGGCGCGGTGAGTGTTGCTTTCGATACTGCTTTCAGTGAAAACAACCGTATATTTGCGGCGTCGGATTTGCCCGGTGAAGGAATAGCGTCTGGCAGAATCGCTGAAGAAACAGATTGGATAAGGCTGGAAACTGGAGAGGAACCAGCCGCTTTCAGAATAGGCGGGCTGGCCGTCAGTGACAGCGGGCTGGTTTATGCGGCCGATTTACAGCCATTGAATTTGGAAACTGGCCGGGGCAGTGCAATACGTGTGCTTGAACCTGCACGAAGCTCTGAAGTTGTTGAAGTATTTACAAAGGGGTTGCAGGAAGGATGTTCTCTCCGGAAACTGGTATCGTCAGGAAACGTACTATGGGCAATGGATATTAATCACAACAGGCTGCTGCGTTACGTGGATACTCTGGTTGAACCGCCGGAATTAATAATGCCTGCAGATGGAGCGGAAGGTATTGGTATTGCCGGAGCTAGTTATGCAAGCGAAATAACACTTGAATGGGCAGGTTTACCCGGTGCCGCAAGGTACCGGTGGCAGGTTTCCGAGGTTCCTTCTTTTGCAGGCATTGATGAGAATATGGAAGGCGTGACAACCGGCACCAGGGTAACTTTGCCCCTGCTGGAGGCTGAACATAGCTATTTCTGGCGTGTGAGGGTGGCAGGCCCGGTCTCCAGCCCGTGGGCTAAGGCAAAACAGTTTGAAACCGCTCTTGCAACCAGTGTAGTTGCCCCACAGCTGAAAAAGCCGCTCCCCGGGGAAAAAGACATTATTGTCAATCCGCTTTTTCAGTGGGAAAAAATTGAAGGAGCAGAGTATTACGAGCTGGTGGTGAGCGCTGACCCGGGTTTTGAAGAGGTTGAAATAACCTGTACCGGGCAGCAGTCGCTGGCTGCCAATGCCTGGCAGGCTGACGAGGAACTTGAATACAGTACAGGTTATTTCTGGCGTGTAAGGGCCGTAGATGCCGGAGGAGCAAGTGACTGGAGTGATGTGGGCAGCTTTATTACCGTCGATGAGCCCGTACTGTCTCAACCCCCGTTGACCGGGTCTCCTGTGACGACTGTTACAACACCAGTCACAACGGTCGTTACACTGCCGGTTACTACAGGTGCGGGCATCGGAGATATTACCGTGGTTGTTCCAACTCTGGAGGTGCCGGGCCAGACAACAGTGGTAACACAGGCCCCCGGCATCAGCCACTCCCCGGTAATTATCCAGATGCCGGAATGGGGCTATGTAGTAATAGTGATGCTGGGTTTGGTGCTGTTCGTATTGCTTGTGCTGCTGGCGGTAGTGATTATGAAAAAGCCTCCCGGTAGATAGTAAAGGGAGGCTTTATTGAGAATGATCGCTTTTAATTATGAAGGGTTATCCAGGAGTATAACCTGCGTGGCTTGCGGAAGGTTGTTTTTGGTAATGTTGAACTTCGGCTGCGCCGTTATTCCCTGGGCTCCTATTTCGCTCAGGAATTTGTCCACCGGATCGAGCTCAAGATTTGTTCCGGGAGTTTTATAATGCATGGGTATTACGATCTTTGGCTCCATGCTTCGTACCAGCTTGGCTGCAAGGGCGGCGTTGATGGTAATGTTTCCCCCGACCGGAAGAAACAGAATATCTACATTGCCGATCATTTCTATCTGCTCGTCGTTTAAGAGATGCCCCAGCCGCCCCAAATGGCAGATAGAAAGCTCTTCAAACTCAAGCGCGTATATGGTATTTTTACCACGAATGGAGCCTTTGTTTTCATCCTGGTAAGAGGGAACACCTATAACAAGGACATTACTTACTTCGTATTCGCCCGGCCCGCGGATGATATAAGGTTCCGGGCTAATTTTTTCAATGGCGGCATCTGCCGCGGGGTTCGCATAGCTGAGACAGATTACATTGGCGGTAACCCGGTTTAATGTATTGCCGTTCTCTGCAAGAAAGGGATCGGTAAGGACAGTAACCTGTTTACCTTTAATGCGGAAATAAGATTGACCCAGCCAGTTGATTTCCATAATTGCAGGTTAATATTAGCATACGCATGTCCAAACGGGCAAACAAGTATGCGGGTATTTTCAGAAGGAACGCTTCCATTGCCTGTCGTGGTATATTATTGGTATGCGTATAGCGATTCTGGCTGATATACATGCCAATCTGGCTGCCTTCACGGCGGTTCTCAGGGATTGTGAACAGCGTGGCGGTGTAGATGAATACTGGTTTCTGGGCGACCTGGTCAATTATGGACCCGATCCGGAAAAATGTATTGAGCTCATGAGACGGCTGAAGCATTGTGCGGTCGCCGGCAACCATGACCTGGCTGCTGTCGGAAAATTATCAACCCGGTTTTTCAATCCGGATGCGGCGACTGCCATGGAGTGGACGATAAAACAACTGAATCCGCAAGATGCCGGATTTTTGTCGGGGCTTGAGCCTGCGCAGGAGCGCGGAGACTTTACCCTGGTGCATGGAAGTCCCAGAGATCCGGTTGGTGAATACCTGAAATCCAAGGGCCAGGCTGAAGAGAATTTCGGTTACTTCCGGAGCAGATATTGTTTTATCGGGCATTCCCATGAACCCCTGATATTCCGGTTGGGTGAAGACGGGAATACTTCATATGTGAACTTTACCGAAGGGATTGGCCAGGTAATCGGTGACTTCCGTTTGATAATTAATCCCGGAAGCGTTGGCCAGCCGCGTGACGGCGATCCAAGGGCAAGTTATGCCATGCTTGATATTGAGACTTCGATGATCAAGCTGTACCGTGTGGCTTATGATATCGGGGCAACTCAGATTAAAATGGTCAGGGCAAATCTTCCCATGCGCCTGGTGGCACGGCTGGAGAAAGGGCTGTAGTTGGAAAAAACCGGAGATAAAAACAGCAAGCCATCGCTTGGCAAAGAGACCCGGGATCTGTTGAAGGAATCAGGCCTCAAAGCCAGGAAAAGCCTCGGGCAGCATTTTCTGGTGGACAGGCGGGTGCTTGGCAAGATTATAGCGTCAGGCGGTATTACGAAGGAAGACGTCATCATTGAAGTTGGGCCGGGATTGGGAGTATTGACGCTCGAGCTTGCTAAACTGGCCGGGCAGGTTATCTGTATAGAAATTGATTCAAGCCTGGCGGCTAATCTTGGGGGCCGGTTATCGGGAATCGATAACGTAAGTATTCTTAACCGGGATGTGCTGGGCACCCGGCCTTCAGAAGTTCTGCCCCCGGGAGAAACCCGGTATAAGGTAATTGCCAATCTTCCCTATTACATCACTTCTCCAGTTTTACGCCACTTTCTGGAAGCTGAGGTTCGCCCGTGCCTTATGGTGGTAATGGTTCAAAAAGAAGTTGCACGTTCAATTGCGGCCATTCCCGGAAAAATGAGCCTGCTGAGTGTCGGGGTCCAGTTGTACGGGCGGGCAGAGATCATTTCTGCGGTTCCGGCCAGAAGTTTTCACCCTGTGCCTAAAGTAGACTCGGCTGTCGTCCGGGTGACAAGTTATCCTGAGGAAATCATACCGGCCGGGTGCCGTGGCAGTTTTTTTGAAGTTGTTCGAGCCGGATTTGGCTCGCCGCGAAAACAACTGATAAATACACTTTCTCACGGCCTTGGAATGGACAAGGAAAACGTATCAGGGAGGATGCTCGAGGCGGGAATTGAACCAAAAAGAAGGGCGGAAAGCCTTTCTGTTGAGGAATGGTGCTGCCTCTGGAGAGTGCTCAAAAAGGATGAAGGAGAAGGCGAATGTTTGCACTGAAAGCCCCGGCAAAAATTAACCTGACCCTGGAAGTAATTGGAAAGCGCCCGGATGGATATCACGAGGTTGCCAGTATTATACAGGCTATCTCGTTGTCGGATATCCTGGAGTTTGAGCCGGCTGAAAATTTTGCCTTTCTATGTGATAGTCCTGACTGGAAGGCTGAAAAGAGCCTGGTATCCAGGGCCTCATCACTTTTTGTCTCGCGTTTGGGAGCTGGTGGTGGAGCCAGGATTAATATCCACAAAAACATTCCCTTTTCTGCCGGGTTGGGGGGAGAAAGCAGTGCTGCGGCTATCACGCTAATAGGTCTCAACCATCTGCTTCAGGCTGACCTCCCTCCGGGCGATTTATACCACCTGGCAGAAAAGCTGGGCAGTGATGTGCCTTTCTTTCTCACCGGAGGTACTGCTCTGGTATCGGGCAGGGGTGAAAAGGTAAGCCCCTTGCCGGCACTGCCGCATTACTGGGTCATTTTGCTGATTCCGGCAGACATGGATACTCCCGGCAAGACCGAGAAGATGTATGCATGTCTGAGGCCAGGAAACTTCACTGCCGGCAGGATAACCGATGATTTCATCTCTTCCCTTGCCCATGGTGATATGAAAACGCTTCCTGATCTTTATAACGTGTTCGAAAGGGTGGCGGGACAGGTTTTTGGCGGCATCGATTGGTACAAGGAACAATTCTATCTGGCTGGAGCCAGCAGGGTGAACATGGCAGGCTCAGGTCCGGTGCTTTTTTCAATGGAAACAGATAAAACTGCTGCTGAACAGATAGTCCAGCGTTTAAAACAACAGGGATTAAAAGCAATACTTGCTCATACCCTGGACTCTTTGGGGCCTGCAGGCTTTATATAGAATCCTGGTTATTGCTCCGGCTTGCTGTCCTGGAGCAGGTTTCTGGCCAGTTCCGTTTCCTGCTGCCGGGAAGAAACGCTTCCGTTAAGCCGTTTTTCCTGAATTGCCAGTAGAGCTTGGCCGATAGCCGGGCCCGGAGAGTAGCCGAGCCTGATCAGATCCTCTCCCCCCAGGATTGGCCTGATGTGCCGAAGTTCTGTCAAATATAATTCAAGGCGCTTTTTTACTATGTGGTGTGGACAGGCAATAGCGCACGCTTTGATAGCCAGAGGGTCAAAACCCGCAAGCAGGTAATAAATATCCGAAGGCCGCATATCCGCTTTCTTTAAATCGTCCTGTTTTTGCTTTAACCGGCTGATGCCGGAGACTGTTTTTGCTGCGTCAGCGGGGAGATTTAACCGCTTGATCAGTTTATTGTTGTCTTCATTGCCTAGCCGGTAGTTCAGCAGTGCCATGTAAAGAGCAAATGGAACAGCTTGCGGAGAGTAAGCTCCCCTGGCGGCTTCGAACCATTTTGCCTCTGTTTTGTCAAAAATCAGGGCTTCGGAAATTTCCCCTAACACTGAAAGCTGATAAGCCCTGGCAAGGGCCATTTCAGGCGCCTGTTCTGCAAAAATACACTCAAACTCATAGCGCAGCCGGTCTGCAGAGAGGGAGGAAATGTTTCCCTTTCCTTTTTCCAGCAGTTTCAGGGTTGCCGTTTCAATTTTAAATCCGAATCTTTGCTCATAGCGTATTGCCCGAAAGATGCGGGTAGGGTCATCTGTGAAACTGGCGGGATGCAGGATGCGTACAAGCCTGCCTTCAAGATCGGCAAACCCTCCCAGGGGATCGATCAGCCTGCCGTAGTTTTCCCCGGAAACAGATATGGCCATGGAGTTTATAGAAAAATCCCGCCGCCTGAGATCGTCCTCGATTGTTCCGGCCTGTACTGTCGGAAGCGCCCCGGGGTGGCTGTATGCTTCCTTCCTGGCAGTTGCAACATCAATGGAAAAACCTCCTACGCTGAGTTTGGCAGTTCGGAATTGTTCATGCAGGGTTATTTCACCGTCAAAGATCCTGGCCAATTCAATTGCCAGTGAATGAGAATCTCCCTCTACAACCAGGTCGATATCCTTGCCGGGCAAACAAAGCAGCAAGTCCCTTACCATGCCTCCGGCAATATAGAGACTTTCTCCCCGCTTCAGGCAATGCCTGCCTGCCTGTTCGAGCAGGCGGTGAAGTTCATCCGGAAGGCCGGATTTGAGCCGGTATATAATTGTTTCAGTGTTTGGAGGTTTCATACCAATTCCTGCGGTTAACTGGCAATTATAGCACACAAAAAACTGCCCGGGGGCAAATTACAGGGAGCCAACCAACATATGCACGCCGATACCAATCAGTAAAATTCCGCCCAAAACCTCTGCCCAGCGTCCCAGCAGTCTTCCGGAGCGATTGCCAATAATGTATCCAGCTGCTGAAGCTATAAAGGCGGTAACGCCGATGATCAGGCAGGCGCCGGGTAGAGAAACTGCAGCCATTGCAAAGCTCAAACCGGCTGCCATGGCATCAATACTGGTGGCAAAGCTCAATCCGACCAGTAGCCAGCCGCGGGTATAATCGCCCGGTTTTTTCTTTTGTTCCCTGTTTGTTATTCCTTCCCAGAGCATGTGCCCCCCGACCAGGGCGAGCAATAAAAAGGCGCCCCAGCCGGTGACCGGGGCCAGCATAGATACAACACTTTTGCCCAGCAGCCAGCCAAAAACAGGCATTAAAGCCTGGAATAATGAAAAGCTGGTTCCAATTCTGAACATGGCAGATATGGAAATCTTTTTCTCATGAGTGCCGATACCCAGAGAAACGGCAAAGCAATCGGCGCTGAGGCCAAGTGCGATTAACAGCAGGTAGCTAAAACCAATTTCTGGCATTGGTTCAACAGTATGCCATAACTCTCTGTTTATTTAGAAATACCTGTTCTTCGAACCCGTGCCGGGGTGTCATTTGAGGCGCACAGCGTTTATAATATACACGTCTGAGGCCAGAGGAAAACATAAAGGGGGAATAAGGCTAATGGAATCCATCAGGTGCGAGCTTGATCATTTTCCCAGACTGCTCAAAGTCTACCAGATGATTGCCGATGGCAAGGAGGGTGTGACTGCGAAGGAACTATCCGGGCATCTGGGAGTTAATGTACGCACGGTTTATCGGGACATTAAAGAACTGGAACAGGCCGGTGTTCCGATATGGGAAGAAAAAACCAGGTATTATATCAGCAACAAGCATTTTCTTCCGCCCTTGAACCTGACAGTGCCGGAAGCTATCCAGATCTTTCTTTCCTTAAGGCTGCTTATGCAGTTTGCGCGCCGAAACTCTGTGGATATGGCCAGCCTCTTTCTCAAGCTTGAAAAGATTGTGCCCCTGCCTCTGCAGGAGGAGATCAGCAAGGCTTGCCGCTGGATGCAGGATTTGCCGGCAGACCCCCGGCTGAACCGCAACCTGTCACTTCTGGCGCAGGCCTGGATTACCCGCTCGAGGGCAAAGATTGTATACAAATCTCTGGATGCCGAAACAGCAGCCAGCCGGATAATAGAGCCCTATTTTATAGAACCGGCAGCCAGCGGGCGAAGCTGTTACGTGATCGCTTATTGCTTGCTCAAGAAAGAGATCCGCACCTTCAAAATCGAACGAATCCAGAGTGTGTATGTCACTGAAGAGCATTACACGATACCGGAAGAATTCGATGCCAACCGTTATCTCAGCCCGTCGCTGGGTATCATGGTAACCAGCGATGAGTTAACGATAGTTGAGCTGAGGTTCAGACAACAGATTTCACGCATTATTGAAGAATCTGTCTGGCATCCTTCCCAGAAGCTGGAAAAAAAGGGCGACGGTTCTCTTGGGATGACGATGGAGGTCAATGACACTCCCGAACTGGTAAACTGGATACTCGGCTGGGGAGATAATGTTGAAGTGATTTCTCCGGAATGGTTCAGGCGGAAGATAAGTGACCAGGCCGCCAGGATGGCGGCTATCTATTCCTGAACATGGGCAATTTGACTGATTGCGACTTCACTCAGGGATAAACTGTAAGATATGCAAGATGCTTATATAGATATCGAAACAACCGGGCTTTCTCCGGTATCGTGCTCAATAACAGTGGTGGGAATTTTCCTGGTTAGCCGGACCAGCCAGCAGCTGGTCCAGCTGGTTGGGGAAAAAATCACCCGCTCAAGTGTCGAGGAAGCCGTTTGCGGTGTAGATACAATATATACATACAATGGTCAGAGGTTCGACCTGCCTTTTATCCACGATGCTCTGGGCCTGGACTTGAGGCGTCACTGCCGCTCCCACCGGGACTTGATGTTTGATTGCTGGCACAAGAATCTCTACGGTGGGCTGAAAAAAGTTGAAATCCGGCTTGGCATTTCCCGAACTGTTGAAGGAGTTGGTGGCTGGGAGGCGGTTTTGCTCTGGCGGCGGTACCAGCAGTGCGGTGATGCCCAGGCTCTGGACACCCTTCTCAAATATAATGCAGAAGACGTGATGAATTTGAAAATATTGAGGGAAAAACTGGAAGCCATGAGCCGGGTTTGAACGCCGCCTGGCGCCTTGCTCTCTTTTAGACCGCAGTCTATGGTTCAGGTTTGCCGGTTGCGGGCTGCTTCCAGGGAACAGAAAAAAGTTCCG
>Ga0172377_10001453_pt1 | contig 23922 bp, 19 predicted proteins | sample Pumphouse3metaG_FD_119749 | JGI IMG/M metagenome (GOLD analysis project Ga0172377, IMG submission 119749) | Leachate microbial communities from a municipal landfill in Southern Ontario, Canada - Pumphouse #3 metaG | ecosystem: Engineered > Solid waste > Landfill > Unclassified | place: Canada... | reverse complement strand
CTTCGTCTCGTGATAAAGACTATGGCTCAGGATTTCGGCAGACTTAGTAGATGGCCGAATCAATCTCAATAAACATAATAAGTTATAAGGTTGCTTCGGTCGCTTCGCTCCCTCGCAATGACGCGAAAACGATATTTCACATAACTCTAATTTTTGTTAATATCTTTTTGCTCTTTTTTCGTTAGAAACCGTGTGTCACACTGAAATAGAACTGTCCTTCTTTTTTATCATCGTAATTGTCGGAAAGGGGATACCCCCAATCAAGTTTTACGGGGCCTATGGGAGTTTTTACCCTCACTCCGATGCCCGCGCCCGCTTTGAACCCGGCATCGTCTTTCGCTCCCGTTAGCGCTTTAAGGTCGGCTTCTTCCCATACATTACCTATGTCGAAAAACACCGCCCCCTTAACAAGATTTTTAAAGACCGGGAACGACACTTCCGCGTTACCGATAAGTATTGCCTCTCCGCCCAAAGCCGAATTCGTTCCCCTGTCCCTTGGCCCTACTCCTCTTTCCTTGTAGCCTCGTATAGTTCTCGCTCCGCCGGCAAAATATCTTTCGTATATGGGCACTTCATCGGACTTGCCGTAATCCTGAACAAAACCGCCTGACCCTTTAAGCTCGAGAACCACATTCTCTATTATGCTGTAGTAATAGTACAAATACCCGTAAAACTTGTAGAAATCCTTGTCTCCTCCTATAAATCCGCCGGCATTCTCAAGGGACGTTCCGGTAAGAAAACCTTTGGTGGGAGAGAACATATTGTCTCTTACGTCATATTGCAAACTCCACGTTATCCTGCTTATGAAATTTGTTCCCACTTCTCTTCTGAGCGCGTCTGTGGCTTCATCGGCTATGTTGGATATTTTTACTTCTTCCAGATTATAAACCAGACCTGTATTAAGATTGTCTGTCAATTCTTTTCCCAGCCTTAAACTCCCCCCCGTACGAATCTCATCATACCCATACCCCGTGTCCCCTGAACAATCCTGTTCTGTCCTGTACAGGTCAAAACCGAAAAGATAGGGGAGATCAAATATCCACGGATCGGTCCATCCTATGTAATAATTTGTCCTGTGGCTGCCCAGCTCCGCCCTTACCGTAAGGTCCTGCCCGCTTCCGGTGAAAGTCGGGAAATTCATGACGTCAAAGTTCCTCTGCCTAAGCTGTACGAACCCTATAAAAGCGTCTACAGAGCTATATCCTCCGCCCAGAGAGAACTCTCCGGTCTTTGTTTCCTTGACTGTTACATTGAGATCCATGACATCTTTCCGGGCTGTCGGAGATGTGTCAAAATAAACATCTTCGAAATAACCGAGATTATATATCCTTTCCTTGCTTTTCTTCAGCTTTTCTCCGTCATATCTCTCTCCGGGATACAACCTCATTTCCCGCCTTATTACTTTATCTTTCGTCCCGATATTTCCGATAACATTAACCATTCCTACATACACCACATCATGGGCAACTATGTTGTACGTAAGATCCATCCTGTCGGTAGAAGCGTTATATTTTTGGGCGATATCGATCTCCGCGTTCATATATCCTCTGTCATAATACAAAGTTCTCACGTTTTCAACGTCTTCTCTTATTTTGCCCAGATCAAAGGGGTCTCCGGGCCTTACTTTTGTTCTGAAATAGACCTCATCCTCCGGGAACGCCAATTCACCCTTTATCGAAAGCTCCCCCAGCAGGTATCCCTTCCCCTCGTCTATAGTTACCGTTATGAACATATCATTTCCGTCTTCGGAATAATCTATCCGGCTTGTTACCCGGGCATCCAGAAAACCCTTGCTCCTGTAAAAATTCCTTATCCTGGAAATATCCGCCTGGAATTTCTCTTCGTCAAAAGCCCCCTTCCTGATCCACCACCATGCTGTTTTTGTGGACATGAATTTTTCAAGTTCCGATGACGGAAAGTTGGCATTGCCTTCAAAAGTTATTGTTTTTATTTTTCGGGCTTCTCCCTCCCTGACAACAAAAACAAGTACCGCCATCCCCGTAACGGGATCCTGTTCCACTTTATAATCTACGTCCACACCGCTGTAACCCTGCTCAATATAAGCATTCTTTACGGCAGATACATCCCCCGCCGCGGAACTGAAATCCAGGATATCCCCCTCTTTAACACTTATTTTTTTCTCGAGACGCTGAGTCCTTATTTTGGAATTCCCCCTGAATTCTATACGGCTTATAACGGGTTTTTCCACCACCGTGAAAATAACTATAGCCCCCTCCGGCCTATCCTCTATTCTCACAAAAACATCCGCGAAATATCCCGTGGCATAAAGACGCTTGATCTCATTATTTAGAGCAGCCTCCTGCACTTCGTCTCCGGGTTTCATTTTAAGCCTGTTCATTATGGTTGCCGTACTTATTGCCTGATTTCCTTGAACCTGTATTTCCTGCACTATTTGTCCGGACGCTGCCCGGTCCTGCGCTTGTAAGCGGTTTCCGGCGCAAAAAAGGGCAAGAAATATTACCAAAATAAGGGCTATGCGCTTATTTTTCATCAAAATCCTTCTTCCTCCTCATGCCGTGACAGGTTGCTGAATCTGGTATATTCCGGCAAGAACGCCAGTTTGACCGTGCCGATAGGCCCATGCCGCTGTTTGGCTATGTTCACTTCCGCTATGCCCTTGTTCTCGTCGGTAGGGGTGTAATATTCCTCTCTCATTATGAGCATTACTATGTCGGCATCCTGTTCGATAGCTCCGGATTCTCTGAGATCGGAAAGCATCGGCCTGTGGTCCGATCTCTGCTCAACCGCCCTTGAAAGCTGGCTTATGGCAATAACCGGAACATCAAGCTCTCTTGCGAGCGCCTTCATCGAACGCGATATTTCCGATATTTCCTGCTGTCTGTTCTCACTTTTTGAGGCTCCGCGCATAAGCTGCAGATAGTCTATCACAACAAGCTGTATGTCATGTTTGGACTTAAGCCTTCTGGCTTTTGCCCTGAGTTCCAGCGCCGAGATCCCCGGTGTATCATCAATGAAAATAGGAGATTCTGATAGTTCTCCGGCGGCTTTTATCAGCTTGGGCCAATCTGTCTGGGAAAAAAATCCTGTTCTCACTTTATGCGCATCTACCCTCGCTATAGAACAAAGCATTCTCTGCGCAAGCTGGTCTTTTGACATTTCAAGGCTGAAATACGCGCAAGGCACCTTTTCCACCACGGCCGCGTGTTCCATTATCGAGATAGCCAGAGCGCTTTTCCCCATTGAGGGACGGCCGGCTAACACCACCAGATCGGATTTTTGTAATCCCGCGGTTTTTATGTCCATGTCATGGAACCCGGTCGGTATACCGGTAACGTTCTCTTTTCGCTGATAAACCCTGTCAATGGTCTCTATGCTTTCTTTTACGATATCCTTCATCTCGTGGACACGGTCTCCGCTTCGGTGTCCGGAGGTGATATTGAATATAAGCCGTTCCGCCCTATCCAGGAGTTCTTCCACTTCGCTTGAGGGATCGTAACTTTCTGAAGCTATTTTTGTGGCGGTATTGATAAGATTTCTTAGAAGTGATTTTTCCTTAACTATTTTCGCGTAATGCTCGGTATTTGCCGAAGTAGGAACGCTTCCGGCCAACTCAGCTACCCGAGCCGGACCCCCGACCTCATCCAGCATGTTCTTTTTCTTAAGCTCCTCGATAAGGGTGACTATATCCACCGCCCTTCCGGAATCGTAAAGCTTAAGTATTGCCCCGTATATCTTCCGGTTGCCTTCGGTGTAAAAAGCGCTTTCGTCCAGATAGTCCATCGCGACCGCGATAGCATCTCTGTCTAAAAGCATCGCGCCAAGAACCGCCGTCTCGGCTTCAAGATTTTGAGGAGGCATTTTCTCGATAAGCGTTTTTGGGATCATTTTATATTTCCCGGCGAGAAACTATTTCTTTATAACCCATACCTTGGCCTCGGTCTTTACTTCCGGATGCAGCTTTATTACCACATGGTACAAGCCTATGGCCTTTATGGGTTCATCAAGTTCTATTTTTCTCTTGTCGATCTCTATTCCTTCGGCGCCAAGAGCGTCTGCTATCATTTCCGCGGTTACTGCCCCGAACAGCTTATCTTCCTCTCCGGCTTCCATGGGAATAGTACATGACGATGCCGCTATTCTTTCGGCCAAAAGTCCGCATTCTTCTTTTGCTTTTCTGGCCTTTCGCGCCGCCTGGCCTTTTTTCTGTTCAAGCACTTTAAGCGCGCCGGGAGTAGCCTCTATCGCTTCTTTCCTCGGTATCAGGTAATTCCTCGCGTACCCTTCCTTTGTGTCTACTTCATCCCCCATTTTCCCGAGATTCGCCACGTCCTTTATAAGGATAACTTTCATTGCGTTCTCCTTCTCTTTCTCTGCAGGCCTTCGGTTATCCGCACGAAGGGTATAACCGCCGCCAGCCGGGCTTTCTTTACAGCGTTCGCCACCATTCGCTGATGTTTAGAACAATTCCCGGAAAGCCTGGACGAAATTATCTTTCCCCTGTCTGTTATGAAATGACTTACATAATCCGCGTCCCTGTAATCTATTGAGGTTACTTTCCCTCTGCAAAGCCGGCAGGGTTTCTTTTTGAAAACTTTTCTCGGTTGTTTTTCTTCTCTTTTTTTCGCCATTTGCTGTTCTCTCCTCTTGCTTTTTGTCAGAACGGGACTTCGTCTCCCTTGTCCGTTGATTCATCGAGATCTATAGATTCCACTCCCGGGGCATAATTCCTTTCTGAACTGCCCGCCGGGCTTCTTGTTTCCGGGGATTGCGGCCTGTCTCCTTTAGCCCCTATGAACTGCACGCTTGTCGCTACTACATCCAAAGAGTTCCTTTTTTGCCCTTCCGGAGTTTCCCATGAACGTGATTTAAGCCTGCCTTCGACCAGTACCGGCCGGCCTTTTGAAAGATACTCTCCGCACACTTCCGCCATTTTTCCCCACACCTCTACCCTTACGTAAGAAACCTCTTCCTTCTTTTCCCCGGCCGCGTCCTTGTATGCCCTGTTTATAGCCAGTGAGAAATTGGCTACCGCTGTTCCGCTAGGTATGTACCTTAGCTCCGGGTCCCTGGTAAGATTTCCCATGAGGAACACTTTATTCAAACTTGCCGCCATAACCCTGCCTCCTGTTGTATTTGACCTCCCTAACACCTCTATCTTGAACAGGTTGGGACAACCGGATACCCTTTATTCTTTGATATCTATCAGAGTTCTCAGAATATCGGTGTTTATGCGGAACTGCCTCATCATGCGAGGAACATCCGTGGGTACCGCCGTAAAAATAACATCGTAATATACCCCTTCTTTGTGTTTTTTGATGGGGTATGCCAGGCTTTTTTTCCCGATCAGGTTGTCGCTGACCACCTGTCCGGAATTTTCGCCTATGACCGAGCCTATTGCCGCCTTAACCTCGTCAATCGAATCGATCTTCCCGGGCGCTATGATAAAGAGCCCTAAGTATTTTCTAGTGTTTTCCATAGTTTCCTTTTGATTGTTTTTAGATGATAACATACATTAAATCCGCGCGCAAGGACAATTAAAGTGCCTCAGGAAGCTTCTCTCCGGATGTTTTTCGGTCGTTGTATCCTGCCATCGCCCGTTTTAAACCCTCAGAAAGCCACTTTTCCGCGCATATCGCCGCTTTTTGTATAACCTCGTCCAGCACCTTACTTTCTTCCGCAAGAAAATCCGACAGAACATGATCCTTCATGTCGATGAGGGGAGCGCCTTTACCTACCCCCACCCTGAGCCTCGCGAAATCCGTTCCGATGTACTGGATTATCGATCCGAGCCCGTTATGCCCCCCGCTTGACCCTTTCCCCCTTATTCGTATCGTCCCGAGCGGTAAAGCAGCATCGTCGTTTATTACAAGAAGGTCTTCTTTTTTTTCAAGATGACGGGCGCAAACGGCGTTAACCGCCTCTCCGGACAGATTCATGTAGGTTTGAGGTTCGAACAATATCACATCTTTGCCGAAGATCTTGCCGAATCCATAAAGCCCGCCAAACGCTTTTTTTTTCAACAATATCCCGTGTTTTTGTGATATCTCTCTTATTACCATGAACCCGGCATTGTGCCTCGTATTCTTATATTCTTTGCCGGGGTTCCCTAATCCCGCTATTATCTTCATTCCCCGTTATTCCTTTTCGGCGTCTTCCTCCTCTTCCTCGGACTCTTCCTTACCCTTCTTGATCAGTTCCGGCTCTACCTCGCCTTCCTCCGGCGCCTCTTCTGTTTCCTCGGCCTCCGGAACATGCACCGACGCCACAACATGGTCTTCATCCTCGAGTACTGTTACCCCCGGTAAAGAAGGGAGGTCTTTTACATGGATAACGTCGCCTATTCTAAGAGATTCCACATTGACCTCTACCTTTTCCGGTATTTCCGTGGGCAAACATTCTATCTCCATTTCCCACAGACCCTGCGTGAACACCCCGCTGTCTTCCGTAACTCCCAACGCTTCTCCCTTGATCACTATGGGAATATTTACCGTTATCTTCTCTGACAGAGAGATCTCGTGAAAATCCACGTGTATTACCTTATCCGTAAGAGGATCTATCTGTGTTTCCTTAACAATTACTGTTCTCTCATCCTCTGTTTCCCCGTTTGAGATTTTGAGGTTTATTATAGCGTTCATGCCGGCTTCTGTATGTATCGCCTTAAGAAGTTCCTTTTGCCCCACCTGAACAATGAGCCCTGTTTCTCCGCCCTTGTATACCACTCCCGGGACCATGTGTTCTCTCCGGGCGAGTTTAGCGGCGCCTTTCCCTGTTTCACGGCGTAAAACCGCTTCAAGATTTATGTTTGCCATTTTCTCTCCACCTCTCCTTTTTTATTGTTCCGTATCTCCGATGTTTTACGGTCATTCGAACAAGACGCTTATAGATTCTTCCTTGTGTATTCTTTTTATGGCTTCTCCAAGCAGCGAAGCTACAGAAAGCTGTTTTATTTTACTTATCAGCTTTTCCTCTGGAATAGGGATAGTATCCGTTACCACAAGTTCTTTGAGTTCCGGCAAGGATAGCCTCTCCATTGCCGGACCGCAAAGAACCGGATGGGTTATAGCCGCGTAAACTTCTTTAGCTCCTTTTTTCTTAAGCGCTGTTACAGCCTCTACAAGGCTGCCGGCCGTTGCCACTATGTCGTCCACCAATATGACGTTCTTTCCTTTTACCTCGCCCATTACATGCATAGCCTCAGCGCTTTCATCGTCTATACGTCTTTTATCGACTATAGCGAGGGACGCTCCAATTCTTTTCGCGTAAGCCCTGGCCATTTTTATGCCGCCCACATCCGGAGACACTACCGCTATATCGTCGACCCCTTTTTCCTTGAAATATTCGCAAAAAACCCTCACCGCGTAAAGATGATCTACCGGGATATCAAAAAACCCCTGCAGCTGTCCCGCGTGCAGATCTATGGTTATTATTCTGTTCGCTCCGGCCCTCGTAAGAAGGTTTGCCACTAATTTAGCGGTTATAGGCACCCTGGGCTGATCTTTCCTATCCTGCCTGGCATAGCCAAAATAAGGCAATACTGCCGTTATCCTTCTCGCGGAAGCTCTTTTTATCGCGTCTATCATCACAAGAAGCTCCATCATGTTCTCATTGGCCGGACAGCATGTCGGTTGTACAACAAAAACATCTTTTCCTCTTACGTTAAGAGCTATTTTAACCTTGGTTTCACCGTCCTTGAACCTCCCCACTTCACATTCTCCTTGTTCTATCCCGAGATTTCTGCAGATCTCCTCGGTTAAAGCAGGATTGGCGTTACCTGAAAAAATCGTAAGATCATTCATGTCTTCTTCCTTTTTTTATGATTTCTTTTGCCGGAACACCTGCCACAACTTTCCCTTTCCCTACGTTCTTGTTCCTGGTTACCACGCTGCCCGCGCCTATAACAGCACCACTACCCACTTTGATCGGTGCTATAAGAATAGACCCAACGCCCAGGAACACCCCGTCACCTATGATCGTTCTGTTCTTTTCTTTTCCGTCATAGTTAGCCGTTATGGTCCCGGCGCCGACATTGACATCTTTTCCTACCACCGCGTCCCCCAGATAAGTGTGATGCTTTACCCTGGAGCTTTTCCCTATCTCAGAACGGCATATTTCCACAAAATTTCCTATTTCCACATTATCGCGCAATACGGTGCCCTCCCTTAGACGCGCGAAAGGCCCTATTCTGCAGCCTTTCCCCACTCTGACCCCGCTTTCGATTACCGTATTCGGGAAAATTATCGTATCCCTCCCTATCGAAGCCGAATCATCTATGTAGGCTGTATCCGGATCAACTATCGTAACGCCCGAGGACATCAATTCTTCCGCTTTTTCCCGATACACAAGCGCATTAACTTCTGCCAGTTCTTTCCGGGAATTAACCCCTATGTGCTCTTCTTTTTTGCCGCAGCTTACCGATATCACTTTCTTTCCCTTTTTCCTGAGAATATCCACTATATCGGTAAGATAGAATTCTTTTTTCTTTTCGTTCATTTCGATTTCCCGGATATATTTTACGATCTCACTCTTATGAAAACAATATGTACCCACATTTATCTCGTTTATTTTTTTCTCCGCTCCTATAAGATCTTTTTCTTCTATTATTCTCGCGATGTTCCCGTTCTTATCCCTTAATATCCTTCCGTAGGACGAAGGGTCGTCAACGCGGGCGGTAAGAAGAACGCAGGACGCGTTATCCCTGAAATGTGTCTTTACAATTTTTCTAAATGTAGCCGGGGAGATCAACGGAGTGTCCCCGCAAGTTACAAGAACCGAATTCTCGCGGCTGTTCATAAAATCCACCGCATGCGCGAGAGCGTCCCCGCTCCCCAAAAGTTCCGGTTGGCGGACAAACCTCAACTGTTCCCTGAAAAGATTTTCTATCCGCTCCGCCTTATACCCCACAACGGCAAGTATATCTTCAACCCCCGAGCGTTTCAGGTTCGACATTATTCTCTCCAGCATGGTCCTTGAAGCAATGCGGTGAAGCACCTTAGGCACGTCCGACCTCATTCTGCTCCCCATTCCCGCCGCGAGTATTACGGCTGTCACGTTTTTCATTTTTTCTTCCCTGTTGTTCGGCTCCGTACTTCGTACGGGATCAAGCTCATCGTTTGCATCTGCAAACTGTTTTTTGTTGTGGCTGGCGGGCAAGGATTCGAACCTTGACAAGCAGCTCCAAAAGCTGCGGTGCTACCATTACACTACCCGCCAACTGACTAAAGCTCTATGTCCTTATCTTTGTCCGGCACCAACTCTTCTCTTGCGGTCTCTTTTACCGGTTCAACGAAAGCCTCCGCCTCGATTTTTTCTTCCGGAACCGGGTTTATTCCGGGGTTTTCCGCCACTTCTTTTCTCTGCCGGCCGGGCCCTTTCATTTCCTTTTCGTATGCCTGCAGCACCTGGTCCTGAATGTATAGTCTGCACTCGGGGGTTATGGGGTGGGCAATATCCATATGCCCTGACTGTTTTTCGCCGTTATCGTCTTCCTTTGAGATCTCTTTTCGGGGTTGTTCTTTGCCGCACTGGTTGCAATATCTGCTCCCCCTTGTGTTCTTAAACCCGCATTTCACGCAGGCGTCCATTGTCTTTCTCGACGGCATTGCCACAAAAAGCCCGCTCGTTCCCTGTATTATCTTTACGTTCCTTACTACAAACCAGTCGTCAAATGTCATTGTCGCAAAAGCCTTCAGCTTTCCGTCCCGGCTTTCAGAAGGAAACAATCTGACTTCTGTGATCTTCATCTCATCTCTCCTTTTAGTTTTCCTTTCCCCGCCCCATTCGAATATCGAGGTCACACCGTGACAGCGTCATACACCCGCCAGCCTTCTTCTTTTGGGAACCGCTCTTTTGTTTTTTTCGCGGCCTCCTCCAGTCTTCCCATGTCAAATATCCCGAAAACCGTGGGTCCGCTGCCGGTCATCATCGCGCATTTCGCTCCCGCCTCTCGCAAAAAAGAAATAACCTCTTCCAATATAGGAAATTCACGTAATACTATTTGTTGTAAATCGTTACGTAAATATTTCAGAAGACTGGCCTGGTCACTTTTTTCCAAAAATAAGGCCAACATTGTAGCCCATGCCCCATCCATTGTCAAGTTGAAACCGGAAATCTTGTCATATACGCTTTTCGTTCCCACTTTGACCGGAGGATTTACTATCACATGCCCTAATTTTAGTGATGTTCGCGCTTTTTCGATCACATCTCCTCTTCCCGTACCGAACGCGAAACTGGCATTTTTGAGAAAAAAAGGGACATCCGCGCCCAAAGTTCCGGCGATCTCTTCTAATTTGTCTTCACAAAGAGGGTTTCCGGTTATACTATTCAGGCCCAAAAGAAGCGCCGCGGCATCACTGGACCCTCCGCCCATTCCCGCCGCAACGGGAATGTTTTTTTCTAACTCCACGTTAAAATCAAGCCTGTTACCCGAAGCAAGGTTGAAGCCCGTAATGGTCTTCTCCAAAAGACTGTCTTCACCGGTGGGAACATATTCCCCTTTAACGATTATCGTGGCCGGGCCTTCGGCAATATTCAGACGGATCCTGTCGAACACAGAGATTCTTTCGAAAAGTGTTCCGATCTCGTGGTATCCGTCTCTTCTTTTCCCGAAAACCCCGAGATAGAGATTGATCTTGGCAGGCGCCATTATGTCCATGATGCGTAACCCTTGTTGCCTGTACGGCGTTATCGTTTTTTGCGTTGTACCAGCTTTTCGGCTTCGAATACCACGCAATCTTCCGTGAGACAGAAATGCGCGTAAAGCTGTTTTGGAGATCCGCTTACTCCGAACTTATCAGCAATACCCATTATTCGCATCGGCACCGGACATTCCTGAACAAGCACTTCCGCTACGGCGCTTCCCATTCCCCCGTATATCGTGTGCTCTTCCACCGTAAGAACGGCTCCGGTCTCCCTGGCGGCCGCTATTAGAGCCTTGCCATCGATGGGTTTCGGAGTATGCAGGTTTATCACCCCCGCGCTTATTCCTTTATCTTCAAGTTTCCGGGAAGCTTCAAGAGCCGTATGCACCAAATGTCCGCAGGCCACGATGGTAAGGTCTTTACCCTTTTTCTTTATGTCGGCTTTCCCTATTTTGAAATCCGCTCCGTCTCCGAGTATGGGAGAATCGGCCCTTCCGAGCCTCAGATAAACCGGTCCGGGAATATCCACCGCCTGCTTTGCCGCGAGAAAGGCCTCTCTGGCGTCTGCTGGCACAACAACCGTCATATTCGGCATTATCCTCATAAGCGCGATTTCTTCAATGGCCTGGTGTGTCGCCCCGTCTTCCCCCACAGATATCCCGCCATGACTGCCGGCAATATTCACATTAAGATTCATATATGCCACTGAAATTCTCAACTGGTCCCATGCTCTTCCGGACGCGAAAGCCCCGAAAGTACAGGCAAAAGGTATTTTCCCGGTAAGGGCCAGCCCCGCCGCCGCGCTCATCATATCTTGTTCCGCTACCCCGTGGCTCACGAACCTTTCCGGATATTTATCGCGGAACCAATGCGCTCTTACCGATTCGGTAAGATCCGCCGACAGAACAACGACATCTTTGTTTTCCTCTCCAAGCTCCAGCAAAGCCTTCCCGAAACCATCCCTGGTCGACCCCTTCTTCACCTCTAAACTTTCCATAAACCTTTCTCCTTTCACTAAAACCTTAGAGTTACGCAAAATATCGATTTCACGTCATTGCAATGACCGAACAAATCGCTATTTTGCAGAACCCTATAAACCTTCTTACAGGCCGAAATATCCCCGCGGAGCCTGTACTATCTCATGAGGAAGAGTTTTTTTCGGATCATACGCGTAGACATCTTTTTTCTCCACTCTCAACCGGACATCCTCGGCCTGATCGTTCATTATAACAAAATTGAAACCGTCAAACTTGTACCCGTAAACCACTTCGCTTGTTATTTCCAGAAGCTTCTGTATTTTCATGGCCTTGAATTCTTTTGTTGCTGGGGGGGCTTCGACAATATTAAAGTTAATAAGGAAATATCCGTCGTCTATTCCCGTGTCAAAACTTCCTTCAGCCGACCTGAAAACAAAATCTTCCATAAAGGGTTTTTCCGACCTGAAATCTATTTTTATACGGTTAGCTATCTGGGAAGCTAAAAATTCCGGCATTGTAACGTCTTTCAGATAGAACTGCCCTCTCCAGTAGCCTATGTCGCTGATCCTTGTGGGGGTACTCCTGAAAAACTCATCCATCACTTTTTCGCGAACCTCTTCACTTACCCCTATCTTGCTGAAAATATTCTCCACCGACCTTTCTTTCCTGGCTTGCGGGGTGAGGTTTATGCTGAATAGCGTTCTTTTGAACGCTTCGTTCCTGGATATATTCCGGTACATGCCGAGCTTAACATCATTGACATATTTTATTATGACTACCTGCAATTCGGGCATCCTTATGTCCTGGGTTATTACGCAATAAAAATTTATATCCGCGTCCGTGCTTAAAACAACCCTTGAAGCGATAAGAATAAGATTGCTTATGACGTCCCAGGCATCCTTGCTTATCCCCATGTTCTCATCAAGAAGCCCTTCCATGGAGTGATACATGCCCATAGTCCCGCCTTCAACTACAACATCCACCTCCATCCCGTACTCGTCTTTACATACCGTTTTTACGGCCTCGGGAAGGATCTCTTTGGGGTATGACGGCGCGCATGAAACCGCGGAAAAAAGTATTATTCCCGCCAATGCCGATGCCCCTGAAACAAGAAAAATTTTCTTGAACATATTCATTCAATCAGCCTTCTCCCGTGAAATACATGAACTATGCCGATTCTTCTATTCCGTATTCTTTGAAAATGGCTATTATCTCGTCATATTCAAGTTCTTCTCTTTTAAGCAGTTCATGAGCGAACCTGTCGAGTATTTCGATATTTTCCTTAAGAGACTCCTCTACCAACTTTACACACGATGTGATTATCCCGTTCGCGTCCTTGTTAAGCGCTAATTTTATGTCCTCCGAAAGTTCTTCTTTCGGAATAGAAGTAAAATCCCCCACGTATCCGGTAGTCCCCATCCCGAACATCCATACCATGGCATGCGCGATCCTGGTAGCCTGCGAAAAATCGCTATTAGCGCTTCCGCCTACTCCGGTTGAAGTTGTGTCGAACTTAAGTTTCTCCGCCGCGTATCCGCCGAGACATATCATTATCTCGGACATGAGCTGTTCTCTGCTCTTGGAATGCAGTTCCTCTCTTTCGGGGGACCAGACTACACCCAGAGTACCCCTTCTGGGAATAATGCTGGCCTTGAATACTGTTTTTGACGGCGCCTTAAGAAATGTGGTTATAAGATGTCCCGATTCATGGTATGCCGTCATTTCTTTTTCTTTAGGAGTCACCGTAAGCCTGTATTTTATACCCAGGTCCACCCTTTCAAAAGCCTCGCTTATCTCCTTGAGCCCTATCAATGGTTTTTTGTGCCTCGTAGCGATAAGAGCCGATTCCTTGACTATGTTGGCTATGTCCGCCGGGGTTTTGCCTACGGCCCGTCTTGCAAGCCGTCCGAAATCGAGTTCCGGCTCGACTTTTACTTTGTTCAGGTAGAATTTGAAAAGCTTTTCCCTGTCATCCTGTGAAGGCGCTGTTACCATAAGTTTTCTATCGAATCTTCCGGGCCTTAATAATGCCTGGTCCAGATGCTGTTCATGCGCATTGCTCGCTCCTATTACAACGATATTATCGTCTTTACCCTTAAGCCCGTCCATTTCGGCCAGGACCTGGTTCAAGGTGCTGTTGGTCTCTTGCCCGCCCATGAAACTGAACGTTCTAGACCTTCCTATCGCGTCTATTTCGTCGATGAAGATTATACATCCACCATACCCGTAGGCCAGGAACCTTGCCTTTTTAAACAGCTTTCTCACTCTTGATGCGCCTACTCCGACAAAAACTTCCACAAATTCGCTTCCCGACATCGATATGAAAGGCATATCAGCTTCAGTGGCTATGGCTTTTGCCATGTAAGTTTTTCCGCATCCCGGAGGTCCGAGCATTAGAAGCCCTTTTATTACGCTTCCCCCCATTTTTTTTACGTCCGCCCTGTCCCGTATGAGCTGTACAACTTCTTTTGCCTCTATTTTAGCATCATCCATCCCGACAACATCATCCCAGGTTATTGAGACATCTCGTCCTTTTATCGGGGCTTTATCGAGTTTTGCGAATCCTCCCCGCATAAAGGTAAGATACATGAAAACAAATATCCCCGCGTGAATACCCGCCATTATGAATTGTACCGGCATGGTAGCCAGGGTCATTTTACGGTAAAATGATTCCAAAGACATCAGCCCTATCACCGAAAGTATAAGAAGTATCACTACCACGCAGACGACTATTATTATAGTTTTGTACTCCTGCAGGTACATTATGAGTTTTCTTTTGGTGATAGCCATATCTTTCCCCCTGTTGTTATTTTATTCTGCTGCCGATCTCAGTAAGTTCGGCGAGAGCTATTTCCAATTGTTCTTTTTTAGGCGCCACACCGTGCCATTCCGCCTTGTTCTCCATGAAAGATACACCCTTCCCTTTAATGGTATGCGCTATAACGATCTGCGGCCTGCCTTTTACTCTTGCAGCTTCCTCGAAAACCTTTTTTAATCCGCCGAGATCATGCCCGTCCGCCTCATGCGCGCACCATCCAAAAGCTTCCCATTTCTTTTTTATTTCGCCAGGTTCTTTCACTTCACATGTGAATCCGTCTATCTGAAGCTTGTTGTAGTCTATGATAGCACAAATATTTTCGAGTTTATAGTGAGCCGCCGTCATCGCGGCTTCCCATACCTGCCCCTCATTGGTCTCTCCATCTCCCATAATACAGTACACCCTCGAATCTATTCCGTCCATCCTATTCCCTATGGCGATACCCACAGAAATAGAAAGCCCCTGCCCGAGAGACCCGCTGGATACTTCAAGCCCGGGCAAACCCTTTTGAGGATGTCCCTGCAGCCGGCTGCCCAGTTTTCTGAGCGTTCTCAGCTCTTCTTTGGGAAAGAATCCCTTATCCGCCAAAACCGCGTAAAGAGCCGGACATCCATGCCCTTTGGACAATATCACCCAGTCCCGGTTTTTCTCATCGGGGCTCATAGGGTCCACCCTGGCCGCGCCGTAATACAGCCATAGCAATATCTCAACCAGGGACAAAGACCCGCCGGGATGGCCGCTTCCGGCTTCCGAGAGCATGGTCAGTATTTCCTTTCTTATTTCAACAGCCTTTTTTTCGAGCATGCATAGATCAACCTCTTCACTCATTTTGCTCCGGCCCTGCCTTTTCTTTTTTGTTGTTTTATCTCTTTTTTCGCGTCTTCTATCTTTCTCTCAATACCCTCTTTTTCAGCGCCGTTTTTCAAAGCTCTTTTCCATTCTTCGACCGCCTTTTTGATCTCCGACATCGAATAGTATATATCTCCGAGATGTTCTCTTACTGCCGGGTCACTGGGCAGATATTCCGCGGCTTTCTTTATGGTTTGAAGCGCTTTTTCAAATTCTCCTCGCTTGTAATACACCCATCCGAGACTGTCCAGATAAGCCCCGTTTTCCGGGTCTTCCGCAAGAGCTCTCCCTATTAGATCTTCCGCGGCATCAAGATCTCTTCCATCTTCAGCGTAGATATACCCCAGGTAATTGTATATTTCCGGCAGTTTCGCTCCTTCACTTACCGCTTTTTCAAGAGCCATTGTCGCCTCTTCTCTTTTTCCCAGAGAATCAAGGCCGACAACAACGTAGAATCTGTAAACATCATTATCCGGACTTACTTCCAGCGCTTTTTCGTAGTAACCCAGCGCCTTCTCCGCATTGCCATGTTTTGACGCAGTAAACCCCAAACCGGCATAAACCGGCCCCGCTAAAAACCCCTTTTCCAGGGCCTCATGAAGTATCCCTTCCGCTTCCTCGTATTTTTCCGCCGCTACGTACATTCCGTAGCTTTCCATGTAGGGCTCCAGTGAAAACGGCTCTATTTCCATTATCCGCCGGTTCTCTTCCATCGCTTTGTCAAGGAACCCTGTTTTCTTGTATATTAAAAAACGCCGTATTCGGGCATCTGTGTTCTCGTAGTCGATAGCCGTGACGCTTTCATAAAGCTCTATAGCCTCGGCATTGTTTCCTTCCATTTCGAATAAAAACCCAAGAAGCAGTCTTGCGTCTATGTAGTTGACATCCAATTCTATGGCTTTGTTTAGAGCGATCCTGGCCCGATCAAACCAGCCAAGTTTACTGTAGAGGATACCCAGATTAAAATAAGCAAATGTCTCAGTTTTATCCGCGGCCACTATGTGCTCGTAAATACCGGCCGCCTCTTCCAGCTTATTCTCCCGGACAAGCAAATCCGCCAGCAATGTCATGGCCCTTATGCTTCCGGGGTCATGCTTTAAAACGTTTTCATAACACTTTTTTGCCTCTTGGAATTCGTTCCGCTTAGTGTAGATGAACGCCAACAGCAGATATGCCCCCGTGTTCCCGGGGTCAATCTCTACGGTCCTTTTTAAAATTTCTTCCGCTTCGCTGAATTTCCCGGCAAAAAGCAGACTTGACCCGAACTTGACCTGTATCTCGGGATTATCCTGTTGTATGGCAAGAGCCTTTCCATATTCGTCAAAGGCCTTCTCCGCCTGACCGTCATTGTCATATAAGCTGCCCATCAAAAAATGGGCAAGAGCCTCTGCGCTTTTCGGAAAGTCCCTGTTTTCTTTTACGGACGGCCTTAATTCTGAGGCGGCATACACTCCTCCGTTCCAGCCCGCGCTTGATAAAAAAGACAAAAATACCGCGAAAACAACAATTCTCCGGAAAGGGAACGTCATATCTTTTTCTTGTGCCTGTCTCTTCTCATTCGTTTTTTTCTTTTATGTCTTTTTACTTTTTTTACTTTTCTTTTACGACCGCACGGCATATTACCATCTCTCCTTGTTTGACAGCCGGACCTGACCGTCCGTCACTCTATAACTTTATTTAGCGGGTACTCTATAAACCCCTGCGCCCCCGCTTTCCTGAGCTCGGGTATAAGCTTTTTAACGTCTTCCTCGTCTATCACCGTATCTATATCTACCCATTCCTTGTCGTAAAGCATCGCCACTGTAGGCGCCTTCATCGACGGCAGAATACCTATTATTTTTTCGACATTTTCTTTTCTCGCGTTCATCTTGAGCCCTACCTTGCCTTCCGCGAGTATAGCTCCTTTAAGAAGAAGCACCATTCTTTCTATCATATCTCTTTTTATCGGGTCCTTCCAGGAACAGGCGTTGACTATGAACTGTGTTGTCGAGCTTGTAACCTCTTCCACTATTCTAAGTCCGTTAGCCTTAAGGCTTGACCCGGTTTCCGTAACTTCTACTATGGCGTCTATCCCCATACTGGGCTTAACTTCTGTAGCTCCCCAGCTGAATTCCACTTCAGCTTTCACCCCATGTGACGCCAGATATTTTTCAGTAACCTTTACCAGTTCCGTAGCGATTTTTTTTCCGGAAAGATCCTTAACGCTTTTTACCGGAGATTTCTCCGGAACAGCAAGCACCCACTTTACAGGGCACATGCTCCTTTTGGCATAAACAAGCTCTGCTACCCTTTCCACCTTAGACTCATTCTCTTCTATCCAATCGTTTCCAGTTATTCCGCAATCTATTATTCCATCCTCAACATATCGGGACATCTCCTGAGCCCGGAAGAGAACTACCGAGATATCCTCGTCGTCAATATGCGGGAAATAGGACCTTTCCGAACATCTTATTTTGTACCCGGCCTTTCCAAAAAGCCGCACAGTTGTTTCCTGAAGGCTCCCTTTCGGGATCCCCAGTTTTAATTTTTTTCCGTTCATTTTTTCCTTCATTTTTCTCGGGGCCTCACCCTCAAATAAGGAATCAAGTCGTTAAAACAAAAGCAGCTCAAGCCCGGACACTCCGAGATGAGATAACACGGGACAAATTCACTCCCCAATATGCTCGTTTCGCGCAAATCCGCGGTTAATTGTATAACATGGGCAGAGCGTAGTCAATACATTTACAATTATGTCAATGGGTGGCCTCTATTATGCCCTTATCAGGGCCTCGCCGGCTTTCTCGTAGAGGCGTCGAATTTCCTCGAAGTTGAGAGGCAATATGGGAAGAAGCCTTATTATCCTGTTAAGGGCTTCGGCCAGGTCTTTTTGGGCTTCGGCCGGGTCTTTTTTGTCGGCCCATCTGGCCATAGTGATAAGGTCACCGGCCTGCAGGTCAAAACGTTCGTCTTCAAAAAGCTCCCCATCTTGTCCCATGGCCACACAAAAATCCCTGTATTGCGCCAAAGTGAACTTGACAAAATCGCTGTCTTCGTCGAGAGAGGGATCCTCCGCTATCCTTGAAAGACGCAGTCCCATAAAGAGGCCTCTTATGAGGCCCGCTTTGTCAAAGTTTAGCCCTACCGGCGATATTATGGTCTTTTCGGGAGACTGCCACATATTGCCGAGATCTCTCCATCCCGGATCAATCAACTCCCCCGGACGCCTGATGCGTCCTCCGTTACGGAAGGTATCCGTTTTATCCACGGGAAGAAGGGTAACGGTGTTGGCCCTTGTCCGCGCTGAGAGCTCAAGTTCTTCGGGAAATTCTTTCTTTGGGAAACCAAGAACCGGTATGTATTCAGAAGCGCTTACCTCGGATGTCGAGTTTTCCTTAAAAAGTTCGATATAACTGCCGGGAACCCCGTTCAACGCCTCAAGAAAGGGTCTCACATTCTCTTTGCCTATCCTGTTTATGTAGTCTATCGATATCCTTATCAGCCTGTTCGCCTCGGTGTCTCCGCCGAAGACGGCGGCTATGAACATATCATTATCGTTCACATATTCCTCTATCAACCTCGATTTACCCATTGACGGGACCGCGTATTCCTTATCCTTTCCCGGAATTAAAGTCTCATCATCCGTAAGCATTCCCGAAAATACCGGGTCGGCATCGTCAAATACTGCTTTTTCCGAAATATTCTTGAGAAGGCTTTCAATATCTTCGGAGGAAAGATTTTCATTGCCGTAAAATTCTATAAGACCGGACTTACCGTTAAGATCCTCCGCGCTTATGCTCATAAACCCTGGCACAAGGGTCGAGGGCGCCTCGGGACCGGCCAGGAGACGGGCCTTGCCTGAACCGTCTATAAAGCCTATATACGGCTGTATTTCCGCCCGTAAGTTCTTGCCGAATTCGGCTGCATCGGCGTCATTCCCAAACTCTTGCGGAATGAATGACCTCAAACTTCTTAAAACGTCCCTATCTCCCTCGTTGTCCAGAGAAAGGGTGACCCTCAGATCATTGAAACGGAGCCCTCCCAGGTTTATCACGTAATCCACATAACCCGGCAAAGCCAAAGCCTTGTTCTTGCGGGGATCCGATGCGTCGAGCTCTGTCACAACGCAAGCCACGATCTTGCCCGAGGCGTCATACTTGACATTGAGCTGAAAACCCCTGCCTTCTGTAACATGTTTGATATCCAGATCCATGCCCTGGTAATGCCCGGGGCCCGTGCTCGTTGTATGCATGGTCCCCGGTATCATATCGTGCAGGAAGAAAGTTTCATGCAATGTGCTCATCCGGCCCGAAACTGTGGCTTCACGCAGGTTTTCGGGAACGGCCAGGAACCCGTGATCCATAAGGTACATTACAAGTGTCTTTTCGGCGGCGGCCATCCTGGGGGAGTTTCTCACAAGAGCGTGAATTATGTTCTTTCCGAGTTTCTTCATCATCTCTACGCCCCTCCAGAAAAATCCCGGCATATTTTCGGAATTGAATGACCCCGGAAGCGAGGCATCAGCCGTTAGCGGGCCGCTCACCTTTCCGGGAAGAGTACGCACGTCGATGAAACTGTCTCCCTTGGAACTTCTAACCATGAAATCCGGTTCTGAAGTAAGCCGCATAAGGGGGGCACCATCAACACTGCCTTGTTCTATCCAGCGCAGTATGGTGAGCGCCTGGCCCGCCATCACCTGAACATCCCTGGCCGCCTGTTCATCTTCGAAGAGTTCGGTAGAAACGGTAAGTATGCCGCGTAAAAACTCTCTGGAAAGAGGTATATGCTGTTTCTCGGATGCGGAGTAGCTTATAAGCCCGTTAAAAACGGCGGCGGCGACGTGTTTTCTGCTCCCTGAACCCTGAAAACCGCTCGTCGTGAGAAATATTTCGGCCGCCCTCGCGATCTCTCCTCCTATTACATGCCGTACGGCTCGAAAAGCCGTATATTCTCCCGGCTTGTCCTCAAAATCCGGGGTAAATATCTGTTCCTGCAGTCCTTTTCTTTCCACTCTCATCCTTCTCCTTTTCAATTCCCTGGCCGCCTCTTTCTTGCGGGTTATCCTTTCCTTTCTTTCTATCGTGCGGCTGAACTCCCGTAAATAGACCGCAGAGGTCGGTCTGGCCTCGAGTATCTGGCTTAATCTTACGCTGGTAGCCTGATAATGTTTAAGCCGATTATTATCGATATCTTCGTCGTACAGATCCATAAGTTCGCTGAAAACCGCGCGATATCCGGCGGAATCAAGTGTTACGGGAGTCCGCATATTACCGTGGCCCAAAATGGCAAGGTCCATTTCTACGCCCTGCTGTTGGAAAAGGCCCTCTCCGATGCCGTCGTTATCGTAACGCCGTGTCCCCACCTGTATACCTCCGCAGGCCGATATATCGGATTCGGTGAAACCCGCGGCCTCCGACTTGGGATCGGAATCCTGAACCTGAACATCCGTGGCGGCAAGAAGAGCTCTCTGCTGTTTCTGAGTGAAAGATGGTAAAAATATCAATTGTCCTTTCTCATATCCCGGCTCAGCTTCCACGTTCTTTAAGCGCTGTGTAAGTTCTATGAGCCATTTGGCCATGTTCACGCTCCTGGGATCATTCTGCTGAACGTTACCGTATATCACCACCTGAGCTCCCCTTTTAACCAGAAATTCCATATTTTCGTTAGAGAAAGCGCCCCGGTCGTTATCACCCGTGAACTCCCCGCCTTCAAAATTACTTTGCCCGCGGCCGCCTTTTTCAGGAACAAAACGCCCTGAAAACGAAAAAACCTGCTGATCATCCCTCAATACTTTACCATCTTCAGGCTTCTCGCCGCTTGTATAATACTCCACCGGCTTTCCTGTGGCCGGGTCTATCAGGGAGAGAGCCGCTTTGGCGGCCTTTTTGGTCAGGAATACCTGGTCGGCTGTGGGGTGGTCAACGTCAAGAGAATCTTCCCCGTATCTTCCTTTCATATCGTCGGAATAAAAGTATCGCCTGAAGTACTCCATTGTCTGCCGACGGTTGTCAGCATTAGCCACGGCCCTGAGATCGAATTCCGTACCTATTATGTCCCTGTAATATCGAACAAGCTTGGCATCTTCGGGCTCGTTTATCCATTCATCCATATGGGCTATGTCATCTCTGTGCGCCCAAGACACACAGCCCTGCCCATCGGCCGAGCGAAGCCCCCCTGAAGCCATATCATATATCCCTTCGTACCGGAATATCTCTCTGTATTGCCCGTATTCCCCGGATATTCCGAAATATTCCATTGTTTTGACACCCTGGCCGTAGCTCACCGGGTATACCTTTCGGTTAAAGTAAGTATGCGTCGTAAAAAATACCACTCCGTCCATGAGCACCGGGTCGATGATGTGGCTCTCATCCGCTTCTTTCTTCTTAAGCTCTTTATCCAGCCATATTTTTTTATACACTCCCACAAGCGCTGTTTGCGAGTCATTCGTATGAAGAAGAGGAGCCTTCCACTCTTTCCCTATTTTTTTCCTTTCCTCGGCTTCTTTGATCTTTACCCACTCAAGAGACGCTTTGGAGAAAAACATGGAGAACTCTTCCCATGTCGGAAGATGCATCCTATCATCTCCCACAGGCTCGCGATAGTTGTATATTGAGTGGGTATAATATCCTTCTCCGTGTATTTGGTTATTTGCCTCGTCATATGTTCCTTTGTCCCGCACAAAAAAAGACTCTACACCAAGATCGTTCACTCCCCGGCTTACTTCCACTTTCACTCTTATGCCTTTATCCATATCAACCGTAAAACTTCCGTTTTCCTCAGGTTTAATATCAGGAAAAGGATTTGTGAACGGTTTTTTAGAATAATCCAGGGGATTTCCTTTGCGGTCGTACATGTAATGGGGCTCGAGCTGGCGGAACCTGACATCGGAACCCTCAAGTATATCTTTCATCCCGGCCCCATGGTACTGCATTACTCTGGAAAGCCCTCCCGATTCATACCATATCTCCGGCGATATCTGCCATACCGACCTTCCCTGAAGTTTAGCGGCATGTCTTTTTACCCAGAAGTTCCTTATCCTCTCTCTGATCTTATTTACCCAATCCAAGACCCCGGTAGAAGTTTCCTCGGGAGTTTCCTTCAACGAGGGCACTATCATCATAAGTATGTCGTCAATAACAATATTATCCGCATAGGATTCGGCTTCAGGCCCTGTCAAAATAACCGCGAGAGCGCCCTTTTCTTTTCTATCAAGCAGGGCTACCGCTTTTTTTAAAGGATAACCGGCCTCTACCGGATATTGTGGAAAGCTGAGGTAAACATTGTTCAACAGCAGGAAAAGGTCCAGAACACCATGAACATTACCCGCCCTTATATTCTCTAAAAGAATATCTTTAAGAGCATACGGCCGTCTTTCGACCATCGCGGATACGGCTCTCTTAACACCGGCATCCTCCGCCACTTCGTCTTTTACAATGGCGATCCGCCTTGCCAAATCCTCTTCACTGCCATGGCCCTCTCCCTTAAGGTGACGGTACTCGTCATCGTCAAGTATATCTTTTCTTTGCCGATCGTTGCCGGAGCGCATGAGATACTTGAGCAGTATGGACCCGATGTATATCGAATGGTCCCTCACTCCCGCATGAGCGATATTAGCCCTGTCTATGTCATCGTTCCAGCCTATGGCGGCATCGCCAAGCACCACCCTGAACTTTACCGGAGATCCCCTTACCCTGTGCTCCATCATCCATTTATAAAGGTTATCAAGTTCTTCCGGCGAGAATATCTGTGCGATCTCGATCTCCTCATCCCGATAGATCTCGGGAGACACCATCCCGGGCTCGTACCCCCTTATCCACTTAACACGGGCCGCCTTTAAATTTTGAGTTTCTTCATCTATATATACCTCGACAAGACGGCCTCGGCGTATATGCTCGCCTATTATCGGGTCGCTCTCGGGAGCGTCCTTTCCTTTTATGTCTGTGGGTACCCCTGTTTCTTGTGTCTCATCCGGCGCTATACCTATGGTATAGCGGAGTCCGGATCCTGTGTTATCCCTTTTTCTTTTTATTACCGCCCGGCCCCTTGCGTCGCCCATGCCGAACCTTATGACGACTTTTTCCCGGTCGCCGGTAACGTCACGGTCAAGATCGAAATTTACCGGACAAGCGTCAAGAAACTTCCGCGTTTCTGTCTCATGGAAGAGTTGCGCAAGCGTTGTCACAAGTTTATCCTGAGAACCTTCATCATCAAGAAAATGACTGGCAATACTTAGAAGTATCAACCTCATATTGCCGTCTTTCAGCATACCCTGCCATGCGGAAGCAAAAGTCCCGTCGGGCGCCTCAAGCTGGAATACCGACGGCGTAGCCAGCTTTTGCTGAGGCATATCCACACCGTAAAGATTTGTTTGGAATAACAAAGATAGGACCAAGGCCAAGGAAATAAACTTAAGGGAAAACCTGCGTTTTTTCATCATTTTTCATCCTTTTTTTACTACTAATTTACTTACATTATACCATCTGCAAATGCACAGTCAAGCCAATACATGGGGTCAAGTCTTAATATTTCACATTTGCCATTTCTCCGGCATACCCCCTCAGTAACATTTCAGTTATCCGCAGTAAATTCCAACGCCGTCATTACGAGGAGCCCGCAGGGCGACGAAGTAATCCATAATATGAAAATATTTTTGGAGAAGACTGTTTACGGCGGGCTTGTTATG
>Ga0172377_10001452_pt1 | contig 23930 bp, 17 predicted proteins | sample Pumphouse3metaG_FD_119749 | JGI IMG/M metagenome (GOLD analysis project Ga0172377, IMG submission 119749) | Leachate microbial communities from a municipal landfill in Southern Ontario, Canada - Pumphouse #3 metaG | ecosystem: Engineered > Solid waste > Landfill > Unclassified | place: Canada... | reverse complement strand
GGCTTGTTGGTCAGCATCTTAGAGCAGAGCATCGGCACAAGTGTAAGAGCCGCGGTAGTGGACACGATCATAATGATCGCCACTATCCAGCCGAGCTGGCTGAAGAGGATACCCGCCATACCTGAGACGAGGGTCAAAGGCAGGAACACGCAGAGCATCGTGAGGGTGGACGCGATAATGGATATACCCACTTCAGATGTGCCGTGAACGGCCGCCTCAGTGGTGCTCTCCCCTCTCTCGATGTGCGTAGTTATGTTCTCCAGACCCACGATCGCATCGTCCACGACCATACCTATCGCAATGGACAAGGCGGACATTGATATGATGTTCAGCGTGTTGCCGGTAGCGTAGAGGTAGACCAGCGAGGCAAGGAGCGATATAGGGATTGACAGGACGATGATGAATGTCGCCCTCCATCTACCGAGAAAGACGTAAACCACGAGCATAACCACAAGGAAGGTGATTATGATGGTCTCCTTCAATGAGTTGATACTGTTCTTGATGTTGGTGGAGGTGTCGATGACAGTCTCGATGTGGATGTCGGAAGGAAGGGTTGTCTGGATGACCTGCAACTGCTCCTTTACTTTGTTGATGACGTTGACCGCATTGGCTCCCGTCTGTTTCTGAACGACAATCTGAGCCGAGTGCTTGCCGTTGGTCATAGCTACCTGCTCTTTTTCCTGACGTCCGTCCTCAACGGTGGCCACATCCCTTAGATAGACCGCGCTTCCGTTGTGGAAGCCAACGACGACACTCAACAATTCTGAAGGATCGTGAAATTCCTTCTGCACGCGCAGAGAATAGGTCTCAGATCCTATGTCAATGTTGCCGCTCGGCACGTTTCTGTTCTCCTGAGCGATAACGCTTGAGATGCTCGCCACATTAAGGCCGTAAGCCATAAGTTTCGAAGGATCGCAATAGACGTGAATCTCTCTTGTAGGAGCACCCGACACCGAAATGGTGCCGACTCCGTTCACACGGGCCAAAGGCGTGGACAATTTGTCGTCCAGAATCTTGTCCAGCCCCGGAAGGCTCTCGTCAGCCGTGGCGGAAAGAATAAGGATAGGCATATCGTCAAGACTGAACTTGAAAATGACAGGAGTGGAAGCTCCGTCAGGCAAAGACGAGTTGATCATGTCCAGCTTGTCCCGGACATCGTTTGTCGCCTCCTCAATGTCTGTACCGTACTCGAATTCAAGAATCAGCAAGGAGATGTTCTCCTTTGACTGAGAGGTAAGATTCTTAAGATTGCTGACGCCGTTGAGGCCGTTCTCAAGAGTCTTTGTGAGGTTGGTCTCGATGTCCGCCGCACTGACACCCGGATACGAGGACATCACCATAATGACGTTCGCATCGAAACTCGGGAGCAGGTCTATGGACGTTTGCTTCAGCGAGAAAATTCCGAAAATCGCAAAGGCAATGAAAATCAAAGCCGTTGTGACCGGATTGCTGACCGCACTTCTATATATACTCATATTACTGTTTTCAATTTGATTAATTCTGTGTCAACTCGACTTTCTCGCCGTCTTTCAGACTTGCCTGTCCTCTGACGACTACGGTCTCCCCCTCGCTGATGCCGGAGAGAATCTCGTATTCAGAACCTACGTGCCTTCCCAATGTGACCTGAACTGATTTCACGGTGTTGTCGGCATTCATCACGAACACGCTTCTGACACCTGAGCCCTGCTGTTTCACGATGCAATTGTCAGGAAGAACGACGCTCTTGTTGGAAGAGAACGTGATTGTGGCCTTGGCGTACATTCCCGGACGAAGCACTCTGTCAGAGTTGATGACAGTCACTTCCGTGCTGAACGTGTGCGTGGCGGCATCCATAGTAGGATAGATTCTGCTGATGCGTCCCGTGAATGTTCTTCCCGGGATTGCATCGGCTGTGATGCTGACGTTGTCTCCTCTCTTGATTCTTGTGTAGTCGACTTCGGACACTCCCACGAGGAGTTTGACCGGAGTGATCTGCTGAACGACATAGATAGGCTTGCCTGACGAGAACATATCCCCTCTGTCATAATTTCTTTCGGAAATCACACCGGAGATAGGGGAACGGAGAATCGTGTTCTCAAGAAGATTGTTGTACTGGCTGTGAGCTACGTTGTACTGAAGCTCGACAGCGTCAAGGTCGGATTTAGAGACTCCGCCCTCGGCATAAAGTTTCTTCAGACGAGCGAGTTCCGTAGAATCATTGGAAAGAGCGAGGCCGGACTGTTTGAGCTGGACATCGTCCATCTTTGCGACAATCTGTCCCGCTTTGACGAAATCACCTATCTGAACAAAGATCTTTTCGATTCTGGAAGGGCTCTGAGGCGCGATGTTGTTGATTGCATAAGCCTCAACTTGAGTGGAATAAGTGTCTGTCTGAGGCACTTCCTTAACGTTAGCGGCTTGTACAGCCACTTTTGAGATGGTACTTTCTTCGGCAGTAGTTGTCTTCGCCGTCTTGTTCCCGCAACTGAGCGCCATTCCCATAGCACCTGCGAAAAGCAATGTTCTAATCAATTTTTTCATATCTGAAATTCCAATTATTATCTGTTGTTAATACTGTTAAAATCCGTTTTTCCGTTCCCGTCCACGAAATCCGCACCCAGAGTTTTCTCAAGATTGGATTTGGCAACCACGAAATTGTAGATGGCCTGAGAGACGGCAAGCTTTGATTGGGTGAGCGCGAGCTGAGCGTCATTGAGCTCAGTGATAGTGCTTCTTCCGACCTCGTAGGATTTTGCTGAAATGTCGTAAGCTTTCTGAGCTGTCAGGACGGCGTCCAAAGAAGAAGAGTAAGTCTTCATCTGAGTCTCCATTGTGTTGAGGTACTGTCTGATGGCGATTCTCAACTGCCTTTCAGTGTCCTTTGCCTGAAGATCAAGCTCGACGGCCTGCACCTTAGCCTGACGCACGTCGTTGTAGCGTTTCCCGCCTGAGAATATTGGGATATTGAGGCTGAGAGCGGCGTAGGAGTACGGAGACCACTGGTACTGATTGAATTTGAAATCATTGGTCATTGCGATCTGAGAATATGAGAACGCCGCTGAAAGAGTGGGCAGATAAGCATATTTGCGCAATTTCACGGTTTCCGCAAGTTGCTCGGCCTGAATAGCGAGCTGCCTCATAGTGGTGTTGTAGTCCAGCGAGACGGAGTCGTTCTGATGGATGTCATAGAACATGTGATCCGAATAGTCCTCAAGAGTACCTGCGACGTCGATGTTCTGATCAAGGTCGACTCCCATAATTGCCTTCAACTGCCACAGAGCGAGAATGATGTTGCTCTCTGCGTTGTAGACATTAGGGATGGCGTTGGCCACCGTAGATTTCGCGCGCGTGTACTCAAGTTCGGATGCCTTCTGGGCATTGTATCTTTTCTCTGTCTTCTGGAAATTGGCCACTGCGTTGTCATAGACGTCTTTGTAGACCAGCAGCACTTCTTTTGCAAGCAGAATGCCGTAGAAAGACTGTTTGACTTCCGTCACCATATCCAGCCTTGAGGAACGGGCTTTCTCAACCGCAAGCTCAACGCTGAGACCTGAGATCCTGATGCTCTTCCAAAGTTGGGCGTTCACGAGAGGCATACTTGCGGAAAGCCCGCCGGAATAGGTGTTCCAACGTCCGATTTCCAATCCTCCGCCGGTTGATGAGGAGCCGCTGTCCTCTGTTCCGGTGTCAGTGCCCGTGCCCGTGTCTGTGCCCGTGCCGCCTCCCATCAGGGAGCTCATATCGAAATCCATATACATTACCTGCTTCTTGATTGTTCTCTGATAAGAACCCACCAGATCAATCTGCGGGAATAGAGAGGCATAAGTGCCTTTCTTAGCGTAGCCGCTCTTTTCTATTTCTTTGTCGGCCACCTTAACCGAAGTGTTTTCACTCAGCGCTATCTCCAGCGCCTGGTTCAGCGTAATGACTGAGGGCGCGGAAGTGTCCGTCGGTGCGGATGCTGCCGTGTCATCACTGACGATGTCCGTCCTGTACTGAGCGAAAAGGCTCGCGGAAACCATCAGCAATCCCGCCGTCATTGCGATTCTAATGCTTGTTTTCTTCATATTACTTTGTATATAAACCTAAAAATCGGTTGCAAAAATACAACTACTAACAACTCTATTAACATATTTTCGACAAATGCGCTATTTGGTTCGACGAAAACGAAGATTCATCGACAAGTTGTCGCTTCCACCAGTCCGAAATGACGCAAAGCCTTTGCGACACCGTTGTTTGAGACAGTGTCAGCCACAAAGTCGGCTTGAGATCTCACATAGGCGTCGGCATTCCCCATAGCCACGCCGATTCCGGCCGATTTGATCATAAGCACGTCATTGCCTCCGTCTCCGAAAGCAATCGTCTCTTCCGGAAGGATGCCTAATCTTTCAATCAGGAACTCCATAGCAGAAGCCTTGTCGGTGTCGCTGCGGATCACATCGGCAAAAGCGGGATTCCATCTCGGAAACGAGACGTTCTTCAAGAAAGGTCTGAATAGTTTTTCCTCCTCTGCCTTTGTCATGTAAATAGTAAATTCATAGACAGGGTTTACAGAGGTCTCCAATGCGGATTTCACCTCAAGCGGCGGAATCCTCAGAAGTGCGGTGACCTTTTTGTAGATGTCGCTCTCACAATTGACGTAGACGTCCTTTTCAAGAAATGATGCCGCGGAGATGCCGTTCAGTTCAAGTATTTCAGCGATTTTCATCGCATCTTCCGGATCGATTGGATGGGAATAGACCATCTCTCCGTCAAGAAACACGGCAGAACCGTTCATACAACAATAACCGTCAAAAGGAAAATCTCTGAGGTTGTGAAGAAGCCCCGGAGGACGGCCGCTGCAAATAAACAACTTGACTCCTCGTTCCCGCAACCGGTAAAGAGAGCCAAGTACCTCGTCATTGATTTCCTTCTCGCCGAAATCGACCAATGTTCCGTCAATGTCAAAAAACGCAGCTTTAATCATAGTTTATTCTTTTGGAAATCTTGCTCTACCCTTTCTTCGCGGTCGTCCAAGCCGTGTCGTCAATCACTCCCGGCTTGCCTCTCACGAGAGAATAGACGATCAGCGCAACTCCAAGAAGAATGAAAGGAATGCTCAGAATCTGTCCCATGTCCAGAGTCATATTCTGCTCGAAGCCCACCTGCGGCTCTTTGATGTACTCAATGAGGAATCTCATCCCGAAAACCCCGATGAAGAACAGCCCGAACAGGAAGCCCCGTTTGACAGAAGGCATCTTGAATTTGTAGAGCCAGAGGAGTAGGAATCCGAGCACGGCGTAACTGAGCGCCTCGTACAATTGCGTAGGATGCTTCGGCAGGGTCTCTCCGCGAAGGTCGAACACAAAGCCCCAAGGCAGGTTGGTCACGTCTCCGTAAATCTCCGAGTTAAAGAGATTTCCGAGTCTGATGGCAGCGGCGGCGAAACAAGTGGCTATGGCGATTCTGTCACATAGCCACAAGAAGTCGAAGCCGTTTTTGCGCCCGTAATGGTGCGCGTACCAAAGTAGGCAGAAAAAGAGCATTATCGCTCCGCCGTGACTTGCGAGACCGCCTTTCCAAGGCATAAAAATCTCCAAGAATCCGTGCCAGCTGCCGAAATAGTAGTCCGGTTGATAGAATATGCAGTGGCCGAGTCTCGCTCCCACGATCGTTCCAATGAGCAAAGTGTAGAGAAGCGGGTCAAGCAACTTCTCGGGGACTCTCTCTCTCTTGAAGAACCACTTGAAGATGAACCATCCCAAGATGAATCCGGAGATAAAGAGCAGCGAGTACCACCTGATTCCGAAATGTCCTAAATGAATCAGAATCGGATCTACGTGCCAATGCACTATCAAATAATCAAACATATCTTTTGACGCCCGAGGCGTTTATTCGCGGATCGCGGCTATGCCCGGCAGATCCTTTCCTTCAAGATATTCAAGCATAGCGCCGCCGCCGGTTGAGACGTAGCTCACCTTGTCGGCATAACCCATTTGTGTGACAGCAGCCACTGAGTCTCCTCCTCCTACGAGAGTGAAAGCGCCGTTTTTGGTAGCCTCTGCAAGCATCTCGGCGACCTTGAGTGTTCCTTTTGCGAAATTAGGCATTTCGAACACTCCGACAGGGCCGTTCCAGAGGATTGCCTTGGAACTCATTATGGCTTTGTGCCAGCGTTCCAGTGATGAAGGTGCAGTGTCGACCCCTTCCCATCCGTCAGGAACTTCGGTGTTGTGGACAATCTTGGTGTGCGCGTCGTTGTCGAAAGCGTCGGCCACTACAACCTCTTTGGAAAGATAGAGGGTGACGTGTTTCTCCTCAGCTTTCTTTATGATGTCGCGGGCCACGTCCATCTGGTCGTCTTCGCAAAGAGAGTTGCCGATGTGACCGCCCATTGCCTTTACGAATGTGTAGACCATTCCGCCGCCGATGATAAGGTTGTCGCAGCAGTTGAGGATGTTCTCGATGATGCCGATTTTTGAAGAGACTTTGGCCCCGCCGATGATCACGGTCACAGGATGCTCAGGATTCTTGACAACCTTGTCAATCGCTCTGATCTCGTCTTCCATAATGTAGCCGAACATCTTGTCGTTAGGGAAATATTTCGCTATTAGCGCTGTGGAAGCGTGTGCGCGGTGCGCGGTGCCGAATGCGTCGTTGATGTAGCAATCTCCGTAAGAAGCAAGATGCTTTACGAATTCTTTCTGGCTGTCTTTTACAGCTTTCTTGGCCGCTGCCTTCTGTTCGTCCGTCGCATCGTCAGCAAGACCTCTCGGTTTGCCTTCCTCCTCTGCGTAGAAACGAAGATTCTCAAGCAGAAGCGCGTTTCCCGGTTTTAGAGCGGCTGCCTGAGCGTCCGCCTCCATACAGTCATTTGCGAATCCCACAGGGATTCCCAAGAGTTCTGACACGTGAGCGACAATGTGTTTGAGAGAGAATTTGGAATCAACTCCTTTCGGTCTTCCGAGATGCGACATAAGGATGACGGAACCTCCTCCTGAAAGGACTTTCTTCAATGTAGGGATCGCTCTTCTGATACGAGTGTCGTCGGTGATTTCAAATTTCTCATTCAATGGAACATTGAAATCAACTCTGACAAGTACTTTCTTGCCAGTAAAATCATAAGTGTCAATGTGCTGTTGCATACTTCTATATATTTTAACTTTTATAATCGCGCCGCAAAGTTAGTAATTTTCAGCGATATTCAAATTGTAGCGCCTCGGCTGAGCATAATTATTTACGTAAAAGATGGTCTATTTAAAAAAAATAACTACCTTTAAGTGTCTTCTTCGGAAGACCCGCATTCATTAAATAAAACACTAAACATTTATCATTATGGCAGGAAGAACCGACATTTTCATTGAAGAGGTGAAAGACACCTTGGAAAAGGTTATCCTCAAGTCTTTGGAAGAGACTGAGGACATTCCGTCACGCATAACCGGAAACGCTGGCTTGCTTTGGGCATTCTCAGCAGCTTACGGACATTTCAAGAAAAAGAACTATCTGCTGGACGCCAGCAAAATGAGGGACAGACTCGTCGATGATTTCACCGACCACAAATTCGGAGGAGTGTTCTGGGAAGTGGACAAAAACGGCGAAAGACTTGACACGTCGGCAAGATTGAAAGGACAAGGATCCGCGATTCTCGCATTGAGTGAATTCTACAAGGCTACCAAGGATGACGAGGCTCTGAAAGTCGCGATCAACATCTACAACATAGTGGAAAAGGAATTCCACAAGGACGGCGAGTATGCCGAGACTCTGACAAGGGATTTCCAGCCTTCCGACGAGCCTAAGAAATCGAAATCACTGCTTGTGCTTTTGGAGGGATATGCCAATCTGTACGACATCTGGCCTGACAAAGAGTTGGCAGGGCACGTCAAGGATCTGCTTTCATCCCTCGAGAAAGCCGAATTCTGCCCTTGCAACAAAGCGGAGGCATCTTGGGCTATGTTGTCCGCGGCATTCTGCCTTAAGGATTTCGACTTGGTGAATGAGATCAGAAAATCCTCAGTCCGCGAGAACAAGTCTTTGGCAGGCGACTCTTGCGAAGGAAAACTTGGGAAGGATCTTCCCGAAGAAATCGTGGCTGACCTGTGGGCTTGGAAATTCCGTGACGCTAATGACGGCGCCGAGAAGGCTTTGAAGCTTTGGGAATCAGTCTCCAAGGACAAAGATCTGCTGACGAAAGGATGCCCGCTCCACAATGTGCGGATGTGCGTAGAGGCTTTGAGAATCTTCGAGGTCTAAAAGGTTAATTATTCTCCGTAAAATGCGCTATATCAAGATACTTCTTATAGCGCAGGAGAATTATGTCATTCTTTGCGGCGGGGGTGTATTTCCTGAGTATGGGCTGACACATCTTGTCCTGAGCCGATTTGACATCTTTGTAGACTCCAGCGATGACCGAGGCATGGATCGCCGAGCCTAAAGCACCGGCGTGCTTGCTGGAGGAGACTTCGATGACTCTGCCTGTGACGTCTGAAAGCATCTGCATCACGAAAGGTGATTTCTGCGAAACTCCTCCGATGGCGACAAGTCTGTCGGAAGGCACTCCCTCGGCTTCCATATAGTCAAGGATGTTCTTGGTGGCGAAGGCCGTGGCCTCAACGAGGGCTCTGAAGACCTCCGCGGGAGTAGTGGAGATACGCATTTGCGCCAATGTGCCGGTCAAAGATCCGTCCGGGGAAGGGCAGCGCCGGCCGTTGAAAAAGTCTGTGGCTATCGGCGAGTCCTCTTTGAGTACCAGTTCGGAGGCCTCTTCCGTGAGCCTTTCAAGGATTTGCTTCTCAAGCTCCTCAGCATTGTCAGAGACAAAAGTTCTAAGTGTCCAGCCGAGAAATCTTTTAAGCCAGGCGAAGAGATCCCCGAAAGCCGAAAGCCCGACTTCGAAGCCGTCCATTCCTTTCAATATACCGTCATCCACTTGACCGAACACGCCGTCGACGAATCTCCCGCCCATTATCTCACTCGGCACGACCGACATATAGCAGGCGGAGGTTCCGAGATTCATTACAGTGGTCTTGTAGGCCACTCCCCCTCCGACGGCTCCGGAATGGCTGTCTATGTTGCCAACTCCTACAAGCACGTTTTCAGAAAGGCCCAGTGAGGATGCCCATTTGGGGCAGAGGTGTCCCGCAGCGCAGTCGCAAGTGTATTTTTTGTCCGTCTGATGCCTAAGGATTGGGAGAAGCAGCGGGTCAACGTAATTGAAGAATGATTCCGGAGGGTAGCCGCCCCATTGCTTTCCCCAAAAATGCTTGGCGCAGGCAGCGCAATTGCTTGCCTTCACGTCTTTAAGATCGTCGCATCCGGTCAGAATGATCGGGATCCAGTCACACAATTCTATGGCCGACCATGCTTCCGCCCTGATGTCTGGCGATCTGCGCAAGATGTGCAGAATTTTGGACCAATAACATTCGGGAGAATAATTGCCTCCCAGATGAGCCGCATAATTAGGTGTGCGGGCAGAGCACTTCTCCGTTATCTCCTTGGCCTCTTTTTCGGAGGTGTGGTCTTTCCAGAGCACAAACATCGCATCCGGGTTGTCCTTAAACTCAGGTTTCAGGGAAAGGGGGACAAGTTTGTCGTCTACCAGACAAGGTGTGCTGCCGGTGGTGTCCACTGACAAGGCCGTGATTCTTTTTGGGTCGTCACAGGCGCTGATGACTTTTCTGACGGCCTGTGTCATAGCCTCTATGTAGTCTGACGGATGATGACGGAAACGGCTCTCTGAAGCGTCCGAGTAAAGACCCTGTTTCCATCTGGGATAATCGCAAACCGAAGCGGCCAAAGTGGTGCCGTCGGACGAGTCGACCAGAATGGCTCGAACTGAATCCGAGCCGAAATCAAGGCCGATGACATAACTGACTGCCATAATGATTATTTAGATTCTGTTGTAGTCGCCGCGGCTGAATCGTGTATGTAGCCGTCTTTCTTGATGTTCCACAAAGGCAGAACAATCAGTGAACCGACAATCGCCACCCCAGTCATAAGGAGGAAGAGATTGCCCCAGCCGAATTTGTCTGAGAACCATCCCAGTCCGGCGCCGGTGAATATGACGCTGGCGTAACTGCATAGTCCGATGAGACCGACTGCCGAGGATGCGGCTTTCTTGGTGGCTTGATTGGAGGCCACGACTCCCAGCAATGCCTGAGGACCGTAAAGGAAGAATCCCGCGAGAGACAGAACCGCAAGCATTATTGCAGGATTCACGTCACTTGGCAACAGCCAAAGTACGAGAAGGCAGACGGCTGTGAGAATCATTTCTATGAAGCAGACTCTCTGAGCGCGCCCTTGGAAGAATCTGTCGGACACCCATCCGGCGAAAAGCATTCCGGCGCATCCGCAGACTTCAAATATGCCGACTGTCCAGCCCGCAAGCTGAGGGGAAAGTTGGTTGTCTCCGTGCTGAAGGAAAGTGGGTCCCCAGTCCAGAACAGCGAAACGAACGATGTAGACGAAGAGGTCTGTGATGGCCAAGGCCCAGATGATAGGGTTCTTGAACACTTTCTCCATAACGAATTTCTTGTACGCCTCCGGAGTGTCGTCGTTGTCAAGAGCTGTCTTGGTGTCGGGAAGCTCAGGCAATCCGACAGATTTCGGGGTGTCTCTCAAAGTGAGGACGATGAACACCACTCCGAAGGCCGCAATGATTGCCGGAATCCAGAAACACCACCTCCAGTTGCCTGTCTTCGCTATTATGTAGCCGCAAAGTACGGAAGCGAGTCCCGCTCCGATGGAGTGGGATGTGTTCCAGATGCTCATCTTTGTGGCAAGCTCCTCAGGCGGTACCCAGTGGGTCATCAGACGGTTGCAGGGAGAGAAACCGGTACCCTGAAATATGTTGTTGACAATCAGCAGGACTGCGAAAATGTTCACGAGAGCCGAGACGAAGACGACTCCCTCAGTCTGCCCCGTGATCATAGTGCAGATCTTGTCGCTCCATCCGAACAGCAGGTTCACGACCACGCAGACCGCAAGGCCTATGGACATGTGCCAACGCGCGTTGGTCCTGTCGGCGATGAAACCGTTGATGAATTTGGAGACGCCGTAGATCAGGCCGATGAGGGTCAGGATGATTCCGAAGCTCGTGTTGGTGATGCCGTACTCGGCGCTGAGGCTGGGCATTGCGAAAGAAAAGTTCTTTCTTACGAAGTAAAATACGGAGTAGCCGAGCATCGAACAGATGATGACTCTCCACTGCCAGTACTTAAATGAATGTTTTGTCTGCACAATCTATTGGTTTTAGCGGACGCAAAGTTACTTAATAGGTTGTTCGTTGTCAATATCCCAAGGTGCATTTTTCTCGAATATGGAAGCAACCAGCTCGTCGTAGATCATACATCTCTTGGCGAGGTCGAGCACGTTGAAGCGCCATCTCATCAACTGAACGAACGGGAACATATCCCTGAGTTCTTTTCTTGTTATTCCGATCATCGACGGGTCTGAAGGGGCGCCGACGATTTTGAAGAGTTTCTGCATCTTGGCGAAAGGATAAACCTGAGCCTGAAGTTTCTTGCTGAATTCCGGCCAGTTTTCCTTGACGAGCGTCAGTTCCTTGCGGACTGAGACTGCATCGGTGTACTTTTTGGTTATGCTTTCGCAGCCGAGTGTCGGAGCGGGGAAATTCTTGAACAGCTCGAGGGATCTTTTCTGTTCCTTCTCAAGCGTAGGCCAGGCTTTGACACACTTGTCTATGTCTATTTTTGTCAAATCGTATTTGAACAGGCTGTCGAAAATGGCGCACATTGTAAGGGTGCCGATGGCGACTTGGAATCCGTGTGACTGAAGCTCGCCGTGATAGCGGTGTCCGGTCATATCCATAATGTGGCTGAAAAGGTGGTCGCAGCAGGATGCGGGACGGCTTGAGCGCGCGGCCTGCATTGCGAAACCGCTGAGAGTCAAGCCTTCAAACAAATCGGAAATCGCTTTGTGGTCTCCTTTCGCTACTCCTTCAGGATTGGCGAGGAGTTCGTTCAGGTCATCCTGAAGAAGGTGCCAGGCTGTTGGAATTATCGGTTCTGTGCCCATAAGATCGGCAATCATCCATTCTGCTCCGGCAGGGATTTTTGCGGCAAGATCGGCATAACCGGCTGCAGTCATTTGTTTTGGAGCTTCCGCAATCACCTCAACATCAGCGAGTAACGCTACAGGAGCCGGGCAATTGAAGGTCTGTTTGGCGTTCTGATACGCGATTGAGGCGCCGAATGACGAGAAGCCGTCTACCGAAGCCGCAGTAGGGACGGTGAGGTAAGACTGGTTGTGATGGAATGAACTAAGCTTGCAAAGATCGTTGATTACTCCGGACCCCACCGCAACGGCGACATTGTAGGAGTCGGAAACGGGGCGTATCGCTTTCGCAGCGTCACTTTCTTTGTGGTCCTCGTCATTTTCAATATTCCTTGCCGCCTCATAGTCCCCGTCAAGAAGTTTGTCCGTCATTTCGACATATTTCCACTCGGCGTGGAAGACGTCTTTTGCGATAACGTATTTTTCTACCGGGACTCCGGCTGATTTCAAGTACCCGAAGACTTTTTCTCCAGCCGCTTTCCAAGTGTTTTTGTCCGCTATGACGATTGCTTTGCGATCTTTGAAAAACTCATTGAATATGACAGGGCATTTGTGCAGACAATTTCTGTCCAATTCAAACAGTCTGGTGTCGGTGGCCGCCTGAAGGGCCTTTGAAATCCTTTCTTTAGAATCCATAATTACGAAATGTTTTATAATTGCGTTTTTTTAGAGAAATGTTTCAATTCATTTCACTTCGGCAAATTTTAGTTGCTATTGTTTGCAAATATAGTAAATTGTCGCTTATAAAAAGAAATATTTGAATAATAATGAAAAGAGAATTACCTTAGCGGTGATATTTGAAATATTTAGATATTTAGATATGCAGAAAACAGCTATTCAGTTCGGTGCCGGTAACATCGGACGCGGTTTCATCGGGGCGGTCTTGTTCGAGGCCGGCTACAAAGTGATTTTCGCGGATGTCGTCGAAGATCTGCTTAAAACCATCAACGACAGGAAATCTTACACAGTGCACGTCAAAGACACTCAAAGCCGCGACATCAAGGTCAGCGGCGTTAGTGCCGTCAACTCGGGGAGCGAGGATGTGGTGAATGCGATCGCGCAAGCGGACATCGTGACTACGGCAGTGGGCCTGAGGATACTCAAATTCGTGGCTCCCGCGATTGCCAAAGGTGTTGTCGCAAGGAAATTGGCAGGAAAGGAGGCTCCTCTGAACGTGATTGCTTGCGAGAACGGTCTCAGGGCTACTTCCCAGCTGAAGGAACTGGTGATGGGGCATCTTGACGAGGCCACGGCTTCGTGGGCGAAGACTCACATCGGATTTCCTGACGCGGCCGTGGACAGAATCGTGCCTCCGGTTCATTGCGAGGTACCTTTGGATGTTGCCGTGGAGGAGTACTACGAGTGGGATGTGGAGAAATCCGCTTTCGCAGGCGCGGTTCCAGAGATCAAAGGTATGACTCCGGTGGACAATCTCGAGGCTTACATTGAGCGCAAACTTTTCACTCTCAACACGGGGCATGCGACGGCGGCCTACATCGGGAAGATGAAAGGATACGCTACCATCAATGAGAGCATAGCCGACAAGCAGATTTACGGAATAGTACGCGACGCGATGCAACAAAGCGGGAACGGCCTAATCAAGAAGTTCGGTTTTGATCACGACAAGCATTTCGCTTACATTGAGAAGATTCTACGCAGATTCCAGAATCCTTTCCTGAAGGATGACGTGGACAGGGTAGGCCGCGAGCCGCTGAGAAAGATGGCCTCGAATGACAGGCTGGTGCTTCCGGTCCTGACTGCCAGAAAGTACGGCTGTCCTTACGACAAGCTGCTTCTGTCTATGGGCGCTGCTCTTCATTTCGACAATCCTGAGGATCCTCAGAGCGTGGAGATGTTGAGTACGATAAAGGCTCTCGGGCTGAAGGATGCCATCGTGAAGTTCACGGGTCTTGCAGCGGAAGAGCCTCTTGTAGGGGAAATCGTCAATGCTTACGGCGAAATAGAGAAAGTTATTCGCTAATTTCGGAATGCCGGACGGCTTTTACCTGTCCTTCGGTCTTTTTGAGATTTTCGGACGGTATTCGATTGACTAATATATACGGACGGCGGTGAGGACAGATCTTTCCTTGCCGTCGCTTGGTTTTATGGTCTCCTTGCCGTTGATGAGCATACAGCTGGATCCGCCTCCGTCAAGGTTCAACGCCTCGACACATCCGAGAGAGGACAGAACTTTCGCCTCGTCCTCGGTCGTAAGTCCGGCTACTCCTTCAGTCATACCTCTGCCTTCGCAGACGAACAGAATGAGTTTTTTGTCTGAAGTGTAGCCTATCGCGGTTCTTGGCTGATTGGAATCTGCAGACACTCCCAGCATTTCCTGAGCCCAGGTGTTTTTGATGGTGCCTCCTTTGAGCAGCACTCCGACTCCTCCTATGGCATTGGTGGCGCTGAATCCCACTCCGGTGGTCGGAAATGTTGCCGAAGGGCGCTGGAGAGGGGTTTTGTCTTTGAAATTCTCGGCGGGAGAGGAGTAGCAGTAAGTCGCCTCGCTTGTGGTGTAAGTCCACGTGGCCTCGCAAGTGCCGTCAGCTTTTTGACAAAAAGCTCCGATTGTAGGATAGTAGTAAACAGGATTGCTCCAGTCCGGAACATAGTAGGCCTGATTTGGGGATAATAGTTTCCCGTTACGCGCGGACAGGCTTTGGGAAACGTAAAAAGCAGACCCGTCTGTTTTTTTGGCGCTGAAAAACAGTCCGCCGTTCACCACAATCGGTGCTTTGGAACTTGTGTAGAATTGAGCCGGAGTGTTGAGGGATGTGGCCCCGTAATTGGCCACGTTCTTGTCGTCGCAGTAGACGATGTCTCCGAGCACGTCGAATTTTCTGCCTTTGGAAAGGTCAGCGACAGCAATGTAGGCTATTGCGTTTTTGCCTTGAAGGGTCGCAGGGGATTTGTAGACGTGAAGATAGTCGGGAAGGTCGCCGAATGTGTCATCGACATTGGTCCAGCCGGCTTTGACTATGTCCGGATTGGCTTCTCCTTCTTCTTCGGGCGTCTGTTCTTCTTCAGGGTCGTCCCACGGCCAGTCGTGAGCAGTGTCGTCATCTTTGCCGCAGGCGGTAAGGGAGAGAAGACTGATTATCGTTACAAGAGATATTAACTTTTTCATATTGCTTTTTTGGGTATTATTACGACAGCGTTAGATTTTACAGTCCGAAATACTCTTTGTACCTGTCATAGAGATGGCCGGCCTGGAGATAGGCTGACTGCGGGCTCATAAAGTGCGAGAATTCGAAAGTGATGGCTTTGTCGTAGCAGGCTCTTTTGGCGGCCTCAAGTTTGAGACGGAGCTTGTCGAATTTGATCGGCAGGAAGTTGATAGGCATATCCCTGTCGAATGTTTCGGCATTTGTCCAGCATTTCATCCCGTATTTGTCGGCGAGTTTTTTGTTCACGCTGAAGAAGGCGTCTAACTCATCGTAGTCTATATGCCCGTCCTGGAACGCGCAAGCGTCGACATATTCGTGTATTCCGTCAAATATCTCGTTCCATTCTCTTTCGTGCTCCCGGACGGAGACGGCTTCGGCTTTGGTCAGGCTTCCGCTTGCCGCCGAAACGGCTTTCTTCCCGTCTATCCAAGGGGATATGAATGTAGGAAGTCCGCCTGAGACTTCTTTGCACTGACGGCCCATCTTTCTGAATGACTCGATGGCACCTTTTGTCTGACGGCTGATTTCTCCGCTGATGTACCAGCCTTGGAAACTCTTGTGACGGCTGCCGTACATTTTCCAGACTTCATCAATGACGAATTTGTTGGATTCGACTTCGTAAGACATATCGCCCGTGTCCCAGTATTTCCCGGAATCATAGAGTCCGAAATAGAATTTCATCCCGTATTTGTCGGCGAGGGTCAGAAACATTTCCACAAGGTCGACAGACGGCATATAACAGCCTTTTTTCAGTAGATAAGGTGACGGATAGGTCAGGAATTTTCGATAGCCGGAACGGATTATGATGACGGTGTCGATGCCTATGGCTTTCATGTTCCGGAAGTCTCGGTCCCATTCTTTGACTCCCCAGTTCTGATGCGGGATGTCGTGTGAAATCTCGTCAAGGAAGGTTCCGGTGATCTTGAGGCCCTGATCTTTCGGCACAATAAGATCGCCTCCGCGAACACTGCCCGGCTCGCCCTCACTGGCGTCTGCGCCTCCGTTGCCTTGTGCGCTTCCATCACCGGCTCCGTTCAGCAGTCCTTTACCGGTTCCGTTTGTGATCGAATTGACTCCGGCCGCTCTGAGTAGTGACGGAGCCACCAAAAGTGACGCCCCCGCCAATGCGGTCTCTTTTAGAAAATTTCTTCTGCTATTTTTCTCTTCCATAGTTGACAAGAATTATCTATTATGTGTTGCTATCTTCCAGAGGTCTAACATCCTTCCCCCCCCCCTTAAGGGAAAACGCTAAAGCGTAACGAATTGGGTAACAGCGTTTTATATTCTTTGGCTAAGGACGCAACATCTCAGCGCCTCCATTTATGCAGTTAAACAGGCGCAAATATAAAAATAAATTAATTAACAGCAATGAATAATTAAATAATTTCTTTAATTATGGTTAATTATGAATAATCTTTAATTAATTACAAAGAGAATCCTCGAAACTATGTACCATAAACACCGACCACATACTGCGTGGGATGCAAGTAGCTGCACATCTGCAACTTATGCAATGATCGGGTAGCATATCTTAAACCCGATCATTAAACAAGTAGCTAACACACAATGAGTTACACCCCACGCTCCGCTATTACGTCAGAGGGCGATGCGCTGACAAGCATCTGCCCCGCAGAATGCACGGTCGTTTTTCTATCAAAAGGTCGAAGCGATTTTCGAGCGCTAAGTCTCTTAGTGCGTGAAATGAAGGATAGGGAAGAGTGATTAGAGGCCGGGGATTGCGGAAAGTCTGAACTGACGGATGGGACGAGGGGGTTAGTCGAGGACGATCAGGGCGAGGGAGGGATGGCTGAAGGTGAGGGTGAGCGTGTCGGAGGAGGCGCGGTTAAGTGTGGCCTTCCACCAGTTGTCGAAGATGACGTCGTCGGTGGGCCAGACGAGGCCTTGGGATTTGATGCGAAGGGTGTTGTCTGGGGTGAATATGGAGATTCTGCGCCCTTCGCCGACTGTGAGTGTCTCGGAGTCTGTGATAGGGAGGATGGTGGAGAAGTCGGAGACGATGTCGATGGAGATTCCGAGGGAGCGGAGGTCGAACATTCTTGTGTACTCCATCAGTAAGGCCATATTTCCGAGGGTGTGATCTTCTCTGAGGCCGGTAGCTCCGATGAAATGGATGGTTTCGATGTCTTTGAAATGTTCGATAACGTACCTGAAGGCTTTGGTCTGGTCGTTGTCGTCTTGTTCTTTGATGCAGACGTACCGGCCTTTGAATCTGCCGGCAGACCTGGCCGGGGCTAAGTTTGAGTCGGGGGCAGAGATGGAATCCATGTCGCCGACGACGGCATCGGGGCTCTTGCCGTGGGGTAACTTGTCGAAATAAGTCTCAAGCGCGCCGTCACAGCACACTATGTAAGAAGCCTCGCGGATCAAATAGAGAGGAAATTCGGTGGCGGGAAAAAGACCGTTGCCGATTATGACGGCGCTCTTTCCCATATTACAGTCTTGTTTTGGCGATTTCCGCCTTGGAGGTTCCGGCGGAAACAGAGTAGATCATCGGATCCCTGAAGCCAACGAGGAAATCCTTCACCGGCATACGCTTCTTGCCGGAAAGCTGAAGCTCGTTCACTAAAATGGCACCGTCAGCGGTAGCAAACGCAAAGAAAGACTTGCCGTCCGAGAGGATGTCACCAAAAACGGCTGATGTCCTGCCGCACGAAGCGAGCAAAGAGGCGAACTCATTCCCCGTCACGGCAGAAGCAGAGAAAATCTTCAACTCCTGCTCAGGCTTGCCTTCTTTCAAAAGACTCGTGTAAGCCGTAGGATAAGGACTTAGACCTCTGATAAGATTGTGAACATCCGCGGTAGTGTCGTTCCAATCGATATGGCACAACTCTTTGGTGAGTTTCGGCGCCGGTTTGAGGACCTCCGACCCCTGGATGAAACTCTTCTGAACCCTCGTCTCGACGTTCTTCTCAATCACGCCCTCGACAGTCTGCACGACCAGATCCGAACCGATCTCCATAAGACGGTCGTGAATGTCACCAGCCGTGTCCGAATCGCTGATTCTGCATTCCTGACGCAGAATAATGCCGCCCGTGTCAATGCTCTTGTCAATCATAAACGTGGTCACACCCGTAAGGCGCTCCCCGTTGATCAACGCCCAGTTGATAGGAGCCGCACCCCTGTACTGAGGCAGAAGGGCAGCGTGAAGGTTGATGGTACCGAGTTTCGGCATTGACCAGACATCCTCCGGAAGCATTCTGAACGCCACCACCATAAACAAATCACCTCTGAACTTGGCCAGCTGCTCAAGAAAATCAGGATCCTTCAACTTGACAGGCTGAAGAACAGGAATCCCGTGCTCCACAGCATATTTCTTAACGGCGCTCTCATTCACCTTAAGCCCCCTTCCGCTCGGTTTGTCAGGAGTAGTGACCACACCCACGACCTTATATCTCTCCCTGATCAAAGCATCCAGCGGCCCTACGGCAAACTCCGGCGTACCCATATACACAATTCTCGTCTTTCTGAATATTCCCATAAACTTACTCTTTTTTCTTCTCCACCACGTGTTGAAATTGTCAAAATTGAACAACGCCGAGTCATTGATGGCCTTCCAAGTAAGGAACAGGCCCGTCGGCAACAGCACTATCGTGGATATTGACACGCCAAGGGCAGCGGTCACCGCCCCGTCTCGGGCCAGCTTGGTGCCGGTGATGTCTATGACCCAATATAACACGAAAAACAGCACGGACACGATGGCAGGAGTCCCCAGACCGCCTTTCTTGATCAGCGCGCCCAGCGGAGCGCCGATGAAGAACATAATGAAACAGGCGAAAGACTGAGCGAATTTCCGTAGGAATTCCACTCTGGATCTGATCAGAGTGCGGATGGAACCGTAATGCTCCATCTGGTACTCGCTTAGATTCATCTGAAAAGTGTCAGCCGTGTTAGAAGCCCTCTGGTAAGCCATAATCTTCTCATTCACATCGTCCCAGACAAGATACTTCTCATCCTTGAAAAGAGGAGCCTCGCTGTTGGTCATTGTGGAATCCAACTGATTGCTGAAAAGAATGCCGCTTCTCGACCCGATGCCCTGAAGAAACTCTGTGCGGGAAGTGCTGTCCTCAACCTCCAGAGAATCCCTCCCGTGAGCCAACTGTTTAAGGTTCATTGCCTTAACCTGATCTCCGAAACGAGCTTTGTCAGACTTCTGGAAAGCGTAATTCTGAAGAGGAATGACAAGAGTCTGCTTGTCGAAATCTATCTTCTGAAGCTGAAGAGAAGTGTCACGATAGTTCCAATTGTTGGTCTCCTGATAACTCGTACCGTTGAACATCTTGAAAGTCAGATAGTCCTTGGTCTTGGACATCTTCATCTCCGCAGAATCCGCAAGAGTGAGACTGGTGTTGCCTTTGCCTCCGGTGTGATCGTAGACCATCACCTCGTACATCATCTTGGTCGCGTCATTGCGGGACTGCACCCTGAGAATGTACCCCTCGATACCGTTGTAGAAAGTACCGGAAGGAATCTTGATTTCCTCCTTGGTCTTACCGATGTCATCACGAAGAGTGTAGATCTTGTTGTAGGCAAGAGGCACTAAGTTGTTGGCTGTGAAAAACGCACCCACACTTATTAAACCTGAGATGATGACAAGAGGTGCAATCACTCTGGTGAGCGACACTCCAGCTGCCTTCAAAGCTATCAGTTCGTTGTTCTCGCCCATCTGTCCGAGCGTCATCACGGAAGCCAGAAGAGTGGCCAGAGGCAGAGCCAAAGGCATAATGGTACAAGTTCCCCAAAACAGGAACTCCATCAGCACCTTGAGCCCAAGACCCTTGCCGACAAGCTCGTCGATGTAGACCCAGAGGAACTGCATCATAAGAATGAATATGACGACAAACAGTATGGCCACGAACGGTCCTACGAACGCGGTAATAGTGAATTTGTCGATTCTTTTCATTCTTCGATAATGTTATTTCGTAGCAGTCTCGATCATCTTTGCCATAGCCTCTTTAAGGCCTGCGACATTCTTGCCGCCAGCCGTTGCGAGAGAAGGCTGACCGCCGCCGCCGCCCTGAATGAATCTCGCGGCCTCGCGTATGTCCTTGGAAGCATCGTGTCCCGCGGCCACAAGATCATCGGAGTACATCAGCACCAGATTCGGCTTCTCATTGAAAGAGAAAGCGCCGGCGAGAACACATCCCGTAATCTTCTTCTGAAGCAGGAAAGCAGCCCCCCGCACCATCGCAGGGTCGAAAGACATATCAAAAGTTATAACCTTTATGCCGTTAATTTCTTTCGCCTGGCCCATAAGTTTCTTGGCCAATTCCTCGGTTTTCTCCTTGGTCACGTTGTCGATTTCTTTTTTGAAATCGGCATTCTCCTCAATCATCTTCCTGATGGCGGCGCTCAAATCAGGCACATTGTTGAACAGCGCCTTAGCAGTGGTCAGAGTCTTTTCCATAGCCCTGATATAATTCTCTGCCGATGATCCTGTCACAGCCTCGATCCTTCTGACACCAGCAGCAATCGCAGTCTCGGACACAATTTTGAAAAGCCCGATCTGACCCGTCGCGGCCGCGTGGCAACCTCCGCAAAGCTCAATCGAATCACCGAATTTGACCACTCTGACTCTGTCACCGTATTTCTCGCCGAACAGAGCGATTGCCCCCATAGCCTTGGCTTCGTCCATAGTCGCCGACCTATTTTCCTCAAGAGGGCTGTTCTTTCTGATCAAGTCATTGACCATATCCTCAGTCTTGTCGATTTCCTCATCAGTCATTTTAGAGAAATGAGAGAAGTCGAAACGGAAATAATCAGGACCCACATAAGAACCTTTCTGCTCAACGTGATTGCCGAGGATAGCCCTCAAAGCGTGGTCAAGAAGATGGGTGGCCGTGTGGTTGTTGGTGATGTTCAGCCTTCTGCCGGCATCAACCGTGAGAGTGAAAGCCTCCGAACAATCCGAAGGTATCCTCTCCGCAAGATGCACTGTCAAGTTGTTGTCTTTCACAGTGTTGAGAATCTTGATTCTCTCACCGCTCTCAGACGTGATGAAGCCCGTGTCCCCTATCTCTCCTCCCATCTCAGCATAGAAAGGAGTGCGGTCGAACACAAGCTGGTACATAACCTTGTTCTTGGACTTCACAGTACGCTGTTTAAGCATTCTGACGCCCTCAAGCTCAGTGTAGTCATATCCCAGAAACTCCTCTTCCTCACCGTTGTTGTAAACGATCCAGTCGCCGAACTCGTTGGAAGTGGCGTTGCGAGCGCGGTCCTTCTGCTTCTGAAGCTCTTTGTTGAACCCTTCCAGATCCACGGCGTAACCGTTCTCAGTGGCGATAAGCTCAGTCAGATCCACAGGGAATCCGTAAGTGTCGTAAAGGATGAACGCATCCTCCCCACTGATGATTTTAGTTGCGGAAGCCTTGGATATGTAGTCGTCCATCATCTTTATACCTCTGTCAAGAGTGCGAAGGAAAGCGTTTTCCTCTTCCCGGATCACACTCTCGATAAGTTTCTGCTGCTTGCGGAGTTCCGGATAAGCCTCACCCATCTCCTCAGCGACTTTCTCCACAAGACGGCAAAGGAAAGGCTCGTTAAAACCGAGGAAAGTGTAGCCGTAACGTACAGCCCTCCTAAGAATACGCCTAATCACGTAACCGGCCTTCACATTGGAAGGAAGCTGGCCATCGGCGATTGAGAAACTGATGGCGCGGATGTGGTCCGCAATCACTCTGAAAGCAACGTCGTCTTTGTCATTTTCGTGATACTTATGTCCGCTAAGATCCTCAATTTTATGGATGATTCCGGTGAAGACGTCTGTGTCGTAATTACTGGTCTTGCCCTGAAGCACCATACAGAGCCTCTCAAAGCCCATTCCGGTGTCGATGTTGCGATTCGGAAGAGACTCAAGTTCCCCGTTAGCCTTGCGGTTGAACTGCATAAACACCAGATTCCATATCTCTATAACCAGAGGATTGCTCTTGTTCACAAGCTTGCGCCCGGGCAATGCTGCCCTTTCGCCGTCGCTTCTGAGGTCAACGTGAATCTCGCTGCAAGGTCCGCAGGGACCCGTGTCACCCATTTCCCAGAAATTGTCGTGTTTGTCCCCGAGCAGAATCCTGTCCTCAGGAAGATGCTTCATCCAAGTATGCCTGGCCTCTTCGTCAAGAGAAGTCCCGTCGGAAGCGTCACCCTGGAATATGGTCGCGTACAGTCTGTTCTTGTCTATCTTGTAGACCTCCGTAAGCAGTTCCCAAGCCCAGTCTATTGCCTCGGTCTTGAAATAATCACCGAAACTCCAGTTGCCGAGCATCTCGAACATAGTGTGGTGGTAGGAATCGTGCCCCACCTCTTCCAAGTCGTTATGCTTTCCACTGACTCTCAGGCATTTCTGAGAATCGGTGGCTCGTTTTGTCTTTGGAGTCGTGTTGCCGAGGAATATATCTTTGAACTGGTTCATTCCCGCATTCGTGAACATCAGCGTAGGGTCGTTCTTGACAACCATCGGAGCTGAAGGCACAATCTGATGGCCTTTTGACGCGAAAAAGTCAAGGAAAGTCTGTCTTGTTTCTTTTGAAGTCATACTAAATTAATTTTGCACTCTTTTTGCACACTTAACATTGAAGAGACAAAATTATAACATTTTTCTCAAAAAAAGACTATATTTGCGATTATGTCATCTCACAAAAAGTATATACTGAATCCGGAGACCCTGATATACGAGATTCAAAAAGTGTCCGGGCTCACACGTTTCTCCAAGTGGGCGTCGGTCATTGTGGCCGGCGCAGGATTGGGCTATCTTTATTTCTGGCTGTTTACTTCGGTCCTCGGACTTGAGCTCCCGAAGACTATGCTTCTGAAGATGAAAAACGCGGAGTGGGTGTCCAAGATTGAGGTTCTCGACAGCCGTCTGAACAGTTACGACGAAGCGCTCGCCGGACTCCAGATCAGAGACGACAACATCTACAGATCGATTTTCGGAATGAACGCAATTCCGTCCGAGGTGAGGAACGCAGGATTCGGAGGAGTGGACAGATACGCTTATCTGGACATAATGAGCGACAACAGTCTTCTCAAAAAGACCACGATAAGGATGGACGTGCTGATGAAAAAGACTTACATTCAGAGCAAATCCTTCGATGAGGTGTCTCTTCTCGCACAGAAAGCCGGGGATATGGCGACGAGCGTTCCCGCTATTCCTCCGCTGAACCCCGATCCGAAAGACTACAGATTGTCAAGCGGTTTCGGCTACAGACGGGACCCAATCAACGGCAGAAGCAAAATGCACACGGGTATGGACTTTTCCTGTCATCAGGGCACTCCTGTCTATTCCACCGGCGACGGGGTCGTGGAAGATGTCAGTTATGAGTTCTTCGGCTACGGCAATTCGATAATGATTGATCACGGTTTCGGCTACAAGACAAGATACGCCCATCTGAAATCCATCGGAGTCTCAAGAGGGATGAAAATCACAAGAGGCGAACTGATAGGCACCTCCGGTAATTCAGGACGTTCCACCGGTCCGCATCTGCATTATGAGGTAATCTATAAAGGCAATTACGTCAATCCGAACAACTATCTGGACATGTCTATGCCGGTCAAGGAATACGCCGCTCTCACCAAGGACAATTCAAACAAGCCGGAGGTTCCCATAGACAAACCGTCTTCCCGCCATCTGAGGAGGTAAGCCGTTATGCCTAAGTATTTTTTTGACAACGAGAATTTTAATTTCGGGAAAGTCACTCGCTCGGTCAGGGCAATTCTGCT
>Ga0172377_10001451_pt1 | contig 23936 bp, 17 predicted proteins | sample Pumphouse3metaG_FD_119749 | JGI IMG/M metagenome (GOLD analysis project Ga0172377, IMG submission 119749) | Leachate microbial communities from a municipal landfill in Southern Ontario, Canada - Pumphouse #3 metaG | ecosystem: Engineered > Solid waste > Landfill > Unclassified | place: Canada... | reverse complement strand
TTGCCCGGAGCCTTGATGAGTTTGACCCGGATATCGGGATGAAGTTTTTCGTATTCCCGGAGCATGTCCTCGAATTCCCGGTCGTAGCCCGGCGGCGGACAGGATAAAATACGCAATTCGGTTCTGCCGTCATTTTTCATTTCCGGCCGGCCGTAAACCACCAGCACGAACAAAAGCAGGCAGAACCCCAAGAAAAAAGTCAGTTTATAGTAGTTGAACATAAAAATCCCTGAAATTATTTTTATCTGATAATAAATACCTCAAAGAAGAAGCTTTAGAGTGCTTTTCCGTTTTTGCCAACACGATTAAAATATATCGTGAAAATACTCTTGTCAACGCATGAGAGTAAGTTTCCCGGCAGATAAATTATAAAAGCCTTGATTATAATCTAAAGAGATTTCAGAAACCGTTATATTCGGCAAGATCGCTATCCGGCCGTGGAATATCAAACGGGCGCCCGCCGGCCCGTATCGACATAGCTCCCATATATCCGGCGGCTACGCTGTAACGGGCCGCCAGTGGCGTCGAAGCCGGTTTTTCCTTCCCGGTGAGATAATCTATGAAACTCTGTACGATTTCATTATCTGAGCCCCCATGCCCTCCCGGTTTTATTAAACCCCGGTAAGTTATATCGCCGTTAAACCGGTATGAATCAGTCCTGTTTGTCCAGACCTCAATTGCGGCTCCTTCGCCGACGTCTCCATAATTTTCAATTCGTCCTTTTGTTCCCAGTATGGTATAATTCCTACACGAATCAGGAGTATAAAAACATTGCATATACGATGCCTGGACCCCGTTCTCCAATTGCAGCAATATCATATTATGGTCTTCATTGTCCATATCCGGATTCATTCCTTTTTGCTCAAGAGGCGGCCAGTTGTCCGGGTTGGCTTTCGCCTGCACGTATTCGTTGTCCGGATAACTTTTTCCGCACCTGTTGTAGACGCTGAGTTTTCCCAAGCCGGTAACCGTTTTAGTAAAAGAACCGGCCAGCCAGTGGATTATGTCTATATCATGACAGCCTTTCTGAAGCAGGAGAGAAGTCGAATATTTCTGTTCCGCGTGCCAGTCCTTGAAGTAATTGTCGCCCCCGTAGGAAACGAAATGCCTGCACCATATCGCCTGTACTTTGCCGATGAGCCCGGAGTCAATTATTTCCTTCATCTTTTTAGTGAAGCCCATATATCTCATATTGTGGCCGATAAAAAGTTTCGTCCGGTTTTCAAATGCCGCCTGCATTATTCGGTCACACCCGGCAATCGTAATCGCCATCGGTTTCTCCAGATAGACCGCCACTTTCTTTTCCAGAGCCGCCACCGCCTGTTCTTCGTGGCAGAAATCCGGGCTCATTATGAAAACGCCGTCCAGATTTTCTTTTTCAAGCATTTCCCGGTAATCCGTATAGGCCGCGACTTCATGGTTGAAACGTTCTGTGAACTTTTGCAGGTTTTCCTGGTGGATATCCGCTCCCGCAACTATTTGACAACCGTTTTCGGGCTGGTGCGCGATATCCGCGAGAACTCCCCGTCGGCATACCCCGATCACGCCTAATCTCAAGTGATCGGATGGATTTTTTTTCGTATTCTCTGATCTTGTGCTCATTATTGCTCGTTCTTTTTTTAATTCCGTTTATAAATATGAACTTAACCGGCTTTTTAGTAGTCACGAGTGCGGCCTCGCACTGTGACCGGCAAAGTTTATATCCGCCTTTAACGCCTTCTGTGCCGGAGCAAGGCTGCTCCCGGCACAACTTATAACAAATTTCTAAAACGCTATAACCGCTATTCCGTAAGTTATAAGTTCTGGGATCGTAAAATTAACAATCTTTTTACCGTTGGCTTCAGTTAACTTATAAGAAAGCCGCATTTTTTCCTTGTTGTCAGGATTGATATATTCTATTTTTTTAACCGTGGATCCTGCCGGTAAAACCAATGCCGTTGGGATTTTGGCTGCTGCTTTATTTAAGTTATGGTTAATATAATGGAGAACAATTCTGTCTTTTTTCGGCTGTTTATAAGGGATGATATTTATATCCTTAGATGAAGTATTTATTTTTACCAAACTGTTTTTTGCCGCTTCCTGAATAGCTTGTTCCAAGCCTTTTTCGCCGGGCAGGAAAATCACTTTTCCTTTGCCGTACCGCGTTTCTGTTTTTTTATTCGTTTTTTGTAATTTCAACGCCGCGAAAATTCCTGATTCAATTCTCTTTTCAACGAATTCAGTGTAATCTCCGGTTTTACCGGTAAAAATAAGGGTTCCGCCGCCACGGACAAAATTACTTACGGCGTTAATCTGCTTATCGCTGAGGCAACGTCTGTTTATCAGAAACAGAACTTCAGTATCCTTGAGGCTTTGCTCGTCGATCTTTCTTATTACCCTGAACGGCAAACAGTTATTAATCAAAGGCAAAAGCGCCCCATGCTGTTTACCCCACGGGGTTGGAATCGCGGTTGAAATATTTGTGTAGATATCCGTTCCGTCAGCGAAAAGCGTTTTATTTGCCTTAAAAAAACACAGGTAATCACTGATGGCTTTAAGCGCCGAGGCATTAATTCCGCGGGGCGGAATACTGTCGAAACCGTAACAGACTATTCCCGGAATACTGTTACAGGCGATAACTACAGCAAGATTCAGCTTGAGTTTTTCAGGAGACAACATTTGGTTAGTCCTGGGGTGCTTCCAGGTATATTCGTAATCATAAACCGGTTTACTGCCAGCAATAGCCTTGGCAATAAGCGATCTTTCCAGCATTAACCGGGACTCTAAAGCACAGGCCTCAAAAATTATGAAATCTTCGTAATCGTAAGGATGTACCGAGCTGGAGCAGTTAAAGCGCGGACTGATATTGGCGCTTACAGCTATATCCGGTTTGATCTTGCGCAATTGTCTTCGGGTTTTTTCTATAGTTTCGGCGCAACTGTAGAACTGCTGCCATTCTATATATTCCCTGAAAAGTCTGGAATCAATATTGTCTTCTATTTTCAACTGCGCAAGTTCTTCCGTTGACATCCCGAAAATTGCTTTCATCTCTTTCTCATTAAACTTGGCCAGTATATATTTCCTGAACTTTTCCTGACAGTTTCGGCAATAGCATGGACTGTGATTATATTGATTATCCAGCATAATTCCGTCGGGATTAAAATATTTGACCATTTTTATAATATGCCCCAGACAGCAGTCAAAGGCCGGAGTGTTATAACATAATTTCGCGTTCAAGAAGAATTTATCGGGATTACCGAATAAATCCCTCCGTAACCAATCAGGATGTTTTATAACCAGTTCATGCCAGGAAAGATCATGGCTCATATGCATCAGGCTCGTATATAATAAAACCTTGAATCCGTTCTTCTGATAATCCGCTATTGCCGCTTTCAGTTCCTTATCTGAAACCAGCCCGGTTCCGATGTTGCTGTGTTCCATGGCCATTACCAGCAAAGTACCGATTCCGTATTTATTTTTAAGTTCCGGTATCCATTTGTCTCGTTCGGTAATGATTTCCACACTTGGGTTTCCTTTGGAATGGCGTTTCCACGGCCATATCTGGAGAATGGTACTTTGATTTCCGAGTTTGTCGCTGTTGAACGGGACTGGCTTTTGAGGTTCCGGCGTCGGATAGGGTACTGTCGGCGGACGCAGACAGTTCCGGTTCACTCCCAACCTTTCCAGCTTGACGTCATCAAACCAAACGGTTCCCTCGGCATACCATAAAAGCAGAGCGATATTACACTTGACAGCCTGATATGGAATTCCTATCGGCACCGTGAATTCCTTTGTCAGTTTACACCAGTCTTTAGAGCGGTTTTCTCCTCGTGTATATTTTTCATATTGATAAACGACATTTCCATAAGCCTTGTTGTTTTCGTCTCCGAATGAAATCCTGGCAAAAATCCCGGCAAGGCTTCCTGTTCTTACAACGCCGGGTTTGACCTTGTCGGTTTTGTACCATACGCTGAACCGGTATTTCTCGCCGGGGCTGACTGTAAGCGGAAATTCCGACAGAACTATTGTTGCGTCTTTTGCGCTCCCGCTTATCTTCAAGGATTTTTTACCGGTATGCCGGTTGGTTTCATCAAGGTCGGCAATGCCTTTTTTACTGCCGTATTTCTTTACTTCCCAGAAAGGCGTTAATCCTTCTTCAAAGCCGGGATTGGGCAGGCAGGCAGCGTTAATGCCGGACTCTTTTTCAAACGCCACATCATCGAACCACACGCTTCCCCGGGCATGCCACAGGAAAAGCACAATATAACATTTCAGCGAATTGTCGTTTCCGCCGACAGAAGGTACGACAATTTTTGTTTTTACTTCAGTCCATTCTTCGCTCTGCTTGAAATTCTTAACATACCGTACCGCGGATTTACCGTTATTGCCGACAAAGGTAAAGCGCACCATAATGCCGTTGTCAGCGGTCGCAGGCGAAATAAAATCCTTTGTCTTATACCAGCATTTAAATAGATATGTTTCTCCGCTTTTTACTTTTATCACCGGGTAACAGGTAACTCCGGTTCTGTCATTAGCGGCGCCGCTTATCCTTAAAGAGAATTTTCCATTATGGGAAATCGTGTCGTCTCCGGCAATATCGCCTTTCCCGGCGAAACGACGGACTTGCCAGTGCGGCTTCAAGCCGTTTTCAAAACCGGGATTCATAATAATGTTTCCGGCGGAAAGTTTTCCTTCGCTCATTACCCCCCACAATCCGAAGGTTAATAGCGATGTTCTCAGCAGTTTGTTGTTGCGCAGAACGAACATATGTCTTACTCCTGTTTTTTATTAGTATGGATTTGGGCTCCAGCCTGAATTCAGAACCGGATATGTTTTTTCAATATTATGTTTATTGTTCTTACGGAACTTCAAACATGCTCTGGAGGCTTTCGCCAATCGCAGCTTTCTGCTTGGCGGCGTGAAGATCACAGAATAGGATGTTGGCCTTATTCAAATGACGCGGTCTCAAAGTTCGGCTTGTGTTGCTCTCGCCTTCCAAATCCGCCACTACATTTTCCGGATATGACATTTGTGCATAGCCGTCGGTAATTATCCCGACCGTGGACGGATTAGTAATTTTAATGTTGCAAACATGGTATGTGGAATAGTTTGTCCAGAAAACGGGAACATAAATATAGCTGGTGACGGAATTGCCGACAACATCTTTATCTGTGGGACACACAAAAACACTTCCGTGATAACGGGGCCGCTGAGCGCCGAAATCAAAATTAGCGTTCAAATCTTTCTTCAATACCCAATGCCAGTATTTTTCATACCATTGAAGGCCTGTTCCCGGACTTAAATACGCTGTCGGGAAATACCCTTCATAATCCTGGCCATAAAATCCCATGGCGCTTCCTATTTGTTTAAGATTCCCCATACAGGCAATTTCCTTGCTTTTTTCCCTGGCTTGGCCAAGCGCTGGAAGCAGCATTGACGCAAGTATTGCAATGATGCCAATTACCACCAGCAATTCAATGAGCGTGAATTTGTTTACCGATAAGCGTTTATGATTTTTGTCTCGTGTTCTCATTTTTCCCTCCGGGGGTTAAGTTCCAGTTTTTATTGGGGCGGAAACCGTTTTTCCTTCATGCCATTCCGGTTCCAGGATTATTGTTCTGTCGAGTTTCCCGTTCCGCGTTAGTTGTCGGCGGATATATTCCAGCAAGGTATCGGCATATTTGTTGAGGTCCGAATAATAACCTGATATATTATGCGGATTAGGAACAAATTCATTGAAGCCATAGGAAACAATAGAAATATCCTGCGGAACTCTTATTTTTTTAATTTGCAGGTATTTATACAAGGATTCGGCTTCGGACGGGCCGTAACAGTAAATCGCCGTAATCTCTTTCCGGGAACGAATAAGCTCCTCAAAGGCGGCTGATGCCGGTATGTTGTTGTCAATTACGCTTAACAGTTCAGGCGCAATTTCTAACCCGTGGCGCAGCATGCTTTCATAAAAACTTTGCTCACGAAGTTTCTGGATCGCGGTATTGTAGGATTTCTTCAGTATGCAGGCAATTTGCCGGTGACCGGCGGCAACCAGGCGGCCTATGCTGTCGTTTATTATTTTTCCCTGGTCATAATCGACAAAATTATAGTCGATTTTCGTATTGCTGACTCCGCCGGCAATAACATACGGAATCTCCAGTTCATCACATATGTTTGCGGCTTCCGAATCGAAATCCTGTTTTATGAATATGGCGGCATCGAGCTTAAGCTTCTGGAAAGCGCTCTTTTCCGTTTTTTCCGCAGATATCAGCAGGTTATAACCGTATTTCTTTTGTTTATTATGCTTGACAATTAATTCATCCATTATTGTGAAATAAGGATCTTCGGCGGCTCCCCTGGCCTGCAGCCGTTCCATATCTGAATTAAAAATCCCGATAGTGACGTCCGGCGTAGTCTTCCAGTCTTTCACATAAATTCCGCTTCCCTGCCGTACTATTAAAACATCACCCTGCTGCAAGTTTTTAATGGCGTTCCTTATCGTGATCTCGCTTACGCCGCATAACAGGCAAAGTTGTTTCAAGGTAGGCAGTTTCTTTCCGGGCGGAAAATTTCCGGATTTTATATTCGTGATGATCTTTTTTTCTACTTGTTCTGTAAGGGTCATGATAAATCCCTATAATTGTTTATACACTATTATACATTGTATTCACAATAATTGCAAGCGGTAAAACTGTTTTTATCCAAAATTTATTGAGTCCTTTAAAACCCCGGCCTCTGGGCGGGGTCATAGTTTTTCGGTTTTACCATTTTCATAAATTGTTCTGCAAAATCTTTCGCCATCCAACCTTTAGTCCCGCACGGCTAGGGACAGCCGTGGCTACACCGGGAAACTCTGCATGCTGAGGAAACAGGTGTAGCCCCCCTGTCTCCAGGGGCGTGGGGACGTTGCATGAGAGTTAAACTCTGGAATTCCATTAACTTCTCCTGCTCCCCTATGGGGAGTTTTTTCAATGCCGGGTTCTTTTTTACTATGTCGCAAATGCTGTGCTGAGTGTCGTTTTTATACGCTGCGCAACTTGACAGCTCAATCACAAGTCGTAAATTATATCAGAGCTGTCCCATAGACTATGAGCGGCGAAATATGTGGAACGGGAAATGGGGGAATTCGTAAAATCTTATGCAGGAAATAAATTCTTTTGACGCTTTTGCGGAACCGGATGCGACCCGGCTCATACTGGGTTCGATGCCGGGCGCCGAATCGCTGCGCCGCCGTCAGTATTACGCATATCCGCATAACTGTTTCTGGAAGATAATGGGGGAGCTTCTGGGATTTGACTGTCGTATAGATTATAAGGAACGCGTTGAATATTTGCTCCGCGACCGCATTGCGCTGTGGGATACGGTGCAGCGATGTGTCCGGCCCGGCAGCATGGATTCCGACATTAAGCACGCCAGGCCAAACGATTTCGAAAAACTTTTCCGGGAATGTCCCAATATCCGGAAAGTATTTTTTAACGGTCAGGCCGCGCATAAATTATTTGTCAGGCATTGCAGGGAAATGCGTCTGCCGGAGCTGGAACTGATTATCCTGCCTTCGACCAGCCCCGCCAACGCCTCAATACCCTACAGGAAAAAGCTTGAAGCCTGGCGGCAGGTAGCTTGTTTTCAACAGTAAGCCGTTTTTATTAAAGGGTCTTCACTAGAATTTGTGGGCAAAGAGCTTAAGACGTCGTGTTTCATCTTTGACTTAATGTTTTTTTATTGCCCGCTGTTTGTAGTTCCGCCTTCAGGCGGCGCCTTCCAAGTGCCTTCAGGTACGTGTCCGGTCGCTAAAGCTTCCCTAAGCGGAATGCCTCGCCGGCGGGCGTAATTTCCAAAATAAAAATTGGTAAATTATTGGATGAATTTTTAACCGTTATTTGTAATCAGTCAGTGGGCTTAGTTGAGGGGACAGGGAATAAGCGCCAAACAACGGCTTCCTGGATAATTACGTGTTTGTAGTACCGCTTTTAAGCGGAATTTCCCACGAAGACAACAGTTCCGCTTTCCGCCTGAAGGCGGGACTACCAACACGCGATAATTCCAAAACACGGAAAAATTAACGGTTAGTATACAAAATCTTTTGACATCCAAATAATTTAAGCTCAAATTAAGCAAGCTCAACCTATAAATTCTGGTGAAGAGGCATATTAAATTCCCTTAAGAAATTTATAGTTTGACGCCGTGTGCAAGTTTTTTTCGACATTTTAACCTCGGAAAGGAAATTCAATGGAGGGCGAGACTCTGTCGAGCCGTAAACGGTTAACGTATTTCGGCTCGTGGGGACACTCGCCCTCCAGGAAATGTGTAATGCGGCAGTATTCGAAAACAAATCGTATCTCGGCAGGCACAAAAAACTTGCACACGGCGTTAGTTTGACAAATTTGACCTGATATGCCTTATCTTTTACTCATCCCCACTCTTTGGTATGTAAATATTAATATTAAAATATTTATAAAAAAATATCTAATAGGCCTTGCTTTTTAAAAATCCCGCACTATAATAACGAAATAGATACTTTTATATCAATATAAAAATAACTATTTAACAAGGGGCTGTTCTCATGCGCGGGACGTATCCTATTTATACGGTGGAAACAGAATGCCGGGATTGTTACAAATGCGTTCGGCATTGTCCGGTGAAGGCGATAAAAGTCTGGAACGACCACGCCAGCGTTGTTCCTGAGCTTTGCATTGCCTGTGGACATTGTGTGGAAATATGCCCGGCCCATGCGAAAAAAGTGCGTGACGACAGTCCTGTTGCCGAAAAACTTATCAGAAGCGGCATACCGGTTTATGTTTCCCTGGCTCCCTCCTGGATTAATGAGTTCGCGGGGCTTTCTCCCGCCCGGATAATCGCCGCCCTGAAGCGGCTTGGTTTTGCCGGGGTAAGTGAGACCGCGCTCGGCGCGCAGATGGTAAGCGCCGCCGTCGGCAATATGTTAAAGCAAGGACAAAACGGCGCGCTTATTTCTTCCGCCTGTCCGGTGGTGGTCGATTACATATGCAAATACCAGGCTGAATTTGTTTCCGCGATCAGCGGACTTCTGTCTCCGGCGCTTGCCCACGCCAAGCTGTTGCGGCAAGTCTGCGGACAGGACGTGGCGGTGGTTTTCATCGGCCCGTGCATTGCCAAAAAAAATGAAGCCGACCGGCATCCTGAACTGATAAACGCGGCCTTGACCTTTAACGAGTTGCAGGAATGGCTGAAGCGGGAAAATATTAATCTGAATGAAATCGCATCTGATGACGCCTGCGGTTTTTTTCCGGAAACGGCCAGGGAAGGTGCGGTTTATCCCACCGGCGGCGGCATGAATAAAACCCTGCAACTGATTCCGGAACTGGAAAATATCGTTTTTTCCGACTTTGACGGTCTGGAAAACCTGAAACTGGCATTGGACAACCTCAAACCGGAGGAAATAGAAACCGCGGTTTTTATTGAGGCGCTGGCCTGTCGCGGCGGCTGCGTCCACGGCCCCGGCGTGCAGCATAAATCACCTGGACTAATAGAGCATTTAAGAGTAATAAATAAATTTTGCGGAAATATGAAACCTTCCGAAAATAAATACGAACTGGATATAAGCGATAATCCGGCAGCGGAAAAAATAACAAACGGAGAAGTAAAATTCCGGGACTTGCAGGAGGCGTTGCGCAGTATTGGTAAAACCCGTCCGGAAGATGAACTCAACTGCGGCGGCTGCGGCTATGATTCATGCCGCGGTTTTGCCGCGGCGCTGGTGTGCGAAAAAGCGGAACCTTCAATGTGCGTGTCTTTCATGCGGAAAACGGCACAGAAGAAAGCCAACGCCCTGCTGCGGACAATTCCTTCCGGCGTGGTTATTGTTGACCGTGGACTGGAACTGATAGAATGCAACCGGCGTTTTGCCGAAATACTGGGCGAATCAATAGTCCGGATATTTGACGCAAAACCGGGAATGAACGGCGCCGACCTGAAACGCCTGGTCCCGTTTTGCGAGCTCTTCAGGAATTGTTTGAACAGCGGCAAAGATATATGCCGGAATTCATTCAGGATGGACAACAAACTGCTGAATATTACGGTATTCAGCATTGAAGCCGGGGAAGTGGCCGGGGCAGTGATCGCCGACGTTACCAACACCGAGCTCCGGCGCGAACAGATAGCCAACCGCGCCGGGGAAGTCATCAATAAAAACCTGTTGACGGTGCAGGAAATAGCTTGCAGGCTCGGCGAACACATGGCGGAAACGGAAATTCTTTTGCGTTCGATCAGCGAGGAATACGCCGATGATAAACTTCTCGATGATATCAGGCGGGAATTCAGCCGGAAGGAGCTGAAAAATGACTGACAGAAATTTATTTATGGATATGGGAATGAGCCAATACACCAAACATGGGCAGAATATCTGCGGCGATGTCTTCAAATACCGGCAGATACCGGAAGAAGAACGTCTGGTGCTGGTGCTGTCCGACGGCTTCGGAAGCGGTGTGAAGGCCAATATCCAGGCATCCATATGCGCCACCATGGCATGTCGTTTTGCCGCCGGAAATATGGAAATGCCGCGTTCCGCGGAGGTGATAATGCGGGCGCTGCCGGAATGCCGGGTCAGGAAGATCAGCTATGCGACGTTTACTGTAGTCGATATAAATTTGAACCGGAAAGCGCATATCGTTGAAATGGATAACCCGCGCTTTCTGCTGATCAGGAATGCGGAATTGGTCGAAGTCCCGCATAAGGTACTGAAGCCGCGAAAGTGGGATAACCGGAACCTCCGCCTTTATGACTTTGAAATACGGCTTAACGACCGGGTGGTGATCTTTTCAGACGGCATTGCCCAGGCCGGGCTTGGCAGCATGAGATATCCTATGGGCTGGCAGGAGGGATGCGCGCAGTATCTGCTTGAAAAAGTTAAAAAAAGCCCGGGAATTTCAGCTAATGAACTGGCGCAATGCGTAATCCGTGAAGCCTTGGGCAAGGAAAGCAAATACCAGGCGGGAGACGATATGAGCTGCGCGGTGGTTTACTGCCGGAAGCCCCGCCGGATGCTTTTGCTGGCGGGGCCGCCGTTCGATCATTCGTACGATGCGCAGTGGGCTGAAAGATTTGCCGCTTTTACCGGTGACAAGGTAATTGCCGGAGGCACCAGTTCTGAAATTATCGCACGGGAACTGAAAAAGGAAATTATACTGGATACGTCTTCAAGTTATTACAATGTCCCGCCCGGCTCAAAAATGGAAGGCGCCGACCTGGTTTGTGAAGGCGTATTGACTTTGAACCGTGCGGCGGAGTTGCTGGAAAACCATCGCCGCGAAAGTTTTTCCCCGGCCGGGAAGCTGGTTGAAATATTTTTGCGGAACGACGTGATCACGTTTTTGGTCGGAACCAGGATAAACGAGGCGCATCAGGATCCGCGGTTGTCTTCGACGCTTGAATACCGTCGCAATATAGTCAAGAAAATAGCGAAAGACCTGAAAGAAAATTTCCTCAAAGAAATAAACATTGAGTACGTATAAGGAATGAACATTGAACATTGAATTATTTAACAAGGGAATGAAAAAAATGTATGACACCGTAGAAAAAAAACGGGAAATGGTCGACAGGATTCTCGAAAAGAATCATCATGCCGAAAGTCGTTTGATTCCGATCCTCCAGGAAATTCAGGAGGAACATAAATTCCTGTCCAGGGACCTGATCAACTATGTGGCGGTTTCTATCGGCGTTCCGCCGTCACATGTTTACGGGGTTGCGACCTTTTACGCTCATTTTTCGCTGAATCCAAAAGACAAACACATCTTTAAACTTTGCGACGGCACCGCCTGCCACGTTAAAAAATCCCATGGGATTCTTGAAGCCCTTTATGAAAAACTGGGACTGTCAAAAGAAAAGAATACTACTGACGACATGCTTTTTACGGTGGAAACCGTCAGTTGTCTGGGAGCTTGCGGACTGGCGCCGGTAATGCTGGTCAACGATCAGGTTTACGGGCAGGTGACCCCGGAGCAGGCGGAAAAGATCGTCGATGAACTGCGGGAAACGGAAAAAAATGCTCAAGAAAGGAATATGGAAAATGAATGAGAATAAAACAGTTGACCTGAAAACGGTAGCGGAAAAATACCGGGACAATATCGAGGCGATTGAGCGCCGGATTATTTTGTGCGCCGGCACCGGATGTATCGCCAACGGCGCTCTGCGTCTTCGCGACGAACTGCTCAAAGAGTTGAAAAACGCCGGTTTGGATACGAGAGTTGAACTCGACGTGCATAATGATGACGAAAAGAAATTTGACGGCACTTATGTTTCAAAGAGCGGCTGCCAGGGCTTTTGCCAGATGGGCCCGCTGGTCCATATAGAGCCGGACGGCATTCTTTACACAAAGGTGAAAGTCGAAGACATTAATGAAATTGTCCGGGAAACTATTCTTGGCGGCGAAGTCATTGAGCGGCTGCTTTTTAAAGATCCCCTTACGGGAAAGCGCTGCCGCGGCAACAGTGAAATTCCTTTCTATAACCGTCAGCAGCGTTATGTCCTGGCGAACTGCATGATCGAGCCGGCGAGCATCGAGGAATACATTTTCAAAGGCGGTTACGAAGGCGCCCGCAAAGCGGTTATGACGATGACGCCGGAAGAAGTCTGCCGGGACGTCCTGACTTCCGGCCTGCGCGGCCGGGGCGGCGGCGGTTTCCCGACCGGGCTTAAATGGAAATTTACCCTGGCGCACAAAAACGCCAAAAAATACGTAATTTGTAATGGTGACGAAGGCGATCCGGGAGCGTTCATGGACCGCTCCGTCATGGAAGGCAATCCGCACAGCGTTATCGAGGGTATGATCATTGCCGCCCGGGCTATCGAAGGCAATGAAGGCTACGTTTACGTGCGCGCCGAATATCCGCTGGCTGTGGAAAGAATGCGTTACGCCGTGGCCGCCGCCGAAAAAGCGGGTTTGCTGGGCGACAATCTTTTCGGAACGGATTTTTCTTTCAGACTCCACGTTATGGAAGGCGCGGGGGCTTTTGTCTGCGGCGAGGAAACTGCCCTTATCGCTTCTATCGAGGGTAAACGCGGCATGCCGATGCCAAAACCGCCGTTTCCGGCGGAAAGCGGCCTCTGGGGCAAGCCGACGGTCATCAATAACGTTGAAACCCTGGCTTCGGTTCCGATGATTTTACGCAACGGTCCGGATTCATATCGTTTAGCCGGAACAGAAAAATCTCCCGGCACGAAGACATTTGCCCTGACCGGACACGTCGCCAATACCGGTTTGATCGAAGTGCCTTTCGGCACGACGCTTCGGGAAATAGTTTACAATATCGGCGGCGGAGTCAGCAATAATGCCGGCGAAATAAGCGGCGAAAATTTTAAAGCCGTGCAGATCGGCGGCCCTTCCGGCGGCTGTCTCACCCCGGAAATGCTGGATATGCCGTTGGACTTCGACTCCCTGAAAGGCGTCGGCGCAATGGTCGGCTCCGGCGGATTGGTGGTCATGAACAATGAAACGTGTATGGTCAAAATAGCCCGTTTCTTCATGCAGTTCACCCAGAATGAATCCTGCGGGAAATGCGTGCCGTGCCGCGAAGGCACCAAGCAGATGCTGGCGCTGCTCGACGATATAATCGAAGGCAACGCCGACGAAAATACTTTGAAACTGCTGGAACAGACCGCGCGGGCCGTACAGCTCGGTTCTCTCTGCGGACTGGGAAAAACCGCCCCGAACCCGGTGCTGTCAACCCTGAAATATTTCCGGGAAGAATACGAATCGCACGTTTTCAGAAAAATCTGTCCGACCGGGGAGTGCAAGGCTTTGGCCCGGCCGGAAATCGATCCGGAAAAATGTAAAGGCTGCACCGCCTGCGCCCGCAAGTGTCCGGTCAACGCGATCAGCGGCGAAAAACGTCAGCCGCATTATATCGACGCTGATAAATGTATAAAATGCGGGGCCTGCAAAGAGGTTTGCCGTTTCGACGCAGTCGTGGGACTATAAAAGGAGAATTGAACTTATGAAAGATAATAAAACACTTACTATTAACGGGCGTGAAACCGAAATCGGCGACGAACGCAACCTGCTCGAACTCATTCGCAAGGCCGGTATTGACCTGCCGACATTTTGCTATCATTCCGAATTGAGCATTTACGGGGCCTGCCGCTTGTGCATCGTCGAGGTCGAAGGGCGCGGCGTCATGGCTTCCTGCTCCACCAAACCGGAGCCCGGCATGGTTATTCATACCGACACCAAAGAAATCCGGGAAATGCGTAAAATAAATGTTGAACTTCTCCTTGCCAACCATAAGCGCGAGTGCCCGTCCTGCACCCGCAGTAGCAACTGTTCCCTGCAGGATCTGGCCCGGCGTCTTGGAGTTGAGGAAATCCGTTACAAGCAACGGCATGAATACGTTCCCGTGGACAAATCTTCTCTCTCCCTGGAACGGGACCCCAATAAATGCGTGCTTTGCGGCGACTGCGTACGGGTTTGCTCCGAAGTGCAGGGGATAGGCGCCATTGGCTTTATTAACCGCGGTTCCAGCGCCCGGGTGGCTCCGGCTTTTGATTATAAACTCAATGAAGTCGAGTGCGTGAACTGCGGACAATGCGCGGCGGTTTGCCCGACCGGGGCGATTGTGCCGCGCCAGAACCGCAATGACGTTTGGAACGCCATTTACGATAAAAAGAAGACGGTTATAGCTCAAATCGCTCCGGCGGTGCGGGTTGCGCTCGGCGAATATTTCGGCATCGAAGCCGGAACCAACGTTGCCGGGAAGCTGGTAAACGCCCTGAAAATTATGGGTTTCGACCAGGTTTACGATACCTGTTTCAGCGCCGACATGACTATCTTTGAGGAGGCTAATGAATTCATCAACCGTTTCAGCAAGCATGGGAAACTGCCGCTGGTCACGAGCTGCTGTCCGGCCTGGGTGAAATACGCGGAAATTTATTTGCCGGAAATGCTGGACAATCTCTCAAGCTGTCGTTCTCCGCAACAGATGTTCGGATCAGTAGCGAAAAAAGTTCTCCCCGGCCAACAGGGCATTGACCGAAAAGACTTAGTGGTGGTTTCCATAATGCCCTGTACCGCTAAAAAATCCGAAGCGGCCCTGGATAAATTCAAAACCGACGGCATTCCGGATGTCGACTATGTGCTGACGACGGTCGAGATCGGACGCATGATCAACTCCATGGGAATAGACTTCGCCGCGCTTGAACCGGAGGCCTTTGATATGCCTATGGGCTTCAGTACCGGGGCCGGGGTTATCTTCGGGGCCAGCGGCGGAGTGATGGAAGCGGCTTTGCGCTACGCGGTGGAAAAACTCGAAGGCAAACCCCTTAAATCTGTGGATTTCAAGGTTGTCCGCGGTATGGAGGAACTCAAAGAAGCAACCCTGGAAATAGCCGGGAACGAGGTAAAAGTTGCAATTGTTCATGGTTTAAAAAAGGCCGGGGAACTGTTCCGGGCGATAAAGGCCGGAGAGGTCAAGTATGATTTCATTGAAGTCATGGCTTGCCCCGGCGGCTGCATTTGCGGCGCGGGACAGCCGATAGCGCATAAATCTTCTGTCCGTACTTTGCGGGCGCGCGGAATTTATGCCGCCGACAAACAGCAGCAGCTCCAGAAATCCCAGGAAAATTATCTGGTCGAAAAATGCTACGCAAAGCACCTTGAAGGCGGTCCCGGCTCCAAAGAGGCCCATGCCAGACTGCACACGGCTTACACGGATCGCAGCGAGATATTCAGTTGGAGAGCCAGGTAAGCACTGATTCAGCCCCCTTGTGCCCCTGTCGGTTGTTGTTCGCAATGGCCGGCGGGGGCTTTTTATATGTAGAAATATCCGGGGACTTCGAAGATGTTTGCCAGCGGCAGGGTCGCGGCGCCTAAAGCATCGACGTGTTTAAGTTCGGAAACGAATAATTCCGTCTGGGCGGCATTGCTTTTTACGCTGTTTTCATTTATCGCTTTTTTGATCGAAGGAAGGATATCTGTTCCAAATAAGTCGATCACGGCGCCTGAAAATATTATCGTTCGCGGACATAAAATGTTGACTACCGAGGACAGGCCCTGTCCGAGGCGATAACCGACCTCGTTCATAACCCGCTCGTAATCCTCGCGTGAAATACTGTTTTTCGGGAAATAACGCAAACGCTCAAAACCGCATTTGCCGTATTCGCTCAAAGTTTTGACGACGGCCGATTCGGAAGTATAGGTTTCAAGGCAGCCTTTATTGCCGCAGCGGCAACGGCGTCCGCCGGGTTCTATGACCACATGTCCGACTTCCCCCGCATATTGTCCCGCGCCTTTGAATAAACGGCGACCCGCAACTATTCCCATGCCGACCCCGGCGGAAACCTCTACGACAACGAAATCGTCATGATCACGGCCTTTACCGAACCATTTTTCGGCAAGGGCGATGGAACGGGATTCCTCTTCGAGAAAAAGCGGTTTGTCGATAAAGGCTGAAAAGGTTTCGCGGACGTTGATCCCGGAAAGCGAAGGTATGTTTACCGCTTCTTCCATGTTGCCGGTTTGCAGGTTCAGGCTTCCCGGCATGGAAATTCCCACCCCGAATTCAGGCATATGCACGGAACTCAACTGCTGATAAATATTTTCAACGGCGCGGCAGATAGTGGTCAGATCAGTGTAGAGCGGATATTCAATTTCATGTGAAGCGATTATATTGCCGTAAAAGTCGATCAGCACCCCGCGGCACAAATGCGGAGCTATGTATATCCCGGCGACAAAATTATCCGCGAATTTCAACAGCGAATATGGACGACCTGAAATGTTTTCTTTTTTACCGGACTCGACCACCAGTTTTTCATCCAGCAGTTCAGTGATGAAGTTGGTAATGCTCTTGCGGTCGAGCTGGGTTTCGGCGGCAATTTCCGAGCGGGCGATAGGCGAATTCACCCGGATCGCGTTCATGATCCGGGCCCGGTTTATTCTTTTTATCAGAGAATGATTTCGTAATTTCATGGGCTGCCTTGACGGTTATTTCCTAAATATGCCGCAAGAGCCCTGAATATGCAAATCCTTTAACCAAAAAATACAGCTCCGTTAAATTCTGCGCAGACAAAGACGCCAGGAGCTTAAAAGCTTGAAAAAAAACTATGCGGTGGTAGATTTACAATACGGTTAATTATAAAGGAATAAACAGCCATGAACAGCAGAAAAGGTATTATTCTCGCGGGCGGCAGCGGCACCCGGCTTTATCCGACTACCCAGGTTGTATCCAAACAGCTTCTTCCGGTTTTCGACAAGCCGATGGTATTTTATCCGCTGACCACTTTAATGGCGGCCGGAATTAATGAAATCCTGATAATCTCCACTCCCGACGACACCCCGAATTTCGAACGTCTCCTGAGAGACGGTTCGCAATGGGGCCTGAATATAAAATATGCCGTCCAGCCGTCTCCGGACGGTTTGGCCCAGGCGTTCATTATCGGGGAGGAATTTATCGGTTCTTCACCGTGCGCGATGGTTCTCGGCGATAATATTTTTTACGGTTCCGATTTTGCCTGGACAACCAGGGAAGCGGCCGACCAGAAAGAAGGCGCGTGCGTATTTGCTTACCAGGTAAGCGACCCTGAGCGTTACGGCGTGGTTGAATTCGACGATGATTTTAAAGCCGTTTCCCTTGAGGAAAAACCCCAAAAACCCAAATCCGATTATGCCGTTACCGGTCTTTACTTTTACGACAACAGCATTATTGAAACCGCCAAATCGATAAAACCTTCATGGCGCGGGGAACTGGAAATAACCGATGTAAACAAAATTTATCTCGAACGCGGCCAGCTCAATGTAAAAGTACTCGAACGCGGCACCGCCTGGCTTGACACGGGTACTCACAATTCACTTCTGGACGCCTCCCTGTACGTCGCCACCATCGAAAAACGGCAAGGTATTAAAATCGCCTGTCCGGAAGAAATCGCCTGGCGCAACGAATGGATATCCGGAAAGCAGTTTAAACAATTAGCCGACAATTACGGCAAAAGCTCCTACGCCGATTATCTCCACAAGCTCCTGAAACTGGAAAAATAAGCAACATTATGGCGAAAAAGAAAATAGTGGCGGCGATGAGCGGCGGAGTCGATTCCTCGGTTGCCGCCGCGGTGTGCCGGAAAAACGGGTATGAAGTTGTCGGGGTTACTCTGCGCCTGAAGCATCCGGATCCGGAATTCGCTAAATTCCAGACGTGCGTATCCGAAAATGACGAAAAAACCATTACCGAATTGACCAGAAAACTCGGTATAGAACACCATTTCCTTGACCTGTATCCTGATTTTGAAAAACTGGTTCTCGAACCGGCGTGGCGGGAATATTGCCGGGGCCGCACCCCGAATCCCTGCACATACTGCAATTTTTTCATAAAATTCGGTAAACTTCTGGAGTTTGCCGAGGAAATCGGCGCGGAAAAAGTCGTAACCGGGCATTATGCGCAAATCACCAACGAAAACGGTATTTATAAATTAAAACGCGGCAGCGACCCGTTGAAGGACCAGAGCTATTTTCTCTACCGCCTGACCCAGGAACAGCTCGCGAAGATAAAATTTCCCATCGGCGAAATGCGGAAAAGCGAAGTAAGGGCGCTGGCCCGTGAACTTGACTTGGATAATTCCGGGAAAAAGGACAGCCAGGACGCCTGTTTCGCGGTTGACGGCGAAGTTTTCCCGGAAACGCTGCGCCGTCTGTTCGGCGGCAGCGCGAAGGAAGGAGATTTCATCTATCAGGGGAAAATTGCAGGCAGGCACGCCGGGCTGCATAAATATACGATTGGCCAGCGCAAAGGTTTGGGAGTCGCGTTGGGGAAACCGGGTTACATCCAGGCGATTGACGCGGAAAGCGGCCGGATAAAACTGGTAACTGAAAATGAGGAGCTGATGTCTGATTCTTTTGAGGCAGGCGATATAAACTGGCAATGCGGCAGTCCTCCTGAACTTCCGTTTCATTGCCTGATACAGGTGCGTTACCGCAGCAAACCGGCCGCCGGGACTGTTGAAGCGAATAACAGCGTTGTAAAAATTACCCTTGATTCTCCGGGCCGCGCAATTACCGCCGGGCAGGCGGTTGTGTTTTATGATGATGACTATTTACTCGGCGGCGGCATAATAGAGCGGGTAAACGCCACAGCTTCACAGTGATGACTATTTGAAATATAAAGCACTTTTCGCTTCTATCATTGAAATTATCGCTTCTTTATACCGGGATACGCACGGAACCCATTTAGTCATAACCAGACCGCCGCAATTATTTTCCCTGTATCGCCTGATTGTTTCCGGGTTTTCTCCCGGCGCGCCCCATACCTCAAAACCTTTTGAGGCAAGACGCAATATTACTTCCGAATTGCCCGTACCTTCATAACCCCAGATCATCTTTATAATATCATCCGGCAGACTGTCTTCAATCAAATTATGTTTTTCGTTGAAAACCAAGCCTCTCGGATCCGTCCGGGAATCACGCCACATTACAGTACGCAGCCTCCGTTTTTCAAGAACGTTTCTAAGGGTGAATATCGCCTCTTTCAATTGTCCGGACGCCCGGTCATGGTCCTCATCCATGCCGATATGGAAAAAACGGGGCGGTCGGCATACGTCTATCAGTTCGTTAATCAGTTCAAAAGCGGGCTCCCAGTATTCTTCCGTATCAAAAATATCCCGCCCGTCAACAATTTCATTGTATGGATAAAACCACTGGTTATGCCGGAAAAAACGGCTTTGTGAAAAATTTAATTTCGGCACGACTTCAATTCCGCTTTTTTTTGCGTATGCGGATAATTTTTCAAGATGCGACATCGGTACCGTATAATGCCGTTTGAGTTCCGGATGAGATTTGTATTCTACACCATCCGCACAGTCGATAATCAGGAGATTCATCTCCGCTTTATACATGGCGTCGACAACATTCATCGCTACTTTTATTTCAAACGGGGTTTCCTGATCTTTACACTTGCACCACGTCGGATCATAATGACTTATGTGCAACAGGAGCCCCCTTACTGATGGAGTCTGCATTTTTCTTAACCCTTTTTCGATCATTTTTTTATTGGATAAAAAGTATAAAACATCAAGTCTCGCCCCTGACACGCTTTCCCTGATTTGTACATCTCTCCGTCTTTATACGGTGTTTCTTTGGTGGAGTTATAGAAAGGGCAGCGCCAGACATATATAAAATCGTCTTTTTTATCTCCTTTTCCGCCAGGCAGAGAAAGTTCAAAATAGTATTTGGAATTTGGCTTAATATTGCAATTAACCTTATATTCCAGCAGATTTCCGGACTGTTTCGGATCGGCGCATTCAACAAGCGGAGGGATGGAAACCGTTGTTTCATAGTTATCCTTCCATTCATATAATTTCAAGACAGGCTGGCCAATACCGGAATCAGGTTTTCTCTTTCTTCCCATAACCTTGATCCTGGATATGTTTTCGATATTTCCGGTTACAAAACTCTGTCCTATTGTTCCCTTGCCGTAAAACCTCTCGGCACCCTTCCATAAAACCTGGCTTTGATCTATATGTTCATCGGCGGATAAATATTTTATCGGCAAAGTCTTTTCCAGCAGCTCGCCTTTTATGCTTAGCGCCAAGGTCATGGCGCCCGGATCTTTCGTACCCGGATCAAAAGTGAAAAGAGCATCTCCCGGTCTCTGAAATATTATTCCCGGCAGCTCTTTTTCATATGTTTTCCCGTCTTCCATAACGAAAACTTTAATATCCGCCGCCTTTATCCCGCTTGCTGGTTCTCCGTTTTTATTCCGCAGTATTATTGTACCATTGAGTTTTTCTCCCGCCACCGGACGTTTCTTTTCCCCACAACGGGAAACCGCATGGAAAGTCGATTTGCCAAGGTCAAGCTCCGGCGCTTCCTGTTCCTGCGCAAAGCAGGAAATAACGCCGCAAAATAGAAAAATCATTGTGATATGTTTCATTGTAATGTCTCCGTGTCAGCTGTTAAAATTATTTCCCCGTCAGCCAGTTAACCGAATTTATCAATATTTTTTTATCAATTCCTGTCGCTTGTTTGGGAATATGCCGGTCACCGTAAATTATAGTTCCGTTGAGAATGACTTTCCCTTTACCGACTTGCCCGGCAATAACAACAGCTTCATTTTTGTCATCCTTGAAAATAACTGTGCCGTCATCCCCTTTGGTCATGGCGATATGGTCATAATACATAAGTTCTTCATATTTCCCCGGGGCAATATCCCCGGATACGGGATGTTTTAAAACCGCCTTGAGCTTTTGTCCTTCTATCCTTTTAGTTTCAATACACAGTTCCGGGAAAACACTTCTTCCCAGGGGAAACCTGAGAAAACCGACGCTGTCATGATAGAAAATAATCCCGCCTCCGTCATTTATAACGTAATTTCTAAGCTTTGTTTCAGCCTGGAAAACTTCTTTTTCTATGTCAAAATGAGATTTGCCGTCTTCTTTCCCGAATTTTTTGCAGTCAGGAATAATGACGCAGTCGTACTGGGAAAGCTTGTCCAGGCTGGAAATAAATACCGGGCTTATATTTTCAGCATTCATGAGCGTCCTGTAAAGAATGTCTTCTCCATATACTTTCCCGCCGCTGTCGTTAGGATTGTAAATTGCCGCCTTTATACCTTTTCCGGCCTTTGCCTTAGACATGCCGGCTATCATAATTTTGAAAGACAACGCTTTTATGGCCCGGTTAATACTTTTATAATTGGCTTTATTTATTTTAAGGTTTTCCTGAGCAGAATCCAGATTTTCCCGGGCTTTTTTGATATCGCCTTTATCCAGATACTTTTTCGCCATTAAAATATGGTAATCGCTTTTTGCCGCGACCATTGAGGTTTCCATAATCGAAATAAAATTGCCCAGCCAACTGAACCCCATCGAGTTGTTTTTGAATTTTCCGCCTTTTTCCCGGAAGTCTGTCAGCATTTTATGTGCTTTCCGGGCCTTGTTGTATTGATCGAGAACAACTTCAGGGTCATTAAAAAAATTCCCGAAGACGGCGTTGATCAATGACTTTCTGGCCACTCCGAATTTCAGTATTTCACACATCATGCCGGCGGCCGGCTTGCCGTAAACTTTCTCGCATAATTTCGGGAGCAGATCATCTATTATCGCTTTCGGGCCTGTCGTGGATTTGTACCACAACCATTTTTTATAATCCATCCCGTCCACCTTTATCGGGTAAGCATAAAGATTTTCAACCAGACGGTAGGGTTTGGCTTTCGTGTCCGCGTGCAGAATCATATTGCCGGGATTGTTTATATTCCACATTAATTCACAGGAAGCCAGCGCCAGCGCTTCCGAAGGATTGAAGCCCACATGGGACATCGGCAAAGCTATATCCTCGCTTTGCGGAAAGTATCCCGCTTTAATCGCGAAACCGATATTCGAGGAGAAATATCTTCCGGCATGGGTCGCGTTCATGGGAAGGTTGCGCCATTGCAGTATCGGCTGTTTGAGCGCTTTCTTCCAGGATTTCTGACTTTCAATATCCCAGGCTGTACAGGCAAGATAAACATCTTTGGGAATTAAATTGCCCAGAGTTTGATAATATTCCTTAAAGCCGCGGTTTTGCGGAATATCAAGATTTCCGTAGTACGGTTCCGTGACAAAAATAATTTTCAGCGAAGGGATGATCTTTTTCAGCGTCTTATAAGTAATATTTATGTAATTCGCATCGGCGGCGGCCCGGTTATCGCCAAAACGTTTTTCACAACGCGGGCAATGGTTCTTATAATGCTCGTTCGGACTCCCATCCCGAAAATGAAACACCACCCCGTCGAATCCGGTTTTTTGAAGATAGCCCGCGACTTTTTCGGCTCTTTTCCTGATCAAGTCATCGGCGCTCCAGCACATAAACTTGTTATGGTATGTCTGGCATTTCCAGTTTTTGAATTCAGGCCGGTTCTTATCGCGGGAAACGACGCCGGCTCCAACCCAAATAGTACTGCAAAAAGTCCTGATACCAAAGTGATGAGCAAATTTACTTATGTTTTCTAAGTCATTGATAACTTTATCGTCGGGAAGTTCAAAAAAACTTTTTGCTCGCGGAGAGATATGTATCTGATTTATCTTGTATTTAAAAGCCCATTCAATTATTTTTTCCGTTTTCCGCGCTCCCAGGTAAAGCGCCCGGTATTTACAATCCGGCCAATCCGTAATCCTGGCGTTAAGCGCATAGATTTCATTACCGTCTTTCCGTATGAGTTCACAGAAGGTAACACTGCCGTACAGCGCTCCCCCGGCATCCCTGCCGATAAGCAGATATATTTTGCGATTATTGTCGTCAAATGAAGCTATGGAATATCCTTGCGGTTTCAGCTTGACACAATCAACGTTTTTATTCTTGAATACGGCTGGAATATTTTTCCCTGTTATGATAAGGTTGCTCTTTAGCCTTTCTTCCGCGGATAAATCCTTGTATTTTTTTATCTGGAGTGGAGCTCCTCCAAGTCCTTTTATTCTTCTGTTAATATATTCAGCCGCAACCAAAAACGTTTTTTCCGCATTGTCGTCAACGACAATAACTGTATTGCTGGAATTTATCAGAAATTTTCCTTCAATTACAGTCATTTGTTTGGGTATGGGAATTATATTTAATTCCACATCACTGGAGTTAGCCCCAAAAGCAGTCGCAGAAAACAGGCAGACGATTAATTTTACAGTAATAGATTTAAACATTAGCATTCCTCATTTATGAAAGTTAAAAAAACAGCTTCCTTAAAAAATTATTTTAAGCGGTCAAAGTATTATGAAAATATCGAGAACCGTTCTAATAAACGGTTCCGTTGTTTTGCCATTGGGTTTCCGTCGGAACACCCGGAGTGCCGGATGAAAAATTATTTGCCTTTTTCACATGCGCATCTGCAAATAGAACGTTTACGCCTCCTGAATGGCGGCGGCCATAATATATATAATTACTGTAATACCCATCGTCAATATAAGGAGCTTGATTGGAACGGATAAAAGTCCACAATTCGTTGTAAAATTCTCCCGAAGAAAAGTTCCCGACTTCTGTCATT
>Ga0172377_10001449_pt1 | contig 23956 bp, 27 predicted proteins | sample Pumphouse3metaG_FD_119749 | JGI IMG/M metagenome (GOLD analysis project Ga0172377, IMG submission 119749) | Leachate microbial communities from a municipal landfill in Southern Ontario, Canada - Pumphouse #3 metaG | ecosystem: Engineered > Solid waste > Landfill > Unclassified | place: Canada... | reverse complement strand
TTTTTTAAATAATCTTTAAAAAATCTTTTTTGCTTCAATTGTTCAATATCTAAATTTTGTTCAACATAGTAACGGTCGTGTTCTAACGCTTGTAACTCCGCCACTGCTTCAATGAACGCTTTTTGGTAAGTAGCTTGTGCTTTTAACAAAAAAAGTGAATTTTCTCGCATATCGGCCATTATATCCTGATTTTAAATGATGGATTAGTCGGAAAAGGAAAAAACAGCCGATTTTGAGCTTTTAACGAGCTTCTTGAGGTGTTTAGACTGATATATCAATTTAAATTAAATTAGACATTAGCTAAATATTGATTTATTTGGTCTGGTCTATGCCTGGTAGAAAAATGGCTTTAGGGGAGTTTTGAAACAAAATAATTGATTTGGGAGAAAATAACAATTTTAAACGAGGGCCAAGATATGAGGGAAGAAAAGGAAAAAGAAAGTAATTGAGGAGTAAATAAACAAAAGCGGTGCTAATAAATAGAAGAATGTTAAAAAGCTTAAAGGAGGTCTTGAGTACAGTTTTGAGTTTAGTGTCGCAAAAGTTATATTGTGCGACATAACCCCAATCTCGAAAAGCTTAAATTAGCGCAAAACTCTTTTGTGGGGCAGTAAAGAGTAAAGCATTCGCGCTACACGTTTTTACTTCTAAAGTTACGCTGCACCCTCCAAACTCGCTCCTCATTTTACTATCCAGATCTAATCAAACACATTAGGCTCCTCCCTGGGTATTCTGAAAAAGACCTATTCGGGTTTTTTCTTGATTCATCAGTTCTTCTGCTCCCCAGACGTAGACCAACTAGAACTTTTCAACTCGAGGGCTTTCAGATCAAGAATCTCAAATCACTTTCTTACTCACCAGGCTATATTTATTTTTGCATCTTATCTGAGCAATTATCTAAACAAAGAACATTGAGTGTATCAAACTATATCATCCCAGACTAAAAAGATCCTATAATAAATAAGTTTTCCACAATTTTCACGTCTCTACCCTTTGCTGGCTACCTCTCTTGAAAAATTTACTCAGACTACCCTAGTAATTGTTTAACTATTTTTTATAAATTTTACTCAAAAAATCATTTTAAGACTGCTGAATTGCTAAGAAGATAATGGAGAAAGAACTATTAAAGTGACAGATAAAGAATCCAAAAACTAGCTAAAATTTCTTAGCTCTTCCCCACTCTGATTGTCTATTAATTGGTTGATATATCAATCTAAATATCTCATTTGCCTGGGAAGACCAAGATAAAGGCTAAAACAATAAAGATACTCACCAGAGCATATTCGGTGGCTGTATTCTTGAACAGTCTACCCTGCAATAAGTTTTGAAATAAAGATAAACCCACGTAGACCAAAGACATAATAAATAATGAGATATACCAAATTTGCATTGCTAGAAAAGAAAAACAAATTGCAAATTCAGCCAACAAGAGAACAAATAAAAGACTGTAATGAAAAATTTGCTGATTGATTCGAGGCTCTAACTGCACCGACCACAAAGACATTAGCACCAAAATAAAATGAGCTAGAGCTACTAATAAGGCATTTAAATAAAAAGGTAAGCGCAAGGAAAAAATAGTGTTAGTTAGAAGTAAAGAGGTAATCATAGTAAAAAATAAGGCAATAGCCTGGGCTGCATATAAAAGTTGAATTGTTCTACCTTTAGCTACCGAAAAAATGTTGGCAGTTAAAAACAGAGCGTACATCCCTACCCCAAAAATAACTAAAAGCACTAAACGAGACAATAGTACCTCTGGCAAGAGAAAGTAAAACAGGGCTACAGAAGAAGCATAAAGAACTGGTAAAGGTAGAATGGTCAACCATTCATAAATTTGCAAATCATCACTAAGTGCCCAAGCTGACATAAAATAGCTAATTAGAGCAAATAGAGCAATAGCTCCATAGCGCCAATCAACAGGTACATATTGGGTGGCCAATAAGCCTAAAGACAATAAAATTGAAACAATAACGAATTTTTCACGACGGCGCATATTTTTATTTTTCTTCGGGCAGGTCGGCTGCCACAAACACGTCTTCTACATCTTCATTCTCCATCAACAAATCCACTAATTCAAGCGTTTCCCTTGTTTGTTTTTCATCTAATTCAATTTTAATTTTTGCTGTAAAACCGCCTTCTTGATCACGCTCAAACATATAGGCAGCACTACCGGGACCAGCCAAAGAGCTATTGTGTTTACTCAGTAAGGTTCTTAGCTCGCCAGCCGTTCGATTATTATTATCAGTTAAAGCCACAATCATCAGTGCAACTCCACCCGGCGCAAAAGCTTCATAGACTATCTCTCGAACTTGGTTTACTCCAGTTTTACCCAAAGCCACATCGATTGCTCGTTGAATCTTATCCTTTGGCATATTAACTGATCTAGCTTTTTCTAATATCAATCTTAAATTGGCATTAAGGCTCGGATCGCCAGACTTACCAGCTTTAACAGCAGCACGAATTTGTCGAGAAAATTGACTAAAAATTTTGCCCTTCATTTGGTCTTGGGCATTTTTACGATTTTTGATATTATTCCATTTACTGTGTCCCGACATACTGCCATTATAACAAAGCTTTAACAACCCCAGGCATTTGATTTTGTGAGTTGACAATTTTCTGGAGAAACTGTAACATCCCCCCCAGAAAGGTCTATTAGCCATATGACAATGTCAAACAGCTCTCTGCTGCGAGCCAAAGCCATTCAGGCAGTTAAAGACTCCGATTGGAAAAGCGCCATCCTTATTAATCAGGAAATTCTTGAGCAATCTCCAAAAAATTTAGAAGCAATGAATCGTTTGGGTCTTGCTTATTTAAAGCTAAAAAAAGAAAAAGAAGCTAAAAAGATTTTTAAAAATGTCTTAAAGCTTGATCGTTCAAATATTATTGCCAATAAACATATAAGAAAAATAAAGAATAAAGAAAAAACTCCAGACGTGATCTTTAATCATAACGCTGATTTCATTGAAGAACCTGGTAAAAGTAAAATAATCTCTCTTCATCGTTTAACTAGTCGTTCTCAATTAGATAAGTTAAAAATTGGTCAAGAGTGCTATTTACAAATAAAAAACCGTTACATTAGTATCGTGGATGATAAGAAAAAACACATTGGAGCTCTTCCAGAAGACATTTCTTTTCGTTTAAGTAAATTAATTAGTGATGGCAATCAATACAGTTGCGTTATTTATAAAATTGATGATAAACAGTGTTGCGTTCAACTTAAAGAAGCTTTTCGTTCAGCAAAAAACCAGCAACTCCAATCTTTCCCCAGTAAAAAAATTAACAACCAATTCAATCTTGGTGAGGACATTATTTTAGAAAAAGACATTCCTTTAGGAATTGTTAGCACCGATGAAGATGACGAGAATCAAAATGAAGGTTTAGAAACCGTCATGAAAAAAATCGAAAGCTCTAATTCTTAATTGAGCTAAATCTTCAGCTAAAAAAATCACTGCCCCAGCCCGATATTGTTGCGCTAATTCACGATCAAAATTAACGGCCTTACTTGGCATTAGTTGTTGAAAACGATCTAATAATGATTGGCAGGCGACAATATTTGGATCAATTAATAAGGAACTCTCTGCCAAAATGTCTTGCCCGCTATCTCTCCTTACTACGGAGAAACCATCTTTTTCCAAGAGTTGAGCAAAAGCAGTGGCCATACCGCTCACCTCACTACTATTAATCACTGCCACTGGACATTCAAATAACTTTCCATAACTGGCAGCAGTATTTCTTTCTAAAAAATTTGCTAATAATCTTTGTTTTTCTTCCTTACTGCTTACTTCATAATCACTAAACCACTCCCAAGTCACTTGACCATGCTCCAAATAAAAAACTAAATTTTTAGCTCCTCTACTCTTCAACTCATTTAGCAAAAAATCTTCAAATTGAGCTTTTTTTTCTTCACTTAAGCTTTGTTGAGGATAATCAATCACCTGATCAACAAAAGCATTAAAAATCAAACTGTAAAATAAAATTTGCTCATCTCTACTCAATTCTTTATCGAGCTCTTCCTTAGTCCAATGTTGTAAGCTAAATCGGCTAAAATCAAAAACTTTAATTTTTTGCTCTACTGGGGTAAAAACTACCCAGGCAAATGCTTGTTTATCATCTACTATTAAGAGCTGTTGATTACGCTTTAGTTGATGGCGCTTAATTAACTGATTCTTTACTAAATAGAATAAAAGAAGTCCTAATAAAATTAACAGAAACAGGGAAATAAAAAATAAGGACAATTTTTGCCAATTAAAAAAAGAGGATTTTTTTTTAGAACGCCGGACTTTTCTAGCTTTAACTTTTTTAGCCTTAAGTTTTTTCTGTTCTCGGCGAGATGGGCAGTAATCACGCATAAGACAATTTTCAATTCTTAGTTTAGCAATTTTTAGTTTAGCAATTTTAGTTTAGCAATTTTTATTCTTTTTCAGCAACTTCAAAACGTACAAAACGACCTAAAACAATTTTTTCTCCAATTTTTCCTGATAAAGCTTTAATGGTCTTTTCTACATTTTGTTCACCTCTAATGAAATCTTGGGCTAAAAAATCATCTTTACTTTGAGGATCCATGGCCGCAACTTGCATTGCCAAATTTTTAGCTAAATCAAGAAATTCTTCATTAGCCGCAACAAAATCAGTTTCGCAAAGCAATTCAAGCAAGCTGGCAATTTTACCGGTAGCATGGGTGTAACTAGCAATATACCCCATCCCAGCTTCTCGATCAGTGTTCTTCTCTGCTCTGGCTAAACCTTTTTCTTGAACATATTTTCTAGCCAACGTTAAGTCGCCCTTAGCTTCTTCTAAAGCCTTTTTACAGTCTATAATTCGGGCTTTAGTTTCTTGACGCAATTGCTTTACTAATTCAGTACTTACTGCCATTTTTAACCTTTCAATGACTATTTCCGTGCTGTTTTACCAGTATTGTAAGCAGTCTTTAAATAATTGACAATGTATGCAACACTTTTACTTGAATCATCATTGGCGGGAATAACGAGATCGATTTTTCTTGGATCAGCATTGCTATCTGCTATAGCTATTAATTCCACCCCTTCACTTGAAGATTCTTTAACAACAATCTGTTCTTTCTCTGAGTCCACTACAAAAACACAATCGGGCTTGCCTTTTAGTCCTTGCAAGCCAAGAAAGAATCTTTCCAGCCTAGTCTTTTCTTTGTCTAATTGTAAACGCTCATATTTGGTATATTTATCAAATTTTCCAGACTCAAGACCCTTTTTAATATCGCTCATTCTTTCAATAGATTTCTGCAATTGATCGAAGTTGGTTAATAAGCCACCCATCCAGCGAGAAACAATATAGAAACAACCCATTTCGTTGGCTGCCTCTTTAATAATTTCTCGAGCTGAACGCTTTGTACCAACCATTAACAAAGTTTTACCTTCTTTAGCTAAATCATAAAAACGTTGACCAGCCAATTTTAATTGCTCAGCAGTTTTTTCTAAATCAAAAATGTGTACTCCCCCTTCACTACCATAAATATAGGGTTCCATTTTAGGATACCACTTAGAAATTTTATGACCAAAATGACAGGTAGCTTCAAACATTTCTTGTAAATCAATTTCAGGTAGAGTACTTGACGGAACAGGTTCTTCGATGTTTTTATCTACTGTTTTGGAGATGCTTTCAGGGGTTTTTTTAGGAGCTTTGTTAGGAGAGGCAGCGGGCTTTTTTGCAGCACTCACGGGCTTTTTTGCAGCACTCACGGGCTCTTTTGCAGCACTCACTTTAGCACTGCTCTTTCTAGCACTGCTTTTTGCAATTTTTTTACTAGTGCTTTTTTTGCTGGGACTAGCTTTACTTGCTGGTTTTTTTACAGCAAGTTTTTTACTTGCACTAGCTTTTTTAGTCTTGGAACTTGTTTTACTTTCAACCATATTTTCCTTGTTTATTTCAGATTTTTTCTGAAAAAGCTCTAGGTATCCAATCAGGAAAAAGAGTACCTAAACCCAAATTGATAATTAGAGTCTAAATTGTATCACAATTCCCCCTTAAATCCAGACATTAAAGTTTAATTAAAATTATAGGATGGTTTTTTAAATATTATGGGGTATAGACCGGCGTATTATTAATTACTGAATACAGTAATGCTGACAAAATCACTGGAGATACGTTTTCGCTGTCAAAATCGGCCAAATGAGCGCCTTGCTCCTCTAGTTCTCGCGGCAAGTGGCTGGTGCTAATTATTTTGCCATTTTCAATTAGACACTCCAGTGCTGCAAAGTGTTGATTAGATTCTAAAACTAAACCGCTTTTTAAAGCCGCAAATAAATAACGGTCTAATAACTCCGGTTCAATTGGCTTACTCACTACTTCAATTAAATCACTGAAAGTATGCCCATGACCATTAACTAAGTGACTAGCTATATCCCAACGTAAAACTACTCGATCATTACTAGGAAAGCAAAAGTCTTGACGTAGTTTTTCACGCAATTGCCAAAAATTTTCTTCAGGTAATTCCACCCCATATCGCCTGGCCAGTTGATGATTTTGTTGCCATTCACCACTTTCCTGCTGAATAAAAGAATTAATATCAGAACCAGCAAATAAAACCATTTGGCTTAGTAGTAAATTTAAGTCTTGGTCGCCAGTTCCATCAATGTTTTGACAGTGTTCGGGATGATTTTTTAAATCTTTAATTAAATTATCAACTTTACTCTGGGCTACTGTAGCAGCTCGAGCGGCACACTGTTCTTGATTTGGGTCAGAAAAGCAAATAACTTCTCTATGGACCAGAGTTTGAGCAGTTAAACGATTAATCAAATCTGCTAGAGCTAAAGCCTTTTTCTTATTGCCAGTATTAATCACTAGAGCGCTTAGCTCGCTCATTAGTTTACGCAATTCTTCTTTTCTCAAAGATCTAATTTTTGCTTCTTGAGTAAGACGTTCGTTAGAAAAAACTGTTACTGACATAAATTAAAAATAAGTTAATTTTTCACTTTTAGTTTGCAGATTTTTTATTAATTTCTCTAATTCTTTAATTGCAGTCAAGGCTAAACAAGGCCTTTCTTCGTAGGGCAAAAGAGCCCAATAAAGGTTGAGTTGCAATTGGTAATCTTTCCCATCCTTAGCTTTTTTTAATAAAGCTCTTAATTCCTCCTCAGGCATATCTTTATAATTTAGTGCTTGCTCTTTGCTCATAGTTAGACCTTTCTACTTGTTTTCTTTTTTTGCAAAGTACTTGATAATCGTTTTACTAAAATTTAATTTTTTTAACCTATCGTTAATCTCTGAATCAGCAACCCCCTGTTTTCGCCAGTTACTTGATAAAAGACCACTCATTTCTCTGACTTCGAAAGGAAAAATAATCCAGGAGTTAGTCATACTCGCATAATAATCAGGGGTGATCGCTGAGCGTTCTTTGAAAAAGAGAGTGGCAGTTTTAACTTCAGCTGCTCCCTGCTCTAGTAAATAATCACCAGCAAAGATTAATGATTCTCCAGTATCAGCTATATCATCAAATAATAAAATTTTTTTACCTTCAACACTAATTGGTAAATCTTGATAAACCTCTGGTTCGCTCAAGCGCTGATTAATCCCAGAGTAAAATCTGATACCCAAACTCACTAAATTGGGCATGGCTAAATAATCTACCAAACTACGGCTCATCGGCCAAGCCCCTTTAGCCAAAGCTACCAGCAAATCAAATTCTTCTCCTGATTCAATCACTTGCTTAGCCAATTCAAAACTAAGTTGGTTTAAATCCTGCCAGCTAGGCGTAATATATCGAGCTGGATCGTGTTTAAAAGCTATATAATCTAATCGCATCTTTTTTTTATTCTTTAATAAAAAAAGAGCGCTCAACTTTTCTTATTCACTTGGTTTCCTCTTGACTCAAAAGTCAAAATTCGTTGCTTGGGAATACGAAAAGCTTAACGCTCCTTCGCACTCTTCGCTTAACTTAGCTAGTTTAACAAAGACAGTGCTTTTTGTAAATCAGCAGTTAAAGGTACTTTAACCAGCTTTCTTTTCTCCCAAATAGGACCTGTTGGAAGAAAAAATTCTAAATTACTTGCATGTAAAAAATGTCTGGGACACCATAATTGGTCTAAGGCTTGCCGTTTCTTTCCTGAGTAAATTTTGTCAGCAAGCAAAGGGTGTTGCATTGAGGCAAAATGAACCCGAATCTGGTGGGTACGACCAGTTTTTGGTTTAGCTTTAAGCAGAGAAAAACCAGCCTGATAAAGTTCTGGCCCCCTCTTTAGCAATTTGCTCTTATTCTTCTCTGATAAAAGTTGATTATCTTTTAAGACTTGCTCTTTTAAACTTTGCCAATCAAAATTCCAATACCTATTAATTACCTGATAATGAGTCTCGGCCTTTTTACCAGTGGCACTAATCGCAAAACGAAAACGGTTTTTCCTAGCTCTAGCTAATGGGGCATTAATTTTACCAGTATCCAAAACTAAGCGTCCATGACACAAGGCTAAATATTCTTTTTCTACCTGTTTTTGTTTAAATTGAGCCAAGAGATTAACTAAAGCACCGGGGTTTTTGGCTAATAATAGCGCTCCAGATGTTTCCTTATCTAGGCGATGAACCAAGCCCTGTCTAGTTTGCCAAATCTCCTCAGGGGATCCAAAGTTGTCTTTAAAATCATAGGGAAGTAAAAGCTCCCATTGCGCACGGCTGGAATTAATAAAGTTTTCACTAAAAGCTTCTCTGCCCAAATACTGCACTAGCCAATCTTGAATGGTCTCTTCACTATGAGTTTGAGCTCGATTGACCACCACTCCAGCTGGTTTGTTAATTACTAACAAATTTTGATTTTCAAAAATAATTTCCATTTGATCTATATTCATTTGAGGCTTTAATATTAAAAATTTACTTGAGGGCGTTTGCGTTGCTTTGTTTTAAAAAATAGTCCAGAACGATTAACTAGCGATAATACACCCAGAAATAAAATTAAAAAATAAATCCAAGGATCAAGTACTTTTCCTGCCACCACCATTGCCGGCAAAGAAAGCATCGTCATTAATAAGTAAAAAAGCCCAGTTAAAATTAAAAAGACTGATAATAAAAAACCAGATTGAGCGGTTTTTTTGCCTTGTCGATACCACTCAAAAGTTCGATATCGATACTCTACCCTCAATAAGTAATTAAATAAAAACAAATAAAATAAAACAAAATAAAGTTGAACTGGATGACTTTTCTCAAATGTTCCAGGCATTACTACTCCCCAAGGCACTGTTGTTAATCGACCAGCATAAGTTCCAGCTAAAAAGAAGCCTAGATAAACAAAGACCATTCCCAAACTAATGGCAGTTACCCAGAAATCTAAAACCTCGAAAGGATCCCACTTGCGTTTTTTAGCCAAAAAATATAAATGAATACCCGCTCCCGCTAAAGCTAATAAGGGCACGTTACCAGGGAATTGAGCAATATTAAAAACTTGCCAAAAATTATTGCTAAAGATCTGCCAATTAAACAAAACAAAGGCTAAACGACCTATGATTACTCCAAAAAACCCAGAAAGCAAAAACGCATCAAACAATTTTACTGTTTCATAATGCTCTTCTCTACCCTTACGCCAAAAAATAAAAGCAGTAAAAAACAAAGCCAAAATCGCTAAGAGAGTTAGAGATTTTAGACTAAAAGAAGTAATGCTAATTAAAGTTGGCCACATAAAAGTGCCGAGAGAGGGAATCGAACCCTCATGAAGTCGCCCTCATAGGTTTTTGAGACCTACGCGTCTACCAATTCCGCCATCTCGGCGATGACTCTCAGTCGAGCCCATATATTCTACCGTAAAAAGACTTGTTTTTGTTGAGAAATTGCGTCATGATAATAAACGAAACAAGGAATAATGGATAGTATTAAAGAATTAATTCAACAAGCAACTGCAATTGACAGCGTCTGGTCAATTGTTTTGCGAGGAGTGTTGTGGCTAATCATATCCTTTATTATCATCATCACAATGGACAATCCCAATGCTGATTTGGCCAGCAAAAAACTCAAGGCCAACTTGGGTTTTTTCATCATTTTTATGATGCTGTCAGCAGGTCTAATTTATTTACTCTTTGGCTTTAAACAAGGCTAAAAAAAATTAAGTAAGACTCTGGGAGCGCCTCATTTCCATACCATAGAAACGAACACGATCACCTCTAAAGAATAAGTCAAAGTCACCCAATTTCCCATTACGATGTTTAGCAATTTTGAGTGTCACCGATCCTCGATCATCCTCATCTTTGCGATATAGAAAAATTACAACGTCTGCGTCCTGCTCAATGGAACCTGATTCGCGTAAATCTGACAATTGGGGTGAGCGTTCACCTCGCTGTTCAACCGCACGGGAAAGTTGAGCTAGAGCTAAAACAGGAATTTTTAATTCACGCGCTATATTCTTTAACCCTTGAGAAATTTCGCCTACTTCTTGGACTCGATTGTCACGATTGGCTCCATGAGCCAACTGTAAATAGTCAACGACCAACATATCAATATTCTGCTCCATCATTAAACGACGAGCCTTGGTACGTATTTCAAAAATACTCAAACCAGGGCTATCGTCAATAAATAGTTTTGCCTCAGCCAAAATACCCATTGCATCTGATAAACGACCAAAATCATCTTGATCTAAACGACCAGTTTTTAGCTTCCACGCATCAATATCAGCTTGAGCAGTTAACAAACGATCAACCAGCTCTTCTCGACTCATTTCTAAAGAGAAAAAGCCAACTTTCTTTTTTGCCACCACCGTCAAATATTGCGCTATATTAACTGCCATCGCAGTTTTACCTGTTCCAGGTCGGGCAGCTAAAATAATTAAGTTGGACTTTTGAAAACCAGCCAATAAATTATCTAAATCAGCAAAACCAGACGGCATTCCCCTCAGCTCTCCACCACTCTTTTGCAACTCATCTAAACGATCAAAACTCTCAACTAAAGTCTGTTTAACAGGTAAAAAATCCTTACGCGCATGGGTTTGAGAAATTTCCATTACTGATTTCTCAGCACTATCCAGTATTTGGCTAATTTCTTTAGCTTCATCGAAAGCTAAATTGGCCATATCACTTGACAAGGCAATTAATTCGCGTTTAACATATTTTTCTCTAACAAGCTCAGCATAATTCTCTACATTGGCACTGGTTGATAATAAGTTAGATATCCGACTAATACCTGATACGCCACCCGCTTGACTAAGTTTCTTGTGTTTTTTTAGCTGATTCTTTAAAGTAATTACATCAATCGGCTGACGATTATCATATAAATCAAGCATCGCTGAATAAATAGCCCGATTAGCTGCACTATAAAAAGCTTTTTCCACTAAAATTTCTGAAACCTTTAGGATTGCATCTTTATCAATTAAAATAGCCGCTAAGACTGACTCTTCAGCCTGCAAATCATGGGGCGGAATTTTTGGATCAATTTTTTTATTGGCCATACTACGTGCGAGATAAAACTACTAATTGCATTTCGTCGGGCAGACGATCTTTTTCAACATTTAATTTTTCTTCTGTTTCAACTGCGGTTCCATAAGCTTGAAAAAAATCTTCAATTTTCTTTAATGGAGCATCTTTCGGATAAGCCGCGTCAGCATAATGCATAGGAATCAGGTAGTTAGGATTAATTGCTTGAGCTACTTGAACTGCCTCCTCCCCCATAATTGAACTAGGACCGCCGACTGGTAAGAACAAGACATCAATGGCTGGCAAATTTTTTAATTGCTCATCTGATAAAGGATGGGCTAAATCACCTAAGTGACAAACTGTTATGCCGTCAATTAAAATTGTAAAAATTAAATTATTACCTCGTTCCTCACCATTAACTTTGTCATGATGAGTTTTAACACCAAAAACGCTGACCCCGCCAACCTCATATTCTCCAGGGAAATCAATAATAAAAGGTTTCTTTCGATTAGCTGAGGCTTTTATTTTTTCAACAGCGTTGTGGCCTCGGTGCTGATGAGAAACAGTCACCAAATCAGCGGTGAGCTTTGGCATGCTTATACCATAAACACCCTCTTCGCTATAAGGATCAGTAATCACTGTCCGATTTTTACTTTTTAACTTAAAACAAGAATGTCCAAAATAGGTAATTTGCATAATCGCATACTACCGTTAAAGTTGACTTTTTACAAGATTTAACATAGGATGACTCTTCAATTATAATAGACATATGCGAAAAGAAGTTCTTTTAGCAATTCTGATCGGAGCTGGATTAGGTCTCTTAATTACCTTTGCTGTTTATCAAAGTCGTCGTAGTGTCAGTGACGCACAAAAAGACCAAGTGGAAGAAGTGCTTAGCAAGTTGCTTACAAACGAAGAAGAAGACAACGGGCAACTGGTTGTTACTTCTCCAAAAAACAATTTAATTGTTGACAGTCAACGTTTAATTGTCAGTGGTAATACTCAAGCAAATAATTTCGTAGTAATTTTCATTAATAATGAAGAAGTCATCACTAATGCTGATGACTCTGGTAATTTCTCCAAAGAAGTTCGCTTAGACCAGGGTGCTAATGTTCTGGTTATTTATAGTATTAATCAAGATGGTTTGCTCAATCAAGCCACCCGCACAGTTATAGTCGACGCTGATTTTTTAAATGAAGAATTTGCAAGTCCAACAACAAGTGAAGAAAAAGCAGAAAATTAAGATGGTAAAAATAAAAATGAAAAGTTTAAATAAAAAAAGTTCTCTTGGGCAAGAGGGATGGTTTTTAATAATCGCTACAATAATGTTTGCTAGCTTTTTACTTATTAAGCCTATCTTAAGCGCCCAGGCTCAAGAAGATAAACAAGCAGAAGCAAGTGAAGAGTCAACTATTCTAAATATCAAAAAAGTGATTCAAGATAAACAAGTCGAATTAGGCCAAGGTGGTCAAGGAGCACAAGAAACTAGACAGGCTTATCTAGCTCAGGTAAAACGGGTCAGTGCAGAAACCTTAACAGTACTAAGCAATGACACTAATATAGTAATCCCTATTTGCGAGAATTTAGAAATTATTAAAGACGAGAAAGAAATAAAACTCGATCAAATAGCTGTTGATGACTGGATGCTTATTTATAGCATTTTGGAAGAAAACACCCCAGTGGTGAAAAGATTAGTGCTGACAAACAAAAACTTTACTCAAACTGAAAGAAAAATCATGCTTGGCAGCATCACTGAACTTTATTCAAGCAATATTTTATTTGATTCTCGCTGCGGAGAAAGTAATCTAAATTTTTTACTTAATAGTGAAACTCAATATTTTGATATTAACGGTGATGAAATTTCCTTAAAAAATCTTTATCCTGAACTACAATGTCTTATTGTGGCAAAAAGTAAAAATAACGGCCAATGGCAAGCTAGCAGCATCAAAACCTTAGTCGACTTAGATGATTAGTGGACCTGAGGGAAATCGAATCCCTGACCTCTGCAATGCGAATGCAGCGCTCTAGCCAACTGAGCTACAGGCCCGTTTTTAAAAATTTAACTTTCAAAGATTAAGCTTAAACAAATTATAACAAAAAATTGTTTGACTAATGTTGACAAAAAACTTATAATAACCTCCTGTTACGAAAATCAATCCCCTAACAATGGGGATTTTTTGTACAATAAAGATACTTAAAGGATAACTATGCAAAATAAGCAAGAACTACAAACACTAAAAGGTTTTCGTGATTTTTTACCTACGCAGGCTTTACTTCGCGAAAAAGTACGCTCAATTATTCAAGATACTTTTAAGCGTTTTGCTTTTGTGCCTTTTGAAACTCCGACTCTAGAATACGCCAGTTTGTTGCTGGGTAAATCTGGTGAAGAAGCAGATAAATTACTCTATACTTTTACCGATCGCGGGGGTCGAAAGCTGGGACTACGCTATGATCAAACTGTTCCCAGCGCTAGAGTTTTAGCCAATTATCAGAATGAACTGCCAAAATATCTGCGTCGTTATCAGATTCAAAGCGTTTTTCGTGCTGATAAACCGCAGCGTGGTCGCTATCGCGAGTTTATGCAATGTGATGCTGATATTTTTGGCACTCGCTCTACTTTGGCAGATGCTGAAATTCTAGCTCTTTTTTACAATGTATTTAAAGATTTGGGTTTAACTGATATCCAAATTGAATACAATGATCGCCAGCTATTAATTAATAGTCTGCAAGAATTTGCCAGTGAACAAGTTTCGCTTTTATCCATTATTCAAAGTATTGATAAATTAGATAAAGTAAAACCCGAAATCGTAGGACTTGAATTAACTAAAAAAGGCCTTGATGAACAAGAAATTAATAAAATTTTATCCAAATTAGATAATATTGATAAATCAGAACAATTAATTGATATTGAACAAAAAACGTTAGATTTGGGAGTCCCCCAATCTGCACTAGTTTTTAATCCCAAAATCGCTCGTGGTTTAGACTATTACACTGGCTTAATTTTTGAAGCTAAAACAAGCGACTCAGCTAGTGACAGTTTGGGTGGTGGCGGACGCTATGACAATTTAATTAAAGAACTAGCTAATTTAGATATGCCAGCAGTCGGTTTTGGTTTAGGCTTTGATCGAACTGTAGAATTAATTGAAGAGAAACAATTGATCAAAACTAATACTGCTGCTCAAGTCCTAGTTAGTTTTTTTGACGGAGATGATTACCAAAAAGAAGCATTAAAGTTAACTAGAAAATTACGAGCAGCAGGGATTAATAGTGAAATTTATTTAGAAAAAGATAGAATTAATAAGCAATTTAAACTAGCTCAGGACAAAAACATCCCCTGGGTAGCAGTCATTGGTGAAGAAGAACTAAATCAAGGGTTTATTACTTTAAAAAATATGGTCACTAGCCAACAAGATCAGCTTAAACTTGAGCAGGTCATTGAAAAAATAAAAAAATAAACCCCTTGTTTGGAACAAATTTTTTTATGTTATAATTGCTGTCCGTTATGAAAAAAGGTATACATCCCGACTGGCATCATGATTGTGCGGTAACTTGTAGCTGTGGAAATAGCTTTACCACCGGATCAATCAACAAGACTTTAAGTGTTGATATTTGTAGTGCTTGCCATCCTTTTTTCACTGGAGAAATGAAATTCGTTGACCGTCAGGGACGAGTTGATAAATTTATTAAAAAACGAGCTACTGCTGAGGCCATTGCTAAGGCTAAAAAAACTGCCAAAAAAGCTGTTCAAAAAGTCTCTGAACCTGTTAAATCTTACAAGCAAATCCTTAAAGAACAGCAAGAAGCATTAAAACAAGATAAAAATCTTAATAAAACTGATGCTGTTGCTAAACCAGCTCCCGACAAAACTGCTGATAAAAAAAATTAGCTTCTCCCCTTCTTATTAAATATATCCCATCTTAGAGATGGCTATTTTAGGTATAATAAATTAATCCATATGACACAAAATAATAACCCCTACGCTGCAGCAATCAAAAGGTGCCAAGAAGAATTGAGTGCTAATCGAAAGTTACTAAAAGATCCTAATTTTGCTAAAGCTAAAATGCAAGAATTAGTGCAAGAAGAAATTAAACAACTAGAAACAGAATTGAAAAGCTTAGAAGCAGCGGCTGAAGAACTACTTGAGGAGCAAAACGCTCATGAAAAACAAAATACTTCTGGTCAAAACACGCAGCACTCCAACGCTATTATTGAAATCCGAGCAGGAACTGGTGGTGATGAAGCAAAGATTTGGGCAGCTGAATTAATGAGGATGTATCAAAAATTTTGCCTCAATCATCAGTTAAAAATTGAATTAATTGATGACTTGGTTTTCAAAGTTAAAGGAAAGACTGAACTAGCAGTTTTTCAATTAATCAAAGAAAAAAATGAAGAAAAACTCTTAGAAACAGAAGAGAAACAAGAGTTGAATGCTTTTGCTCTACTGCGCTATGAGGCTGGAGTTCATCGAGTTCAAAGAGTTCCAGTAACTGAAACTCAGGGTCGCTTACACACCTCTACTGCCTCAGTAGCGGTCTTGCCAGAAATCCATGCTAAGGTTATTGAAATTAGAGATGAAGACTTAGAATTGCAATTTATGAGAGCTAGTGGGGCTGGTGGTCAATCGGTCAATAAAACTAGTTCTGCAGTGCGCTTAACCCATATTCCCAGTGGAATTGTAGTAGTGGCAAGAAGTGAGCGTAAACAAGTGCAGAACCGGCAAATTGCCCTAGAACTGTTAAGAGCTAAATTATGGGAAATTGAAGAAGAAAAAAAACAAGCCGCTCTAGGGGTTGCCAGAGAAAGCATTGGTCGGAATATGCGAGCTGAAAAAATTAAAACTTATAATTTCCCCCAAAATAGAATTACTGATCATCGCATTAAACAATCCTGGCACAATTTAAGTGAAGTACTCGAGGGTAATTTAGATGAACTAATCGCTGGATTTCGAGCTTATTTGACTGAATAATTAAAATTCTTGAGCTGCTCGCTCTAAAACCTCGTCCGCTTCAGTTTCGTAATCTTGCTTTACTTCAATATCTACCTCCAAACCACTATCATTAATCCAATTACCAGCAGGAGTTAGCCATCGCCCAACAGTAACATGTAAACCACCACCATTGCTCAATTCACGTCGATCTTGAACAGTGCCTTTACCAAAAGTTTTTTCGCCAATCAATTTGATGCCAACATCATCTCGCAATGCGGCCGCAACAATTTCACTAGAACTAGCACTGCCTTTATTAACCAAAGCTACGCTTGGTATTTTTTCTAACCTAGCCTTACCAGTACTAGCAAAATCTTTTTGACTATATTTACTTTTTTGTGAAACTACAGTGCCCCCTTTAATAAAATCACTAGCTATATTGATTGATACATCAAAATAACCTCCGGGATTATTGCGTAAATCAAAAATTAAACCTTCAATTTCTTGATTATTCCACTTTCTTAAAATAGAGCCCACTGCGCTGTCCCACTCACTCTGTGTTCGATCTCCAAAACGACTTAATTTTAAATGAGCTAAAGATTTACCATTAAGCTCTACAAATTCTAAAACTACACTTTCCACAATAATCTCATCTCGCATAATTTCCACTTCTCGGCTGTCCTCATCACCAGGTTGAAATAAAGTTAAAGTAACAGATGTGCCTTTCGGACCGCGAATGTTTTGCACAGCATCGTTAAGCGTCCAAGTAGCAGTTTCTTCATCCAAACCTGTTGCTTCATCTTTGACTCGTAAAATCATATCTCCGGCTTTTACTCCAGCTTTCTCAGCCGGACTACCAGCTAAAGGAGCAATAATACCCACTATCCGATCAATATAAGCAAGCTCAACACCCACTCCGTAAAAACTACCAGCTAAATCTTCGCCAGCTTGTTCATTTTCCTCTGGAGACAAATAGGCTGTATAAGGATCCTCTAAACCCCACACCATACCAGAAATAGCTCCATCCATCATTTTGATGTAATCAATTTTGCTAGAATCAAAGTAGTCGCGTTCCACAATCTGCCAAACTTCCCAAAAAACATCCATTGACGCTGCTGCTTTTTCATCTGAACTTTGTATTAAACGAGCTAAATCTTCACTTCGCTGATAATTAGCCATGCGATCTAAAAACCCCAACTTTAAATTAAAGGGTAAATTGCCTAAAGCATAACGATAGCCAAGTAAAATGCCCAATAATAAAATCAAAAAACTAATAGCAATACGCATTAATGATTTGAAAAAAGATTGCTTTTTTTTAGGCATATTTATTTCTTGTTGATCAGCTAAATCTTCTAAATTTTGCTCGTTATTAATAGACATCTGACAGGTCATTGTAAAACGAAGCATAAAAAAAAGCTAGTTAAAAAACCAGCCTTTTTTATTAAAATTAAATGAATTTTATAAAGTTTGAGTAAAGGGTAAAAGAGCTAAATGACGAGCTCTTTTAACTTCTTTAGCCAATTTTTTTTGTTCTTTAGCACTCAAACCAGTCTTGCTTCGAGGTAAAATTGAGCCAAAAGGGGTAATGAATTTTCGAAGTGCTTCTGGATTTTTATAAGTAAATTGATCTTGCATTAAAACTTTCATTTTTATTAATTTTAAAAAGGAATGTCATCGCTAACATCTTCTACTTCCTCACCTTCTCCCTCAGGAATTCCGTCTAGCTCTACTTCATCATTTTCTTCTTTTTTACTTTTTTTATCTTTGTCCTTACCTTTTTCATCTTCTTTTTCCTCATCTTTATTGTCGTTAGCACTATAGCCAGATCGGCTATTTAAGAGCATCATGTTATCAATCACAATTTCAGTGATACGGCGCTCAATACCCTCTTCGGTTTTCCAATCACGTGTTTGAATTCTACCTTCCACATAAGTTTTATCACCCTTATGTAGTAATTGGCCACAAATTTCTGCCAATTTACTCCAAGCCACCACATTGTGAAAATCAACTCTCTCTTGTTTTTCCCCACTATCAGAATTTGTCCAAGAACGATTGGTAGCTAAACCAAAAGAACATACGGCTGTCCCATTGGGAGTAAATCTTAAATTTGGATCCCTGGTTAAATTACCAATCAACATAACCTTATTTAATGATCTCACTGACATTTTTTCCTTTCTCTGTAACAGAGCTATTTCATAACATCATCTTATTATTATCTTTTAAATGACAAAATGTGTAATGTTTTATTTTTTACTTTCTTCTTTTTCTACTAGTTCTTTTTTTACTACTTTTTTGTTTTTATCATCTTTTTTCTCTACAGAATTACTTACTTCTCTTTGTATTAAAAGGTGACGCATGATTTGACGATGCAGATCCAGCTCTTTATTTAATTTTCGAACTTTTTCTGGAGCTAATTGAACAATTAAATGAGTAAAAATTGCTTCCTGGTGAGTTTTGCCAGCATGATGAATTTTATATGCTAATAGTTTGCGTTCCCAATCAAGCTCTTCAACAACTTTGCCTTTTAGTTTTACTACTACATCAGTAATTTCTTTGCGAATTTTGGCTACTTCAGCATCCAAAAGATCACCTGTTAACAGGTAAGTTGCCTCATATTCTCTTTGGCTTGAATTTTTCACCAAGTTCATCTGTTCCATTCTAGTTCGCGGAAAAAACTGCCGGATAACAATTTTTCCTTGGATAATTAATAAATTTTAGCGAACTCAGAGGGTATTTTAGTATAGAATCCTTGAAATTACAAGCAAAAAAATGCTCTTAAAACAATATTGTGCTAAAAAATAACTAATCAACAAAAACAACTTCAGTTGTAATTGAGTCTAAAATTTCTTTGAGCCATGGATATTGATTATATTCGCTTTTCTTAATGGTAGAACGAAGATTTAAGTTTTGAGCACCTATCTCTGTGTTGAGAGCTGTAATACCAACGCTAATCGCTACTTCTCCCACTTTTATTTGCCACCCGCTTGAACCTAGGTCTACCACATCAATATTTTTTTCTGGAAATTTTGCTAATAATTTGTTAAAAACTTGCTTAACAAACTCCGTATCTGGCAAACTCTCGAAAGATCCATCTTTAGGTTCCTCTAAAAATGGATAACTGGTTTTGGTTGGGCCCTGATTCATTTTTCTCTCTTGACTATTAATTGGCATTTGTTTCAACATCCTTCACAATACGTCTTTAAAAAAAGAAAAAAGTTTAACGCCCCACCATAAACTCAACCACATCTCCATCTTGCATAAGATAATCTCTCCCCTCTTGACGGATTTTTCCTGCTTCTTTAGCTTCTTGCCAACCACCTAATCTTATAAAATCTGCAAAACTAATAACTTTGGCACTAATAAATTTATCATAAAAATCACTATGAATTACTCCAGCTGCCTGACGAGCTGTGGCTCCCTTTTCGATGGTCCAAGCTTTTACTTCAATTTCACCAGCGGTGAGAAAACTTTGTAATTTAAGAATATCGTAGGCCACTTTAGCCAAACGCTCTAAACCACTTTCCGCTAAACCCAAATCTTGCAAGTAAGCTTGCTGATCTTGAGTATCTAAAACTGCCAGCTGGCTCTCAATTTGAGCTGAAATAATCACTATTTGCGTTGCCGATAAATTTAGTTGCTTTGCCCAATCTTTTTTCAAAGTAGCTGCTTGACCTAAATCCGCCTCATCTACATTAATTGCAAAAATTTCTGGCTTGGCAGTTAACAAACACAGTTCTTTGGCGACTAGCGCTTCAACTTCACTCAACTGCTGTTGATTCTGCTTTTCGTCTAAATCGCTAATTTGCTTTTTGCTCAAATCGCTCAGTAAAATATTTTGCCCTCTTTCCACAATTTTTTTGAAATTTTCAATAACTGACCAACGTAATTTATCTTCTTTGGCAACGGTACCTTTAGGGGCTTGTTGTTTATTGAGAGTAGCTAGATCAGCTAATTGTAATTCCGTACGGATGGTTTCCAGATCTTCGATGGGCGAAACACTACCTTCTCTCACTACATTAGCATCATTAAAATCTCGCAAAACATGACAAACAGCTTGAGTTTCTCTAATATTAGCTAAAAACTGATTGCCCAAACCCTCTCCCTGAGAAGCACCTTTAACCAAACCAGCAATGTCAACAAACTCGACCAAAGCATATTTGATTGGTGGTAAAACAGTTAATTTTTCACTTTTTTGAGTGATGTCGGCTAATATTTTTAGGCGCTCATCGGGCACCTCTACTACTCCAACATTGGGTTTGATAGTAGCAAAAGGATAATTAGCAGCTAGTGCTACTTGTTTCTTTAGAAGCGCATTAAATAAAGTAGATTTGCCAACGTTGGGTAGACCAACGATGCCAATAGATAACTGACTCATGGCAGTTATTGTAACATTGTTTAATTTCTTATTTTTTACACCTTTTTGATGCATTATTAATACTAATCAAGTAAAATATGCTTGATGACAAAATTATTGCTTAATGATGCTTCACAAACTTTGTTAGAAAAATTGCCGGTTTTTATGCCCGATGCCACTTTGGGAGTGGTGCGCAGTTTAAGCCCTAATGATTTGCAAAAAATTGGCCTTAATTGGCTAATGGTCAATACTTTTCATTTGATGAAACAACCGGGTGAAGAAATCTTAAAGCGAGCTGGGGGCTTAAAAAAATTAATGAATTGGCCGGGTTTTTTAGCTTCTGATTCTGGCGGATTTCAACTATTTTCATTAATTCAAAAAAATCCCAATCTAGGAAAAATTACTGACGAAGGTGTAATTTTGTACAGCGGACCGAAAAAACAAAAAAAAACTTTATTTACTCCAGAAGATTCAATTCGCTTGCAGTTCACTATTGGCAGTGATATTAAAATTGTTTTAGATGATTTCAGCCCACCAGATGCCGATGATGCGCGCCTGGAAACAAGTGTCAAAAGAACCATTGCTTGGGCGAAACGTGCCAAAGCTGAATTTACTAAACAACTCCAGGCGCGCCACAATCAACAACTCCAGGCGCGCCAAAAGCAAGAACTGAGCCCTCGCCCCCTACTTCTCGCCCCCATTCAAGGACACAATCATCACAAATGGCGCCAATACTGCGCTGACGCTCTCTTGGAAATTGGCTTTGACATGTATGGTTTAGGAGGCTGGCCACTAGATAAAAAAGGCCAATTTGATTATCAATTTTCTCAATTTAATGCTCAGTTAACTCCCAATAATCATCCTCGCTTTGCTTTGGGCGTTGGCAGTTTAGAAAATATCGTTAAATTATTTTTTATGGGTTATCAGTTTTTTGACTGTGTTCTACCCACTCGTGATGCTCGTCACCAACGTCTTTACATTTTTAAAACTGATCCGAAAGCACTTAATCTTGAGGAATTAAAAAAACTAGCTCAAAAAAATCAATTAACAAAAATTTTTGATTATTTATATATTGGTCAAGGTAAATATCAAGCTGATTTTAATAAAATTAGTGAAGATTGTGATTGTCCAATTTGTCAAAATAAACAGATAAATAGAGCTTATTTACATCATCTTTTTAAAGTTAAAGATAGTAGCGCTTGGCGACTAGCTACGTTACATAATCTGCGAACTTTTCAGCTTTTGATTGAAGCTTTGAGAAAATAAAATTAACTAAGAAAATAAAACTAAGTTAAAAAAATAAAGAATAAGTTCTAAAATTTTGTAATCAATTTTTTGTAGACTTTTTTGTCATAAAACTTTATTAGACTTGGGTGGTGGATAAAAACAAAAACTTAAAAGTTGGCAAGAATAATAAATTTTCTTTAAGCTATCGTCCCAGAGAAAAATTATACTACTCTGGAAAAAACAGTCTTAGTAACGTTGAATTACTAGCTATCATTTTAAACAGTGGCTACAAAAACTTACCAGTTTTAAGTTTGGCTAAAAATATTTTAAAAAAAATCCCACTTAACAAATGGCACGAAATTTTTCTACTCAAAAATCCCCAACAAGAACAGCAATTACTTGGAGATTTACAAAGCATTAGCGGTCTGGGTTTTGCTCAAGCTAGTAAAATCATTGCTGCCATTGAACTGGGTCGGCGCAGTCTCCAGGAAGCAAAAAGTCATCCTCTACACTCCCCTCAAGAGGTTTATAATTATTGCAGCGATTTAAAAAATAAAAAACAAGAATATTGTTTGGCTTTTTTTCTCAATGGTCAGCAAGAATTATTACTCAAAAAAATCATCACTATTGGTGGCTTAAATTTCAATTATCTAGAAGGTCGAGAAATTTTTGAAATTGCCTTTCAACTTCAAGCTAGTAATCTGATTTTGGCACACAATCATCCTTCTGGAAACTTGGAGCCTTCCCTCAATGATCTGCAAGTAAGCAAAAAATTAGCCGAACTAGCCGAGGCGATGGGCATTAATTTAATTGACCACTTAATCGTCTCTAGTCAAGGATTCTTATCAATTAGAGAAAAATGTGGAGAATTAAAAAATCTCGATTGCCAATTTTAAAAAATTGAAGAATTCAAGTTTTCTATTCTATATCTTCCTGATCGACAACTGCTCATCTTCCAAATCTAACAGCTCATAACCCTGTTCTTTCAACTGCTCTCGTAATTGATCGGCTTCCGTAAAATCTTGATCTCGACGCGCTTGTTGGCGTTTTTTAATTAAGTCCTGAATTAAACTGGGCAAATCTGTCAATTGCAAAACCTCCTGTTTTAAACCTAAATTCTGAGCAAAATCTTGATCAATTATTTTTTTATCTAAAGATTTTTGTAAAGATTTTAATAAACTCTCTTCAGTCAGACCTGCCAAACCCAAGCCTAAAACTTGATCAAACTCCATAATTAAGCGATATAAAACATCGCTGTCTAGATCACTAGCCATTAGTTCCCAAACAATTGTTAAGGCTTCATTAGTTTTCAAATCATTTTCTACACTAGTAAAAAAATCTTGATGAAGTTGCATCGCCCCTGGAAAATCACTCAATTCTAATTCGCTATTGCGCTTACTCGTTCTTAAATTTAAGACAAAACGAGCTAACTTTAAATAAGCTTTTTGCGCAGCTTGTAAACTATCCCAAGTGAAATTTTGTTCACTACGATAATGACTCATTAGAAATAACAACCGTAGGGCTTTGGGTGAAAAAGCTCTTTCAATAACATCATCAATAGTATAAAAATTATTGAGTGACTTGCTCATTTTTTTACCTTCAACAAATAAGTGATTGTGATGCACCCAATAACGACTGAATGGCTTTTTACCAGTTACTGCCTCAGTCTGAGCAATTTCATTGCTATGATGAATGTTAATGTGATCAATCCCTCCCGTGTGGATATCAATTTGTTCACCCAGATGTTCTAGCGCCATCGCACTACATTCAATATGCCAACCGGGGAAGCTACGTTCACACCAAGGACTGGGCCAAACCATCTGTCGATTTTCCCCAGGTCTTTCAAGCTTCCACAACGCAAAATCAGTGGGATTTTTTCGACCAACTACTTTATCTACTCGCTCACCTTCGCGCTGAGCCATTAAAACTTGCTTAGCCAAATCAGGATCTTGATTAATTAATTTGCCATAATCATCAATTTTGCTAGTATCAAAATAGACACCATCACCTTCTATTAAATAAGTTAAACCTTTTTTCTCAAGCGCTAAAACCATTTCTAACTGAGCATGAATGTGATCACTGGCTCGACAACTAAGACTG
>Ga0172377_10001446_pt1 | contig 23965 bp, 25 predicted proteins | sample Pumphouse3metaG_FD_119749 | JGI IMG/M metagenome (GOLD analysis project Ga0172377, IMG submission 119749) | Leachate microbial communities from a municipal landfill in Southern Ontario, Canada - Pumphouse #3 metaG | ecosystem: Engineered > Solid waste > Landfill > Unclassified | place: Canada... | reverse complement strand
AAGATAAACATCGTTAGTGTCATCCCAATCCAAACCCTGCGACAACGGATAGCAGTCACTAGGATAAAAATGCCAAAGATCGGTAGCTGTGTTTAAAGTGGAACTTGATGATTTAAGTAAAGCGGTTGTTTCACCGATGCCATATCCGTTAGGTAATGCCACAGTGAATTCTGAAGATCCAACCGTTACTGTCGGATAATCATATACGGTGGAATCATAAACAAGATTGCCAATAGTTGCGCCTGAGTTGTTTTGATATAAAACTGGTTGAGAAATAAACTTGTTATAATATGAGCCATTGACAACCATTATTGACGAATAGTAAGCGTTTGTAAAAGTACCATCATTGGTGTGGATAATACCAGATGCGGTACAACCACCGGAAGTTGATCCGCCTTTATAGCGAATACCAGCTTCATAGACACTTTCCCGCGTATCGATTACATAAACATGATCCACGGTTGCCCCAGTCAAGTTATTTCCAACGAGGGTGGCCGTTTTCGTAATACCTTGGTTGAACTCCATCATCTCAAGGGTGGGATCAACTAGTCCTAAGTTGGCGATTGTTCCCCCATTGATTGTGAAAATCGCATAATATGGTGCGACGGCAATATCGACGGGTAGTTCGTCCTCATAATCAATAAATATCATGTCGTCTTCGCCACCGACATATAAGTTAGAAATAACAAATCCTTGACCGTTAAAAGTTCCAGTAAAGTACTGTTTGTGTTCAACTTCATCAAGGGTCGTGAACCAAAAACCTATCGGTGCAAACGTTTTTGCGTTCATTGTTGAATAATCAATATTATTTCCTAAAGCAAAATTTTGATTAAGAATAACTGCCATCTGAGCTTCTGTAAATTTATCTGTTTCATTTGCATAATATCTTTGAAAAGATACATCAATGGAGAATCGATATAATTCTTCAGCTGTATCAATTCTGATAATATTACCTGTATCTTTGATGTTACAGTCTTCTGCAGGCGTTTGATATGAAATGCAAGTGTCTTCTCGATAGTCTGTATAAGTCACATAGGTAGTGCTACTGCTCATCGTGTCAAGACCGGCATACCAACCTTCGCTCGGAAAATTACCATCAAATTCCAGTATATCTCCCGGTCCTAAATTATTATACATAAAAGCATATACGGACGGAAAGAAAAACAATGATGAAATAAACAGCACCAATAACAAAGTCACGCCACTGAGAGAACGGGTGATATGATGATTTTTTATATGGTATTGTCTGTTCATATTCTATTCCACCTCCCACGATGCTGGTAGTTCTACTGTACTCCATGGTGGAACTGCCAAGCCCCAAACATTCAAAGGCCCGCCGGATGCCTGGACGGCTTCGATACCAAAAGCAATCTGAAGCGAATATCCAGGTGAGTAAATGGTAAAATCTCCTGGAATGGGCGCGCTGTCAATTAAGTCCAAAATCATTGCGTTTAAAGCATCTACTCTTTGAACCGGTAGCATATAATAGATATAGTTGTCGATAAGACGGTTGTCATACCAATTAATGGTTTCAAAATTAAAAGGCATGTATTCATCATTAATAATTGATAATTCGGTGATTACACCTTCTAAATTGGTATATGTTAGTGTTAATTGCTCATAAATCTTCACTCGAAGATAAGTAGGAACATTGCTCGACACTTGTATCTGAACCCGAAAATCATCAAAGAAATAAACGCTTGAATTTTCAACGATATTTACGAGATATACACCTGGTTTTGTAACTCCCGGTCCAACTACTACTTCCGCTGCGAGGGTTTCCACTTCTGTGGCTTCATCAAAGAAAAAAACATCAATGTTGACATCAACGAATCCAACCTCGACCGTCACTGAATCATTAAGCAATTGCGTCAACCAACTGAGGGTCGTAATCACGAGTAAAGACAGCGAAAAAATCAACATCCCCAAGGACAAGAAGAAACGTTTTTTTACCGTCATTCATGATCATCTCACTCTCAGATTACTATACACTAGTATTGTACAAAAAAAATGAAATTCAAGCAAACGAAAATCCGTTAATATTAACAAAAAAGCCCTTATCTTTTCAAGGAAGATCGTTTTTTCTTCTTGATAGTGTTGTCTCAAGAAATAAAAAAACGCCCTCATCTTAAACAAGATAACGGCAACTGGCTACCATCGGTTATCGAAGGCCCTATAGCTTTGCGTCACTAGTTTTCACTAGTTTTGCTATTTACAAAATCATTATATAATCATTTATAAGGTTTGTCAATAACGGATATATAAAATCCTTATATCGCGCGTAAATCGCGATCCAATCAAAAATGAGTTTAAAAAATCCGTTTAAAAGCCGTTTAGATTCCGTTAAAAGCCAATGAATTCACCAAATACACACAATATTTTAGTTGTTTTTGATAAGAAATAATGGTATGATAGATAATGCAAATTTGATAAGGAGTGGAACTGAATGAAAAACCCGCTAGTAAAGAAAATCGTGATTATTTTTTCCGTCATCACCGTCGTAATCGTCTCTGCCGTCTTGGTCGCCGTTCTTACGGGGAACTCTAACACACCGGCTTTAAGCGATCCCAACGGCATTTTTTACGAACGTATCGATGATGATGATACCATCAAATATACAATTACAAATAAGGAATTATATGACGAAATCGTTGGCAATGACGGGATTGATCAACTTTTATACATGATTGATTCCCATTTACTTCAAGATTATATCGCCTATGTTTCACTTCCCGAAAATAATCAAATTATTGTTGATAAAATCAACATGCTAAAGTATGGCACCTCCGATCTTCAAGAAATCGCTGAATTCGATGATGAAACTTTGGCGACTTTTGAAGCAACTTTTGAGCAAAATATGACTTTAGTCGGATATTCTAGTAATCCTGAAAAATACGTCATTATCGAATTAGCTCGTGAAGCTTATACCCGATATATGCTTGATGTTGATGGAAACGTTACCGACATGGAAGTCGCTGCTGACTACGTCACCAATTATTATGAAGACATTAAGGCGGTAAAGATTCGTTTTTATAGTGCCACGGAAGCTATTGCCGTTATGCAAAAATTTGGTTTACTAACCCTTTCCAGTAAATTAGTACTTTATAATGGTTATACTTTCGCATCTGAAACTTTGCTTGACCAAAGCGAAGAAATAGTTGAAGCTATGAAAACTGTTGACCCATTTTACTATGATGACTCCGATAACATTTTAAACCTTGAAGAAGAAATCATCTATACTCTTGGAACCAATTCCATCTATACCGATGGTGACGGTGAAGAATATGAAATCGATGGGTTAGGTAATCTAATCAATTCAGAAACCGATCTAATTGTTATCGCAGCCTCGCTTTTGTTTGAAACCAAAGCCTTAGCAACGGATTACCAAGCCGCAAATACGTTCTATTATAGCGTAACGAAAAACGAATTGGATCAAATCGTCGTTAAAGACAGCCTTGACGTCATCGTCTATACCATCGACGATGAAGGCGAAATCTTTGATTTAGGAAACATCAATGTCACCGAGACTTGTGGTTTAGTTGTTAACAAACTCTTTACCGCTATTAAAAACGTTACTACTCCTACTATAAACAATACGACTCCATTATCCCCAGAAGAAGTTCTCGGCTATTTTATTCAGATATATAATTATGTTTACGATGATTATCGGGATAATATTCTCGAAGGTAGCACAGCTGACGAACTAATCGCCAGTGATAATGCTTACCTTACTCAAAATTATACTACTACAAAGGCCATCCAAAGTAACTTAGCAACCTATATGTTTTCTACCCTAGATATCAATGATGAAGATTTAGTCCCTTATTCCGCAACATACAAATCATTTGCCGGTACTAATGATACCAATTGTTATCTGGTCTACAAATTAACTCAGCCCGCAAAAATCGATGCCTATGATTTAATGCTCGATCGAATCGAAGCTGCCCTTATTGCATCAATTCCGACTGTCGCTGTTGCTGATTTCAATTTACCAGCAACAGGTTGGTATAGCGCTGCCATCACCTGGACATCAGATACAACGGCGAGAATTACCGTTGCTGATGCTAAAACCACTGTTGATGAAAAAGAAGTATATGTTGCTTCAGTTTATCCCAGTGCTATTGCCGAAAATGTCACCTTGACCTACAAAATTATTGCTAACAGCGTAACGAGAAACGGTAGCCTTGTTGTCAGTGTCATCAGCACAGGATCAACAAGCACAGTAACCCAACCGGCTGATGATCAGCCGACTTTCCAATCGATTCTTGCTAACGATACTCTTTACAACACTCTTTATGACGCCTTAATCGAAGCTTTCTTGACAGATACTGACAATTCCGCAACGACAATCGGCGAGAAAATGGCCATCTTACGTGCCACATACAATTTTAAAATCTATGATTACTATCTTGGTCTCGGATACGAAGCGTCGCTTTCATCACTAGATACAAATGATCTTTACTCCAATTTTGAATCCGAAGCCAAAGGCCATCGCACACTTGTTGCCACCATTACTGGATACCCAGGAAGAAATGGAGCCGATGGTATTACCGAAGATTACGATATTACCGCTGATTCACTCTTCACTTATTGTGTCGATAAAAATGCGGCATTATATATTCTCTATGCCTCTCAGTATAAAGAGTTGATCTATTCAGAATATTTCGCATCGATTTTCGGAACCGAAACCAATATCATCAACAATACTTCCACCCGGATGGATGAAATGTATGATTCTGTCTCGAGTGCAAAAACCCTCTATAACAACTACAAGACGTTTTATGACACCTACTATCCAACTTATCAATTTTATGATACTTTCATCAAATATGCTTTTGCTCAATATGGAGCTCGTGATGAGGAAGAATTATTAAAATACTTTGTCGCAGGTGAAATTCAACCTTTTATCATTGATGAATTTTTAACCGAATATGATTTCCTGACCATGATAAAAGCAACTGTTCAGGACTACTACGATAATTACTTCAGTCTTTTCGTAACTCACTTGATTATTTATATTGACCGTGATGAAAACGGATCTCCCGACGATTATGATAAATACATCGCCTCATTGTCAGCCGACGATCTCACCAATATCTTCTATCCTCGGATCGCAGATTTAGAAACCGAGATCAACGCTTATCTAGCAGAGAATGATGACAACACCTTTACGACTCTAATTACCACATATAATACCGCTACCCGTGATGATGCGACTTGGGGGCGTTTCAAACAGTACGGTTTCTGTCTGATGACTGAAGATCTCAATACTGAAGAAGAAAATGATGATGACACTACTACCACTCATTCATTAGATTATACCGGTGATTACGGTGTTAAAGACACTTACGTCCCGGCATTCGTTGAAGCACTATCCGCTCTTTATGACACCTATCATCTTGCCCAAAACGCTGAAAAAACTGAGTTGTATAGCCCGCTAGTTCCCACTGTTTATGGACTGCATTTGATTTTAGCTACCAAAGGTGATTATTACGATCAGTATTCCGCTGCTTGGACGACAGTTGATTCTACTGACCCATTATACAACGAAAACGGGATGCCAACAGATGCTCAAATCGAACAGTATGCATTGTATTTCTTCTTGAAATCAACATATGATTTAACTGATGAAACCGTTTTACAAACACTAGCTGACGAAGGAATTGTCGTTCCCGAAATTCCTGCATCACTTTCTACAAGTATCGCATTCTATATTGACGATTTAATCTCCGGAGCCTATGTTGTTGGTACGATTAATGTCCAAATAGCCAACCGAATGGCGTCGGGAACATTTTATAGCAACGATTACAATACTCTAACATCCACTGAATTGCATGCTTTACTAGTTGCCGTCAAGAACACATACTACAATGCTTTATTTGGCAAATACGAATCTGAATAATAATCGAATAAGACCGCGAAAATGCGGTCTTTTTTTTTAAAAAAAACATTCCGTTAGGAATGCTTAGACAATTATTTTGAGTATTTATGTTTGTAGTAGCGTTCTTTATCGAGAATCGTAATTGACGTTGTAAAATCGCCAACTTTGATTTTTCTCAATTCTTCACCCAAAACACAAACCTTGGAGTCAATATCGTCAATGAAATGAATAACCAACGCCTCAGCCGTATTGGGTTTTTTGGGACTGCCGAAATTACCATAATAATGATGAGATAAAATTATATGTTCTAACATCAAAGCGGCTTCGGAAGCTTCCAATCCCAAATCACGAGCGGCCAAGGCTATCTCATTTGAGCCTAAAGTGATGTGTCCAATCAATCGACCTTTAAGAGTATATTCACTGCCCTCATAAGAATCAAACTCCAAAACCTTGGTTACGTCGTGCAAAATAATCCCAGCATAAACAAGATCTTCATTGAGAAATGGATAAACCTTGACAAACCCTTCAGCTAGTTTCAGCATCGAAAACGTATGGTATGCCAATCCAGAAATATAAGCGTGATGAAACTTTGTCGCCGCTGGGTATAAATAGAAATCAACTTCAAACTTCTTATAAATTGCTTCAGTAATCAGTTTGATTTCCGGATCTTGAAGACTTGCTATTCTTTCTTCAATTAAGTTTCGCGCATCAGTCACATTAATGGGTGCATATTCATAAAACGCCTGCATCAGCCTGACTTTAATGGCTTCGGGAAGGTCCATATTACTAATGGGTTCGTATTTCGAAGCCTGAAGATGGACTCGATCCTTAAAGTTAATGGCAACCGTTTCAAAATAGTAGATTTTGTTGAGTGATACATCAACGTTTTCGGGAATTCTGACGATTACTTTGTCTTGGTCTTCACAAGTGACATTGCAGGCATATGAATCATACGAAGAGGCGTTCACCTGGTCAATTCTGCCGAAAAAGTTTACTTCTTGGTTGATTTCATAATTCATTTTAATCATCCTTTATTTTGAAAGACATATGTGCAGATGTCACGTAATACATAAACATTATTTTCAGTTACTGTCGAGTCATTTGTGGAAGCTAATATTAACTGGTAACCATCGGGAATTACGATCGTTTCCGTTATCGGTTCGGGTTTGAATATGATTTGCAACTGATCTTGTTTCAACCAATAGATTACCGTTTTCGTTTCCAGAACGGTAACTTCAATATTTTGAATAAGAAGTGGAACCGACTTAATATGAAACCCGGGATTTGCTTTTCTAATGGTAATCAAATGCATCAAATACAAAACATCGTCATAATTGTCATCAAGCCTCGTCCAGTCAATCTGATTGATATCATCACCGGATAGATACGAATCTCGGACACCTTGTTTGGTGCGATAAAATTCCTGGCCCGCATGTAAAAAAGGTACTCCTTGCGCCAAAATCGTGATGGAATTGGCAAGTTTCTGTTGTTTTTTTATAAGTTGCTCATTATTATTGATGGCCATTGCTTTGTCAAAAAACGTCTGATTATCATGACATTCAATATAATTAATCGATTGCGAATGATTGGCATACTTAAAATGATTTCTAGCGCTACCTAACAGTAATTCTTTAACGATATCTGTGTTTGATGCATTTCCGGTCGTAAAGCCCTTATTCATTGATTCAAAGGGACTACCTTTGATTGTATCCCGAAAGGTGTCGTTGAAAAAAGCCATAGTGTCTAGTTTTTCGAAGTTGTCCGCGGATGCTAATCGATTGGCTAAATTCCCGGGATGCATTCTCCACCCTTCACCATAGACAATGATTTTCGGATTCAGTTCCAATAGTTTTTTTTGGATTTCCTTCATTGTATCGATATCAATTAAGCCCATCAAATCAAAGCGAAATCCATCGATTTTATAGGTCTTAGCCCACCATAAAACCGTGTCAATAACCAGCTTATGAATCATTTTTCTTTCTGTAGCAAGATCATTGAGACATCCAGAATAATCAGTAGCTATGCCCTGTTCATCGACACGAAAGGCATATCCTGGAACCAGCTTTTCCAGATTAGAAGTTGTTCGATCAAACAAGTGGTTGCCGACAAAGTCCATGACAACATTGATATTTTCGCGATGAAATTCATCGATTGTTGCCCGTAATTCATTAATCCGAGAGTATGGATCGTTCGGGTTATTGGCATATGCTCCTGATGGAATCATCATCTGCCTAGGATTATATCCCCAGTTATATTGCAATTTGGGATGAAATTCATCAACACCCGCAAAATCAAAGATTGGCATCAATTGAATGTGAGTTATGCCTAATTCTCGAAGATAATCAAATCCAGCACAATGACCTTTTGGCGTTTTAACACCTTTTTCGATTAGACCACTATAACGACTCCGGTTTAGAAAAGGGACTTGATTATCGCTTGTAAAATCACGGACATTTACTTCATATATAATCGCATCTAGTAGATTACCGGAAAAGGATGTTTTGTGAATCATTGGAACAAATTTAGTGTAATCAACGATGAAACCATATTCGGCATTTGCCGAGCAGGCGATGGCATATGGATCGATAACGGTATGCTCTTGACCGTTTGTTTCGACAAAGTAACGGTACTTCGAACCTTCAAGATTACCCTCGACATGATTCTTCCACGTTCCCTGAGCAAAGTAAATCATCTCATAAGTGATTGATTCGTTACCTTTACTTATGATTTCCAAAGCAATCCGGTGAGCGGTTGGTGCCCAGATGGTGAAATCAGAACCCGTAGGCAAGTAAACAACACCTAAATCCGTACTATCATACGCATACATACTATCAAACCAACTCGTACGGACAATTTTGCCAGTTTTCAATGCGCCTTTGTTTTCGTATTTATCAACAATGTAATAGCTCATTTCAAGACGAATTAAAGCCGAAAATGAAAATACTAACTTTTTTTCAAAAGGTAAAGTATCGCTTTCTTTGAGAAAAAGATTGATCTTTTCGTTATTACCAATTAACCAATACTCGTTTTCAGCAATATAATTAGTATTTGGTATAATAAGAGTTAGCGTATCAAAATCATCGAGATAAGGGTAAAAATAATCATTTATCATGAGCTACCGCTTTCCCCTCAAACTTGGCAATCCAATCAAAAGCATATGTTCGCAATGCTTGGTATTCATTTGGTAACTGGTTGTTAATAACCATCAAAACTAAATCACTGATAATCTCACCAATAATCCTAGCATCCTTAATGTTGGATGTTGTAATAATGTCTTGACCTTTGAATTTGAGGTCACAGACTTTATGAATTGGTAAATTTTTATCAATCTCTTGGATTAAAGCGTCATCATCAAATCCCAAGCGAAGGATTTTTTGAATGCTATTAGCATATCGACATAAATCGGCTCCGTAAGCATACACTAATTCGACTTGGAAATGTTCATGTTCGGTCACTGTAACCAAATTGATTAACTTGGATATAATCAGGTGCTCTTTGTTGGAAAAGCGCCAGTAATCAGCGATTTCACCATCATTAAGATAAAAGCAAAGAGCATAGAATTGATAATGGTTAAATGGGTTTTTTGACAATGATCCAATTAGGACGATTCCTTTAGTTAAGTCGGGAAAAACCAATGAAATATTGGCTGCATCCATTAACTTAAAGGCTTTCGCTGAATACGGATTATTATTGATTGATTTAATCTCTTGCATAATTCGTTCTACAGAAATGGTTTTGAGCAAACCACAGTTGGCAACAAGGTGTTTCCATGTGCTATCTTCGATTTGGAAATCCAGTTTAGCCACGAATCGAAATGCCCTTAATATTCTCAGTGCATCTTCTTTAAAACGGACATCAGGATTGCCTACTGCCCGGATGCGTTTTTGCTTAATATCGTTTATTCCTTCACAAAAATCAATTATTTTTCCGTCTTTATCCATCGCTAAAGCGTTGATGGTGAAATCACGACGGACTAAATCCTCGGCTAAAGTCTGAGAATAGATGACATTGGTTGGATGCCGATTATCTTGGTATTTTCCATCGGATCTAAACGTTGTTACTTCAAAAGCAAAATCATGATAGACAATGGTAATTGTACCAAATTTCAAACCGGTTTCTTTCGTGTTTTCAAATAAAGCCATGACTTGGTCTGGAGTTGCCGACGATGCGATGTCAATATCTGATATCGGGATGCCAAGCAAAAAATCACGAACGAAGCCGCCGACAAAGTAAGCGTCATATCCGTGATCATTAAGAATCGCAAGTAGCTCTTTCCCTAAAGATACATAATCTTTCACATAAGTCACCGTTCATATTATAACATGGGATTGGCATTTATTCTATCAAAATCAATGGTTACATGCTATAATTAATGCGGTGATTTTATGAACTCCATCCGTGAGATTGTCACATCTGAATGGTTTATTAACAAGTCCCGATTCATCGGGTTTTTGGCTCCCGTACAAACAATGACGGAAGTAATTGCTTTTGTAAATCAGCTCCGGGAGGAACACAACGATGCTTCCCATGTTTGTTTTGCCTGTATTCTGTCTTCTTTCGAAGTGGCAGAAAAAGCCATTGATGATGGTGAACCGGCAAAAACAGCGGGTTTGCCAATGTTAGAAATTTTAAAAAAAAGGCAACTAACAGACATAGTAGCAGTTGTCGTTCGCTATTTTGGCGGTATCAAGCTAGGGGCTGGGGGATTAATTAGGGCTTATGCAAAAACAGTGCGTATTTGTGTTGATAAAGCCAATTTAACCAATCCTTCCATTTACGATGAATGCCGTTTAGAAATCGAGATTGAATCTTCAGGAGCTATCGGCTCTTACTTGCGTTCAGCTGCGGATTTAACTCATGAATCATATGCAGAAAAAGCTGTATATCTGTTTTCATGCCCAAAAGATAAGACTAATTATATTTCTGAAGAAATCAAAAAACGGATGGCTTCCGACCAGCAAGTCGAAATCATCCGTTCCATAGTTCGATATCTTTAATTAAAATATACTATATACATGTTCAATAAGTGAAACTAGTACATCAATGAAGAAATAACCCATAATCACCGATAAAATCATGACAATTAGGCGAATTTGTTCACTGGAGTTGGCTTTAAACAGTCGAGAAAAATCGACTGCTTGCAGTGCCCGGAACACAAAAGGCGTCGAAACAAAAAACAACACAATCCTTAAAATCGGAAAGACATAGTCGGCCATTATGACAACACTCCATCTGGGATGAATTCTGAATCCATATTTTCAATGACAACGGTGATGACCAATTCGTTTGGAAGGCAAATTAACGGTTTCAAACTAGAATTTGTTGGGCCTTGAAGCTCGCAGATATCACGGGGACTTTCCTGATACAAGACCTCAATTGTTGCGTTATTCCGATCGACATATAATTTAACGCGAGGAACATCAATATTATTATCAAGATTATCAACAGTAATTGTCGTGGTCCCGGGAACATAAAAATACCCTGAAGCGGCATAAGTAATAATGATTTCATCTTGATACTCAGTATCATAGACAATGTACTTCGATGGGTCGTGCAAGTTAATTGTCAAGATTAATTCATCTTTATAAAACACTTTGGCAAATGCTGTTTCCGAGGCCTTGGAATCTTCTATCAATTTGATTCCGATTAATAGCCCAATGCCAATCAGTAACAGACTACCAATAAAGATATAGTCGATTTTTTTGATGGTAAGATCCCCTTTCATTTAAATATACAATATTTATTATACTCGATTTTTCGTAAAAACTCAATTCAACTATTGATGCATCTAATTAACTGATTTCCAATATTCTGTTATAATTATCATAAGGTGATGACATGAAAAAAAGCTTGATTGCATTTCTATTAGGTTCACTGATATGGACGATGGTCGGTTGTGGGCAAACGTCAACTACTGTCGCCACTAACCCATCTTTAGTTAATCCCAATGACAATTATTGCACATTGAATATTTCGGGGGCCTATGTTTGTTCCAAGTCATGGACATCATATTTCAATACCACAATTTCTTTGACTTTATATTATACGGGAATCCCCGAATATGGTATATTGACTGTTTTCAATTCCGTAGACTCCGTTTTAGATCACTATCATAGTCTGTTCGATAAATATCATACCTATCCTGATATTGAAAACATTTATACGATTAATCGGGATTCTAGCATTCCCGACGGTGATGTTTACGGGACAAAGAATATTGATGAAGATTTGTTTTCCGCACTAATTTTTGCCTTGCGTGTCGAATCCGAAATCACTTCTGATGCTTCAAGTGACGTTCAGTTGTTTAATATCGCTCTATCCCCGGTTTTATCACTTTGGCATAATGCGAGAGCTAGTTTTGCTTGCTCAACATCAGACTTTAATTACTCGGTATGTCCTTTGCCTGCTACTGAATTGATTGATGCGACTTACAATATTGATCCCGATGACATTATCCTCGATGTGACGAACTCCTCTATAAGTTTTGCCAAAACTGGAATGGGAATCGATCTTGGTGGCTTTGGAAAAGGATATGTATCCGAAGTAATTTGTGATATGCTCGATGCTCAAAGCATTGTCTATCTTCTTAACTCTGGAAACTCCAATATTAAAGCCGGAGGCGCTAATCCTAATCGCGCAGATGGAAGTTTCTATATTGCCATGACCGAACCATCGTTTGCGTCATCTCTCTTTTCTTCATATTATGCCTACTTGCGAATCATGGCCGGGTCTTCCGTCGTCACCAGCGGTTCCTATCAAAATTTCTTTGTCGGACAAACAGATAACATAGTTTATCATCACATTATTAATCCCTCGACCTATCGTCCTGGTGGTGATCAGATTACTTTGAGCGTTGATGACGGTAACAACCTGATAATCAGCCCGACCGATGCTCTGTTATCAGTCACTATCATCTGCGAAAGTGGGGATTCAGGCGACATCTATTCGACTACTTTGTTTCTGATGACTTATCTAGATGGTCTAGCTCTTATTAATGCGACACCAGGTTACGAGGCTATTTGGTATTTCGCTGATGGCAGTTTTCAGTTATCTTCTGGGCTTGAAGAATCAGAAATTGAAGTCAGTTCAGGCGTCTTTAAACCATTAATCACTGTTAAATAACCAAAGCGAGTCCTGATTTAGAACTCGCTTTTTTAAAATTATTTTTCATCGAAATTAATCATTTTATCAAATACATGTGTCATCTTCTTGGCAATCAATCCAGTAAAAATCCCTGTTGGAACACTAATAACCATCATGTAAGGTAAATAGTAAAGCAATGCTTCCGTCTTTAAAATAATGATTGCCATCGCAATCTGTCCAATCATATGAAACAATGCTCCTGCAACCGAAACAGATATAATTGAAAATCGTTTGCTTTTTTGAAAAATAACCATCACGCTAAAAGCTAAAATACCCCCCGCAAAACTCATGAGTGGCGCTGGCATCGCAGAATATAAAAGGGCAACTAATCCGATTCGCAGCACCAAAACAAATAAAGCATCTTTCCATCCATAAATATATAAAATTACCAGAGTAACGATGTTAGCTAATCCTAATTTGACGCCCGGGATAATGAATAAAAAAGTCGAAATTTGTGCTTCGACAATAGATACTACGATACTGATCGCAACCATAATGCCCAAGAAAACAATTTTTCGTAGTTTCATTGTTTCACCTAGTCATATTGTATCATTTTAACAGCCGTTATTTCAACAAAAAAGACTTCTTTCGAAGTCTATTTTTTTACTTCTCGATATCGAAAAAACATTGTGCCCGGCCAAAAGACCATGCCAATGGCAACAACAATAAACCAATATACGGAACGAAAAACCGCGATAAATGTCAAATTGAAAAATAACGCTAGTCCGACAATCAAGGTGTATCCCAAAATCGAATACCAAAACTGGTGTTTTCGCGTCTTGACAATTTTCTGTTGATAATCTATGTCTTTTTTAGGAAAAGCCTCCAAAACATCATCTGTGGATCCGAATTCGTTGATTGATTGCTCAATAGCTTTATCTACAGGAGTGCCTTGTTCCACAAGATCTTCGACTTTTTCTTCCAGACTGGTTGTCATAATTGAAATCAATTCTTTTTTATCCTGCTCGGAAAAATAATCTTTTAATAGGTTAGTAACAAACTTTTTGATTTTATTCATCCAATGTCACTCCCGAGGATTGCGACCATAATTTCATTCAATAAATGCCAATCCTTGATAATTTCGGCGTAATATGCTTTGCCAAATGATGTAATACGATAATAACGTCGTTTTCCACCCCGAGTTTTTTCTCCAATGTATGAAGAAATCAGTTCACGAGCTTCAAGTCTAGTGACGGCTGAATATAAAGTGGCTTCCTTAATCGTGAATTTATCCTTTGTTCGGTTTTTAATGACATTGGCTAATTCATAACCGTACATGTCCTGTTCCATCAGCAATTTCAATATGATCGCATCGACGTTGCCACGGATGATATCGCTATTGATCATGAACCCACCTCATTTATTTTTTTAAAACATAACCAACAGTCATGGCTTTTGGTCCACAGTGGGCGCCGACAGCCGGAGTTAAAAAATATTCTTTGATTTCACCAAGTTGGGGTCGAGCCGCTAAAACCGTATCGCGCACAAACTTAACGCCGTCAGGGTTATTAGCATGAATAATAAATGGTTCGTATTCTTTGCCTTCGGTTTCTTCGAGAAACTTCTCGACAACCCGTTCTAATGCTTTGCGGAAAGTCCGAATTTTCTCGATTGAAACGACAGCTCCAGCTTTGTCGATTTCTAACAACGGTTTGATTCTTAATACTTCAGCGAAGAAACCGGCAGCATTCGATAATCGACCGTTCTTAACTAAATATTTAAGGTTATCAACGGCAAAATATATTTTATTATTATCGCGAATAAATTCCAATTCTTGCATAATATCCGCTAATGATGCTCCTTTTTCTGCCATCTCACAAGCCGTAAATGCCATCTTACATTCTAAATAGCCAACGGTTTTAGAATCAAAAACAGTCACGTGAACGCCTTCAACCATTTTGGCAGCTATCATTGCGTTTTCATAAATACCGCTCATTTTGCTGGAGATAGTAATGAACAAAACCTCGTCGCAACCTTCGTCGCGATATTTTTCATAGGCTTCGAGCATTGTTCCCGTTGATGCCATTGCTGTCCGTGGAAATAATTCTGGATCAGCTTCAAGCATTTGATAGAATTGTTCAGCGGTAAGTTCTTCAAAATCAATGTATTCTTTTCCTCCCATTAAAATCGTGGAACGAATAATGCGGATATCGTACTTGTGTGGGATATAGTCAATTGCTGAATTTGTACAAATCAAAACACCTAATTTTTTCATAATCAATTCTCCCTTTTGATATTAGTACTAATGACTATTATAGCCTAATAAGTCCGATAGTGCAATGAGGGTTTGTTGAGGTTTTTTACTAGTGCCGATATTTATCAAATGATTTATGATCTGAATTCATCGGTTTCGACGCAGATAACTTGACGGTTTTTCCTTTTAATTTTGAGCCATTCAATTTAATCATAATATTATCAGCGACAGGCGATGGAACCGTAAAAAAAGAGAACTCGGTCAAAATCGCTATGTCTTGAACTTCTCGCTTTTGAATTTGAATTTTTGAACAAACGAAATCGAGAATGTCCGAAACTGTTAAGTCATCTATTTTGCCTATATTAAGGTGGAACCGTGCGGTTTTATTGTTTGAAACGGCTCCGCGATTAAAGTCGCGTCGAATTTCAAATTCTTCATTGATATCTTCTTGATTGACTTCTGCCTGATTTTCCCGTTCCAGCATTTTTAATAAAGCAATAATTATTTTATCCTCAGTCAAAGGCGTTGCGATTGCTTTATTTAAGATGTCATACTCTTTATCGCAATTTTCCGATTCAGCTAATTCCACAATCCTGGCTATAAGTTTTTCGTTTTTAACATCAAGCACTTTATCGTAAGTCGGAATACTCCGCTTTTTGATTTTGGTTTTCAGTAATCGTTCGATTTCCTCGATTTGTTTCATTTCTCCTTTAGATACCAAGGTAAACGAATAGCCTATATTACCGATCCGACCAGTTCTTCCAATCCGATGAACGTAATAATCGGCTTTCTCCGGCACGTCATAATTGAAGACGGCTTCAACGGCTTTAATATCTAGTCCTCGGGCAGCAACATCAGTCGCAACCATGACTTCAATAATCCCATTGTGGAATTTCTTCAAGACATCTAGTCGCGTGGATTGCGGTAAATCACCATGGATTTTATCGCAATTAATCCCTCGTTCGATTAGTTCTTGGGTTAATTCATCGACCTTCACTTTGGTGTTACAAAAAATCAAGGCTAATTTAGGACGATAAACATTGAGCAATCGGTAGATAGCTTCCGTTTTATTTTCCCTTTTGACTTTATAGTAATATTGGACAACATCTTCATTAGTCTCTTCTTTACCAATTACTTTAATAATCTCTGGACTATTCATATAACTTTTAGCCAACGAAAGAACTGTTCTCGGCATGGTTGCTGAAAACATCATTGTTTGGCGTTTTTCCGGAATATAACTAAAAATCTTTTCGATATCTTCCTGAAAACCCATTTTCAGCATTTCATCGGCTTCATCCATAACCATGAAAACCAATTGATCCAGCTTAATTGTATGGCGTTCAAGATGATCAATCGTTCTTCCCGGAGTGCCCACAATAATCTGGGGTTTCTTTTTCAGGGCATAAATCTGATTTGTAATCGGATCTCCCCCGTAGACGGTAACAACTCTTGCTTTTGGAAGGTACTTGGAAATCCGTAATATTTCATCGCGAATTTGTAAAGATAGTTCTCTGGTCGGACAGATAATCAAAGCTTGAACCGCATCGGATTCTAAATCTATTTTTTCGAGAATCGGAATTGCGTATGCTGCTGTCTTTCCTGTGCCGGTATGCGAATGGCCAATAACATCTTTGCCTTCTAATAACAATGGCATAGTCATCTTTTGAATATCAGTGAATTCCACGAATCCCATTTCTTCGATACCCATTTGTAATTCTTTTTTCATTGCAAATTCTATTTCCATAAACATCACTCATTTCTTATTATGACAAGATATTATAACACGACTGATAGTGTCATTACATTCAGTCATGATTTTTTTTTGTTTTTTTTAATAAATAATTGGCAAAGAAAAGGCCAGCTTAACGCTGACCAATCTTGTGAAAATCCACAATGGTAATACCGTTATCTGTTAAATACTGTGTTGTGATTCCTTTGCCCGAAATCAATTTATAGGTGAATGTTCCATCATAAACTTGAGTGTAACCACATGAAGGGCTTCCATCCTTTAGTATGATTTCTGTACAATTATTCTGTTTCAAAATCGCTAATGTTGCCAACTTGCCTCGGTCAAAATAGGCGCTGACATCCTCACCGATTTTATTCATAACACTTCCATCGGGTTGGATTTCTGATGGCTTTCGAGGTGTTGTCATTCCCCCAAGAACTTCTGGGCATACGGAAACTACCTTATAACCCTTGACAAATTGGATCACATTTTCGTCAAGATTAGATCCACCATTGTACTTACAGTCACATCCAAGAAGGCATGCGCTTACCGCTATGATCTTTTTCATTGACATCCCCTCTGATAAACAAAAAAGACTTGAAGTCTTTTTTAGAATGAATCAATATCGATGTTGATTTTTTTGCCGATGCGTGAGGCGGCAGCGTATGAGATTGTGCGAATCGCATTGGCAATTTTTCCGCCCTTGCCGATGACACGACCAAGATCATCCTTGTGAACAATAACCTGAATAGTAATAGATTCATCATCTTCTGAGAATTTTTTTACTAACAGGTCATCGGGGTGCACGACCAATGGCGCCACTAAATCCATGATCAATTTTTCAAAGTTTACAGCCATTGTACACACCTGCTACTTTTTACTTTTTTTTGATTCAATAAATTCAGCAATGATTCCGTTTTTTGAAAGCAGATTCTTGACTGTATCGGTGGGCTGAGCACCAAGTTGCAACCATTTCATCGCAATAGTCTTATCGATATCAACAAACGCCGGTTCTTTGGTTGGATCGTATAAACCAACAATCTCTAAATATCTTCCATCACGTTTCTTGTGTGAATCGGCAGCAACGATACGATAGAATGGACGTTTTGTCGTTCCGAATCTTTGCAATCTGATTTTAACCATGATATCCTCCTGTATTTGAAAATCAAGAGTATTGTAGCAAATAAATTTACGCCTGTCAAGTGTTTTCTCTTGACATTCATTAGTTTATTCAGTGAAGGTCAAAACATCCATATCAACGAGCGATTCTTCAACCTTTTTAATATTTTTCATCGCTTCAAGTTGCTTCTTAATACGATCAAACTGATTAGCGTCCACATAACCGGTCAAAAAATTTCGTTTATCGTTCTGATAGACAACATTGACCCCTTGTCGTTCGATTTCCTGACGAACCTTAGGACTCACATAATAAATAGTTAATCCTTTTCTGGAAACCATTTCTTCACCTTCCTCGGCAATCGTGTTTTTTTCCAACCGAGCATTCATCGAGAATTTGTTGGATTGATATACTTATTGAATGCAGATAATCATTTAATTCCTTAATGCAGGCAAGGTAATCTTGATACTCTGAAAGTGAAAAAAGCATATCTTTTGCATGAGCAAGTTCTTTGGCTGCTTCAGACAAGCCAGCTGTGAATGTCCCGTGTGACTTAAGATCTTCATATGCTGCCTTTTGATAATTAAAATTACTTACAAGCGGAATTATTTTGGGATCTTCGTTCAACTTTTTTAAGCTGGAAAGATAATTTTGATACATTACACTGCTTCGGATTTCGTCGACGGTTTCCCATGCTTTATCCAATATTGCTTGTCGATCCATTTTCTCACCTTTTTTATTATACCACAAAAATGAGTATATCTGTGAATTTATTGAAAGACAACTTGAATATCAGAAAAAGATAGCTTTTTATACTCTCCCAAAGGTAATTCTGATCCCAACTTCAATCCACCAATTGCGATTCGCTTTAAATGAATAACTTGGTTCCCAATTGCTTCAAACATGCGTTTCACCTGATGAAATTTGCCTTCGGTGATTGAAATTAGGCACATTGTATCCGTCAATATTACGATTTTTGCCGGTCTTGTAAGATAGGGTTTATCTTTTCCATCATAGATTTTTATTCCATTTTCTAAACAGGAAAAATCGGCTATCGGTTTTGCCAAAGTAACTTCATAGACTTTTTTAATTATTTTTTTGGGGCTGATTATTTGGTGTAATAGCATTCCATCATTCGTCAAAAGAAGCAAACCCTCCGTATCAATGTCCAACCGTCCACAAATGTCTAAATCAAATCGCGAGTATGGTTCTTTGATTAAATCGAGGACAGTCTGATAATGAGCATCTTTATTAGCGGAGACAACACCACTAGGTTTATTCATCATCAAATAGATTTTTTCCTCATAAAAAACAACTTGTTTATCTATCGATATGATATCATTGTTAGGATTGATACTGGTTCCCGAGTCGAGGACGACGTTACTATTGCACATCACTCGTTTTTGAACAATCATTGTTTTAATATCCGATCGGGAGCCATATTTAAGATTAGCTAAAAACTTGTCAATGCGCACAAAATCACACTCTTTCTATACTCATGATGGATTGTTTATATTGTATCACATATTTTCAGTCAAGTGTAATTAGTATTAAAGCGGCTTCATTTATGCTATAATAATAATCGGTGATGAAGATGATTTTGATGAAAGATATTCTGCAAGAAGGAAACCCAGTTTTAAGAAAACGTTCAGTTGACGTTAATCTTCCGCTATCTAATGAAGATAAAATCATCTTGACAGAAATGATGGATTATATTATCAAAAGCCAAGATCCAGTCATGGTCGAACAATTTTCCCTTCGCCCGGCGGTAGGTTTATCTGCGCCGCAAGTCAATATCAATAACCGTTTGTTTGCGATAAATACTTATGATGAAAACGGGGGAAAGCTCTATTCTTTAGCCGTCGCTAATCCGAAAATTCTTTCCGCTTCGGAAGAAATGACATATCTAAATGGTGGAGAAGGGTGTCTATCTGTCGATGAATCTCGCAACGGGTTAGTGGCTCGTTCGAAACGGATAAAAGCTCGAGTCCACTTATTTAACATCGATACTGGCGAAGAAACTGATGTTGTGTTAAAACTTTCGGGGTATGTCGCTATCGTTTTCCAACATGAATATGACCATCTTCAAGGAATTCTTTTTGTTGACAAGGTAAAACCGGTTTTACCAGGAATCAAACCAATCGTTTTTTCAGCAGACTCAGAACAATAGAAGTTTCATCTTAAGCGTTATATTGAAAACGACTCTCAAAAAAGAAGTCGTTTTTTTATACACTATTTTTCATACCCATTGGGGTTGAGACATTGAAACTTCCATAAAGATTGGCACATATCATCAATATCGCGTTTTGCATGAAAACCCAGTTCGTTCTTGGCTTTGGTAACATCCGCGTAACTAGCATCAATATCGCCTTGGCGCCTCGAATCGATAACGTAAGGTATATTTTTTCCACAAGCCTTTTCAAACGCATGTAATACTTCAAATACACTATACCCTCTACCAGTTCCAAGATTATATACATATACTCCAGATTTTTTAATCATCTCCAAAGCCAAGATGTGCCCATGGGATAGATCGAGAACGTGGATATAATCACGAACACCGGTTCCGTCTACGGTATGATAATTATCACCATAAATATGAACAAGTGGTAATTTCCCAGCTGCCACCATTGCCAGATATGGCGTTAAATTATTAGGAATTCCCGAAGGGTTTTCCCCAATCAATCCCGACGGATGCGCTCCGACCGGATTGAAATACCGTAGGATAACAATCGTATAATCGGGGTGTGCTACGCCCATGTCGGCAAGAATTTGTTCAATCATCAATTTGGTTGAACCATAGGGGTTGGTCGTTTTCAAAGGGCTCGTCTCAATAATGGGTAATTTTGAAGGATCACCATATACCGTCGCTGATGATGAAAAAATAATTTTTTTTACATGGTACTTTTCTGCCATTTCCAAAAGCACCAAAGTTCCCCCAATATTATTATCGTAATATTCTAGTGGTTTCTCAACGGATTCTCCTACTGCCTTTAAACCCGCAAAATGAATTATCGCATCAATCTTATTTTCACGAAAAATCGGTTCAATGTCATTTTTGCATCGCAAATCCGCTTGATAAAAACTTACCACCCTATTGGTAATTTTCTCAATGCGTTTAATCACTTCCGGATTAGAATTGACTAAGTTATCAACAATAATTACTTCATATCCGTTTTCAAGCAATTCGACGACAGTATGCGACCCAATATATCCGACTCCACCGGTCACAAGAATTCGTTTTTTGGTATCCGACATTTAAATCACGCTTCTTTCTTATTTGGTAATGGTAATTTTCTTTAATCCCCGCGGTTGATCTGGGTTTACTCCCCGCTTTTGTGATAAACTACACACAAAAATCTGGGCTGCCACTACAAATATAAATGGAGAAAAATAAAGATGTGCTTTTGGTAACAAAACTAGATTCTCATAGTTCAGGGAAGAATCATCAGTAAATACAATAACATTTGCGCCGATAGTTTTAAGTTTCTGGATCATTTCGAGACTTCCCGGCATGCTTTTGTCTTGCGGTGCTAAAATGATAACCGTCGATTGTTTTTCAATCATGGCAAATGGCCCGTGGTGAAAATCACTTGTAGCGTAACCAAGAGCTTTTATATAGGTTGTTTCCTGCAGCTTAAGTGCAAACTCATGGGCAATTGCATTATTAAACCCGCGCCCTAAAACAAAGCAATCCTTAACATCAATCAAAGCAAGGGATTGTTTAACAATTTCATCGCTCATATCAATAGTGGCTTGAATAAGACCGTTGAGACTCCGCATTTCCTTTTCCAGAATTTGATTATGAGTCATTTCTGTTACCAGCATCGCTAAAACATACATTTGAGCGACAAATGATTTAGTGGCAGCGATACTTTTCTCAGGACCAACGTTTAGATACAGATGATATTCAGCGGCTTTCGCTAACGGCGATGTTGGATCATTAGTAATTGCAATCGTCATTCCCCCCTGTCGCTTGGCATGTTCGATAACTGCCAAGGCATCCAAAGCTTGACCGCTTTGAGAAATAGCAATCGTTAAGGCCGTCGATAAATCTAGTAAGCCATCATATAAGGTGACGACGCTTGGAGCGGCAAAACCCACCGGAATTCCCGCTACTGTCTCACATAGATACTTGAAATAATTACCAGCATTATCGGAAGAACCGCGAGCGGAAATAATAATCTGTCGAATTGCTCGATTATGAATGATGTGACATATATTCTCAATTTTTGAATGATTTTCCGTATAAGTGTCGCTTATTCTAGTTGGTTCCTCACAAATTTCTTTTTCCATTATAGTCATAAAAACACCTCCCAAATTACTATGGTTTTATTCATATTAAATATAACATAAAAAGCCGATTTTTGCACCTATTCGTCAAATTTATTTTTATGATTAACCAATACTCAATCTGATTAAGATTAATTTAAAATTTTAAAAAAATAGACATCGCTGTCTATTTAAATAATTATATCTTTGAATATTAACGTTTAAATATAATGTATCGATTGCTGCGCATTTAAACAAGTAAAAATGATGCCAAACTCTATATCCGCTTTTATCATCTTGAAAAGGGATTTATATCCATATTAAACTTAATATCGTCAATAATATGAAAGTAAAACCCTGATATATATGTTCGTCCTTCTATCCAAGTTGAACCGGTCACAATCTTTTCGGAATCCTCAGCATTAGTTTTCATCTTCAACGTTCCGATTTCGTATTCATTACTGCTGGAACTAACATCAGTGCATAAATAATTAACATAAACATATTCATCCACGATCTCGAGATTAGAAAAATCGGGCGCTAATATAATAACATGGTTTATTTCTAGGCTATAAAACTCATATCCGGTCCCAAATTTGATTTTTAGCCTGACGGTAATATCCGCTCCATCAATGACATCAGCACAATAATAATTCTCCACCGGTGCTGGTGAATTTAATTTTTGAATCTGATAATTCATTGTCAATCCTTGAGTATCATCAAAATAGTCACTATATTGGAAATAATCCTTATACTCGCCAATGATTTCCTCGTTATCAGCGTCAAAAAAAGCAATGCCCTCAAGTTTACCATAGTTTGAACCAGCTTCGTAATTATAACATCCTCCCATGAAACCGACAATTATCAGCGCCATAATCAATAAGATATACTTTTTCATTTTTTCCACCTCAATAAATAAATGGCATTAAAAGTAACCCAATCAAATAACTTGCTAAATTACATAATATGGCAATCTTGATTGCTTGTTTAGCGTTTCGAAGCAAAAAGAAATATAGATAATATTCAACGATAACGATGATAATTTCCAGACCAATAACGGCAATATGATAGTATGTTCCTGGAATAGTTTGAATAATTAAATTCAGAGATATGTTAGTAAAAACATTAATAATAACCGATGCGAGAAATATTTTTTTGTCTTTCACTTTTATGATTAACAAAACAACTAATTCAATGACGATAGTTAATAACAGGGCTTTACCTAAGTTTAGTAATAATGACAAACTATATAAGTCCATATGCATCACCATTCAAAAATAACGGCGTATTTGTATGTTTTTATTATATCAAAATGACCTTTAAAAAACAACTCGATCTCTTGAACAAGCCTCTTTAATCTAAAAAATTCGAAAAGAAATAGCATTATTAACAAAGAAACGTCCTTGAGGTAAACCCTAACCGCAAAACTATTAGTATATGCCTATGACACGATAATGAAAAAAAGTGCTACTAGAATATTCTAGTGGCACACAATTATAATTATTATGTGTTGTCATAACCAAGTTTGTGCCACTTTTGAGGTTGTCACAACCAAGTTTGCTATGTGATTAGTATGGAGTTTGTTTATTTGTAATTCTAAATACAACTTTTCCCAGGTACTGGAGTTTT
>Ga0172377_10001445_pt1 | contig 23978 bp, 18 predicted proteins | sample Pumphouse3metaG_FD_119749 | JGI IMG/M metagenome (GOLD analysis project Ga0172377, IMG submission 119749) | Leachate microbial communities from a municipal landfill in Southern Ontario, Canada - Pumphouse #3 metaG | ecosystem: Engineered > Solid waste > Landfill > Unclassified | place: Canada... | reverse complement strand
TTGTTGGGACACGTTCGACACGAACATGAGCCCGGTTAAATGTTGGGATATATTCTATCATGAATATAAGCCCGGTGGATGGAGGTAGCTTTTTCATGTTATCAATCTCAATAAATACAATAAGTTATGAGATCACTTCGTCGCCCTGTACCGTACGGTACAGGGCTCCTCGTGACGACGGTGTAGGAATTTACTGCAGAAAACTGAAATGTTACCTGACTGTCGTATAAAATATCAGGGACAGATGTAGCTTTGGATGCGGGACAGGTGTAGCTTTGGATGCGGGACAGGTGTGGGATTGATTGAGGGACGGGTGTGGGTTTAGTTGCGGGACAGGTGTAGGATTGGATTGAGAACCGTCCCTGGAAGCAAAAAATCTTGACACTGAAAAATCTACGTGATAAGTTATGCGTGCCGGGGGAGGAAAGTAGCTTCCGGATGTTGCAATCCCAATCCAAGAGGTAGATGTCATTTTTATAGATCTCGCTTTTAATGTGATAGGAGGCCTGGGGCTTTTCTTTTTCGGCATGCAGACAATGTCTGAAGGCCTGAAAAATATGGCCGGTGACAGGCTGAGGGCCATACTCAACATGGTCACTAAGGTGCCGATAATGGGAGTTATAGTCGGCATTTTCGTTACTTCCCTCATACAGTCTTCAAGCGCCACTACGGTCTTGGTAGTGGGTTTTGTCAACGCGGGGCTTCTTGCTCTTAAACAGGCAATAAGCGTTATAATCGGCGCTAATGTAGGAACTACCGTAACCGCCTGGCTTGTCTCTTTTGTTTCCGTGATCAATATAACCCATTATGCTTTGCCGGCCGTAGGTATAGGTTTCGGGCTGAAAACTCTGGGCAAGACCAAAAAAGCAAGGTTTTTCGGCCAGGTGCTTATGGGGTTTGGAATGCTTTTTATGGGGCTCGGGTTCATGAAGGACGGTTTTGAACCTTTCAGACAGAGCGAGCATGTGAAAGACATATTTCTTACTTTCGGGGATAATCCCATACTCGGGGTACTGGCTGGGATGATAGTGGCCGTTATAATACAGAGTTCCAGCGCCACTATAGCTATTGTTCAGGTCATGGCCTTTAACGGACTTATAAGTTTTCCCGCAGCGATAACGCTTATGCTGGGGGGGGATATAGGTACCACTATAACCGCGCAACTCGCTTCAATAGGGTCCAATCTTGACGCGAAACGAGCGGCGATGGCGCATACTATGTTCAATGTAATAGGTGTGGCTTGTGTTATGATCTTTGTCTATAACGGTCTGTTCATAAAGGCAATACGAACAATGTTCCCGGGAGAGATATCATCGGTCAACGTAATGTTCTATATAGCGGTAGCCAATACGCTTTTCAAGTCGGTTAATGCTTTGATCTTTCTTCCGCTTGTGGGATATCTTGAAAAGGCCGTAATATTCCTGGTTCCCAGGAAAAAAGGCGTTATAGATGTCGGGCCGCAATACCTCGACAAGCATCTTCTCGATACTCCTCCTATAGCGGTAGAACAGGCCAGAAAAGAAGCGGTACGGATGTTGAATATCGCGGGCCGTTCGGTATCTACGGCAATGAAAGCGTTTTTCGAGGACGATCTTTCCGCGTCAAAACCCGTAGAGGTTTTTGAAAAGGCCGTCGATAATCTTCAGTCTGCAATAACGCAGTATATAGTGACCCTTTCACAGAGGGATCTTTCCCAGGAGATATCGGAGCATCTCCCGGTCATTATACATAGCGTCAACGACATAGAGAGAATAGGCGACCATGCGGAAAATATCATTGAGCTTATGGAAAGAAAAGTCGAGAACAAGCTCCCTTTTTCGGATGATGCCATAAGAGAGCTTAAACTTATGTGGAATGAGCTTTCAAGCATGATCATAGAAGCGGAAGACTCTCTCAATAAAAATGACGTAGTAATGGCTCGTAGCGTTCTTGCCAGAGAAGAAAATATCAACGAGTACCAGGAATCTCTAAAGAAGGCGCATGTGGATCGGCTTAATTCCTGCCGTTGCGACGTAATATCAGGAGTTGTTTTTATGGATATCGTTGATAATTTGGAGAAAATAGGCGACCATCTTACTAACATAGCTCAGGGTGTGATCGGCGGTATGCGCTGGCATACCAAAGGTAAATATATCAAGACACAGGAACCTTATGGGGGAAAAGGGGCAGACGCCTTATCTCCTCAAGGTTCTCCGCAGGGTTGACAAACCCTATCCCCTTTAGTATTATATCCAGCAAAAGTATCTCTATCCCGGCAACTGAGTATGCAGGGTAAATTAACGGAGGGTCTAATGGGAATGTGGGTAGGAATAGGCCGAAAAGCCAGAAGAAGTTATGGGTTTGACGAAGTGGCGCTTGTGCCCGGAGAGCTTACGATAAATCCGAATGATGTGGATACTTCCTGCGAAATAGGAGGAATAAAGTTCCAGGCGCCTATAATGGCTTCGTCCATGGACGGTGTTGTGGATGTTAATTTTGCCATAGCCATGGGTAAATTAGGGGGGGTAGCGGTACTTCATCTTGAAGGGGTCTCGACACGCTATGAAGATCCCGAAAAAGCCGTGGAGAAGATAATAAAATGCGATATGCGTGAATCGACAAAAGTCATACAGGATGTATATTCCGTTCCTGTGAAAAAGGATCTTATTGAGCGGCGGATAAAAGAGATAAAAAAAGCAAAGGTTCCGGCCATAGTAAGCTGTAATCCTCAGGTCGCGGGTAAGTTCGGACCTATAGCAAGGGACGCGGGCTGTGACATATTCATAATACAATCCACCGTTATCAGCGTGCGGCATGAATCCACAGAGTATAAACCGCTTGATCTGTCAAAATTCTGTAAAGATATGAAAATACCCGTTCTTCTCGGTAATTGCGTGGATTATAAAGCCGCCTTATCTCTCATGGAAACCGGATGCCGGGGGCTTTTTGTGGGGATAGGCCCGGGAACGGCCTGTACGTCGCGGGGGGTTCTGGGTATCGGCGTGCCCCAGATCACGGCTACCTGTGACTGCGCTGCCGCGAGGGATTTCTATTACAAAAAAAGCGGCACTTATATTCCGATAATAACGGACGGGGGAATGGCAACGGGCGGAGATGTATGTAAGGCCTTTGCCGCGGGCGCAGATGCCGTTATGCTGGGGAACGCTTTTGCCAGAGCGCAGGAATCTCCCGGGAAAGGATATCATTGGGGAATGGCCATGCCTCATCCCTCGCTTCCAAGAGGCACGCGGATACAAGTAGGGACTTCAGGAACGCTTGAAGAAATACTTTACGGCCCCGCAAGGTTAGACGATGGCACGCAGAACCTTGTGGGAGCTTTAGCTACCAGCATGGGTAACCTGGGAGCCAGGAATATCAGGGAGATGCAGCAGGTTAATATGATAATCGCACCTTCCATACAGACCGAAGGGAAGGTATATCAGACCGCCCAGCGCGTGGGTATGAAAAGATAAAGTTCCATAAGATCACATTGTGAGATCCTGATATCGGATATCCTCCGGTAATAACCTATGAAAACCAGATCATCATCTGATTTTGTACATCTTCACGTACACACACAGTTCAGTCTTCTTGACGGCGCCTGTCGTCTGGACGATCTGGTGGCGCTTGCCAAAGAGTATGGTATGCCGGCATGCGCTATAACTGACCACGGAAACATGTTCGGCGCCGTTGAGTTCTATGAAAAGGCGGTCTCTGCCGGGATAAAACCCATAATCGGTTGTGAGATATACGTTGCCCCGGAAAGCAGGTTTAATAAGACCAGCCATGGGATAAAAGGGGCGGGGTATCATCTTGTTCTTCTTGCCAAGAATAGCACCGGATACAGAAACCTTATGGAGATAGTTTCACTTGGGTATCTGGAAGGATTTTACTATAAGCCGCGTGTTGATAAGGAAGTCCTGGCCAGATGCAATAAAGGGCTTATAGCGCTTTCAGCCTGTCTTAAAGGAGAGATACCTCATTTTCTCTCCTGTGATCAGTGGGAAGACGCCAAGAGAGTCTCTCTGGAATATTCAGATATATTCGGAAAAGAGAATTTTTATTTTGAACTTCAGGACAATCAGATACAGGAACAGAAGAAAGTCAATCAAGGCCTTATAAGGCTTTCAGCGGCTACAGGGATAGAACTTGTGGCGACCAGCGACGTGCATTATCTGTCGAGGGAAGATGCTAAGGCCCATGATATACTCTTGTGCATTCAGACACAGACAAATGTGGACGATACCGACAGGATGCGGTTCCAGTCAGATCAGATGTATTTCAGGTCTCCGGAAGAGATGGCTGAGAGATTCCGGGATGTTCCGGAAGCTCTCAGGAATACCGTAAAGATAGCCGAACAATGCAATGTGGAGTTGGATTTCAATGAACTGCATCTTCCCGCTTTCACTCCTCCTGAGGGTAAAGACAACGATACCTTTCTTGCGGAACTTGTTAACGATGGGATAAAAAGGCGTTACGCATCTTTAACTCCCGAAATAAAGAAACGTATTGAACACGAGATACGGGTTATAAAAAAGTCCGGGTACACCAGTTATTTTCTGATAGTGTGGGATTTTATCCGTTACGCCCGGGCAAAGGAAATTCCAGTAGGACCGGGGAGAGGTTCGGCTGCGGGAAGTATAGTAAGCTATGCTCTTGGAATAACCGATCTTGACCCCATAAAATACGGGCTTATCTTTGAGAGATTTTTGAATCCGGAAAGGGTTTCCATGCCGGATATCGATATAGATTTCTGTTTCGAGAGAAGAAATGAGGTTATTGAATACGTTATAGAGAAATACTCAAAGAACAATGTGGCTCAGATAATTACTTTCGGGTCCATGATGGCCAAGGGCGTTCTCCGGGATGTCGGCAGGGTAATGGGGGTTCCTTACGCGGAAGTTGACAAGATAGCCAAACTTGTTCCGCAAGACGCGGGGATAACCCTGGAAAAGGCCATGGAGGTAGAGCCCGAACTCAAGATGAAGTATGACGACGATCCTGTCCTGAGGCAGGTTATCGATATATCGATAAGGCTGCAGGGTCTTAACCGGCATGCTTCCACGCATGCCGCCGGAGTGGTTATCTCCGATAAGCCGCTTATCAAGCGGATACCTCTTTTTAAGACTGCCGATGACCAGGTTACAACGGGATATTCCATGAATTCCCTCGAAAAGATAGGGATGCTTAAAATGGATTTCCTGGGTCTAAAAACACTTACGGTAATAGACCAGACCGTAAAAATAGTGAAACGCACCCGTGATGTAGAAATCGATATAGATAACATTCCCCTTGACGACAAGGACACCTTCGAACTTTTGTCGAGGGCCGATACGGCCGGTGTGTTCCAGCTTGAGTCGGGAGGTATGCGGGATCTTTTGAGAAAGCTCAGGCCCGGGCGTTTCGAGGATCTCATAGCGATACTGGCTCTGTATCGCCCCGGACCTATGGGTAGCGGGATGCTCGATGACTTTATTAAGAGAAAACAGGGTGAGATAAAAGTAAAGTATGACCATCCTCTTTTGGAGTCTATTCTCGAAGAGACCTACGGTATAATAGTTTTTCAGGAACAAGTTATGCGTGTAGTTTCTGTCATGGGAGGGTTCAGCATGGCCGAAGCAGACAATGTCAGGAAGATAATGGGCAAAAAAATAAAGGATCCCGAAAAACTCGATTCCATAAGGTCCAAATTCATATCGGGAGCGCTTAAGAACAAGGTAGATAACGTAACAGCCGCTAAAGTATGGGATTTTATATCCCATTTCGCGGGATATGGTTTCAACAAATCGCATTCGGCGGCTTATTCCATGATAAGCTACAGGACGGCGTATCTTAAAGCCAACTATCCCGTAGAGTTTATGACAGCTCTTCTCACAAGTGAAAAGGATAACAGTGACAAGATATCAAATTACATAAACGAGTCCATCCGCATGAAAATAGATATACTGCCGCCTGATGTTAACGAAAGTTTCAGGGATTTCACCGTAGTGGGAGCCGATATAAGGTTCGGGCTTTCGGCGGTCAAAAATGTAGGAGGCGGGTCGGCCGACGCGATTATAGCTACGAGAAAGGACATGGGCAGATACGAATCGATATTTGATTTTGCCGTTAAAGCAGGCTCAAAGGCCGTGAACCGCAAGGTGCTTGAGAGTATGATAAAGTGCGGGGCTTTTGACTCTACTGGAATAAAGAGAAGTCAGGCGATGTCCGTTTTGGAGAAAGTAATGGATGTTGCCCAGAACGCTAACAAGGACAAGGCAGCCGGGCAGTTGTCTTTTTTTGATGAAGGAGCGGTTGATGACGGTTTCCGGGACACTTTTCACGATATCCCCGATATCCCGGAATGGCCCGAACATGAGCTTTTGGCCAATGAAAAGGAAATGCTGGGGTTTTATATAACTAAACACCCGCTCGCGAGATTTGAAAAATTGCTGAAATCATATTCCACATGTACTATCCCCGAAATGGTATCTTTGCCCGACGGCAAAGAAGTGCTTATCGGAGGGATAATTAACAAGGCCAAGATAACAGTGACCCGTAAAAAAGGCGAGAAAATGGCAATTTTCAGTTTGGAAGACCTTAATAACTTTGTGGAAGTCCTGGCTTTCCCGAGGACTTTTGCGAAATTCCCGGATATGATAAAGGAAGACAACCTTGTTTATATTTACGGGAAGGTCAATCGCAAAGAGGAAGAACCCAAGATAATAGCGGAGGATATAATCCATTTGGAGAAGGTCAAAGAAAAGTATACAAAAGGTGTTCTTGTAAAGCTGTCTACGACCGGGCTTGAAGAGAACATGATGAAAAAAATAAGGTTCTGCCTGCAGAAATATCGCGGTAAATCTCCTGTTCACATAGATCTTTTTTCCGAAGCCGGACGCAAGGTAAGAGTTTCCGTTGAACCGGAACTTTTTGTGAACCCCACGGATGAACTTTTAGCCGCTCTTGAAGACATAGTGGGGTCGGGAAATGTCAAGTTCCTGGCAAAGTAAAGCCGCATTCGCAGGCGGGAAGATATTGACACAAAGTGTAACTGGTGATAACATAATGACTTAAGTTTTTACAGGTTAATATAGCGCAGGTGCCCGCGATCAGGGGGCGTGGAATGAAAGACAATAAAGGAGGAAAATAAAATGACTAAAAAAGATATCATACTGAAGATCTCCGAGGACACCGGATTTAAGCAGATAGACGTAAAAGAGGTGGTCCAAAGAACCTTCGATATAATAGTCGAAAGTTTAAGGAGAGGCGACAAAGTGGAACTCAGGAATTTCGGCATATTTAAAGTGAAGACGAGGCGCGGGAGAATGGGCAGAAATCCAAGAACCGGGGACGGGGTATCTATTCCCGATAAAAAAGTCGTATCCTTTAAGGCCGGCATGAAAATGAAACAGGATGTTGAGGCTGCGAAAGTATAATGGGAGAGCCAAAATATAGATCTCTCAGGGGAATGCCGGACATACTTCCGGGAACAGCTGTCCGGATGAGGAATCTTGAAGATGCTGCCAGGGATGTTTTTGCTCTCTACGGTTTTGGGGAGATGCGTACACCTATTCTCGAAGCTACGGAAGTTTTTACTACCGGAGTGGGTGAAAGCACGGATATCGTTGAAAAAGAAATGTATACTTTTACCGACAGGGGGGGTAAAAGCCTCTCCCTTAGGCCTGAGGGGACAGCGCCCATAATAAGGGCTTTCGTTGAACACGGGCTTGGCAATTCATCTGAAGTCGTAAAAATTTTTTACTCGGGACCTATGTTTAGAGGCGAGAGGCCTCAAAAAGGAAGGCTCAGGCAATTTCACCAGATAGGGGCTGAAACGATAGGGTCTTCGGACCCATTCGCCGATGCCGAGCTTATACTGACGCTTGAAAGCATTCTCAAAAGAATAGGCGTAACGGGACATACCATTTTCGTTAATTCATTGGGATGCGCAAAGGACAGAAAGGAGTTCTCAAGATCGCTTTCAAAGTTTCTTGAGTCCCGGTTTGAGGAACTTTGTGAAAATTGCAAAAGAAGGGCTCGGGGGAATGTTCTGCGTGTATTAGATTGTAAATCACCTTCCTGCCGGAAAGTGGTTGAAAGGGCCCCTGAGATAAACGGTTTTCTCTGCGGTGATTGTGTGCGTTTTTATAATGAGTTCAAGGATATACTTTCCCGGGAAAGAGTGTCCTTCAGGGAAAAACGGGATCTCGTGAGAGGGCTTGATTACTATACCGGGGTTATATTCGAGGCGTCCCATCCGTCGCTCGGGGCTCAGGATGCTTTTGCCGCGGGAGGCCGTTACGATAGCTTGTCTTTAAAGATGGGAGGAGCGGACATAAGCGCGAGCGGATACGCGATAGGGGTGGAAAGGCTCTTACTGGCCCTTCAGGATACAGATGCGGCAAGGTCTCCGGGAGTCCTGGTAGTACCGACGAAAGAGGAGCTAAAAGTTCCTGTTTTTCATTTTGTGGAAAAACTCAGGGATTCCGGTATTTTTTGCGAGATGGATCTTACCGGACGATCACTGAAGGCCCAGATGAGGAAAGCGGGGAAAGAAAAAAGGGATTTTGTTATTTTTGTGGATGAAGATCAACAAACGGCAGATAAGGTGTCTCTCAAGTATATGGATACAGGAGAGCAAAAAGACTTCGGATTTGATGAACTTGTCGGAATATTGAGAAAGGGAAAAGTGAAAAATGATAAGGACGCATAATTGCGGGGAACTTAAAGGTTCGGATGCAGGGAAAAAAGTGGTTTTATCGGGATGGGTGGCTTCAAGAAGAGATCACGGGGACATTATTTTTATGGACCTTCGCGATACACACGGGATTACGCAGATAGTGTTCGATCCCGAAACGAACAGAGATCCTCATGCCAAAGCCCATGATATAAGGAATGAGTTCTGTGTGAAAGTCACGGGAAAAGTTTCAATAAGGCCCGAAGGGACGGTTAATCCTAACATCAGTACGGGAGAGATAGAGGTGGAAGTGGAAGATGTCGAAGTGCTTTCCAGGGCGGATACGCTGCCTTTTGAAATAAAGGACGGTTCATCTGTTTCGGAAGATATAAGGCTCAGGTACAGGTATTTGGACCTCAGGCGTCCTTCCATGCAGGATAAACTGAAAATGCGGCACAGAGTAAGCAAGTTCATAATGGATTTTCTTTCATCGGAGGGGTTTATTTCAGTCGAAACTCCCATGCTTACCAAGTCTACCCCGGAAGGCGCCCGGGACTATATAGTTCCCTCACGGCTGCAGCAGGGGAATTTTTATGCTTTGCCCCAGTCCCCGCAAATATTTAAACAGCTTTTGATGGTCTCGGGAGTTGAGAAATATTTTCAGATAGTACGCTGTTTCAGGGATGAGGACCTCAGGGCTGACCGGCAGCCAGAATTCACGCAGATAGATATGGAAATGTCTTTTGTTGAACAGGAGGATGTCCTTGATGTGTGCGAACGAATGTTCAAGAAGCTTTTTTCAAACGTCCTGAACGTGCGGATAGAGGCCCCTTTCAGGAGGATGGACTATCATGAAGCCATGACACGGTTCGGAACTGATAAGCCCGACACGCGTTTTGACGTCTTTTTGTCAGACATAACGGAAGACATGAAGAGTTCGGAGTTCAAGGTTTTCAGATCGGTAATAGATTCCGGGGGCAGTATTATGGCTCTTGCGGCTCCAGGGTATGGAAGCCTGAGTAGAAAAGAGATAGATGAGCTTATTTCTTATGCCGGGGAATACGGGGCCAAGGGGCTCGCATATCTCAAAGTGGAAGAGGGCGGCCTTACTTCACAGATATCTAAATTTTTCAAACCGGAAGAACTGGAGCTTATTAGAAAAAAGACCAATGCCGCGGCAGGAGACATGGTTTTTATGGTAGCGGACGCGCGTGAAACAGCGTGCCAGGCGCTTGGAGCTCTCAGGCTTAAGATCGGAAAAGACAAAGATCTTATTGATAGATCGCGGTACGATCTTTTATGGGTAGTTAATTTTCCGCTTTTCAAGTTCAATAGAGAAGATAAAAGGTGGGTATCGGAACATCATCCTTTTACTTCCATGGTGGAAGAGGACATGTGTTTTCTGGACAGCGGGGATCTTGGCAGGATAAGGTCAAGATCTTATGATCTTGTGCTCAACGGAAGCGAGATAGGGTCGGGAAGTATCAGGATACACCGGAGAGATGTCCAAAACAAGGTATTTTCAGCGCTTGGACTGAGCGAGAAAGAATGTTCCGAGAAATTCGGGTTTTTGCTGGAGGCTTTTGGTTACGGCCCGCCGCCTCACGGTGGAGTGGCTTTCGGCCTGGACAGGCTGATAACTCTTTTTACGGGGGACTTTTCCATTCGAGAGGTAATCCCTTTTCCAAAAACGCAGAAAGGCATATGCCCTCTTACAGGAGCTCCATCGGAGATCTCCGAGGAGCAGCTGCTCGAGCTTGGTATTAAAATGAGAAAAATTGAATAGAGATTCGAGGTTTGAATAGTAGAGTTATGCGAAATATCTATCTCACGTCATTGCGAGGGAGCAAAGCGACCGAAGTAATCTTATAACTTATTATGTATGTTGAGATTGCTTCGTCACTCACTTCGTTCGTTCCTCGAAATGACGTAAAAAAAGCTTTTTTCGCAAAACCCTATTAAATAAAAAACGGGAGGTCGTTCATGAAAAAGAATGTGGTTTACGTTATGTTCCTGGTTTTCATCGTCGGAACTTTTGTTTCCGAGCATCTGGGCGCTATAGACATTTACACTTTCAAAAAGGAAAGGGTAGATCAGGAACTCGAAGGTAACAGGGGCTATATAATGGGCGCCCCGAATAGGACCGAAGACAGAAGGCCCCGGAAACGCACTATTATAGGTGTGGATATAGAGCTGCCCGTAATGGGCTCGGAGGAAGTTACCGCGTGTGAAGAAGCGCCTGCCGTAAAGGAAGAAAAATCTGACGCTCCGCCCGTAGCTCAAACTGTGGTGAGTTCACCCGATGGCAGGAAAATTGAAGTAATAGATGTTTCACGCGATGGAAAGGAGACATCCGGGGAAATAGATGTTCTGGATGGATCTGAAGATGACTGGATAAAATAGAGGCTTTTAGTGGCAGAGATACAGATATCCATTGATAGCGATTCCGAGGCCAGAAATCTTTTCGGAAAGCACGACGAGACTCTTCGGACAATCGAGAAGGTCCTTGGTGTAAAGACTTCGTTCAGGGATGGTATACTGAAAGTGAAAGCGGACGATGAAAAGGTTCTTGCCGGGGCTGAAACGGTTATTAACGACGTTCTCTCGGCGGTCAGGAGCGGAGGGCATTTTTCTTCCAAGGATATAACAAGGACTCTCAGGACTTACCGTGAAGACAACGGTTTTAACGACATATTTAACGATTATATAGAAGTAAGTTCTAAAAGAGCGCATGTCAAGCCGCGCAGCGGCGGACAGAAAGACTATATAGACGCTATAAGAAAGAACGATATAGTTTTCGCTATAGGGCCCGCAGGAACAGGGAAGACCTATCTTGCCATGGCAATGGCGGTCAATGCGCTCAGGAAAAATCTTGTTTCCAGAATAATCCTCACGCGGCCCGCAGTTGAGGCCGGAGAAAGCCTTGGGTATCTTCCGGGAGATATGTACGACAAGGTGAACCCGTACTTGAGGCCGCTTTATGACGCTCTTTACGATATGATGGACGCGCACATGATAAAAGAATATACCGCCGAAGGGATAATAGAGGTTGCTCCCCTGGCCTACATGAGGGGACGAACGCTTAATGATTCTTTCATAATTATGGACGAGGCGCAGAATTCGACGTCGGAGCAGATGAAAATGTTCCTCACAAGGCTGGGGTTCGATTCTAAAACGGTAATAACCGGTGATATAACCCAAAGCGATCTGCCCCGGGGGAAAAGATCCGGGCTTATGCACGCCCGGGATATTCTTGATGGTATTCACGGTATCAGCTTTGCCTTTCTGAAGGGCGAGGATGTAGTAAGGCATGAATTGGTGCAGAAGATAATAGAGGTTTACAAAAGAGAAGGTGAGATAAAAGGTGAATGATATTGTGGCGGGGAAACGAAAAATATTTCGGGATATACTGGGGTTTGTAGCAAGAAAAGAAACGCTTTCGGTATTCCTGATTTTGGTTTTTGCGATGATCGCTCTTTCAAGCATGTTCCTGAACCCGCAGTTTTACCAAATGGGTATATACGAGGGGGATGTGGCCCTTAAAGATGTTTTTGCTCCTTATGATTTTGTCTATTCATGGGGTGTAGACGACGCAAAGACGGCTCTTTTGAGGGACAAGGAAGCCGAAAAGGTTCCGTACGTATTTATCAGAGAACTTTCTTCGGAAGAAAAGGCCTTGGCGGGATTGAAAAAATTCTTTGATGTTATCGAAGAAGAAAAACAGAAACAATCCTCGGCGACCGAGAAAACGGAAGCCATAAAGGTGTTCGCCGCGGAATCTCTGCAGGAAAGGGACATAAAACCTCTTTTGGATTTTTCGGATACCAAAGCTCTCTATATTTCGGGCAAAAAGATAGTTGAAAATGTGTTCTCTTTGGGATATGCCGATCATGATGACATAGATCTTGTTAAAGGTAAGGATTTCTCCGATGTAGTTATAATGGATGAGGAGGGGGGGACTGAAACCGTCCGCGCAGTAGAGAACATTGTGACAGGAGACAACATAAAAGACGTGGTTGAAAATTATATCGATGTGGCTTTTCCCGGAGACCGCAGAATAAGACAGCCTCTCGGCTCGGTTCTTACCGCATATCTTTCCCCGAACATATCCGCTGACGCCGGACGCACTAAAATAAGGAAAGAGAAGGCGATAAACGCCGTTAAGCCACTGCCGCAGGAAATAGAGGTCAGAAAGAACGAGATAATAATAGCGAAAGGGCAGAGGGTCACATCCCGGGACATGGCGCAGCTAATGCTTATAAGCGGGATCTTTAAACAGGGTGTTACCGTGAGATCATTTCTGGGTTCGGCGCTTTTCTTTTTTCTTGTCTGGATACTCGCGTTCGTATACCTTTCATTTTCCGGAGAGAAATATTCTCTCAAAGATACAAAAAGCATACTCATTGTTCTTCTTAATATGACAATAACCCTTGTGCTGGCGGAGATGGTTATGAGATCTCCGCAGCCGAGTTATTTCATGCCCCTTGCTTTTATGGGCATGATAATAACGTTACTTGTGGGGCTGAACGCGGGGTTTTTAAGTCTCCTTCTCATGGGTCTTTTTATATCCTTACTTTCGGGGGGGAAGGTCGAGACTATGCTCGTTCTTCTTACCGGAGGTATGATAGGAATGTACGCTATCAGAGATTGCCGCAGACGCTCTGATATTCTCAAAGCAGGGCTTTACGTAGGGCTTGCCAAGTTTGTGGCAATAGTATGTGTGGGGCTTATAAACAATCTGGACTCGGAATTTTTTATTAAAGACGGGTTTTGGGGCATGGGCAGCGGATTTTTTTCGGCCTTTCTCGTAATGGGTTTCCTGCCCGTATTTGAATATTTTTTTAAGGTGCCTACCAACATCACGCTCCTGGAACTTTCAGACTTGAACCATCCCCTTTTAAAAGAACTTTCAATAGAGGCTCCCGGAACATATCATCACAGCATTCTTGTGGGAAATCTGGCCGAAGCGGCTTGTGATGATGTAGGAGCGAACAGCCTGCTTGCCAGGGTGGGGTCGTATTATCACGATATCGGAAAGATACCGAAAGCCGAATATTTCAGCGAGAACGAGATGGGCGCGCCGTCCCGGCACAATAATCTATCGCCTTCCATGAGCGCTCTGATCATATCAAAGCATGTGAAAGACGGCGTAGAGATGGCGAAAAAACACAAGCTTAACGTAAAGATAATAGACCTTATAGCTCAGCATCATGGCAACAGTCTTATAGCGTATTTTTATCAGAAGGCCATGGAAAAATCCAAAGACAAGGATCTATTGAAAGAAGAAAATTTCAGATACCCGGGGCCCAGGCCCCAGACCAGAGAAAGCGCCATAATACTTCTGGCGGATTCGGTGGAGGCTTCATGCAGAGCCCTTGAAATGCCGACTCCCGCGGGAATAAGGAATCTGGTTAAAAAGATCATCAACAACAAGTTCATAGACGGTCAGCTTGATGAATGTGACTTGACGCTTAAGGATATAGATAAGATAGCAACAAGTTTTGTTCGTGTTCTTTTGGGAGTATATCACACAAGACTTACTTATCCGGATCCTTCCGGTGAGAGGGAAAAGACCAATGGGAAAGATGCCGGCACAGATAGATATAAAAAACTTAAACCCCGGAAAGAAGATAAACCGGAGTGAGGTAGAACGTACGGCCTTTATCGCCCTTAAAAAAGGCGGTGTCCCGGAAGGCGGGATCAACGTGATTTTTGTTACAGACCGGAAGATACGGGATCTTAACAAAAAATATCTCGGGCGCGACAGGGTGACGGATGTAATAGCTTTCCCCGGAGAGGGTGTTGCGGAAAACTGTTTTCCCGGGGAAAAGCCCTCTCGAAATTTTCTGGGGGACATAGCGATATCCTCAGACAGGGCAAAGAAGAATGCCGCGTTTTACGATGTAACTTTCACGGAAGAGCTCTTGCGGTACGTGATCCATGGAATATTGCATCTCGTGGGGTATAAGGACGAGTCACAGAAAGATAAAAGAATTATGATGGAAAAAGAGGATGAGATCCTTGGAGAAAGGCGTAAAAAAATTCGGAAGTAATTTCTTTGCCAGTTTCAGCTTTGCTCTTGACGGTATAGTGCACACGCTTCGTACCGAAAGGAACATGAGGATACATTTTCTGATAGGGTTTCTGGTATTGGTGGGAGGGATATACCTGAACCTGTCTCCTCTGGAATATATGGTCCTCAGCATCACGGTGAGTTTTGTCCTTGTTACAGAACTATTTAATACAGCCGTGGAACACGCGGTAGATCTGGCCGAGCGGAGGCGAAACCCTCTTGCCAAAATAATAAAGGACGTGGCGGCCGGAGCTGTTTTTGTTTCGGCGGTCAACGCCGCGGTAGTGGGGTACCTTATAATCTTCCGGCAGATAGGCTGGGCTAAGGGCCCCGCTTTGGCTGAAAGGTTCAAACAATCGCCATGGCATATTACTTTGATATCTCTTATCGTGGTGGTGTTTGTTGTTTTCGCGGTAAAGGTCATAAGAAATGAAAAGACGCTTTTAAGGGGCGGCATGCCTTCCGGGCACGCGGCGGTCGCCTTTTCCATATGGGTTACCGTTTCTTTCGCCGCGGCGAATTCCCTGGCATCTATCCTGGTGTTCTTCATGGCGCTTCTTGTCGCGCGCAGCCGTATCACCATGGGAGTTCACAATATTTGGGAAGCGGCGGCGGGGTCGTTCATAGGGGCTTTGATAACGCTTCTTATCTTTCAGGCCTTGGGGTAATAAGGTTTTATAGAGCAGCAATCAAATATATAACGGAGATAAAATGGGAAAGATCGTTAATAAGGTGTTTGTGTATTTTTTGAACGGTATAGTACTTCTCCTGCCCATAGCCGTTACCGTAGCTTTGGTCAGGTTTTTAGTAATGAGCCTTAACAATCTTGTGCTGGAGCCGCTTTTGAATCTTTTCGCTCCCCTCGCCGTCGGATTAAGGGTGTATATGGCCAAGTCCATAATTTTTCTGGCGGTGATACTGGCTGTTTCTTCCATCGGGTGGGGAGCCAGAATACTTTTTATAAACCGCATATTTTCTCTGGGTGAAGGCATCCTGCTTAAAGTGCCTGTAATGGGCAGGATATATAACGCGGCGAAACAGATATTTACAGCTCTTTTCGGCCATGGAAGGACCATATTCAAACAGGTAGTTCTTGTGGAATATCCCCGCAAGGGCATATATTCCGTGGGGTTCGCGACAGGCGTGGCTAAGGGAGAGATGAATTCAAATGTTCCGGGGGGGATAAATGTTTTTATTCCCACAACCCCTAACCCTACGAGCGGGATGTTCATTGTTGTTCCGAAAGAGGAGATATGTTTTCTAAAAATGAGCGTAGAGGATGGGATGAAGCTTATAATATCCGGGGGGAGCGTATCTCCCGAATACCGTCCTTCCAGGGAAGAGACCAATGGGAGCGCTTAAAACCGAAGGTATTGTTCTCAGGAAATATTACCTGAGAGAAACCAGTTATATTCTTGTTCTTTATACCAGAGAGTTCGGGAAAATAAAGGGAGTATTAAAGGGTGTAAGGAAACCGTTCCCCCAGTTTGCCGGAAATTTTGAGATCCTGTCATGCTGCCAGGTAGTTTTTTACAAAAAAAAGAGCGCTCTTGATCTGATAACACAATGCGAAGCCGTCGAGTATTTCAACAAGATGAGGTCGGATCTTGAAAAACTCGCGTATGCGAGTTATTTCGCGGAACTTGTGGATGCGGTCACTGCAGACCATGACGCTGACCCCGGAATATTCGATATACTTAAAGGGAGCCTGGGTATGCTCGCCCGCGCGTCAGGAGCGAAAAGAGTGAGGCGCATATTCGAGATAAAACTTTTAGGGGCCCTGGGTTTCAGCCCCCAGGTAGACGAATGTGTAAAGTGTTCGTCCCAGGTTAACGAAAAATCCTTTTTTAGCGCGGCCTCGGGTGGTATAATGTGCCCGAAATGCCACGGGAACGGAGATGATAATATACCCGTCTCACTTGGCGCAATAAAGTTCATGAGAAAAATACAGGCCAGCGATATTGACAGGGCGGAACATATAAAATTATCTCATGAGGTCGGGGTAGAAACAGAGTTCATCCTGGACAGGTTTGTCAGGATGCAGATAGGCAGGTCCATAAAAGCTCTTAAGTTCCTGGATGAGATAAGAGAGTTTGAGTCCGGCATGGAAAACAAAACGAGGGGCGTGGAACTCCGGTAAAAAGGGAAAGGAAAATTAAATGAGCGATAAGAAAGATGAAGGAATGATAACGAATGTTGCTCTTAAGGACATAGCGAATCTTTGTAAGCGTCGGGGATTTATATTCCAGAACAGCGAGATATACGGGGGGATAGGGAGCGTATGGGATTACGGCCCTTTGGGAGTTGAGCTCAAGAAGAATGTCAAGAACCAGTGGTGGAAAAGCATGGTCTATGACCGCAACGATGTAGAGGGCCTGGACGCGGCTATTTTAATGAATCCGGAGACCTGGAAAGCCTCCGGGCATATATCTTCTTTTTCGGACCTTCTTGTCGATTGCCTTAAATGTAAAAAAAGGTTCAGAGTAGACAAGATATCAGGAAAGGCCTGCCCTGAGTGCGGTGGAGAACTTACTTCACCGCGAAGTTTCAACTTGATGTTCAAAACCCAGGCGGGTTCCGTAGAAGGCGAGTCTCAGGATGTTTATCTTCGTCCCGAGACCGCGCAGGGTATATTCGTTAACTTTTCCAATATATTGAATTCTTCTCGAAAAAAACCTCCTTTTGGTGTCGCTCAGACCGGAAAATCATTCCGGAATGAAATAACAACGGGAAACTTTACTTTTAGGAGCAGAGAATTCGAACAGATGGAGCTTGAGTTTTTTGTCAAGCCGGGTGACGACGATAAATGGTACGAACATTGGGTAGAGACAAGATTTAACTGGTACCTCGGCCTCGGCATAAAAAAGGAGAACCTAAGGTTGAGAGAGCATGCCCCGGACGAACTCGCGCACTATGCTAAAAAATGTCACGATATAGAATTTCTTTTTCCTATGGGGTGGTCAGAGCTTGAGGGGATAGCGAACAGGACAGATTATGACCTTAAACAGCATTCCAAAATAAGCGGTTCCGATCTAAGTTATTTTGATGAAGCCGCAAAAGAGAGATATGTTCCCTATGTAATAGAGCCTTCCGGAGGGGTAGACAGGGCGGTTCTCGCGTTCCTTGTTAACTCTTACAGGTCTGAAGTTGTAAGAGATAAGAACAGGACTTATCTGTCTTTAGACAGACGGCTGGCTCCGATAAAGGCGGCTGTATTGCCTTTACTCAAGAATAAACCGGAAATAGTGGAGATGGCCCACAGGATAAGGGACGACATAAAGGGCAGTTACAGAGTGGTATACGACGATACCGCGGCTATAGGCAGACTATATCGCAGACAGGACGAAATAGGTACGCCGTATTGCATTACGGTCGATGTTGATTCCCTGACCGACGGCAAGGTTACTGTCCGGGAAAGGGATAGTATGGAACAGCTCAGGGTAGATGCTTCGGGCATTAAGGGGTTTTTTATGGAGAAGATGGATAGCGCTAACCAAAAAGGAGGAAGTGAGTAAGATGGTAAAGAAGAAAACGGTCAAAAAGGCTTCACTAAAGAAGGCAAAAAGTTCCGCGAAAAAACATGTTTACTTTTTCGGCGGCGGTAAGGCCGATGGTAATGGGTCGATGAAGAATTTGTTGGGAGGTAAAGGAGCGAATCTCGCTGAAATGGCAGGGCACCCTTCTCTTAAACTGCCGGTTCCTCCCGGGTTTACGATAACCACCGAGGTTTGCACACATTTCTACGAATCCGGGAAAAAATATCCGGCTGGCCTTACGGAACAGGTAAGTACAGCTATGGGGAAAATAGAAAAGATCATGGGCAAGAAGTTCGGCGATGCGGAAAATCCGCTTCTGGTGTCGGTAAGGTCGGGGGCGAGAACATCCATGCCGGGAATGATGGAAACCGTTCTTAACGTAGGTCTCACAACTAAAACCATAGCCGGGCTTATAAAAAAGACCGGTAACGAAAGGTTTGTTTATGACGCGTATAGACGCCTTATGACGATGTATTCCGATGTTGTTATGGAGAAAAGCGCCGGGCTGGAACCGGCCGAGGGGAAAGGAGTAAGGCATCAGCTTGAAAAGCTGATGGACGGGATGAAGCAGGCAAAGGGAGTGACCCTGGACACCGAATTGGACGCGGACGATCTTAAAGAGCTTTGCGTGAAATACAAAGCTAAGATAAAAGAGGTTATAGGAAAAGATTTCCCGGATACAGCGGAAGAGCAGCTTTGGGGAGGAATAGGCGCTGTTTTCTCTTCGTGGAACGGCAAAAGAGCGAAATCGTACCGTCAGATAGAGAATATTCCCCACGAATGGGGAACGGCGGTAAACGTGCAGTCCATGGTGTTTGGGAACATGGGAAAAGATTCGGCTACCGGCGTTGCCTTTACCCGTAATCCGGGTAATGGGGACAATAACTTCTACGGTGAATATCTGATAGACGCCCAGGGTGAGGACGTGGTTGCCGGGACAAGAACTCCCGCGCCCATTAACAAAAACTCGCAGAACGATCAGAACAGGAACGAAGCTATGCTTGAGAAGGTAATGCCCAAGGTGTACAAAGAGCTCCATGCCATACAGAACAGGCTTGAGAGGCACTACCGCGACATGCAGGATATTGAATTTACCATAGAGAACGGACAGCTTTTCATACTGCAGACACGTGTGGGAAAGAGGAACGGCCCGGCTGCCGTAAAGATGGCCGTCGATATGGTAAAAGAAAAGATGATATCCAAAAAAGACGCTGTTATGAGAGTTAAACCTTTACAGCTTGATGAACTTCTGCACCCCATAATCGATCCCATAGAGGAAAAGAAAGTGCAGCCTTTTGCTAAAGGGCTTCCCGCGGGTCCGGGCGGAGCTTCGGGAAGAATAGTTTTCGATTCTGATGTGGCCGTGAAATGGTTCGAAAAAGGCGAAAAGGTCATTCTTGTCAGAGAGGAGACCAATCCGGAGGACGTGGAAGGGATGAGAGCGGCCAGGGCCATACTTACGGCCAGGGGCGGCATGACAAGCCACGCCGCGCTTGTTGCCCGCGGCTGGGGAAAATGCTGCATAGTGGGCTGCGGAGAGCTTAAGATAGATCATCGCGAAAAGACCGTCAAGACCAAGGATCTTACTTTGGGGGAAGGCGACTGGATAACCCTTAACGGGACAAAAGGCCTGGTCTACAAGGGAACGCTTCCCATGATAGACGCCACCAAGGAGAACAGGTACCTTGTTGATTTTCTGAAGATCTGTGATTCAGAGAGGACAATGAAAGTCCGGACCAATGCCGATACTCCAGAGGATGCCCGAAAGGCCAGGGAGTTCGGGGCCGAAGGCATAGGTCTTTTCAGGATGGAACATATGTTCTACGGTGAAGGCGCCGATGAACCTTTGTTCAAGCTCAGAAAGATGATACTTTCAAATACAGAAGAGGAAAGAAAGAACGCTCTTAAGGAACTTTATCCCCATATGAAAAAGGATATCAAGGGGACACTTAAGGCCATGGCCGGATTTCCTGTAACGATAAGGCTGCTGGATCCGCCGCTTCATGAGTTCGTTCCTCATCAGGAAGATCAGCTCAGAGAACTTGCGGAGAGTCTTAATGTTGACATGGCTGACCTTTCGAGGCGAGTGGCCAAACTCAAGGAAAGCAACCCGATGATGGGACACAGGGGAGTGAGGCTCGGCGTGACCTATCCCGAGATCACCGAGATCGAGGCCAGGGCTATACTTGAAGCTACAGCGGAACTTGTAGCAGAGAAGCACAAGGTGGCTCCTGAAATAATGATCCCCGTAGTCGGAACTGACACTGAGATAGTGGACCAGGACGCGATAATAAAGAAAGTGTACAAGGAAGTCTGCGCTAAGTACGGAGTCAAAAAGCTGCCGCTCATGGTGGGAACAATGATAGAAATACCCCGCGCCGCTCTTACAGCCGGAAAGATCGCTAAAGTCGCCGAGTTCTTCTCTTTCGGAACTAACGATCTTACCCAGATGTCGTACGGGTTCTCCCGTGACGATATGGGCGGGTTCCTCATACCGTATCTCGAGAAAAAGTTACTTATGGAAGATCCGTTCCAGTCTCTTGATCAGGAGGGAGTAGGGGAATTGATAACCCTCGGGATAGAAAGGGGAAGAAAGGCCCGGCCGAAATTAAAAGTTGGTATTTGCGGTGAGCATGGCGGAGATCCGGCTTCCATAGATTTCTGCTACAGGGCAGGTATGGACTATGTAAGCTGTTCGCCTTTTCGCGTGCCTATAGCGAGACTTGCCGCCGCTCAGGCCAAGGTCTCGGGAAAATCCAAGTAAGGCCGTAAAAATAATCCTCCCGGAGAGGTATATATCAGTCCTCTCCGGGAGTTCACAGAACCGTGTTCTACTAAAAAAAAGGAATAGAGGAATGGATGCCATTAAGCTTTATTTAAAGGATATCCGAGATCTCCCCCTTCTCACCGCCGAAGAAGAAAAAAACCTGGCGATGAAGATACGAAAAGGCAGCAAAAAGGCCCGCCAGCAGATGATAAAAAGCAATTTACGGCTTGTCATCAATATTGCGAAAAAGTATAGTTATCTCGGCGTGCCTATGCTGGATCTCATAGAAGAGGGCAATCTTGGCCTCATGCGGGCAGTAACAAAGTATGATCCCGACAGAGGGTATCGTTTCAGCACTTACGCGGCATGGTGGATAAAGCAGTACATAACAAGAGCGGTGGCTAATCAGGGGAAGACGGTTAGGGTGCCGGTCTATGTAATGGAAATGCTCATGAGGTTCCAGAAAGTAAAGAAACACCTTTCCCAGAAAGAGAAGCGTACCCCGCATCTGAAGGACATAGCTAAAAAAATGAAACTGCCCGTTTCCCGCATAAAACAGCTTAATCACATGGCTTCCAATGTGGCCAGCCTCAACGCGCCCATAGGAGAATCGGGGGATTCCGAGTTCATGGATCTTATTGAGGACGAAAGTATAGTGAATTCCGTGGACGAGCTTTCAAAATTCATGCTTCACGAAAGAATAGAAGCGCTTTTGCTGAAAATGACCGAAAGGGAAAAGAAGATACTCACCTTGAGGTTCGGTCTGGGAGAGGACGGGGTTACTCATACGTTAAAGGACACGGCGAAACATTTTGGGATAACCCGCGAAAGGGTGAGACAAATTGAGGTTTCCTGCATGCAAAAATTGCGAAAGATGATGGAAGATCAGGAGCAGGAGTCTTTGGAAAAAATGAAAAGAGGAAGGAAAAAAAAGAAGAGGCCAGTACGATAGTACAGGCTTATATCAGACGGGGATACAGGAGTTTTTATGGTCAAAGAAATAGGCAGCGTTTCCGAGAGATCAGCGTCTACTGATGTATCGATGACAACGTCCGGTAATGCTGAAGAGGGCAAGACGGAGATAGCTGTAATAGAGTACAACGAACCAAAATTTCTTGAAATAGTGTCTGCCGGAGAGGAAGAATATCTAAAAGACCGCGACGCTTCTTCCGTTACATGGATAAACGTTGATGGCGTCCATGACTTTGAGATTGTGAAGAAGATAGGAGAAAAGTTCGGGCTTCATCCGCTGCTTATAGAAGACATAGTGAACACTTCCCAAAGGCCCCGATGTGAATATTTTGACGAACATGTTTTCGCGACGGTCAAGATGATATATTCGAAAGAAGACGGCGAGATAATCTCCGAACAGGTCAGTATATTGCTGAACAAAAATTGTGTTATCTCATTTCAGGAGAGAAAAGGTGATGTTTTTGACATTGTAAGGGGGAAAATAAGAACAGGCAAGGGGAGGATACGCAAGATGGGAGCGGATTATCTGGCATATTCTCTTATAGACGCGGTTGTGGATAATTACTTTAAAGTTCTTGAAGATATAGGGGAAAAGATCGAGGCTATAGAGGAGACATTGATCACGGATCCCGGTCCCGAGATACTTCAGTCGATGCACAAGCTTAAAAGGGGTATGATATTTTTGAGAAAAGCGGTGTGGCCGCTTCGCGAGGTCATAAGTTCGCTTTCCAAAATGGAATCGAAATTTTTTAAAAAGAGTACGGGAATATATCTACGGGACCTCTACGAGCATACCATACAGGTAATAGATACAGTAGAGACGTACCGGGACATGATATCAGGTATGCTTGATATCTATCTTTCCGGTTTAAGCAACAGGATGAACGAGGTCATGAAATTCCTTACGATATTCGCTTCCATATTTATTCCTCTTACTTTCATTGCCGGTGTTTACGGAATGAATTTTCATTTCATGCCCGAACTTAACTGGAAGTGGGCATATTTCTTCGTTCTTGGCCTTATGGCCGCTGTCGCCGGAACACTTTTGATCTATTTCAAGAGAAAGAACTGGCTTTAAAGGGTTCCATCCAGATATCTTGTGATATGTTTTGTATCCTTCGGCCTTTGGCCTCAGGATGACCGGGATGGGGAGTTCCTCAGGATGACCGGGATGGGGAGTTCCTCAGGATGACCGGGATGGGGAGTTCCTCAGGATGACCGGAATGGGGAGTTCCTCAGGATGATCGGGGGGGGGCATGAAGTTTTCCGCCATATTTAAACATTTAGCTGTCATATTCTTTGTTGTCTTAGCGGCCTTTATTTTTTTTGTAAGGGACGAACATATTAAGAACGCGGAGAAAGAACGTGAGATAGCGGCCTTTTACGCTCAAAAAGAAACAGAGTGGCAAGATCTTTCAATTAAACTTCGTTCCGAAATAAGCCGTTTCAGGGGTACATCGGGCATTTTTATCAGAGACCTGAAATTTGGATTTGAGTTCACTCACAACGAGAACGAACTTTTCCCCTCAGCGAGTTTAGCCAAGATACCCATAATGGCAGCGGCGCTCAAAGCCGCGCATGAGGGTATCCTGGATCTTGGGCTTGAGGTAAGACTCAATAATAGCGACAAAATGCCGGGGGCGGGCAAGCTTAAAAGTATGAGCGCCGGGACAGTTTTTACGTTCAAAGAACTTCTTGGCCTGATGATGTCAATAAGCGACAATACAGCGACCAATATGGTCACAAGAGTCCTGGGGATGGAGTACATAAATAATGCCATAGAGGAATTCGGGCTTCAAAATAGCCGGCTTAACCGCCGTGTAGCGGATTATGAGGCCAGGGACGGGGGCCTTGAAAATTACACAACACCCCGGGATATGGCGCTTATACTCGATAATATGTACAGAGGAAAACTTGTGAGCGGGGATGCCTCTCGGGATTGCCTGGAACTTCTTTCAGACCCGAAATCGAGAGATCGTATACCCAAATATC
>Ga0172377_10001443_pt1 | contig 23986 bp, 16 predicted proteins | sample Pumphouse3metaG_FD_119749 | JGI IMG/M metagenome (GOLD analysis project Ga0172377, IMG submission 119749) | Leachate microbial communities from a municipal landfill in Southern Ontario, Canada - Pumphouse #3 metaG | ecosystem: Engineered > Solid waste > Landfill > Unclassified | place: Canada... | reverse complement strand
GTTCAGCGGCTTGATATCTATATTTATTTCATATGGCTTGCTTGAGCTTCCCGCCACCATGGCGCGCACCTTGCCGGGGCTGATGCGCAGGTCCAGCAGCGAGCCATTGCGCACATAGCTGCGCCCGCGCGGCAGGCGGTTGGCATAGTCCTGGTAGGACTCGATGTTCTTACACCAGGCCCTGCCCCAGAAGCTTTTGGCCATTAGTCGTCCGCAGACGCAGACCGGCTGCAGCGGCTCGCCCTCTTTCTTGGCCAGGGCGGCCGCCTGTTTTTCACTCCGCCGCTGTTTTTCAGCGGCTGAGACATAAGGTGGATACCAATTGCGATAATGCCCCATGCTTCACTCCATTAGTTGTGCAGAGTCCAGCTTGATGAATTCGAGCAGCTCCCGGTTGCTCATTTCGGTAAGCAGCTTCTCGCCGCTTTCGCCCAGCAGTTCTTCGGCGAGGCCTTGTTTTTCGCTGATCAAGGCGTCTATCCTCTCCTCCAGGGTGCCTTTACATATAAACTTGTGGATAAGCACATTGCGCTTCTGCCCTATGCGATAGGCCCGGTCGCTGGCCTGGTTCTCCACCGCCGGATTCCACCAGCGGTCAAAGTGAATGACATGATTGGCGGCGGTCAGATTCAGGCCGGTGCCGGCGGCCTTCAGCGAGAGCACGAAGAAGGGCAGAGACTCGTCCTCCTGAAAGGCCTTCACCAGACCCTGGCGCTCCTTCACCGGCGTGCCGCCGTGCAAAAGCAAACCAGGCCGGCCAAAACACTGCCGCAAGTAGTCTTGCAGAGGAGCGCAGACCTCGCGAAACTGGGTGAAAAGCAAAAGCTTCTCCTGCCGCGAGGCGATAGACTCGACGATTTCCTCGAGCCGCTGAAACTTGCCTGCCGCCGAGGCGGTGTAATCGTTGTTGCCGAGGAATTGCGCCGGGTGGTTGCAGATCTGCTTGAAGCGCATCAGGTATGCCAGCACCAGCCCGCGCCTCTTCATGCCTTGGCTTTCATCGCGCAGTGCGGCTTCAAGCTCATCAACGCATTTTTGATAGAGGGCAGCCTGTCTTTTGCTTAGATGGCAATATACCTTGAGCTCGGTTTTATCGGGCAGATCGCTGATGATGCGCTTGTCGGTTTTAAGGCGACGCAAGATAAAGGGCCGCGTGAGCTTGCGTAGCGCGCCGTAGTCCTGGTTGGCCCTCTTGCCGTAGTCGAGGAAGCTCTTCAGGCTACCAAGCAGGCCGGGATTGACGAAGTCGAAAATGCTCCACAGATCACTGAGGCGGTTTTCCACCGGAGTGCCGGTGAGGGCGATGCGCCTGGCCGCCCGCAGGCCTCTTACCGCCTTGCTTTGCTTCGACCCCGGGTTCTTGATGGCCTGCGCCTCGTCGGCGAGCACGGCAGGGAATTCGAGTTCGAGCAGCCGCGGCAGCCTGGGTAGCATCGCATAAGTGACCAGAACCAAGTCGTAATGGCTTAGAAAAGCGGCGGGACCCTCTTCAAACTCTTGCCATTGCTCCTTGCTCATGGCCGAGGAATGCAGGCTGAGCAGGCGCAGTTCCGGGGTGAAACGCGCGCTTTCGCTGTTCCAGTTGGAGAGCAGGGTGGCCGGCAGCACCAGCAAGGCAGGCAGCTTGTCGAGCAGCCCGTCTTTTTTCCAGATTTGCAGCAGTGTGAGCAGCTGCAGGGTTTTGCCCAGGCCCATGTCGTCGGCCAGACAGCTGCCCAGACCCAGCTCGCTGCTGCGCCACAGATACTTGACGCCGTCAAACTGGTAGGGCCGCAGCACGCCTTGCAGGCGCTCGGGAAGCGGCGGCGGCTTGATCTGAGCGGGGCTGCCCAGCTCGGCCAGCAGCTTTTGTAGTTCGCCGGAGGCCTGGAAACGGCAGTTTTCAGGGTCATCAGGCTCCGGGACTAGAGTCGAGCGTCCCTGACCCCGGGCGCCGGCGAGCAGGCGCAGACCCTCGGCCAGACTCAAACCGGCCTCGCCGGCGAGCATCTCGGCCTGGCGCCACTGCTGCAGCAGCGCGGCGATGCGCTCCGGCTCGGCGGCCACCCATTGTCCTCGGATGCGAACCAGGCCGCCCTGCGCTTGCAGGAGCTCCTCGATTTCCTGCTCGCCGAGCTGTTCACCGTCCAAGGTCAGACTGGCCTTGAATTGCAGCAGTGCCTTGGCTCCGAATCCGCCTTGTTTCTTCAGGTCCAGGTTGACCTGCACGCTGGCCCTGGGCGGTTTCTTTTTCCACAGGTTAACGATTCTGACCACGATGTTGGCCTCTTCGTAGTGCGGCAGGTCTTGCAGGAACTGGTATGCCTCCTGGCTGCTCCAGGCGGCGGGTTGGAAGATGCGCCTGCTTTCGAGCAGGTCTCTGATCAGGGCGCTGTTTTCCGCCGCCTTGATAATTGGTCGCAGCAGGTTTTCCAGGGCTTGCGCCTGCCCGGCATATGCCTTCAAAGCCGCCGCCAGCGGCAGATGCTTCGCCCTGACCCCGTCGCTGTGATAAATAAAACTGACCATAAACGCAAAGGGCAGCTTCCCGCCGCCGTCATTTTTGTTTTCGGCCAGGTGGAAGGCTACCTTGCCGACATCGCGCCAGGCCGGCGAGAGCTGGCGCAAAAAGTCACTGAAGTCGCTTTGGGAGGCATTGAGCTTCTCTTGCAGTAGCTCTTCAAACTCCCGGTATATTTTCAGCAGCAGCGCGGCGTCCAGGTACTCTGCGCCCATGATTGGCGGGGTCGAGAGCAGCTGGAAGGCGAGTTCCTCGATGCCGGGCCGCAGTGCCTCGAAGCTGACCCCCAGGTCTTTTTGGCCCGGCTCCGCCCGGTCTGCAAGCCGGCGCAGATACTCATTGAAAAGCCGGCGGAAATAGTCTTTGCCGGGGCTGTGTTCAAGCCGTCCCGACTCTTGCAGCAGCGCGAAGACAAGCTCGGCATTATTGCGCAGTTGCGTCTCTTGCGGCAGGCGCAGAAAACCCTGCGGGCTAATGCTCAGATCATTGCTGTTATAGGTTGGGGCTGTATTCAACACGCGGACATCAGGTATAAACAAGGAACTAATGACAGCGGTAAATATATATTTGCGCAGCATAAATTACAAGCCGCAAACAATTGCCCCCGCTTTTCGCCCCAAAGTGAATTTCGGGCCAGCCTGATTCGTCCGATACGTCCGATTCACCTGATACGTCCGATTCACCTGATTCGTCCGATTCGTCCGACTCGTCCGATAAAAAATTCATTGAGCAAGACCCGCGTTGGTGTGGTAGATTATGTTTTTGTTGGCTTAACGCCAAAGTTTTTTGGAAGCGGTTCAAACAGTGAGGCATTATGCTGCGGACAATTTTCGAGCCTGCACGGCAGACACCGGTGATTGGCGAGTTTGATGTAGTTGTAGGCGGTGGCGGGATTGCCGGGGTTGCTGCCGCTTTGGCTGCCGCCCGGGCCGGTGCCAGCGTCTGCCTGCTGGAAAAAACCTGCGCCCTGGGCGGATTGGCCACCATAGGCAATGTAGTGGTTTTTTTGCCGCTTTGCGATGGCCTGGGACATCAGGTAAGCGGGGGTATCTGTGAAGAGCTAATCCGGCTCTCGGTCGATGACATTAGCCAGCCTAATAGCACCGTGCGGCAAGTGCCCATACCTGAGTGCTGGCAGCGGCGCGGCGGCAGCCTCGAAGAGCGCGCCAAAAACCGCTTTCGCTGCAGTTATAACCCGATTACTTTTGCCTATAAAATGGAGAGGCTGCTGCTTAAACATAAGGTAAAACTGTTTTTCGACAGCCGTTTTGTCGCTGTCGGGCGGCAGGGTGAACGCATCAGCGAGCTGATCATTGAAAACAAGAGCGGGCGTGGCGCCTTGTCCTGCAAGGCGCTGGTCGATGCCAGCGGCGATGCCGATCTTTGCGCCTTGGCCGGCGAAAAAACCCTGTCGCTGAGCAGCAATGTGCGCTGCGGCTGGTACTACATGGTGGAAGAGGGCCAGCCCAGGCTGGTATGCCTGACCAAGCCTTTTGACCCGCAGGGCAGGCGCAGTCCTGGCAGCGGCAGAAACTATCGCGGCGACGACGCCGAACAGGTGAGCAAATTCCTGCTTGACTGCCGTCAGATGACCATGCTGGACTTGCAGGAGCGCGCCGAGAAGAGCGGCCTGCCTAATTATCCGATAGCGCTGCCGCAAATACCTTGTTTTCGCATGACCCGCCGCCTGGTCGGCAAAAAGACCCTGCGTCAGCAGGACCGGCAGCGCTGGCTGGAGAATGCCCTGGGCATGTGCGGCGACTGGCGTCAGGCCGGCCCGGTGTATTGTCTGCCGCTGGAGGCTTTGGCCGGAGTACGCAATGCTAATCTGATCACGGCAGGGCGCTGCATCTCCGCAGCCGGCGACACCTGGGACGTCACCAGGGCCATTCCGGCCTGCGTGGTCACTGGCGAAGCCGCCGGAGCGGCGGCGGCCAATCTGGCCCTGGACAAGCTGCCCAGCTTCAAGGAGCTTGACCTGCCAGCGCTGCAAAAATATCTGCAGCGCAAAAAAGTCATTATAGATAAAAGACTGCTGCAGAATTTAGGACACTAAGACACACAAAGCCACACCAAGTCATCTTCGCCTAAAAGGGGCATTTGGGACGGCCTAGAGCTGACAAATGACATCAAGGATTGAACAATATAGCGTGAAATATGATAAAGCAACTTATCGAGCCACGTCTCAGCCATGAGGACGACCCGGCGCTGCGCTTCTATGACTTTGGACGCCATGCTTTTGCAAGACTGGTTTTGGAGACCGAGTCGGCTGTCGAACAGGAAATTCAGATTGCAGTTGGCGAGGTTGCCCATGGCGGGAGGCTCTGCCAGGCGCCTGGCGGCTCGCGAATTTATCAGGAGCAGACGCTAGTTCTGAAACCCGGGCGGCAACAGTACCAGATGCATATGCGCCACCCCGGATACGGTGCGGGCAGCTTGAAAGTAACCCCGGAGCTTGCCCCGTTTCGCTACGCCGAACTGCGAGGCCTGCAGAATGCCAAGGCCAGGGTCTGGCAGGAGGCTTTTTTTGGCCCTTTTGATGACGGAGCCGCCCTGTTTCAAAGCTCGGACGAGGCGCTCAACCAGGTCTGGGAGTTTTGCAAATACAGCATGAAGGCAACCAATGTCTTCGGTATTTTCGTCGACGGCAACCGCGAGCGCCAGGCCTATGAAGGTGACACTATCATCAATCAACTAGGCTATTTCTGTTGCGACCGACACTATGACATAGCTAAAAATACAATTGACCGGCTGTTTGCATACCCGACCTGGCCCTGTGAATGGGCGCTGAGCATGCCCATGATCGTGCGCGATTACTTGCTCTATACCGGCGACTTGGACAATGTGCGCCGCTGGTATCCAGAGTTGAAACCCAAACTACTGCTCGAGATGGCCGATGAAAGCCTACTGATTTCGGCTGAGAATCAAATCCCCGGGCAAAACCGGCTGCCGGGATTCGCCGCTGATATGCAACTGCGCGATCTTATCGACTGGCCCCAAGGCGAACGCGACGGCTATGAGATGGGCAAGTATAATCTTGTCCCCAACTGCTGGCATTATGGGGCGCTAGTAAGCATGGCGGAGCTGGCCGGGTTTTTATCGTACGGGCAGGAGCGCCAAGCCTATGCCCAAAGAGCCGCGCTGCTGCGCCAGGCCATCAACCAAAGTATGCTGAAAAACAATTTCTATGTCGACAATCCCCAGTCCGCACACTGCGCCATACACAGCCTGATTTTCCCTTTGGCCTTTGCGGTCGCTCCGGAAAGCCTGCGTCCGAAACTGGGTGCTGAGCTTCAGAAAAGAGGCATGGCCTGCAGTGTGTTTGCTGCCCAATTCCTGCTTGAGGCCTGCTATGGCAACCGTATGGCTCATTATGCCCACAGCTTGCTGACTTCCGATTCCTTGCGCAGTTGGCGCAATATGCTGCGAAACGGAGCCACCATCAGCATGGAGGCCTGGGACGACCGCTTCAAGCCAAACCAGGACTGGAATCACGCCTGGGGGGCGGCGCCGGCGAATATCATACCAAGGCATCTGGCCGGCATACGGCCAATAACCCCAGGCTACGATAAGTTTATCTTGGACCCGCAGCCCGGCCCGCTGCGTGAATTCCAGTTGCGCCTGCCTAGCCGGCATGGCCAGGTTGAACTGCAGGTCTGCGACAAGAAAGCCTACCTGCAAGTGCCGTCAGGCAGCACCGCGGTTTACCGCGGACGCGAGCTTGAGCCTGGAAGCCACGAGCTTGACTTGCGCTGAGTCGGTTCCCCTGGTTAGACCGCGTCCAAAAAGGGAGCCTGGCAGAATTTTGTACACGAAGACACACTAAAACACACCAAGTCACACCAAGGCACACTAAGGCAGACTAAGTTTTTCCAGGCTTTCGTAGTGGCACTGGCTGTGCTCGTGAGCCATTTTGGCCAGTCGGGCAAAATATGCCGCCTGCATAAAGCAGTCATTTTTCCAGAGACGCATGGCGTTTTCGTATAATTGTTGCGCCTGGGCGAATTTTTCCTGACGCATAAGCCGGCCGGCACGCTTGTAGGCCTGCACGGCGGCGGCGCAAATCTGGCGCAGTTCCTGCAGGCCGGCGGAACAGCGCGGGCAACTGTCCGGTATCTGCGCATAGTCGCCTAGCTGGCGGCGGCAGGCCGGACAGATGATAGGTATTTCGCTATAGGAAGCTAACACTAGGTACTCCAGGTAAAATATTGGCGCTTTGTTTGCCAGAAAGCGCATGGATATAATGTGGGTAGCAGCAGATGACCTGCTTTATCTTAAAAAGCCGGGCTGTGGGGTCAGGACTCCAGGTAGAAGAGGATTTCCTCGACTTGCTCTTCGCTGTCCAGGAAGCTGTCGGCATCTCCGCTCTGGATGGCCTGCTGCATAGTTTCAAATAGGGCTTCAAGCTCCTCGTGGTCCGCCTGGTCGACATCTTCGCCGGGCAGCTTGGCGACACGCTGGCGACAGGCTTCGAGGCGTTCGGGGAAACTGTCGGAGCTTTCGTCCTTATCGTAGTCATCGGCATCGAACTGCTCATCGTCAAACTCGCTTTCCGTCTCAGGAAAGAGTTCGGCGATTTTTCTGGCTGACTCCTGCAGTTGTTCTGCAGTCAGCTTGGCCATGGCGTTGCTGATGCTGATATGCTTATTAAGCCCGGTCGCCTTTTCGGTGGCGCTGCAGTACAGCACTCCGTCCAGGTCCAGCTTCATACTCAGGATGATCTCGTTATTGGCCGGCAGCGGCGAGAGTCCCTCGATGTTGAAATTACCGATAAGCACATTTTTTCTGGCGTCCTGGCTTTCGCCCTGAAAGACTTGCACTTCCACCTCTTTTTGTTTGTCGTACATGGTAAAGAACAGTTTCTCGCAGGATGCCGGCAATGCGGAGCCGGATTTAATGATGCCGATAAAGAGGTGGTCGGAGAGCTGGCTATCGAGTATGCCCACGCATGAGACTCCGAATGTATACGGCGTGATATCCACCAGTACTTGGTGTTGTTTTTCGCCCATCAGCCGCGCCGCCAGTATGCCGGCCCCGTACGCCACGGCCAGATCAGGCTGCACATCGGCGTGCGGACGCTTGCCGAACTCCTGTTCGATGCGTTCCTGGAATACCAGGCTGCGGGTAGAGCCGCCGACGAGGATAATCTCGTCTATTTGTTCGGGTTTCAGCTCGGCCTGACTCAGACAGTCGTGCACGGCGCGCATGGACTGGTCAATAAATTCGGCAATGCACTCTTCGAAGTCGGCTCTGGAGATTTCACTGTCCACCGCGAAGCTCTCGCCGTTTTGCAGCGTCAGGTTACTTTCAATGATTTTTGCGAAGGCGAACTCGGACAGTTGTATTTTAGCGGTCTCCACTGCTTTCAGCAGGCGGTACTGAGCCAGTCGGCTGAGGCCCTTGGGGCCATCTAGGTCAATCTCGAGTTTAGTACAGAGCTGTTCGAGCAGTTTGCGGTCGAAGTCATCGCCCCCCAGGCTGTTATTGCCGCTGCTGGCCATTACTTCGGTGACCTCGTTTTCCAGTCTGACCACGGAGACGTCGAATGTGCCGCCCCCCAGGTCGAAGGCCAGCAAGTTTTTTTGGCTGTCCGGGCTTTCATCGACGTATGCCAGGCAGGCGGCGGTAGGCTCATTGAGGATGCGCAGCACTTCGAGGCCGGCGATGCGCCCTGCCTCCCTGGTGGCATTTCTTTGGGCGTCATTAAACTGTGCCGGTACAGTGATAACCGCCTTGCTGACGCTGTGTCCCAGGCGTTTTTCGGCCTGATTCTTCAGGTTGCGCAGAATCATGGCGGAGATTTCTTGCGGCAGGTAGCTTTGCGTCCCCAATTGCAGGGCTTCCTCTTCGCCCATCTTGCGCTTGACTGAGCGTATGGTATTTTCCGGATAGAGCAGCATCTGGTTGCGGGCCTCTGACCCAACCAGCAGCTTGCCCTCCTGGTCCAGACCGACCACCGAGGGCATCAAGAGCGAGCCGTCCGGCATAGGCAGGATTTCAATTTTTCCATTGATGCACACTGCCACTTCGCTGTTAGTGGTCCCCAGGTCTATGCCGATTACGCTGTCCATATTAATTGCTCCTTACTTCAACTTCTGCCAAGGTCAAGATTTTTTCTTTTCGTTTATATCCCTGCGTGAGTATCTTGCTGACGCAACCCGGGGGCACATCGGCATTATTGTTGCTGCCCATTGCCCGCATACAGGCGGGGTCGAATGGCATGCCGATTTTGGCTATGTCGCTAAGCTCATAACGGCGCAGCAGGTCGCTGCTTTTTTTCAGCAGGAGCCCCAGGTTTTTCTGTTCGTTTTGCAGCATCAGGCGGTCTTTTTTGGCTGCCATGAATCCGCGCAGGCGCTGTTTGGCGAACTGCTCGTAGTTGTCGGCGGTGGCCTGGTGCAGTTGAATGATTTCCAGCAGCAGTGCCTCCTCGGCTCTTTGTCTGGTCTCCGGCAGCAGTCCCTTGACTTGTCGCAACACCTCATCGAGTTCGGCGCCGCTCTGCCCCAGGTCGGATTTCACCTGGGTCAGGCTTTCCAGCATATCCCTGGTATCTTTGCGGCTGCTTCGGGTTTGCAAGGCGAGTTCCTGGCGCAGTGCGGCAAACTCGGCAAAGAGGCTAAACATATCGGGCGGCTTAGTGAATTCTTGCGGCCCGGGCAGTTCAGTAAACTCAATGTTTTCCAGCCAGGCGGAGAATTGGCGCAGTATGCGCTCCCGCCAGTTTTCCGGCTCAATCATTGTTTGGCTCCGATCTTAACTGCTTGAGCCAAAATTCCACTCCGGCCCTCTTGGTCTGCACTGGTTTCTCAATAAGCAACTCGCTTATTTTCAGTGATTTCTGGTTTGTTTTCGGAATACCGAAGACTGCGAGTCGCGCGCGCTCCAGCTCATTTTTCACTAGCTCGTAAGCTTCATTGATCTCCTGGAAGCGCCCGCCGTTTTTTTCCGGCGGATTCTCCTTGAGCAGTCGCAGGTACGCCTGCCGTATTTCATTTTGGCCGGCATTTTCCGGCAGGTTCAAGACGTCGTAAGGGTACTTCATTTGTATTTTTACTGTTTCATTGGATATGGCAAAATCCCGTCCGCCAATTTTTGGCCAGGAGGGCATTACTGTTAGAGTTTTTTGGCAAGCTGCTCGATCATCTCAAGAAAAATTTCATCATTGAAGAACGGGTTGTCATCGAAGTCGTCCTCGTCCTCGGGCAGCTGGTATTCGTTGTCGAATTGTTCTTCTGTGAAGCTGATGTTTTCGATGAACAAGGGCAGTTTTTTCTTTTGTTTTCGAGCTTTCGGCGGGTATGCATTCCAGTTTGCGTAGTTCGAATCCTCTTCGGTCTGCGAGCATTCCTTAAAGATTTTCTCTTTGGTCTTCACGCCTAGCCTGTCTGCCCGGTTTTGCAGCCAACTTTTTGTCTGGTTCAGGTTTTTCAGATAGGCATCCAGATTCTTCAATGCGGCGATGAGGTTATTTTCATGACAGAGCTTGTATGCCAGGATCAGGTTGTCACTGCAGCGCAGCCTGAGTTTTCGCCTAATGTAGTCGCTGTACTGGTAATTTACCTCAAGGATCATTTGCAGGAGATGCTGTTTGCTCATCATGAAGCCGGGCAGCAGCGGGTCATTTCTGCCAATGGCCTGGGTGATGACCTGGTCTAGGTTACGCAGGCAGTTTCGCGCTATGGGCTGTCTTATGTTATGGCTCAGGAATATCTGGCAAAGCTCCCAGATGCGCTGGCTGGGGACGGCGTCCAGGTTTAGCAGGCGAAGCGGGGGCATATGCAGGTTGCCCAAGTCAAACTGCCCCCAAACCGGGTCGGCAAAGTAGAGCAACGCCTCGGTTTCATTGAAAAACGCCGCCGCCTCATAGTCGAGGGTTCTTTTGGGCAAGTCGTTTGGTTCTGGGCGGTAAGCCAGCTCAAACATACGGGATTCCAGGCAGGAGCTAATGATGAGCGGCCCCTCAGCTGCAGCGGCGCCTTTTTTCCCTGGGAAGAGGCTTTTGTGGAAGCCGTCCAGGAGCAGTTTTTCTCTGCCTGAGACGCTGCCGGCGCTTTGCAATGGTTTTTTTTCTGTTTGTTTTTTTTCGTCTTGCAGGTGTTGTTCTATTGCCAGCAATTGCGTCAGCATGGGCAGTTCGGGGTCCAGGGGGCTTAGTTCGGTCAATCTTCGCAGGTGTCCGGCGGCCTTGGTCAGTGCTTTTCGCTCTCTTGCCGAGGAGATGAGCAGTTTCAGCGGTCTGGGGTCTTCCGGAAAGTGCTTGCTCCATTGCAGGAGTATATCGTCGCTTTTCGCCGGGCTGATTACGGCCACGGCGCATTGCTGCCATTTGTTATAGCTTTCTGCCAATGGAAAGCAGTCGCAGCTATTTTCCCAGCAGTCTTCCATATCGTCATAATAGTCTTCAAGCATCTCTGCCTTCTGGCTTGTGTCCATATACCTGGCATTATGCAGCCTTTGATGGCATCTAATCGAGTATAGGGTGGCCAGATGGTCCCAGGCCAGGGCACGTTCCAGCTTGGACAGCTCCGGCGCTTTCACGTAGACATTCCAGCCGTCCAGGTTGGCCAGCAGCCTTTGGTGCTGCAGTGTGCAGAAAAGTCTCTGCGGGTTGTCAGCCAGCGTGGCGAACTCGTCTATTTTCGAGGCTATGGGCAGCTGCTTGGCGAAATGCATCAGCGCGCCGAACAGGCCATAGTATAACACCGGAGAGCGCTGCGCCATCTCGGCGGTGAAAATATGCTGCAGCAGGCTTTTGACGGCTTCGGTATTTCCTTTTTGCAGCTGTTCGTCCAGTTCGCTGATTTGCCTGTAGAACGAATTTTCAGTGCATGCCAGTTTGATGCGCTGCTGGCTTTTTGTGTTGGCCTGCCAGTTTTGTTTCATCAAGTCCATCAGCTGTCCGGCCAGCTGATGCAGCGGCGAGGCCGGTTCTATGCGTTTCAGGTGTTCGTTTGCCTGCTCGCTTTGCTTGTCGTAAAAGTAGGCCAGCCCGTTAATCAGCAGACGCCAGGCCAGGAAAGGCGAGCGCCGCCCTATGCTCTGGTTAAGCTGATTCAGTGCAGCGGACTCGCCTTTTTCGATCTGCCTCCAGAGCTTCATGATAAGGCTGGCTTCTTTATGCAGGGGATGTTCGGCCTGGAAGTGCCCGCAATCCAGGATTTCCCCGGGGTCTCTCATAAGATGCCTGACAAAGGCCTGCAGCTGGCTTTGCACGCCGGGGTCGCTCTCGTATTTCTGAAAGTATGCCTTGTCGCTGTCCTGCCAGTGCAGCAGTGCCAGGAACTGTTCTTGCAGTTGGCCTTGCAGGCTCGGATAGCGCTTGAGGGTGGCCTTGTAGAGTTCGCTTAGCTGTCTGTACTCCTTGGCCTGGTACATCTGCAAGAGGCGTTGCTCCAGGGTTTCCTGGGCCTTGGGCAGCATTTCCGCCTCGAGAGGGACAAGCTCGAAATATTCGCGCATGAGTCGAAAGGCCTTGCGGCTCTCGCCTCCTTGCAGGGCTTGCAGCCAGTTGTCGCGCAGCTGCTCCGGATCGTTAAACAACAAGGGCTGCTGCGAATTCTGTTTGCGTTTTTGTTTCTTTCTTGCCATGAGGCTATCCAATAAAAGTAAAACTATAATATAATATCATGAAAGCAGACGATGAAGAAGCTCGCATAAAATATGATTTTCTAGTAGTAATGGAGTTTTTTTTTGACAGGGTCAGGATTCTGGACACGAAAACACACGAAGGCACACAAGTGAACAAAATGCGACGATGCGACCGATGTGAATGACAACCAAAACAAGATAAACAAACTAGAAACTAAAGCCAACTACAGGAAAGCAAGCCTAGACACGTACGCAATCCACAGCATTATTTGTGTTTAAGGTGCTGAGGTCGGAGCGCCGGCTTCAAGCCGGCATACAACCAACCAAGAAAAAACAAACTAGAAACTAAAGCCAACCACAAGCAAGCCCCCTAAGTGCATTCGTGACCTACAGCGTTATTTGGCTTTGAAAGCAGATGTGGTGGCATGCCGGCTACATTGCCTATTGGCGCTAACTTAAGCCTGAAAAGTGTTGTTCTCCGCCGGCTTTAGCCGGCGTATGTTCGTAGTTCAAGCTTCAGCTTGCGCTCTTAGCTGGCTTTAGCCGGCGTGAGAAGGCATCAACCACAAAATTTTCTTTGTATCCAACAGTTTATGCCCATTTGTAGCGCCTCTACGAGGCGCCAGTTTTAGTGGGTATCTTGTTCCCTAGGCACTCCGCGCTCCGCGCTTCGCGCCTAGGGTTATTATAGTATGGCGCTTCGCGCCATGGCAAAGACACATTTTCCGGGAAAAAAGCAGGTTTTTATGCTATTTCATCGGGTTTTTCTGTTTTGTCCGGCTCCTTTTCCCAACAAACCAAAACGGGCAAGCGGCTTATGCGGCGCCGCAGGCGCCGCATAAGCCCTTAGTGTGCCTTCGTGTCTCTTCGTGTCCTTTCGTGTCCTCCCCCTTCGTGTGCCTTTGTGGTTCATGGGCTTTTCTGTCGTCTTTTTGCAGGGGCTTATTTTTGTCGCCAGTTGCCGTTGTTCTCCTGCAGGAACTCGCCGCTCTTGGCCTGCGAGAAGAGGGTTTTGGCGCGACGCTCCCCGACTAGGATGGGGCTGGAGCCTTGCTGTTTGGCAATGGCCTCGTAGACTTTTTTGCGGTCGGCGTTCTCCTCGTCCATGAGCTTGCGCTCGGCGGCGGGCAGGCTGGCCTTGACCGCGCCCAGATATCCCTTGTGGGTTTCGCCTATCAGTCCCTTTTTTTTCAATTCGTTGATGCGCGGCAGGCGTTTGACCATATTTTGCTTGATGCTTTGCGCATCCTGGGCATTAAGCTCGACGGCGTAAAATGGCAGGCAGAAAGCAAATAGGCAGAGCAGGGCAAGTATATTTTTCATGATATTCTCCTAGGTCTTTATCAGTTAGCCTCGTCAATGTCGCCGAAGAAGTCGTCAAGCGCCTTGTCAATTTTCACATTGATGTCAATAGTGATGTGTATCGGTTCGATTTTGATGGGCTTGATCTCGCTTTCAGTCTTGATCTCGTGACTGCTGCGCAGGCAGGCGCTGGTGCTCAAAAGAGCCGCGGCAAGCAGGGGCAACAGAAAAAAAGTGCGTTTGGGCATGTCGGGGTTCCTTTCTGAGTTTGCGGGTTGATATGGCTTTAAAAAACTTTGGGTTTTTTGTTGCCGGTCAGCCCAGGGCTGTAAGCTTTGGAGCCAAGGTACTGGCTTTATAGAGCTTCGTCATAATATGCAACGTAAAACCGCGATTATTATTCTATGGTGAGCTTATTCGCCGCCCGGCTGGATTTTCTTTTGCAGATCCTGGTAGAACTTGATGCTGCTCTCTAGGGGTATGTTCAAATTCAGGTTCAACATCAGCCCGGTGAATTCATTTGCCAGCTCGGAATGCTCCAGGCTGCCATCCTTGGGAATGTAATATAGCTTGTCTTGCGGGCGCCCATTGCTGGCAAGCTGGATTTTGAGCATTTCTTTTTCGCTGTTCATATTGAGCTTCACCCATTCATAATCGAAGTTGGCTAAAGCGGCCAGTGCGAAGGAGAGCTGGGTGGAGGCTGCCGCACCGGCGGCGATGCCTGCGCTGGGGCGCAGTTTGATGCTGCCGGTCTCGCCCGGGGTTGAGTAGAGGAAGGCGTCGCGAACGCGCAGGCCGCGCTCTGAGAAGCTGATTGGCAGGCTGCCGCTGATGCGTCCCTCACCCTGGTCCAGGCCGACCCCGAGCTGTTGCAGCAATGCTGAGAGCCGCAGGCGGTCGCAATGGAAATTAAAGACGCTGCGGCGGTTTTCCGGATTGATGCGGGCCGACTCCATTTTCAGGTTGCCCTCGCACCACTTCAGGCTCAGTCCCTCGATATGCCAGGCGCTGGGCGCTTCCATGCGGAAGCGCAGTCTTCCGGAGTTGACCGCGATGTTGTCCAGTGCCAGGCTTTGGAAGGCGAGCAGCTGGTTGCCGGCGCTGTGCAGTCTGGGCAGGTCGGGCATCTCGAAGTTGATTCTTATGCCTTGCAGCGCGAGGTTTTTCTCATTATTGCTTAATTCTCCGTTTTTCAGTCTGAGACTGGCCTCGCCCCTGCCGCCGCCTGCACCGTATTCGTAGCTGGCATTCAGTATCAGGCTGGCCTTGGCCTGGAAGTCCTGCATTTGCGGCAGCAGCTTTGGCGGCAGTTGCTCGAGGTCAAAGTCCTGCTCAGGCAGTTCCAGGCGGCATTTCAGCCAGGGCTGTTGCTTTTTAGCGAAGGGGAAGCACTCTGCGTATAGCTGGGCTTGCAGGCCGCAGAGCTGGCTTGCAGCCGCATAGCTGAGCGCATCTTTGCTCAGGGTAAAGCCTCCTTGCAAGTCGGCCAGACTGTTTTTTTGCCAGAGGAGCCGGCTGATATTGAGGCTGCCGCCTTGGGTCTCGGCCTCAGGCAATGGCCAGAGCAGAGGCAGTTCGGCATTGAATTCTGCCTCAATCTCCTGCTCGGGCAGTTGTACGCTGCCCTGTGGCAGGATGCAATTTCCCTGCCAGCAGCCCTGGTTCAGGCTGACTGTGGCGCCCAACTCTGCCGCCTGAGCCTTTAGCTGGCTGGCAAGCTGCAGGAGCAGGCCTCGAAAATCGGCATTGAGCTTAAGACTGCCGTTTTTTCCCTGCAGCTGCAGTTTTGCGCTTTGGCTTTCGGCCTGCATTTCCCCCTGCTGCAGGCTGCTTACGCCTAATTCCAGCTCGGCCTGGTAGGCCAGCTCAGCGTCCAGGTTCAACTCGGCCTCCAGTGCCTTGATGCTACTGTTTATATTCATCCCCGCATGGTAGAATTCCAGTGCATTGATAGCTTGCTCGGGTTTTTGACGTACAGTCAACTTTAGCAGCTCAGCGGTTTTTTGCAGCTTCAGCTCTGCTGTCAACAAGGCCTGTTGAAGCGCTCTGAGTTTGAGCTGGCCACTCAGCTCGAGCCTGGCCTGTAAAGGCTGCTCAAGCTTGATGTCTTCCAACGCGAAGTCGTAGCCGGAGTAGCTTCCTTGTATGGCGGAGACCTGGGCGGCGGCCCTGCCTTCCTGCAGTTGCAGCCGTACTTCCGACTCCGACTCGATTTTTAGTTCATCATGCTTATATTTCCACAGGCAATCGAGTTCGGCCTGTATGCTGCTTTGTTTGGGTTTGTTCAGGTCCAGGCTGTAGGAGCCTAGGCCTTGCAGACTGAAATCCAGACCCTCAGGCAGTCGCTCTTTCAAGCTGTTGGGCAAAAATGCGCTTTGTCCGTTAAGCAGGAGCTTGCCATTGATTTGTTCCTGGTCGAAAGCGCAGATACCGTAGCTCACCAGGCTGTTGAGCGAGTTTCGGGTTTTGAACACATAGGTCCAGTGCCCCGGGGCAGCGCAGTGTATATTGGCGTAGCAGGCGACTGGGAACTCCTCTTGACCAGTGTATAAAAGCAGACTCCCGTCGAGCAGCAGATGCTTGAAGCTGAACGGCAGGTTTTGTACGATTTCCGCGAGCGGGCGCGGCTCCTGCGCGCTGTCCTTGGGCTGACTGGCTGGCAGCAGTTCGAGCAGAGGCAGCAGGGGACCCTCGCCGCTGAGGTCCAGGCACAGGCTGACTCCGCTGATCTGTATGCGGCGTATGCGGCGCTTCAGTATCTCGAAAGGGCCATATTCCAGGCGAAAGGAGACGATGCGCAGAGCCTCCTTGTCCTCTTCCTGGTCTTGCAGGGCCTGGAAGGCGAAGTCGCTGTTGAATAAGCCAATGTGCTTGACCTGCAGGCTGAGCGCGCCGTCGCGGTTAAGCTCGGCTAATACCTTGTTGACCTGTTTTTCCACCGCGCCAGGCAAAAATATAAGCAGCAGAAGCAAAGCCAGCAGGCATAAATTGCCCAGGGCAAAGAAAAAAGCCCAAAATTTGCCGGCCAGAAGAAAAAGACGCCGCCGCGGCTCGGGCGGCTCAGAAACTGTGCTGGAGTTTTCAGGCATGCTGGCAAAAGCTGATATGGCTGACTTGTAGGCGCGAAGCGCAGGAAGCGCCGCTCTGTTTTATAACCGCTGTTCGGGCTGAAAAACCTCAAAGACAGATTACATTTGTTAGGTGTCGCGCTTTGAGAGCGCCGGCTTCCAGCCGGATGGAAATTTGGACACTAAGACACACGAAGATACACTAAGACACACTAAGGCTTTAAGTTCGGGCCTTGGACGGGGCTGCACTAGGGTCTAAAAGGTTTTTGTACACTCACTAAGTATAAGTCTTCCGGCGGGGCTTGTCAAATCCAGCAATGCTGCTGCGCCCGCTTCCGGCAGGCTACTTCCTGTAGGCCTGCAAAGAAGCAAAGTTTTGTTCTAAAGAAAGGCTATCATGAAAAAATTACGTTACGGCGTCATTGGCGCCGGCGGCTGCGGCGCCGGCAAACATTTGTCCTCCTATGCCAAGCTGGCTGAAAAAGTCGAGCTGGTCGCCGTCTGCGACATACGTGCCGAGCGTGCAGACCAGATGGCTGATGCTTTCAACGCAGAGGCTTCATATACCGACTACAAAGAGATGCTCGAGGCTGAAAACTTGGACTTGGTCAGCGTGGCCACCCCTAACCATGTGCATGCTCCGGCTACGATTGCGGCCTTGCAGGCCGGCTGCCATGTGCATTGTGAAAAGCCGGCCTCCTTGACCCCGGAGCTGGTGCAGCAGATGGTTGCAGCTAAAGAGCGCAGCGGCAAAAAGCTGATGATAGGCCTGAACAACCGCTTCAATAACTGGGCTCAATTAGGCAAAAAGCTGGTCGAGGCCGGTCGCCTGGGCGAGATATATCATGCCAAATGCGGCTGGAAGCGCCGCCGCGGCATACCAGGCAAAGGCGGCTGGTTCACCACCCGGGAACAGTCCGGCGGCGGACCGCTGATCGATCTTGGAGTGCATTTCATTGACGTGAGCAACTACCTGATGGGCTTCCCTGAACCGCTGGCGGTTTCCGGCCAGACCTATAGCAAGTTTGCCGATGGACAGCCATTCAACCCCAGAGCCAGCGGCTATACCGGCACCTATGATGTCGAGGACCTGGCCGTAGGCATGCTGCGCTATGCCAATGGCTGCACCATGCAGCTGGAGTTCAGCTGGGCCTCTAATATCGAGGAGGAGTACACCTTCGTCGAACTATACGGCGACAAGGGCGGACTGGCTTACGCCAGGGATAAAATGACGCTGATCGAAGACTTCCAGGGTAGCATCCTCAAGTCCAACCCCGTGCTGAAGCCAGACGAGGAATGGGGCAATGTGGAAAGTAGGCACTTTGTGGAATGCATACTCGAAGATAAGGAGCCTATAGCCCGGCCTGAAGAAGCCGTCGTGATTATGAAGATCATCTGCGCGCTCTACGAGTCGGCCAAGCTGGGCCGGGAGGTTCTGCTGTAAGCCTGGGGCGAGGGCTGAAAATTGCGCCCATATCATCACAGCATTCCCATAAAACCGAGACACTACTGGAGGACGACAGCAAGACCGTGAGGCAAAAACAAACTATTGAATTCAAGCGTGATTTACGTGCCGCCCAGGCGGACCGCGAAAGCCTGGCAGCGAAAAAAGCGGCGCTGCAAATGCGCGCGCGGATGCTGGCCAGCATCCGCGCATGGTTCGCCGCACAGGGCTTCCTGGCAGTGGAAACCCCAGTGCGGCTGCCGGCTCCGGCGCTGGAAGACTATATCGAGGCGACGGCGGCGGAGGGACAGTACCTGCGCACCTCCCCGGAACTGCATATGAAACGCCTGCTCGCCGCCGGCTATGAACGTATATATCAGATCGGACCCTGCTTCCGCAAAGACGAAAAAGGCGCCCGGCACCTGCCTGAATTCAGCATGCTCGAATGGTATAGGGCCAAGTCGGACTGGAGGCAAATCCAGCGCGATACCGTCAGCCTGCTAAGAACAGTGCTGCAAGACTGCCGGCAAGAACTATGCTGCCGCTTTAAGGGCCAAACACTGGACTTCGCCGCGGACTGGGATGAGATCAGCGTAAGCCAGGCATTCCGCAAATACGCCGCCCGCGAGCTGCAGCAATGCTTGCAAGAGGGCTGCTTCGAAGAGGTCCTGGTCAGCAAGGTGGAGCCTAACTTGGGTCTGGAGCGCCCCTGCTTCCTCAGCGAATACCCGCTTGAATGCAGCGGCCTGAGCGCGCCTGTGGCCGGCAAACCCGGCTTCGTCGAGCGCTGGGAGCTATATGTCTGCGGCCTGGAGCTGGGCAATGCCTGCAGCGAGCTGCTCGACCCCGCCGAGCAGGAGCGCCGTTTCCAGGCCTGCGCCAGGCTGCGGCAAAGCCAAGGACGCCCGGTTTACGACATGGACCAGGACTTTATGAACGCGCTTTGGCTGGGCATGCCCAAGTGCGCCGGCATAGCCATAGGACTGGACCGCCTCGCCATGCTGCTCTGCGATGCGCAAAACATAGACCAAGTCGTGGCTTTTCCTAGCTGAGGGGGAGGACACGAAGGGCCACGAAGGGCCACGAAGGGTTTTTTGGACGCGGTCTAGCATAGGGCAGTAGTGAAATTCAACGTAAGCATAGAAAGGATGAGGTCATGGGTCTGTTACAAGATTATCAAGTGATTCTGAGTGATTTAATGCAGAAGATTCTGCTCGAGGAAAGCGAAAACCTGGGCGCTGCCGCCGAGTTGCTGGCGCAATGCTATGCAGAGGACCGGCTTATTCATGTCTTTGGAGCCGGCGGCCATTCCGCGGTGGCCGCCATGGAGATTTTCTGGCGCGCCGGGGGTCTTACCAAGATCAACGCCATGTTCCCCTCCGGCACTAATATCCTGAGCGCGCAGCCCACCACTGCGAAAATTACCGGACTGGCACCATATATATTGAACTACTACGATGTGAATCCGGGCGACCCCCTTATCCTGGTCAATTTTTACGGCTTGAATCCGATTGCCGTTGATGTGGCCTTGGAGGCTCAAAAACGCGGGGTGAAACTGATCACGGTAAACTCCCATAGTTTCGCCAAGCAGGTGCCCATGAATTTCAAGTGGCGGCATCCCTCCAAGAAAAACATTCATGAGCTGGCTGAAGTGGCCATCGACAACCATGTGCCTTATCCCGACGCCGTGCTCAAAGTCGATAAGCTGGAGCAGGAAATCACCCCCAGTGCCACTATCCTTACCTGTTTTGTGCTTAACTGCCTGATGACTGAAACCATCAGCCGCCTGGTACAGATGGGGGTGCAGCCCGAAGTCTGGATCAGCAATAACATCCCGGGCTGCGATGAGCATAACAACCCCTTGGTTGATAAGTATAAGCATCGCATACATCACCTTTATCCGGTGGTTTAAGACTGCGGCAAACTCAAGGAAGCAGTGACGCTACGGCAGGCAAGTTTGGTTTTTAGTGTGATTTAGTGTCCAATTGGCTTTTTTGACGGGATTTGCTTGAAAGCCTTGTTCGTTGGAAACCACACATTGCAGGAGATCGCTATGTACAAGATTCGTGCCGCCCAGATAGACTTGAACCGCCAAAAGGAGACCTTTGACTTTTTTAAGCTCTATGTGGACTTTCTGGTAGACTCCGGCTATAACACCCTTATGTTCTATATAGCCTGGCGCCTCAGGCTGCCCTCGCACCCCTTTCCCAGCCCGGAAGAAGCCTATGACGCCGAGCAGATTCGTAGCATGGTGGACTATGCTCGCAGCCAAGGACTGGATGTCATCCCGACTACAAACCTGACCTATGTCACCTCGCTGCTGAAATACGAGGGCATGCAAAAATACCTCGAGCAGGGCAGCCGCTTCTGGGGGGATCAACGCGGTAATTTTTGTAACTCAAACCCGGAAGTATACGATTTCATCGAGAGGTATCTTGGCGAGCTGGCTGAACTGGTGCCCTCGGAATATCTGCATATAGGCGGAGACGAGGCCTGGGACACGGCTTTCTGTGATAAATGCATGGGGGATGACTTTGACTTTGCCAAGGAGGAGCGCAGCTATGTCAGTTTTATGCTGCGCTGCATACATATAGTGAAGCATAAGCTTGGACGACGCTGCATTATGTGGGACGACATGCTCGAGCAGTACCCCAGGGCCTTGGCGCAGCTGCCGCGAGACCTGATCATGGCCCACTGGCAATATCAAGACGATTGCTACAGCAGCGTGAGTCATTTTGGCCTGCGCAAACGTATAAATAGCCTGGCCGAATATGAGCGACTGGGCTTTGACTACTTGCTCTGCCCCGCCGTCTACTCCAGCTGCAATGCCCGCAGCCTCAGCCGTTTTGCCCCGGCAAACAGTAAGCATCTGCTTGGCGGCATTATGACAGTGTGGCGCGCGCATGTGAAGCTGATTTATCGCGACCTGCCCAGCCTGGCCTACGTGGGACGTTTTTGGGAAAAGAACAATCCGCAAGAGGACTTGCTCAGCTTTAAGCAGAGCATGGCCAGGCTCCTGCAATGCGAGGACGACTTGCTTTTTGCGGCATTGCGCTCCTATACCGAAAAGCATTACGCCATATTCAACTCTTTCCTAAGCGAAAATGCCCTGCTATGCTATGATTTCAATGGCCTGGACTTTTCTTCGTACGCAAATATAGCTTTGCAGCTCGAAGTGTTGCAGGAAAAACAGGCGCTCGTACAAGGCGAGCTGGGACAGCGAGTTATCAAAGAAATAATTGTTTGCCTGGAGCTGCAGCAGGCCGGCTTTGAGCTTAAGGAAAATATAAGAGACTATATCTATGGTATCAGAAACCCCGATTCAGCCCAAAAAATGCAGGTCGTTTTGCAGCGTTTGCGTTATTTGGCTGCGCGCTATGCTGAAATGTGGGAGCTTTGGCGCGGCGGCATACAGCCAAACGTGATCAAGCTCGAGTTTGACAGCATTCTAGAGAAGCTGCACTCAATTATTGAGAGGGTTTTGCAGGGCAGATATTTGAAGCTGCTTTTCTGTTTGCCCGAAGAGCATGGCGCCATGCATTCGAAGTTGAGCATTCATACAGGCGGCGAAAAAAGACCTGTCGCCAGCGGAGTTTTCAAAGGCTCGCCGGTGTCAAGCACCTATTTTGAACGCGTCTTCCTGCTGGAATCAGATGAAGTGCCCGAGTCTGTGGAATTGGAGACCTGCGGCTATGGCGGCCAGGGGCTCTGTTATGTGAGTGCAGAGCTGCAAAAGCAAAAATATCTGCCCGTCCAAGTGCAGGCGCAGGGAAAAGTGCAGGACCCGCAGTTCGTCATGGACGACGACTGCAAGGTCTGCTGGATGGGGGAGCCTGACTCGGACCTGGCCTGGCAAAACCGGGAAATCAGCGCGGAAATCAGCAGCGTGACGGTAAAACTGGCCAGAAAAAACCGGGAAATGCCCACTGATTCAGACCCCGTCTAGCAGGCAGCCGGGCAGGAATTTGGACACGAAGACACACTAAGGCACACCAAGTCATCTTCGTCTAAAAGGGGCATTGCGCCAAAAATTTGCGTCTTTCATGCTATTTCGTCGGGTTTTTCTGCTTCGTCCGGCTCCCTTTTCCCAACAAACCAAAACGGGCAAGCGGTTCAAAGGCTTTTTGGACGGGATGGCTTTGCCGGATCAATGATATTTCACGGCCGTCATCCATTGTTTTGTTTCCAGGTCGCCGACGCCGAAAACCCACTCGATGAGTTCCCGCTCGTTGTCGGACGCGATCCCGGCCAGCAGCTCATGCTCTCCCGCCGCCAGCCACAGGTCTTTATATTGATTGATGGGGCAGCGGTGAAAGCTGGGAGCCATGCGTCCTCCCGCCCGCCCAAACTGGTAGACGCCATCCAGCCACACGCGGCAATTGGCCGGCGTGTTAAACATGACCCTGACATGGGCGGACTCCTCGAGGGTAAAGCTGAAACGCATCAAAAACAAGGAGTCGGGCGGAATATGCTCGGCGGGCATGCACCCGAAATTTCCGGAAAACCCGCAGTGCCTGGTCTCGGCAGGCAGTTTCACCGGAAAACGGTTGGCATCCTGCGCAAACCAGGGCTTCAATACGGCACATTGCGCATGGACGGCATGCGCGCTGAAATCCGCTGTCCCCGGCTCGGGTTTTGCCACACTCGGCAAGAGCCGCTTGCGCAAGCCCACAATCATGTCGCTGAACTCGTCGAGGCTGTCCGGGGCTGTGATTCCGCGGATGCCGGGGCTGAGGATCAATTTGCGTCCGATGGGTCTCAGCCACTCCGGCCCGATTCCGGCGGGATTGATGATCCCCAGGATGGCGCCCGCGCTTGCCGCCGTGCAGTCTGTGTCGCGCCCGCAGTTTGCCGCGATGCATATGGTTTTGCCGAAGTCCCCTTTTCCGAGCAGCAGAGCCATGACGACAAAACAGAGGTTCATCACTGCATCAGTGAAGTTTTCACTGCCCCACAGCTCCAGTATGCGCTGCCGCTGCCGCTGCCAGTCCGAGCACTGCGCACAGTGTCTGATGCAGTCCCGCAGAGCCTTGGCCAGGCGCGACTGCTCCGGAATGACTGAAAGGCCGATTTCCAGCAGCTTTGCGATGCGGTTTTCGACAAAGGCGGCACTCTCCAGGGCGGCCAGGAACTGGGCGGCATAGATTCCGTCCCCGGCATGATCAACACAGGCGTCCTCATAGGCGTAAGCCGCCGCCAAAGCCGGATTGCCCGGGGCCAGGCAGGCCCAGAGCTCACTGCGTATGGCTGCCCCCAGGGAGTCCTGGAACCAGTTGTCGTAGGCTCCGGAATATGGGGGCGGGATGCCCCTGCGCAGGTTTCGCAGGGCCAGGCCGTATTCATCCCAGGGAAAATCCACGTGTTCCAGCCAGCCTCGGGCAAAAAGCTCCCTGTCGACGCGGGGCTTCTCCATTGCATTCAGGATGCATGCCCAGAGCACTTGCAGGTCAAGGTCGTCATTCGCCGTCATGTCTTCGGGCACCGGGTCGTACCCCTTCAGATGCAAAGGTCCATCACAGCCCTCGAAAGGCTGTCCCAGCGTACCGCCCGCCGCCTTGCCCAGCCAGCAACTCATGGTTTGTTCGCGGAAATCATTCATTGTCTGCTCCCTTGACTACATTGAGCCCGTCCAAAAAGTTCATAACGCCAAAAGGCCGTTAGTAGCGCCCTTACAGGGCGCCGGATTCGGGGGGGCTTTTACCCAGGGTAAGCTCGGCCTGCGGCCTCGCTTACCCTGGGCTCTATTAGGTTGCCCCTACGGGGCACCAAATGGACAGATTCTCAAGAAAAAATTGGAATTTCAGCAGGAAATTTGCGTTTTTCAGGAGAATTTTGCTTTTGTGGTTAACATGCCTGAGTCAATATTACTGGCAAAATCAGAATGATCTGATGAAATGTGTCGCAGAAACGAGCCGTTTTATCCCCTGGCACTATTTACTACAAAACATCATATCTATCTGCGCCGTAGGCGCATAACCATGCTTAACCCCAGGCTTTAGCCTATTGGCGCTAACTTAACGATTTTAAGAGAAGAACCATAGAAAAAAAATCATTGTAAGAAGCATTAGGTAAACTCTTGTT